>Ga0247667_1000252_pt1 | contig 15076 bp, 22 predicted proteins | sample CNK08_metaG_FD_183027 | JGI IMG/M metagenome (GOLD analysis project Ga0247667, IMG submission 183027) | Soil microbial communities from Purdue University Martell Research Forest, Indiana, United States - CNK08 | ecosystem: Environmental > Terrestrial > Soil > Temperate forest > Bulk soil... | reverse complement strand
GGCGACCGATCAGGCGACCCGTCAGGCGACCGCTCAGGCGACCGATCAGGCGACCGATCAGGCGATCTATCAGGCGATCTATCAGGCGACCGCTCAGGCGACCTCTCAGGCGACCCGTCAGGCGACCGCTCAGGCGATCTATCAGGCGACCGCTCAGGCGACCGATCAGGGGAAATGCGATAAAAACTGGGCATATCAACTCGCACTTGAAATCTCTGGCAATAAAAAAGATGCGCTCTGGATGCTCAAATGTGCTACGAGATGGAGCAATGTCTATCAGGGCGGCAATATGTGGGCGGGGTGGGAATGTTATCTATCTGCTGGAAGAGATATACTGAACCTTTCTCTGTCAATACATGAAAAATATAAGGTCTGGGAAGAATGCGCTATGAATGGTGGATTTAGAGTCATGCACGAAGAGTTTTGCTTGGTGACAGACTTCCCAGAAATCCTGAAAGTGGATGAACAGAATAGACCTCATTCCGATATTGGGCCGTCGCATACATGGAGAGACGGTTGGAGCTTGTATCACTTGCATGGCGTTAGAGTACCCGAATGGTTGGTTATGTCCCCCTCACGCGACCTCGACCCGAAATTGCTTCTTACGAACGAGGAATTAAAGAACGTAGACGTGCGCCGAGAGTTCGTTCGCAAGGTGGGAATTGAAAGATGCTTGGATGTGCTCGGTTGGAAAGTTCTGGACAAACGCGGGGATTATGAACTCGGCATTACGAGGGTGGGAGAGAATGAACGCAGACTTCTCAAAATGAAGAATCCGAGTATTGGGGTATGGCACATCGAGGCAGTCCACCCAGAGTGTAACACAGTGCAGGAATCACTAAACTACAGAGCATACGGCGACAAAACTAAATCATGGGAACCATCAATTTTAACATAAGGAGCAATACAATGAAGAATCTACCAATCCAACAGGGGGATGTAATGCTTGAGCCAGTGAAGATCCCCACCTCGGCCAAGAAGATCAAAACACTCATCCTCCGTCATGGGGAATCGGGGCATAAGCATGAACTCCTCCTGGACAAAGGCGAGGGCTATCTCATGGAAGAAAAAGGAGAGACATACGTGCGCGTGACCAAAGGAACAGTATCTCTCGTTCACGGTGAACACGGGACAATCGAGCTTCCGGTGGGAGAGTTCAAGCTGTTGCCGGGCGTGTTCGAGTACGACTACGATTTGGAAGAATCCAAGCGCGTCATTGACTAAGGGAGGCTGACATGACCAAACTCAAAGAATACGCTCTGACGGGACTTATCCTCTTCGTGGGATTTGCGCTTGTGCAATTCTTCTTCTTAGGAGATGCGGTGGGATACACGGGTTGTAACTGCCACTGTTCCGATGCAACGCCAACGGGGAGTTGCTACGTAAACGGGAATTGGGAGAGTTGCCAGCAGATTTGCAAAGGCAAAATCACAATAATCGGTTGGACATCGAACTTCCTCTCGTCGGTGTGGAGTGTGTGGAGAGTTATCGGGGCGGCGTACTGATGAAAGTCAGTGACTGTTGCGGAGTCCCGGCATATTCCAACGGGGACGGATCGTGAAGTACGCCGACTTTCTGGATACTAAGGCAAGGGTGGTTCAATCGGTTGGTTGTGAGGTTCATTCTTCGGATATTCATCCCTCCCTTTTCGGATTCCAGAGAGATATTGTTTTGTGGGCTGTTAAGATGGGCCGATGTGCGGTGTTCGCTGACACCGGTCTCGGTAAGACGTTCATTCAACTTGAATGGGCGCGGTTGATTGGCAAGACTATTCTGATATTTGCTCCGCTATCTGTTGCCAGACAGACGATACGTGAGGGCAAGAAGATTCAGGCAACGGTCAAATATATTCGCAGTGAGTCGGAACTCGCCGAGGGGATCAACATCACGAATTACGAGAACGTAGATAACTTCTCCCAAGCGCACAACAAGCTCGATGCCGTGATTCTCGATGAATCCAGCATCCTAAAAGCGATTGATGGAAAAACGAGGTCGAAACTGATAAAGTATTTTTCCGCAGTCAATTTCCGTCTTTGCTGTACCGCGACTCCCTCCCCAAATGATTATACTGAGCTTGGAAATCATGCTGAGTTCTTGGGCGTGTGTTCGATGGCCGAGATGCTGTCCAGCTTCTTTGTGAACGCAAATAAAACAAGCGAGCGAGTCTTGGAATCCGGCCATGTGGTGAGAACCAAGCACTCCAACAAGAACGGGACTGAATGGAGACTTCGCTATCACGCGCAGAAAGATTACTTCCGATGGTTATCTTCCTGGGCTATGGCAATTCGCACACCCTCGGACTTGGGCTACGAGGATGATGGTTTCATTCTTCCACCGTTGAACATTATCCCAATTACTACTGATGCAAAATATGTTTCCACAGATGAGCTGTTCTTCACAGGACTTCGAGGACTGAAGGACAGGGCTAATGTTCGCCGATCAACTGCTGATGCAAAGCTCCGCGAGATTCTGAAACTCGTAGATGGAAAAGAACAATGGCTCATTTGGTGTGGGCTTGATCGGGAGTCTGATATGGCGAAAGATGTGATTGAAGATGCCATAGAAGTAAAAGGAGCCGATGATCCAGAGGATAAGGCAAAAGCATTCGAGGATTTTCAGGATAGGAAAGTCAGGGTGCTGATTACCAAGCCGAAGATCGGCGGGTTCGGCATGAACTTTCAGCAATGCCACAACATGATATTTTTTGGAATGAACGATTCATGGGAATCATTCTACCAGTGTGTGAGACGTTGTTACCGATTCGGCCAGAAGAAGCAGGTGAATGTGTACGTAGTCGTATCGGATATTGAGACTCAAATCTATGAGAACGTCAAAAAGAAAGGAGAGATGGCTGAAAGGATGATGAGCGGACTTATCAATGAAGTCAAATCCTATGAGATGAAAGAACTTGGGAAAGGAGTAGAGAAAATTCAATCCGACTACGAGGAAAAGACAGTAACAGGCAAGAAGTTTACCGCCATGCTCGGTGATTCCTGCGAGAGACTTAAAGAGATTGGCAAAGACTCGGTTGATCTATCAGTATATTCCCCTCCCTTTGCCGACCTCTACACTTACTCAGCAACGTCCCGCGATTTAGGCAACTCTCGGAATTGGGATGAGTTCTTTGTGCACTATGGGTTCATCATTCGGGAACTCTTGAGAGTCACCAAACAGGGGAGGATATCCTGTGTTCATACTTCCGACATTCCAGCCATGCAGATGAAAGATGGATATATCGGGATTCGGGACTTCCCCGGCGCAGTGATTAAAGCTCATGAGGATAACGGATGGATATTCTATGGGCGCGCCATTGTGACCAAAAACCCACAGGCACAAGCGATCAGAACGAAGTCAAAGGCATTGCTCTTTGCACAGCTCAGGAAAGATTCAAGCGATTCTCGGCCTGCACTCCTTGACCACATTCTCATATTTAAGAAGCCAGGAGTTTCAAAGCAGACAGTGAATCCCGTTGCCAATGGGGAGGTTGACAATGAACGGTGGATTGATTGGGCCGGAGGAATCTGGACGGGGATAAGCGAATCCGACACGCTTCAATACACAACTGCGCGGGACAAGGACGATGAGAAGCATATCTGTCCCTTGCAACTCGGTACAATCGAAAGATGTATCAAGCTCTACTCGAATCCTGGGGAAACGGTTCTAACACCGTTTGGCGGCATCGGGAGCGAGGCATATCAGGCGATTAAGTTTGGCCGAATAACGAAGTTGATTGAACTCAAGCCGTCATATTTCAGGATCGCGGTTCAGAATTTACAAGAGATCGAAAAGCAATCAATGGCTGATGATCTCTTTACGGCGGGCGTTCAATGAGGCTTGTTGCCATCCTTTCAATCCTTCTCGCGGGTTGCCAACCGTACTTTTCGGATAAGATGAAGAAATTAACGAACCGTTTTAACCCCCTACCCCTGCGAGGACGCGGCTGACGTTGAAAGGGACACCTACAATGCGAGGCAAGGGATGCAGGAAACTCGCTCCTGCTCGTTCCCGGCTCGTCAGCCGCACTCGCGGGGATAATAAAGGAGAAGGTAATGGAGGAGGAAGAGATTTACGATGACGACTTTGAGTGTGATTTCTGCAAAGGCATGACTGCTCACGAACACAACTGCCCGGAGAATTCGGACTATCATGGAAATGGGTCGCAAGATTTGAATTGCTCGTTACCCATATTCTCCATCTCGAATCCGAGAACCAACGGCTAACCGAACGCATTGGGAAGTTGGAGAAGAGAGTAAGGCGATTCACGCGAGATATACGAATTGACATAAGCGAAAGCGGTAGGGGAAGCGGGAGAATATTTGAATCTGACTTGATTGAGTTAGAACAAGCACTATCCGAAGAAGGAGGAAAGTGATGACCACCACCCTTAACGAACAGGCGAGAGAGGCGGCACACAAATGGGTAGAGAGACACGCGCCGTATGACATCGAGAGCGAACAGGCAATGGCAATGATTGAAGCCCTCACCGCGCTCTTAGTGGAGTTCGCAGAGGAAAGAGAGAAGGCGGCGTTCATGGCTGGATATTCGATGGGGTGGTATGCTCCTGATAGCGACATCAGTAGCGATAGAGATGATAGAGCCTACACAGAATGGAAATCCCATGACCCGCAGACATAAGTTTAACAGGAAGGACAAATGACTCTTCTGGAAAAGGCGAAAATCGCAAAAACTCAAGTTCAAAAGCATAAACTTGAAATTTCTAACGAAGAAATAGACCTTGCCATAGCTTGGTTGCGTGGAGAGGTAACCGCACATCAGGTGTATTGCGCTTACAATAAGGAAAGACCAAAATCATCTGTGGCTTACAGAATGGTTGTAGTAATAAGATATGCCTATCTTCAGGGGGAACTGGATATACTGGCATACAGGCTCGACGAGTTCAAATCCAAGGTTGAATCATTCATGAGGACAAAACCATGACCACCCAATCTGAGTTGGAGAAAGCGGCTAAGGAACATGCTCTGACTTCCATTATTTTGGGAGAGCACTGTCAAAGACGAGTCAGAAACTCCTTCCTCGCCGGAGCCGCCTGGCAATCCAAGCAAAGCGAATGGCATGAGTATCCGAAGGAGAAACCCCAACATTATGGGTGGTACTGGGTAACAGCTCTTGATATTCACCAGAAGCCCTATGTGCGACAAGCACCGTGGAATGACCTATCACCGTGGGAAGACTCTGCCATCATCGCATTTCTTAACATTCAACCTGCTCCCGCCCCCTACACAGACAAGCAAGGGAAAGAGAAAGGAAAGGAATAATGAACGAAAAGGACGGATGCGACTCTGCGTTCCATAATTTTGTTATTCTGTCGAAGGATTATTTCAAAAGGAGCGCAGCAGATATTATTGGCTATGATCAAGAGATAGCTTACAGTACACTTTACTGTACCAAGTGTGGGCTGATAAAAGAAGTTATCTCTCGACAACTCAAAGAGGACTCCCATGCCCACTGACGAAGCGATTGCAAGGAGATTTTTGGTTGACCTCGGTTGGACGTATATGACATACAACCGCGAGTTTCTGAATCAAGAGACACACAAGCTCACCGCCCTTTTAGAGAGAATACGCACCGAAGCCCAACGCGAGATGAGCGGGAGAGCCGAGAGGTTGGAAGTTGATAATAGATACATTTGGACGAAAGAACAAATATCAATGCGCGGCTATGCACTTCTTCAAATAACTGACCCCGTTGATAACAGAATAATACAATCACTCCAAATGCGAGAGGACTTTATTGATGAGATTCTTTCAAACCGTATCCACTATGACCAAACTCAAGAATAGGCGAGAGAGATTGACGATATGTATAAGTCTCCCTCTCAGCCCTCGCCACAAGAGGAAGCGGTGGAACTGCTGAGAGAGATATGGAAGGAGTGCTGCATTAACGAGGTCGGGCTATCGGAAGAAGTATATGAGAGACTTAAAACCATGTTCAATGCCGCCCACCTACCGAACGAGGAAACCAATGGATAGACCAACGCTTCAACTAAAATGGTTTCAGGAGCATTTCGAAAAAAGGGATTCCACGGTAGACCAATTGAGAGCCGATACGATTGTGAACTACGTCCTTTACCTCGAACAGGAGCTTACCGTAAGGGATGAGTTACTAAACAGCATATATCTTGACATGACCCAGTTAGGAGAAGTTCTTCCAATGGGAGAAACAACATTCAACAAGCTCCGCGACTTCATCAAGCAGAGAAATGAACAGGGCTAACTCAGACCGCAAGAAACTCGTCAAGAAACTGGATAAGGTATTCTCCGAGTTCATCCGGGCGAGGGACAAACGATGTGTAATCTGCGGGACAACTCAGAACCTTCAATGCGGACACCTCTTTTCGAGGGTAGCCTATTCGACCAGGTGGGACGAACTAAACTGTCACGGGCAATGCCGAAATCACAATTTTTTGCACGAAAGCGATGCCTATCCGTTTACAGACTGGTTCCTGCGGAAGTTCGGCAAGGAGAAATACGACATCCTCCATAACCGCTATGCAAACAAGGCGATTATCAAGAATTGGGAACTACAAATGAGAATTACCGAATTTCAGAAGAAATTGGAGAAACTCAAGTCTGGCAGAGATCATATGACTACCAACGGGAATTGGGGGCTGTAATGTCAAATCTGAGCGATTGCGGGGGCATGTAGAAGGAAGATGAAAGGATTAAGGAATGAACGCTGACATAATCATATTAATTCTCTGCATTGCGGGTTGTCTTTGGTGTGCATTTACGTTGGGACAACTTGCGGAGCTACGAAGAGAAAGGCGAATGCGGGAAATGATGCGCGAACTCAGATCGACCCGTGAGGATTAATCCACGTTTGACCACTTATGCTCCTCATTGACTATGTAATAGATTTCCGACCTCGCAGATTGCGGCCTTTTGTAATAACCCAACCTTTTGACTGAACCAGCCCTAACCGCCCTTCTTAATCTGCAATCTGCGGCTCCCCGTTCGATACCCGCGTCCCTTGCGAAGTCAGTAGCAGAGAAAGCTCCTTCAGGCGGTTCTTGAATCTTTTGGGATTCGAGGAAATCATTGTAAGTAAAGGGTTTCGTTTTCAATCAATCCTCTCAGTCTTTGGATTTTCAATAGACCAGACGCAGTTCCTAACGTAGATTGGCACTTCTTCACCCTCCCTGATTACGATTCCTCCTACTTGTGGACGGGCACTTCGACCCAAAGAGATCCTGTAAGCAAATGGTGTTTTGAGTTGCCAACCTGGGGTTACGACCACGATAGCATTTCCTCGGTCAGAAGCAGGAATCTCAATCTGAATATTACGATGCCTGTGGCTTCTCACCCAGACATCGGGGGGTGTGAGCTTGTACCTTCCAGCCTCAGTATAGCCCTCGATCATCTCCTTGTAGGCCCCCGTGGACTCATAGGCCGCACTGCTTGTGGTTCCTACATGATGGGTGAAGTGAATCAGACTTTTCTTGGCTCCAATCGAGAGTAAAAGCTCCCACCTTGCACCGTTACCGATCTCATCTCTGATTGCGCCGAGAGCTTTGGCAATGGATTCTTCTTCTTGCGCTGATTTGCCAACGTGAGCCTCAGTCCCTCTTATCTGAAAGTAACCCTTGCAGTTTTTGTGGGCTATTCTTGGGGCGAGGGTTTCAATGGCAATCTTCTTTTGATCTTCGAGGTTGTGACTTATCTGGGTCGTACTTCCATGGTGAACACCATCTACTATGTCTCCGTTATGCACGATAATATACGGTTTCCCCCTTGTAGCCTTCGGCACGAAGTCCTCCCAGAACTCAGTCCACATATCCCAGAGCTTTCTTTGGAGTCGAGATGCTTTGTAAATACCTCCGTTATCGAGAATAACTTCTGGTGGGCAGAGGGCGAGTTGACAGCCGAAGTGAGTATCTGAAATGCAAACCACGTTTTCAATCACATAGCCCCATACTGATTGTGAGACATCAGAACTCGAAAAAAGCCATGATCCCGTAACTTGGAATCTGTCCCGGCCCGAAGCCGAGAGTCAAGGCAATCGGCCTCTTGCCGAAGTAACCTCTTAGACTGCCGGAATTTCCATACTCGAACCCCAAACCCGCAAGCCAGGGAGTTTCATTATTCAACGGTACGCTTGTGGTGTTCGTTATTTCTCGCGTCAACCGTTCGCCGCGGGGAGTGAAAAGTTCCAACGGAACAATATTCCCATCCTCGAAGTAGATCCTGTGCTTGCCGCCCAATGAGTCATGGTAGATAGTTTCCGAGTTTAGGACGTTATCCAGCATTTCGCAACAGTCGTTGTCTCTATCTGGTAACACATTAGGCTCAGGATCGCGGTATCTGACTATGGGATGGATTAGCGTTTCCGGCGGTAGGCTGTACGGCTCTCTTATGAGCGTCGTGTCATGTTTGACCGGCTCCGCGAGAATCGCTAATCTCTCAGCATCTTTACCTTTGTTGTAAATCCAGATATGACTTACCGCAAGAAGGAGAAGGACTGCGCCAACGGTGTAGAGAGTCTTATTGGGGAAGTTGAGCACCGTCGGCCCTCTTGACCGTGATAAAGACTTTCCCGTGGTCTACTGCGCTACGAAGTTTGGGAAAGAACTGATTGAACGCGAGTAAAGAATCTGCTACATCATCTTCATCGAGATAGATGCGGCCTGGGAGTAAACATCCCGCCGTATCAACATCTGTGTTACCGGGGTGTATCCTTATACCATCGAATCCGGGGACATTCAAGATATGTGGCATGAGTCGTTTGAACCTGTCAGACAGGTCTACCGTTACCTCATAGGTTCCTACGGGAATGGCTGTTTCATCCTTCACCTTGATCGCAAGAATATCTTCTCTCGTCATGTCTTGGGTAAGTCCTCGGTCACGATCTTCTAACACGAAACACTCATGCACTCCGTCAATCAGCATTTCCCCTATCGTTGACTTTGGCCCAAATATCTTCCGCGTGACTTCGATGTTCATTGGTCTATCGGTGTGAATTTACGCAGCGTGTAGGAATAGTCAACCAAGTCCTTGACCGTGGCTTTAGGTGGTTCATCTTTCTGTTCGAGGATTTTCTTGCCGAACTTGAAGCCCATCTCTGCCTCTTCTTTTGCCACCCACTTTCTATCGGCTCGGTAGACAAGGTATCCGAGCGGCACAAGCGCGAGTCCCCAGTAAAGCGAGAAGCCGAGAATCTTCAGCGAAGCAAGAAGCCCCGCTATCTGTGTTGGGATGGTCGCGTAACCCCTAATCCTTTCCATCCACCACTTCGCCTCACCGGGTTTCATTTCCACCCCGCTTTTCTGATGACCTCTGACAACTCGAAGCCCGATATGTCTGGATCCGCATAAGGACTACAAACGCGATCGGCAGTAGCATCAGATTTGCCTTTGTCGCAATGTACTGAAGTGCATTTGCGTGAGTATAAAATCGTGATAATGTGAAGTAACACGAAACCAAGCAGATAAGGCTTAACAAAAGCAGCCAAAACGCATGTGAACGGAAAGAGACAACAGGCCGTAAGAATCGGCTGAACGTTTCCCGCTTCGAGTGACAGGAGCATGGGGTATGCCGTGAGGCAGGAGAGAAAGATTCCGGGTTCACCTAACTTCCAGAGAGAATAGACAAGAATGACCCAAGAGAAGATCGAGAACAGGTATTGAACCGCGAACGCCATTGGGAAGAAGAACCAGTGACACCATGACCAGAGGTATTCTGTGTGATTGGGGTAGCTCCAAAATATCGGCCCATCAACGGAGGAGACTGAGTAGGAGGTGTTCCCGCGCCCGGCTTCGTAGTAGCATTTGAAGTCATATCCGAGCCGTTCATTTCGTAACAGTGAGTGAGGATACCACGCCACCCCGATAAGAACCACGATCAGTGCAAAGTGCAGTATCGAGAGTCTCTTTTGTAGTAAGTACCGCCAGACGTAAATTACGCATAAGAGAAGTAGCGTGGCTCCAAGGGGGCTGAACAATTCAAGATTCTCGAATAGTCGAACAAGTGCATTTCTTGCACAAGTTGAAAGTCTGGGGCGGGTGAGTCCGCATCTGCTTAGGAGTCAGCGATTCACCACTTCGCTTGCCACACCTGGAGTGTGGACTTTCGGGGGACAGACTTCCCCGCCCCCAAATTAGTTCTTACTGTTGAGTCGTTCCGCCGGTGACATTGCTGTCCTTTGCGAATATCAGCCCCACGCCTGTAAGTATCGCGGTAATATATCCCGTGAGTGCTTCCATTGTGAGCCCCGTCGCGCTCTTGACAGTAAACCAAATACCGGCAATCCCACCGATAATCGCGAGGATGCCTGCGGACGTTGTTTTCCAGCTTTTGCCGAATATCATTGCCTACTTCTCCTTGTGTGTTGTGGAATCTGACTTCGCCTTGTGATCTTCATGTGAAAATATATCTTTCACGAAATCCTTAAATTCATGGGTCAACTCCGAAGCATCGTGGACAAGTGACTTCACATCTCCTTTGTCCACATATCCATAATGAAACAGGAAAAACGACACAATGCAAGCAAAAAGTAAAGCAAACAGAGGATGCTCTTTAATTTTCTCCAACATTAGGCTATAACCTTACAGCGTAAATTGAAATTTAAGGGTATCACCGTATAAAGATACATCACTTATCCGACAAGTAGCGACGAATCGCATTCCTATTTTTCGCGGATTGCGTAAATGCAGTCCAATCCAGAATGAAGCCCGGATAGTTACCCGTAGAGGGCTGAAAATATGTCGAGTCCCGGCGTAGGGGCAATATCTGATAGTTATTAGTTGTGTTGGTTTCGGTTGCGAACTTGCCTGATTTGTTCACCCAAGCCAAGATGATGATTTTATCCCCCTGCTGGAAGGGTTTTACATATACCTTTGGATAGTAGATGTCGATACATCCTGCGGTGAGGCACATGACTTTCGTATGGTCGCATTGAACTGGGACTACTCCGGCAAGGCAGTTTGTATTGCCGAGATCATACGAGGTTTTACTGTAATAATTGTCGAATCGCTTTCCCTCGTAGAACACCACTACGGTGACGAAGCCGGGGAGGTAGCCGTTCGTATGTACGAACTGGCCGAAGTTGTTACCTACTGGACATTGGTACTGCAATGAATCTCCATTATCCGTTGTGAACCAATCCCCTGCCCGGATCCCCCCTTGCCCCGATCCGAAACCCTGATATAGATTGAGAGAGTCATTACCAAGAATGAATAGGTCGCATGGCTGAGTTGTGTCAATGGCCACTTCGGGTGTGTTCGGTTTCTGGATTGCGAGACTCTGCGAAGTCACCTGTCGGGGCTCTGTGGGTTCGTAACAAGAGATGATTTTGAGTGCGATTAAGACTGCAGCAATGATTGCGAAGATCGCCACCGTTAAGATGCGTGCGTTAAGTTCCCAGACCCCATGCTCCGTTTTCATTCATTTCCCCTTTGCCATTTGGATTCGTAGTTCTGTTACCCGCTCTGTTAGTGCCTTTATGTTCCCGTTCAATTCTGGTAGTTCACTTGATATGACGCTCACTTGCTTGGCCAGACCCGCGAGAGCAGTGTCCGTCATGTGCTCATTTTGAGATAACGTGTATAGATCAGATTTAAGATGTGCAACCTCTTCCTGTAACGCACCAGCCGCGTGCGCCGCACTCCAAAAGGTAGAAATAATCCAAATTGCCGCGACCACTAACCCGCTCCCAAGAATCTTCGCCCACCCAGGAGCATGGAACCTGTGACCGTTCATTGAAATCTCTTGTCGATAAGACAGGCCACGGCCATACCAATGTAAATGATTGGGAGAAGAATGATTCCCAGAGCTATCCAAAGAATGCGTTTCAAAATATCCTCTCTGCCAGTACGTCAATTTCATAAACCGGACTTCCAACGGCAGATGTGATCGTAGTTGCGTAGGTTATAGCCGTTGAGTTCGTCACCCGACAAAGCGTTGTGGTTTGAACCTCTGAACCGAGAGTCCCGAACGTCAATGTCCCGGTTGTCGTGGTTTGTGCGGAACCATCATTCCAAGCAATCGTAGCCGTTGCTGTCCCAGATGTACCGGCGGTCGTGGTGTACATATAGACCGACACGCGATACCATCCGTTCGTGGAAGTGTTATTTAGGTTCACTGCCGCTATGGAACCCGTCTGACTTCCTTTTGATACGGTGTCGCAATAAGGAGCATACTGCCAGTGTTCGGTAGCTGGAACGGTGACGTTGTTTACCTTTACGTGGACTCCGCTTGAGTTCACCTGAAATTTGTCGGCAACCGAAAGGGCTACTGATGGATTTGTTGCCGCTCCGCCCGGAGAGACTATTAGTCCCGTAGTCGTCAGTCTGGCTACATCGTTTACGTTATCAGCCGTAAAGGAAAGATATGAGTCTGCTCCATCTGCGTTCAGGCGATAGTGTGCCTCAATACCCGCGATAGCTACGGAATTATTATTCAAGAACTCGAAGCCGCCGAGGTAAGTATCTGGGACTATCGACGCACTGGCTAATGTATTTTTCGTTCCGTAGGTTAATGCTGACAAGAACTTTGTCGTTGCCGCCGAACTTCCCGATAGTTGCACCGTTGCCGTGGGAGCAGTTTCATTGAACCCAATCCGGTTATTAGCGTTAATCACGAATCCAGTCCCTATCGCTCCTTCGTTCGGTTGAAGAGCAACGTATCTTGATCCTGCCGCAGAGTTATGGTTGTAGGCCAACCAGAACCCGTTATTGTTGCTCGTGGCGGTTCCGAGCGAGAGATAAGCGTTGTTGCCATTGCTCATCGAGGGAGCAAGGAACTCTCCTATCTCTGTGCTTCCGCCCGCCGTCCGGTTGATACTGAATTTCGTATTCGCGGATGCTGGCATGACTATCTGCTTGTAGTCGTACTGTGTTGGTGTAATGTTAGCTGTGTTGATGTTTCCACTTGAACCCCAGGTTGAGTTCGAGTATGAAGGAGTGAGGACTTGAATATCTGCGGCGTTTCCCGTGCCGAGGTTTATCCCGTAACCAGAATTGCCTGAAAGTTCTCCTTGCTGAAATACGAGTGCAGCGCATGAGTCAGCGTAAATGGCATCTCCCGTGCAATCTTCAATGGTAGTCCCGTCTATGTGGAAGTCCGTCACGTTTGAGAGATATATCCCGTTTCCAACCGCTTCTATCCAACCTCCAGTAATCATGAGATGAGTCACCTTGTTCGCATCACCCACCGTTCTAACTGCACGAATACCGTTTGCACCCTTTGTATTATTGACTCCGATGTCAACGTTCGTGATGTGGATAATGTACGCACCGAAGTTATCGCCGCCCGTGGTACTTGTCTCAATTTTGATATGCGAATTTACGCTGTCAATTCCCTTGAACTTGAGATTGCTGAAATCTCCGAACCAAAGTCCTTTGACATGAATGCCGATTGCACCGTTGCGTGTGCCCGTCAGATCAAAGCATAGGTCTCTCATCGCGACATGTTTCTTCTCTGAGATTTGTAGGGCATCACCCGAACCTGTGTACTTAATCGTCGTGCTGTCAGAACTTCCCTGAATCACCGTGAATGTTGGAACTGTCAACGTCGTCGTTCCGATGCTGTATATCCCCGGAGGGAAATAGACAGTTCTCTGCGGGGAAGCATTGAGAGCCGCCTGAATCGCTACGTGGTCATCGGTCGAGCCATCTCCCAGCGCGCCGTATGCCTTGACGTTGGCCACTTGTCCGTTTGTATCGGTAATCACTCCCTGGACGGTTGTTTCGCCTTTGACCGTATTCGTGTATCTCCAAGCTCCCGTCATTCGTGGAGCTATCGACTGAGAAAGAGCCGGAGCCGCGTCACTTCTCATCGCAGTTGTGGCTGAACCGTTTATTGCAGATAGTCCAAGAGAAGCCGTAGGATTGGCCGTGCCCGTAAGTGTGCCACTTCCGAGAATCACGCTCGTTAGTGTAGGACTTGCACTCCACGCCGGTATCGTGGTTGTTCCTTGAGAGGTTAAGACCTGACCTGAGGCGACATCGCCAAGAGAAACTATGGATGCACTGCTATTTCCATAAAGTAGCGCATTGATAAGAGTTGAACTAAAACTCGCGAAGGTCGATACTCCTCCTTGATCCTTGAAGATGTGACCAGAGTTTTCGTAGGTATTATTGCCAGCCCCATCTTCGAAAATTGTTCCCGTACCCCCCAAAAATAAGTCTGTTGAGATAGAGAGATTCGTAAATTGTGGACTACTCGAAGTCGCTATATCCTGTGGTGTTGAGAGGGTGATATTATTCCCCCCCACCAAAGCATTTGTCCCGCTCGCGGAGAGATTTACCTGATTCGTTGTGCCCAAGAGGTTGCTTCTGCCCGTTAGAGAGCCCACTGCCGGAGTAATCGTAACGTTAGCGGCCGCTGTGAGTTGCCCCTGAGCGTTTACCGTGTAAGTAGGAGATTGAGTTGCACTTCCGTAGCTTCCCGCTGTCACTGCGGTGTTGGCAATGCTTAGAGTCCTGTCGGCGGTTAAGTTTCCCCCGCCACTCAGACCCGTTCCCGTACTAACCGATCTCCCGCCAGCCACCGCGTCCGTAGTTCCAGTGGCTTGCGTTAGATTCGTTATCTTGTTCGAGACGGTCACAAGTCCAGAAGTATCTATCATGAACTGGTTATTACCATTGGCGTAGGTAAGCCCGAACCAATGCTTTCCAGTGTTCGTGAGAGTGTCGTAGAGAGCAGAAGTATCTGCGGCCTGGGCTATCGTCGAGGTGTTGATATTAAAATCAGTAGCCGTGTGAACGTGGGGTATATTCGTCGATGTCCCGTATTGCTCCATTGCTTTCTGCCAGAGGTGGATACCGCTCCACGTCGGGGCAATGGACTGAGAGAGAGCTGGAGCGGCATCACTTCGCATGGCTGTTGTTGCAGAACCGTTATGAACGGATAGGTCAACATTCGTCGTAGGATTGGCGAGCCCAGTCACACCACCCGTTGTCCTATTGACGTAACCAATCGTGGCAAGTCCCGTACCTACCGTAGAGGTGTCAGCAGATACAACCTTTGTTTTGCCGAATGTTGCCACCGTAATGGGCGCGTTCCCCTTGACGTTGGAGACTGCATTGGTAAACGTTGTGTCGATAGACGTACCTTGCCAC
>Ga0247667_1000251_pt1 | contig 15095 bp, 27 predicted proteins | sample CNK08_metaG_FD_183027 | JGI IMG/M metagenome (GOLD analysis project Ga0247667, IMG submission 183027) | Soil microbial communities from Purdue University Martell Research Forest, Indiana, United States - CNK08 | ecosystem: Environmental > Terrestrial > Soil > Temperate forest > Bulk soil... | reverse complement strand
GCGCCGCCGCCGCCCCGGCGGGCTCTCCGGGCGGGGCTGGGGGGGCTGGGCGGCGAGCAATTTATGTGGCCCGGTTTGATCTCAGAACGTCAATGCATACTTGACTAGGCCGTTAAGCTGCCATTGACAGCGGTTACGCCCTGGCGGGCGGCCGGCGACTTGCCGACGAGAGGGGGTGGGGCGTAGGCTGTGAGGGTGGCTGGCTCACCGAAAACCGCACCTTGCGACGATTGCGGCGCCGAGGTAACCAAAACTCGCCGCGGCGGGCCGTGGCTCTGCGTTGAATGTTCTCAAGCTCGGGCCGTGGCTTGGATGGACCTGGCCGCGGAGCGGGCGCGGGAGTGGCGGCGAACACTTGAAGCGCGACGAGCTGGGGTGTGATAAGCTCCCCGCAGTCGTAGAACGCGCCGCCCAGGGGCCAGCCGGTGCGCAACCAAATTTGAATTGGAGGCGCAACAGTAATGGCCGGAACACCCCAGGAGATCGCCCAGGATTGGGCAAACAGGCTTGCCGCCTCGGGCGACAAGATGAAGCGCGGCATCGCGGCCGTGCAGACCGCCCCGGGAGCTGCCGCGGCTCGCCAGGCGGACGTATGGGCGTCCAACACCGCGGCGGCCAAGAGCAAGTTTGCCCGCAACGTGGCCGCGGTCGGCCTGGGCGACTGGCAGGCGGCGGCGAGTGGAAAGGGCGTCGACCGGGCGGCCAGCGGGGCCTCGGCGGCGGTGCCCAAGATGGCGGCCTTCCTGACCTCGTTCCTGCCCTTCGTGCAGTCGGCCAAGGCGAGCCTCCCGGCTCGCGGTTCCTACGAGCAGAACAAGGCTCGCATGACCCAGATGGTCGACAAGCTCCACGGCTACCACAAGTAGCGGGGGGAGTTAGATGGGAGTAGCAGCCGAAACCACTTCGTTCTCCGCCACCAACCCGGGCGCCACCTTCACCGCGGTGACCATGGCGACTGGTGACACGAACCGCGTTCGCACCTTCAACCCGGCCACCAAGGCCACCCTGATCGAGGCCACCCGGCAGGGCGTCGGCGCGGGGGCGCTTCGCATCGCCTCGCCCGCCCTCCACGACAACGTGAGGGGTATCTCCCTTATCGCCGGCCAGACGCCCTCGGTCTTTCCGCTGCCGCGGGAGATTGGCCAGCCGCTGGTCTCGGGCGACACGCTCACGATCTCGCTCACGGGCGGGACCGGTGAGGTCGACGGCGGCACGATCACGATTTACTACCAGGACCTGGCCGGGATCGCGGCCCGGCTCCACTCCTGGACCGACCTCTCGGCCTTCGTGGAACACATCAAGCCGCTGGAGATCGACGTGACCGGCTCGGGAACCGCCATGGCCTGGTCGGACACCGTCATTACCACCACCGAGGACCTACTCAACGCCGACCGGTCCTACGCGGTCCTCGGCTACTCGACCGACACCGCCGCGGCGGCGGTCGGGCTCAAGGGCCAGGAGACCGGCAACCTCCACCTCGCGGGCTGTGGAACGCTTTTGTCTGAGGACACAAACGACTATTTCATCGACTGGGCCGAGAACTACGGGCTGGCCGTGATCCCGGTCATTTCGGCCAACAACAAGGGGTCGATTTTCGCCTCCCTGGCCATGGTCGCCACCTCGCAGTCAGTCAAGCTCCAGCTCATCCTCGCCCGCCTCTCCACCGCGTTCACCGGCTAGGACCGGCCGGGCCGTTTTGGCAAGTCACGCATATGAGGGGCCTTCGGGCCCCTCAACCTCGGCCGACCCCACCTATCTCTACCTGGTCGGGCGGCCCACGGTCTCGCTTCCCATCGTCACCCTGGCGGCGACTAAACAGCTCCTGACCATGCCCTGTATCCTGGCCGGCTGGTCGATCATCGAGCAGGCCGGCGCGGCGGCGGTCTGGGATATCTTCGACGGCGACGACAGCACCGGCCAGCTCGTCGGCGCGCTCGGCCTCGCGGCCGGGGCGGCTTCCGTGGTCGGGCCCGGCCCAGATGGGCCTTACTGCAAGATCGGGCTGACCCTGGCCCGGGTCTCGGGCACCATCCGGGGCGCGATCTGGGTCAAGATATAGCCCTGGGGGGCTAGACTCTCTCCGTGCCCAACGACCTCCCCGACTGGACAACCCAGGTCGCCGTAAACATCGTGGGCGGCATTTCTAAGGCCAACCTGGGCGACGTGGGCGGCCCCATCCTCAATCCCGACTCCGTCACCGAAACGCTGGGTGGCTCGAATATCCTCAACCCCCAGGGCTCGCTGGTGCTTGCCAGCTTCAAGCCTGCTAGTACAACGCCTATCGCTCGCCGCCTGCTGGCGGGGGCGATTGTGGTCGGGACCGCCACGTCGGTAACGCCTGCTTTCGGCCAGGCCACCCTGGCGGGGAATCTACTCGTAGCCTGGGTCACCGCCTCGGGCGGGGCGGAGCCCACCACGGGGGCCGCGGGGTGGTCTAAAATCGCCTCATTCGGCCTCGGTTCATCCCTCTGGGCGGCGATATGGGCCAAGCCCAATTGCGCGGGAGCGGACGCGGCCCCCACCTTTACTTCAGCGGGCGGGGTCATATTTATGACTGCCCAACTGGCCGAATTCACAGGAGCGGCGGTCTCCCCGGTCGATCAGACTGCGAGCGGTTCCACCACCACCCAGACTTTCATAACCGCCGCCGCCACCGCGCCCGATGTGGGGTTTGGAGACCTTGTGGTTGTCTGCTCGCGCTGGACTAATAGCGTAATCTCCAGCTTTACAGCGGTCGACATCCTCAACAATTCGGCCCTTGCGGTCCAGGCTGGGGCCGTCCGGGTGGCCGCCGCCCAGTTCGCGGTCTCCACTTACGGGGTCGTGCCCGCCGCCCTGACTGCCCAACCCCTGGGCACGGCGGCCTGGGATCATGACGTGAACTCGGTTAGCAACGTAGGGGCCGGGGTCGCCGCCTCGGTGGTGCTGTCCGCGGTGCCCGGCAAGGCTTACCACCTGGACCGAATTTCGGCCGACATGGCGGCGACCACCGCCGCCGCAGACCGGCAATTAGTCCAGGTCCTTGATGGAGTAACCCTGGTCTGGCAGCGGGTCATGGCGGTTCAGGCGGTGATTGGGAGCATCGACCACATTTTCGAGAACGGGCTCGGCCTGCGGGGCACGGTCGGCAATTCCATGACGGTGAAGTTTGTCGGGGCGGGGGCAGGGACCCAGGAGCAGGTCTCGGCGGGGGCCTATCTGCGCTGAAATGGCGATAGAGGTACAGCGGTTTTCGGTGGTCGTGCCCGCTGTGACGGCGCTGGCGCAGGCGATTGTATTCCCCTTATCCATGCCTCCGCGAGTGGTCGATGAGGTGGAGATACTGGTTCCGCCCGGCCCGCGCGGTGAGGTCGGGTTTCAGCTCGGCTCCGGTGGGGTCCAGATCATCCCCGTCACCACGGGGGCCTGGGAAGTGACTAACGACGAGGTGATCCATTGGCCCCTGGAGGGGCAGATCGACTCCGGGGCCTGGCAGCTCATCGCCTACAACACCGGCGCCTTCAATCACCTGATCCAGGTTCGTTTCCTGGTCCGACTGGTGCCGGCGGCGGCGAGCCTGGCCGGCTTCCAGCCCCTGCCGGTGGATTCGCTGGCCGGTTAGGGTGTAAGGTATTCGGAGTGTTCACCATCCCGTCTACTTTCAGACCCTACGCCCTCGCGTTGCTGGTCCTGGTGGTGGTGGCGGCAATCGCCCTGATCGTGGTTGTGAGCCTCAAAGGTGGCGACCTCTCCGACCCTCATATCTCCGCTCTGCTCGGCTACGCCCTCACGATCGCCGCCATCCTGATTACGGGGCTTGGCCTCTCCTCCCAGGTCGCCGCCGTCCACACCTCGATCAATGGGCGCATGACCGAGCTGGTGGACAGCACCGCCTCCAGCGCATTCCAGGCCGGGCAGTCGGCGCCGCCTGGCTCGCCGATCCCGCCCGCGCCCTCGACCCTGGCGCCCTCGGTGCCGGTCAACCCGGGCGGGGGTAGCTGATGGCGACCGCGGGCGGGTACACCTGGAAGGTGGAATATCAGACCGAAACCGTGGGGGTGGGCCCGGACGGCCGCCCCACCGAGGGGGTCAAGGTCGGCTTCGTGACCGCGGCCGGGGTCCACGCCTCGGTCTTCGTGCCCCGGGCCCAATTCAACGCCGCCAACGTCAAGGCCATGATCGCCGCCGCCTACGCCCACCACTCGGACGTATCCGGCCTGAGCGGCTAGGCGGAGCTGATGCGCTCCGCGGTCTGGGGGGAGATCGACTTTCCCGTTACCCAGCCTTACAACCCCCCGGTCCACATGGGAATTGATATCGGCTGCCCCTCGGGGACGGCGATCTACGCCGCCCGCCGCGGTTACGTCGAGCGGGTCCAGCAGGGCATGGTCTCGGTCCAGGTCGGCCCCGACTACGCTCACCTGGGGACCCAGCGCGACTTCTACCTCCACGGGAACCCGGCGGCCGGGATCGTGGTCGGGGTCTTCGTTGACGCGGGCCAGCACATCATCGACTCCGACACGGTCCAGGTTGATCCCCGCTTCCCGCTCACCGGGCCGCACCTCCACTTTGAGGTCCAGGACGGCCACAACCTGCCCGGAATCCCAATCGCGCCCGGAGCCCCCTTGGACCCGGTTCCGGTCCTGCTCATCCCGCCCGTCCCGCTGCCCCCGCCGCCGCCTCCGCCGGTGGTGCTTAACAACCCCATCACCACCTATTCGGTGGTGGGTGGCGACGGCTTCCGGCTGGAGCATATCGCCAACTTCGCCGACGCCAAGGCGGCCGCCGACGCCCACGCTCTCGCCTTCCTGGTGATAACCAACGTCAACGACGAGTCGACCGGGAACTCCGTCTATCAGGCCGAACCCCCTTCCTCTCCGGGCGCGCCTCCGCCCCCCGTGGTCAGCGGGGGCGCACCGGTCGACCAGGCCCGCGCCGCCTATTCCGGGCTGGCTGACTTCCTCACCCGCGGCCTGCCTGACGCCATCCGCGAGCTGGCCCGCCTGCTCGGAATCTCCCAGCACACGCCCTAGCCGGTGGGCCTGCTGGCCGGGCTCGACGCCCTCCTGGTCGCCCTCGCGCTCCTGGTCGCCATGCTCGCCGTGGCGCAGGTTTTCCGCCCCCTGCTCGTCAACGTATTGAGCCAGGCGCCCTTCATCGGAGGCTGGCTGGCGGGTAACGTCGACGCCGGCCTGGCTCGCTTCCAGGCCAGTATCCGGGCCCCCGCCGAGTCCTCGCTGTCGATCATCACCTCGACCTTGCAATGGTTGACCGCCCAGGGCTGGGGCTTCGCCCAGGGCGTGTCGGGCCTCGCGGGCGGCCTGCTCGCCTCGATCAACCGCCTGTCTACCGTGACCATCCCCCACGCCCTCGACCTCGCCGAGGCGCGGGCCGGCGAACTGGCCGACGCGGCGCGGGGCTTCGCCCTGGCCCAGCTCCAGGAGCTGGCCGTGTCGCTGGGGGGCGACATTCTGGCCGCCCGCTCCGAGGCCGCCTCGCTGGTCGACCAGGCGCGCTCGGAGGCCGCGGGCGCGGTCTCGGCGGCGGAGTCGGTCGTACTCCTGGAGGTGCGTAAGGTGGAGCAGACGGCGGGCGAGCTGTTCCAGCAGGCGGAGCGCGACGCCGGCCTGGCCGTGGCCGCCTCGGAGCAGGCGCTGGGCGACCTCATCCGCCAGGCGCGGGCCGACGCCCTGGCCGCAGTGGGGGCGGCGGAGCATGACCTCCAGGCGCTGGCCCGGGCCTCCCGGGTCGCCCTGGTCGACTCCCAGTCCATCCTCGGCGGTGACATAGCGGCGGCCGAGGCGCGGGCCCAGCAGGCGGTCGGGGCCCTGGAGGAGCAGACCGCCAAGAGTATCGAGGGCATCCTCTCCGGGTTGCCCTGGCAGAGCCTGGCCGCCGGGGTGGGGGTCTCGGAGGCGATGCTCCAGGCTGACGTTCGAACCCTGGTCGGGCTCGGCGCGGCCGAGATTCGGCGCATGATGGGGGACGTGGAATCCCTGCGCGCCCGCTACGGGCCCGAGATCAAGGCCGCCGCCGAACAGCTCCGGGCCCGGGCCAAGTAGGCGATGGCCGTTGCCGCCCCCGCCGCTGCTGCCCTACTGGCTCTCGACATTGCCGAGACGGTACTCATCCAGATTGTGGGTCAATTGGTGGCAACGACGATTGGAGCGGTCCTCGCCCCCGAGTTCGAGGGACTCACTGTCGACGCCTACGGCACGATCGAATTTCGAGGCGGGAGCCCGCCCTCCCCGCTAAGCTCGGCCCAGGCCGCCCTCGCCGTGGTGCGCGGCTATTACACCCAGGAGCAGGGCGCCGCCGAGGCCAAGTTCACCGGCTACAACAAGGACCGTTTCCAGGTCATGGTCGACTCCACCGGCCAGCCCCTCCCGCTGGAGGCCCTGCTGGAGGCCTGGCGGCGCGGGATCATCAAGAAATCGGGCCTGGGCGCGGCCGAGACCTCGCTGGAGCAGGGGATTCGGGAGTCTGACCTCAAGAACAAGTGGACCCCTATCATCGAGGCCCTTCAGTTTCAGGTCGCCCCGGTGGGAACCATCATTGAGGGCTGGTTGCGGGCCCAGATCACCGCCGAGCAAGCCTACGACCTGGCCTATAAGCGGGGCGTCGACAAGCCGACCGCCGATCTCATGTACAAGTCGGCCGGCCGGCCGCCCTCCCCGGGCGAGCTGGCCGAGATGCTGCACCGCGGGATCATCCCCGAGACGGGCGAGGGCGGGGACACGATCTCGGTCCGCCAGGGCTACCTGGAGACCGACCTCAAGAACAAGTGGTATGAGGCCTGGCTCAAGAGCCTGGAGTACATACCGCCGCCGCGGATCACCACCGCCCTGCTTCGGGAGGGGGCGATCACCGAGGAGCAGGCCCGGACCTGGTTTGAGTGGGGCGGGTTGAGCAAGGCGACCGCCGACATTTACGTCAAGAGCGCCCACCGCCAGACCACCCAGACCACGCGCGAGCTGACCAAGGCGGAGCTGGTCTCCCTCTACGTCGACCAGGCCATCGACGCCGCCGAGCTGGGTAAGCGCCTGCTCGCCCGCGGCTACCTCCAGGCGGACGTAGATTCAGAGATCGAGCTGGCCGACCTCAAGGTCAGCCACGCCCTGGAACAGCGGGCGGTGAACCGTGTCGGCACCCTCTACACCGGGCGGCGGATAGACAAACAGGCCGCCCTGTCCACCCTGGACTCGCTCAAGCTGCCCGCCACCCAGCGCGACCGCCTGCTCAAAATCTGGGACCTGGAGCGGGGCGACAACATCAAGCACCTGACCCCGCCCGAGCTGGGCAAGGCGGTCCTCAACGGCTGGTATTCGGTCGACGAGGCCCTGAACGTTCTCGCCGCCCAGGGCTTCGGGGCGCGAGACGCCTGGGTCCTGCTCTCCATAGAACTCAAGGCGCCGGCCTCCGACGCCATGCCGACCGACAACCTCCCCCCGGCCTAGAATGACGCCATGACCCAGGCCCCCGAGCCAGAGCCCGAGCCCGCTCCTCCGCCGCCGCCCGAGGCCAGGCTCGACACCTCGCCGGGGGCGAAGTACACCGGGACGGGCGGCCGCCTGCCCGACCACGCGCCGGGCGGCTCGGTCCCCTGCGAGCGCGCCTGAATGGCCGGCGTCCCCTGCCGCAAGGCCTTCGGAGACCTCCGCCTGGTCGACGGCCGGGAGCCCGCGATCAAGGCCGGCGTGAGTGACCTGGAGGCGGCCGAGCTGCGTTGCCTGGCGCGGGGCGCTTCGGTGCTGGAGGTCGGCTCGGCCTGGGGCTATTCGGCGGTCCTGATGGCCAAGGTGGCGCGCCGCCTGGTCTCGGTCGACCCCCACCAGGATTACGACTCCTACCCTACCTTTCGCGCCAACCTGATAGCCCATGGGGTGGCGGACAAGGTCACCGCCCTGATAACGACCTCGCGCGAGGCCCTGCCCGAGCTGCTGGAGCGGGGGGAGCGGTTCGAGTTCATATTCATCGACGGCGACCACTCCGCCGCCGCGGTCGCCTTCGACGCCCTCTGGGCCCGTCACCTCGTCACGCCGGCCGGCGTGATCGCCTTTCACGACTACAACACCGGGGTCGAGGCGGAGGTGGTCAAGGGCCTGGAGGGCTGGCGGCCCTTCGACCGCCTGGTCGACTCCCTGGCCGTCTATGAGGGGCCCTGGCTTTAGGTCGTGGTTGTAGTCCCCCACGTTCCCGGGATGCTGCGCCGAGCCACCTATGAGGCGGTGCGGGCCCAGGTCGGGGATGAGGCGGTTTTCCTGGCCGACCCCGGGGGCGGGATGTTCTACGCCGACTTGCTCCGCCGCCTCTACCACGAGCCGGGCCAGCTCATCATCGTGGAGCAGGACGTTGTCCCGCCCCCGGGCTCGCTCCGGGCCCTGCTCGACTGCCCCGGGTTGTGGTGCGGGCACCGCCTCCCCTTCCAGGGCAAGCTCAACTACGGGACCCTGGGCCTGGCCCGATTCTCGGCCGAGCTGAAGCGCCTCCTCCCGCTCCTCTTCGACTACGCCCTGGCCCGGCCGCCCTACCTCAAGCAAATGGTCTGCCTCAAGCCGGGGGAGCCGAACGCCTTCGCCAGCAACGACCCCCGAGACTGGCCCTCTACGGTGGGCTGGCCCTGGTGCGACATGCTCATACTGCGCGAACTGGAGACCCGGGGCGCGGTCTGGCATGAGCACACCCCGCCGGTCGAGCACCTGCACGACTGGCCGGGCGAGCCGGCCTCGGAAAAGATCGAGCTAGCCCTCGGGGTATAGCGTGACGACCAGGCGGCCCCTACGGCCGCCCCAGAGCCGGTAGAGGGGCGCAGGACTCCCGGGAAGATACCCGGCCTCCTGGAGCCTCTCAGCGGGTATGTATACCCAACAACCCTTTTCGCGGCCCCGGCGCTGGGCCTTGTTGCGGCGGGCGGGATCATTCATTCGGCTTCAACCTCCTGAGCCATGATAGGCTACCCGCGAGCCCTGCGCGCGCTCTAGGCTTCAACCACCACAGAGCAGCACCACGCGCGGGGCTCAACTATTTTCGATAAGACGAGCACGGGCCCGCACAACCTGTTAGGGTGACTAGTGGAGGTTGAAGCCATGACACTAGATACCCGTTCTTTCGTCCGCGGTTTTCGCTGGAAGGTCCGCATGTTCAATGGGGCGGAGTGGGAATTTTGGACGCCCACCTCACGCCTTACCCGGGCAGACGCGCGCCGAACTCTACTCTCGCTCGCCAACGGTGACTATGGCGACGTTTACGCCCCCGAGGACATTGAGAACCTGTGGCGGGTGAAGGGATGAGTAACACCTTTTCCGACACTTACCCCAGCGCGGAGTCGATCGCGGAGGATAATCGGCGAGCCATGCGCAAGCGCCGCCCCGACTACGTCCAGCGTCGCATCGACTACGCGATCCAGCGCCAGCGCCACGCCCGCACCGCGCCGCCCGACTGCGGCTGCCCGCTCTGCCTGGCTGACCGGGGCGAGCTGCGCGCCACCCTGGAGCGGATCAACCGCGAGCGCGCCAGCGGGCGACCGCTGCCATTCTGAGGGGCCGGGAATGAAACTGCTTATAACCTTCGCCGTGCTATTCCTTGTGGCGTTGGGCGTCGACGCGGCGGTGGCGGTGGCGGGCTGGAGCGCAGTTTCCGCCGGCCACGGTTCCGACCCCGCCCCTGCCTGGCAAGTCTGGACCCTCTGGGGCTCAATCGCCACCCTCGTCCTTTCCGCGGCCGGGTTCGGGTTCGTCGCCTGGCGGGAGACTAAGTAAATGACCCACCCCAACCCGCTCCACCCGGACAACATCGAGCGCAAGATCATCAACCTTGCCAACGACACCGTGAACACACCCGCCGCCCAGAAGGTGGCCCAGATGGTGGCGCACAAGATTCACCTCGCGCCCGAGGGTGAGGCCTACAACGAACTCCGCCGCCAGCTCGCCTACAACTGGGCCCAGGGCTACATCAACGGCCTGGAGATCGGCCGCGCCCGCCTCGTTCGCCTCCCGCCCCCGCCTAAGCTGGGCCCGCTCTCGTGAGGCGCTGGCTCGTGGTGCTGGATGATCCGCAATCCGAATTCTCGCTCCCCGACGAACTGGAGAGTTACCTGGAGACCTTGCTGGAGGGCGCCCTCGGCTCGGTCAAGGTGGCCCGCGTCCAGCGCGGCGGCCTGCTCGCCGACAAGGTGATGGGCGAGCTGCCCCCGGTGCGCCACGCCCAGATGGGGAGGCCTCGGGGGTAGATGCTCACCCACCGCCCCTCGACCCGGGACGAGGCCAACGCCATCATTGACGCCTGGCACCGCCACTCCCCCAAGGTGGTCGGCCACCGCTTCGCCATCGTGGCCGAGGCCGGCGGGGTGATCGTGGGGGCGGCGGTGGTCGGCCGGCCCAAGGCCCAGGAGCTGCAAGACGCCGTCACGGCCGAGATAACCCGGGTGGCGACCAACGGGGAGCGCAACGCCTGCTCGCTGCTCTATGGGGCCTGCCGGCGAGCATGGGCCGCCATGGGCGGCCGTCGCCTTTACACCTACACCCTGGCGACGGAGCCGGGGACGAGCCTTAGGGCCGCTGGGTTTACTCTCGACGCCGAGCTACCGGCCCGGGGGAATTGGGACGGACCGAACCGCCGCCGGCCAGCGTCAACCGAACCTTGCCCAGCTCGTAAGCGTTGGGTCTGGAGGAGGTGACGCCGCAAACCTGAACTAGGAGCACAATGTCCGGGGGCGGGTCGGATGCCCCCGACCCGTTCCCCACCCACCCGATTTATTACAGAGGAGACTGTAACAATGTCCAAGCCTACCACCGCCCCGCCCGCGGAGCAAGCCCTCGCCACCGTCACCGAGCCGACCGCCCTCGCCCTGGTCAAGGACATTCTCGCCACCATCCCCCAGGCCGACGAGGACCCCACCGAGCGCATGGCCGCCTTCATCACCACCCAGCCGGCGGAAAAATGGGACGAACTCTGGGCCGGCCTGCCCAGCGCCCGCGACTATGTCGGCCAGCCGATCATCGTTCACGCCATCCGGGCCCGCGAGTCCGACTTCGAGGGCGGGCTCGGCCTCTACCTGATCCTCGACGCCACGGACGTTACGACCGGAGCCCATGAGCTGATCTCCTGCTCCAGCCAGATGAGCATGGTCCAGCTCCTGACCCTGCACAAGCGGGGCCTGTTCCCCGCCAAGGTGATGTTCGTGCAGAAGGACAAGCCGACCAAGGCCGGATTCAAGCCGATTCACCTTCGCTACATCTCGCCCACCGCGGCGCCCCTGGGCGACCCCGGGGCGGTGGTCTCGGAGCAGTAGGCGCCCGCGCCATGCATCCCTGCCGCTGGTGCGGCCAACCCGTGAAACAAGTCAAGGCGGCGGGAGGGTGGCTTCACGCCCTCCCGCTGGCCGAGTTCAAAGTCAGTCGCCGCGAACTCCAGGACATACTGGAGGACCCGCCCCGCCCCGGCTGGTATCACCACCGAGGCACCCACATTCACCCGGCCCAGCCGGAATAGGAGGCCCGAACCATGCTCTGCGAAGTCTGCAACGAGGAGGAGGCGAGCGTAACCCTGATCCCGGTCGGCGAGGGGATGCCCCAATCCATCGGCCGCGCCTGCTTCGCCCGCTTCGGCCTGGAGGCGGCCAAGGCCAACCTCCCGGCGGAGGAGATCGCCCAGACGCTGGGCCCAATGTTCGTCGGCCCCGTGGCCGCCGCCCGGGAGCTGGACAAGACCCCCAAAAGGTCGGCCCGCAAGGCTAAAGGGGCGGCCAAGCTGGGAGCCGAGCCGGACCCTGAAAATACTCCGGAGGAGGGTGCCGCCGAGGCCGAGGCCGAGTAGGTGAGCGACCTCACCAAGCTTCGCAAACAATGGGCCCGCGCCCACGGCCAGGTCTCCCGTTACGAGCGGGAGCTGGAGGACCTGCGCGAGCAGTACCGGGCGGCGGGTCAGGATCAGCGCCCCGAGCTGACCCGCCGCGGCCAGTCGCTCCACCTCCTGCTCGACGCCGCCAAGCAGGACCTGGAAGCCTACCGCGGCCGCCTCGCCGCCGAGGAAAAGCGCCTCCTCCAGCCTGGCGCCTTTCTCAGGTTCACCTAGTCCGCCATGCCCGGCCCCTTTGTCGGTAACCCCTTCGCCGGCCACGCCGGTTTGTTCCAGTCGGCCGTCAATGACCCCGAGGTGCGCTCCCAGTCGGGCGGGGTCCAGATGTACGTCTGGCAGGGCCTCAAGAACGACTTTCTATCCCGCGGCGAACCGCTCCCCGCGGGCAGCTTCGCCGCCGTCAACTCCATGCTCCACTGGGCCGGCCAGCAACGCCAGGCCTCGGCCAACCTGGCCGCCACCCTGGCCACGGCGGAGCGCACCGGCTTCGACCAGGCCGTCCTGGGCGCCCACATCGCCCCCAGCCTGGACACCCGCGCCCTGGGCGAGATGGCGGCCGGGCCCCAGCACCGGGTCATCTACCTGACCCAGGAGCTGGTCGAGGGCGAGCCCGTCCTCTCCTACCGAACCCATGACTTCGGCTACGACCTCCCGCAATCCGTGAGCGCCCTCAACGACGCCGCCGAGGCGGCGGCCCAGATCAGCGCCGCCGATTACGGCTACGAGTGGGCCGGGGTCGCCACCCCGGTCTCGATCCAGAGTTACTAGCCGTGCCACGCGCCCGCAAGCTGCCCCCCATCGCCTCCGATCAAGACCGCATCGAGGCGGCCCGAATCGCCGCCGACAAGCTCACCGCCGAGCTGCGCGAGAACGAGCTGATACGCCAGGCCTGGACCGAACGCCCGCCAGCCTGGCATCACTACATCGACTCGGTGGGAACCGTCTACTCCCTCCGGGAGCCCTGAGTGGCCACTCAAGGGCCCCTGACCCATTGGCTGCGCGGCAACAAGGGCGAGCGCACCCCCCGCCGCATCATCGTCCTCGACACCGAGTCGCGCCAATCCGAGGCGGACGGGCGCGAGCTGCACGAACTCCGCTGCTGGGCCGCCCGGGTTATCATTCGACCCGCTATTACGGGCGGGCCCGTGGAGTGTTCTCGGTTTGAGGGCACCGAACGGGGCCAGATCACAGCCATGGTCACGGCCACGGTCAAACCGAAGCACCCCTGGCGCCTCTTCACCCACAACCTTTCGTTCGACCTCGGCCTGACCCGCCTCCCCCTGGAACTGCTCGCCCTGGGCTGGAGTCTGGGCAAGCACAACCTCGCCTCCGAGGCGCCCTGGGCCTATCTGAAGCGGGGCGACCGCGGGCTCTGGGTCTGCGATAGCTGGTCCTGGTTACCAACAAGTGTGGAAAAGCTGGGGGAAGCCCTCGGCCTCGCCAAGCCGGCCCTCCCCGGGCCGCTCGACTCCGACGCCCTCTGGCTGGCCCGCTGCCGGGCTGACGTGGAGATCGAATCCACCGCCCTGCTCCAGCTCATGGAGGAGTGGGACCGCCGCTCCCTGGGCTGGTGGTCGATCACCGGGCCCGCCTCGGGCTGGAACACCCTGCTCCACTTTCCCGCCCGCTCGTCACCACCCAGGGAGGAACCGCTTGCCCACCACTCCGACAACCCCAGAGCCAAAAACCCGCAAGCCCGCGTTCTCATCATCCCCGACCCCGCCGCCCGCGCCTTCGAAAGAACGGCCCTCTACTCGGGACGGCGGGACGTATGGCAAGTTGGCAAACTCGCGCCGGGCCCATACGCTGAAGTCGACCTCCGCCAAGCTCATCTCTCAATCTGCGCCGCCTACCCTCTCCCTTACCGTCGATGGGCGGACTTTGTACGTCTGGACCTGGACGACTGGAGGCTGGGCCGCCCCGACGCGGGCCTGGTCGCCGAGTGTGTTGTCCGTGCCGCGGCGCCGCGTTATCCGTGCCGCGTTGCGGGAGCTGTTCTCCATCCGGTCGGGACTTTTGCCACGGTTCTAGCCGGCCCGGAACTGGTCGACGCCCGCGCAAGGGGCGAGCTGGTCTCCATTGGGCACGGCTACGGCTACCACCTCGGCCACCAGATGCGCGACTGGGCGACCTGGGCCCTCGCCATCATCAACACGGACGGCCCGGAGACAAGCCCCATGCTGCAGATGGCGGTCCGCTCCTGGGGCCGCTCCGTCCCCGGCCGCTGGGGAATGACCCACAGCAAGGAGATCAAGTCCGGCGACTCTGCGGAGCAGGGCTGGAGCCTGGAGCAGGTCACAATCGGGATGCCGCCGCGGCGGGGCTTCATATTCAAGATCGCCGGCCGCTGGTCGGAGTCCCTGAACGACGAGGAGGCCGAGGACTCGTTCCCCGCCGTGCTGGCCTACATACAATCCTATTGCCGCCTCGCCCTGAACGCCATGCTCGACGCCATCCCCGAATGGGGCCTGGTGAGCTGCAACACCGAGGGCGCCTGGGTCCATGAGGCCGCCCTCGCCTCGGTGGCGGTCTCAACCGCCGTCCTGGAGCGCGAGCCGTCCTGGTCGTCACGCCCCGACACCGTGCAGCTCGCCCAGCTCTCCGCCGCCACCGCGCCCCTGGAGGTCAGGGTCAAGCAGACCGCGCACACCCTCAAGGTCCTGAGCCCGCAACATCATCAGACCGACCAGGCCCGCCTCTACTCGGGGATACCGCGAGCTGCCGAGGAGACCCGCCCCGACCAGTTCACCTTCTGGACCTGGCCCAAACTGAAGGGGCAGATTGAGCGCGGCGACCCCCGCGGTTACGTCCGCGAGCGGCGGACCGTCAACCTGGCCGGCGTCCCGGTCTCCCGCTGGAGCTTCGAGGATGGCGCCTGCGAGCCCGTGACCGTGTGCTGGAGCCCGGAAACGGGCAACGTGATCCAACCCCCCAACCCCGAGCTTGAGCGCCGCCATGGCCCTCTCAGGGCCTCACAGCACCCGGCGTTGAAAAGGATGCTGGCCGGAAAGTAGGGGCCGCCGGCCTTGAGGGATTCCACCTGGGGCGTTTCCCAGCTCAGGCCGGCCCGCCTGGCGACTTCGACCGCGGAGCGCCGGAGCCCCCAGCATAGCAAAAGGGACGAGGCCCCAGGGCAGGCGCCGCCGTCCCCGCCACTCATCCTAAACGCCCGGCCGCCAGGCCGTGACCCTCCACATAAATTGCTCGCCGCCCAGCCCCCCCAGCCCCGCCCGGAGAGCCCGCCGGGGCGGCGGCGGCGC
>Ga0247667_1000250_pt1 | contig 15105 bp, 3 predicted proteins | sample CNK08_metaG_FD_183027 | JGI IMG/M metagenome (GOLD analysis project Ga0247667, IMG submission 183027) | Soil microbial communities from Purdue University Martell Research Forest, Indiana, United States - CNK08 | ecosystem: Environmental > Terrestrial > Soil > Temperate forest > Bulk soil | place... | reverse complement strand
CAACCCTCTCGTGAGGAGGTTATCAAGGGACTTCAAGAACATGTTCCTGATATCACTAATCCTCAAGATGGTCCAGTTGCCAAGGCGGCAGAGATTGCTCAGTCGCGGGCGAACTCGCCAGTACGGGAAGATCCTCAAGCTACCGCAACAAGAATTGCAGATCTTCAGAGTAGTCTCAAGATTGCTCAGGAACAGCTTCATACCGAGACTGACCCGGCAATGAAGAAGGCCCTCATTGAGCAAGTATCTGGAATCTCCGATGAGATTCGCAGCCTTCAAGGCAACCCACAACAAGCTGAATCGGGACGTGCTATGCAGAGACGTGTGATGGACGAACAACAAACACTAGCCGATCAAGGTGCGCCACGACCTCAGACTCTTGGTAGAAATGTAGCTGAAGCAGACATCGCGGATGCTCTTGCAGGTGAACAACTTAGAGAAACTGGTCCTTCTAGGATTGTTCCAGAAGTTCAACCAACCTCTGTATATCCTGATTACTTTAATCCATCAGCTAAAGTTCTTGGACCTAACTATCAGTTTCTAGAACCACGCCCACAAGACTTCTCTATGAATGCGACGCGACCAACGGTTTCGGATGCGGCAGAATTTGCGCGGTTGTCCCCAACAGAAATTCGCGCCCATCTACAAGACACCAGATTTGAACCGACTACTATTGCTAAAATAGGTGGTAATGGTTGGATTAATCCTGATGGATTAGCTATTCCTGTTTATGACTCATTTCAGCATGCACAATTCTTTGCGGATGCGGGACTTTTTGGAGATAACCCAACGCAAGATCTTATGGATGCTGGATGGGTGAAGAAGTCAGCTATTTCTGGTGGAGTTGGTTTTGGAATTCGTGGGCTTAATCCTAGAAACCTAGATCTTATTAACCGAGCAATAGAAGCCGATCACCGTACGGGTAATCCACCCAATGGATACTGGGTGGCAGATGAACTTACTGGTCGTCCACCTGTAAGTATCAATTGGCAAGACTTTGTAGCTAATCACTTTGATGTAGCACCAATTCTTGCTAAGGCAGATCGTAATCCACAACTATCAGTAACACAAGGAGGCCAAATTGGCACGAAAATCAGTGGCGAAACCGGTCAAGCCGGTGCGCCCAGTACAACCAGTGAAGGACGGGACCGCCCCGAAGGGTCGCCTCAAGACGCCACTCTTACCGCAACTCTCCCGCCCCTCACCGAAGGCGAAAGGCCGGTCGGTGTTTGGCAAACCGGCACCGAGTCCGCAGGGGCCATATCCGGAGGGAGCAGGGCTACTCAATTAGCAGCAAAGAAGGCTCTTAAAGATGCAGTAGTCGAGGCGCTTTCCACATCTCCCTTAAGCAGAGGAGATGAAAATGCACAACTTCTTCAGACTCTTATGGATGGGATCAAAAAAGAAGTTGACGCCATTCCACTCGATCAAATTCAGAAGCTCATAGATAAGCGAAATAAGGATTTTACGGCAACCTTTAATAGAGTTCGAGGAAAGTATGATCTAGAAGGATATATGACCCAGCTCTATTATGATCCGAAATCGCAAAGCGATGCCTTTTTTATTGCTAATCGCGAGAGGGCCATTACCTATAATCCCCTTAAACTTATTAGTGCTTCGTGGGCACACACCATTGCAGACATTACAAATCAGCATGTATCAAATCTTAAAGAAGAACTCGCACCTGAACAGTATAATGCACTAACAAACTACGTTAAGCAATGGACCAAGGTTACCCAAGAACAACTGGACGAGAATACCATTGCTGAAGAAATTGCCCATGCCTATGATTTCGATCACTTGATGGGTCGTGATGAATATTTTAGAATGATCCTAGGATCATCCATGGAATGGAAGGCCGCTGCGTATCGTGCTGGGCTAGGTTTGAGTGATAGCGGATTTGACAATAGTATTATGGGATGGTTAACTAGGTGGGCCACAAGGCCGGACTCGGTTCCGGAAGCTATACAAGCACATATATTTACAGCAATCACCGAATATCGCGCTAGTCTATTCAAAGTTTACAAAGGAGCCCCGCTAGCGGGCTACACATATAGAGTACCGGAGGTATTTATACATGAAATCAGAGACCCGAGCCTCATCCGCCCAGCGGCAGATGCACTCGGAAAAGAGTTCGAAGAAAGGCTCAGGCCAGCAATCAGGACTTATGTCGCCCAAAAAGCCGCACGGAATCTCCAGGATGTTAATGCAGGTTCCCAACAAGGAGGACTTGCAGCGCAAGTACCCGCAACCGGGAGACCCGGAATATCAGAGGGGACTACAGGCGATCAGTCAGTGGCCCCAATTGCCACCGGTCCAGCCACAGCCGCCACTAGGGACGGAGGACGCCCCGGTTCCGATCAAACAAGCCTAAACGCCAAACAGCCGCCCAGCGAAAAGAAGGGTTTTCTTTCACCTGAAGAGCTTCAGGTAGTTCAGCGTACAGTAACACAGCAAGCCCTTGGTGATCTCACCAAGGCAGGTTGGCCGGAAGGTGTTCGGTGGGAGAACTTTGCGCGGGCACTTATGGACCCGAAGGATAGAGCATATCCAATTGTGAAGGGTATCCTTGATAAGATGCCACCAAAGACACAAGCTGTGTTTGTGAAAGCTGGAGAGATGCTTACAAGAGAATCTATTCAGACCGGGGTTGCTCCCAAGCCATTTGTAAGAGAGCCTGCAATTGCTGACTCTAGAGTTCAAGAAGAGCTTACACCAGAACGGTCGGCTCCGGCGAATCCAGAAGACGTTGCAGCTAAAATTGCAAGCCCACAGTTCCAGTATATCCAGAAGGAAATTGCTGCGGCTGAAGTAAAGATTCAAGAGGCTGGCCCAATTATCAGCAAGATGCAGGCATCGGGTGAAGCACAATATAAGATTGATGCAGAGAAAGCTGGACTAGCTGGCCTTCGAGCGTTTTCACAAGCTTTGAAAAATGGCGAGCTATATCAGAATGCAGTAAAGATTGGTCGTGATGCTAGCGCCAGAGAGGCTATGCGCCTTGAAGAGCTTACTAAAGCTTCTTCGCCTGTTCCAGAACTCGAAGCAGAACCATATAATGGAATCTTCCTTGGTAAGAAGTATGCTGGTTTTAATGAGGCAGTTGCTAAGAAAATCATTCAGCGACTACAGTGGTCTGGATATCACATTCCAAAAGACAAAGCTGGTAATCTTGGCTTCAATGATTTCCTTGACGGACTCTTTGCAGAAGATAGAATAGCAGAGAAAGCTTATAAAGCTCTTCCATTGACCTTCAAGGATTACATTCGTGAGAAGACTGGCTATCAAGGGATACCCAAGCGTGGCAAGGGTGCCCAGGTAGTTGTTAAACCTGAAACTGGTGTTGCGCCGGGGACCGAACACTATATTAACCAGACTGATTTTGAAGGGCTTGAGAAGGCTATTGCCGTCGTTCCTCAACAAGGTGGGTTTATCTCTATCCGTCACGGATCTACGGTTCGTAATGGTGGAGCCGGAAATAAAGCAGAGACATTGCGCGGACAAGATGACATTCCTCTGAGCGATCAGGGAGAAATGCAAGCCGAACGTTTAGCAGCAGCTTTTAGGGGCATGAACATTTCTGTTATCTACGTATCCCCCATGAAGCGAGCCGTTGATACTGCTAATGCTATTTCTAAAACAACCGGGGCCAAGGTTATTATAGACCCGAATCTTGGTCCTCAAAATATTGGAGACTATGCTGGTAAGCCAGCAGATGTTTATGGTAAACTTCTTGCAGAACAGGCTGTTAATAGACCCGATGAACCTGCTCCCAATGGCGAGAGTCGCAATGATTATCTAAGACGGTTTCTTCCGGCTGTAAAAAAGCACATGGCAGACGCTCTTAATCTGGATGGTATTACCCTTGAGATTAACCATACTACAGGACTAAAGACCATTAAGGGTCACATCATGGCTGGGGCCGAAGGACTTAATGTGCATCCAGACCCCATTCTTTCCAAAGAGGAAGTTGGTCCGGGTGGAATCATGGGCCTTGCGTTCAAGGATGGTCGCTGGCAAATTGCCGGAGATAAATTAACCAACAAATTTACTGGCGAACAGGACTTTTCAACTGGAGAGGCAAGTCAGAAATTTGATGTTCCTCCAGGCGAGAAAGCTGTTATGCCAAAACCAGAAGCCGTCGCAAAGACTGAAGACCCCCTCGTGACGGGCATTAAAGAGAATGTCAAGAAAGCGCAAGCCGCTCAAGATAAGGCTGCCAAGATCCAGGGAGAAGTTCCCAAGAAGATAGATCTTGCCGGAGAAGTTGATGCTGTTGCTGCTGATCCTTCGCACCCAGCGAACGCTGCGGCGGTAGATGCTAAGACACTGAGAAATCTATTGCCAGAAGCAGAGAAAGCTGGTGGCGCAGCCTATGAGAGAATTAAGTCAGATTACGCTACAGCTCTTCAGAGATTTACTTCTCGCATGGCCCTTGTTGCTAAAGATCTACCAAGAGCTGCTGAGGCAATGGCTCCAGAGGTCACTGACAAGAAGAAGTTTGACCAGACCGCTGCCATTGCTGCACAGCTTCGTAAGAAACTTGATAAAGGCGCAGACCCAGAGGCGGTGGCTGCTGAGGCTGCTAAGAAGCTTGGTATGACCCTCAAGCAAGCTCGTGCTAAGATGAAGGATAAACAGTGGATTAACACGGCAGAATCCAAAAACTGGGCTACTTCTTACCAGGATCTTATCCAAGGCAAGGCCGGACAAGTAGTTCGCGAGGCTAAACTTTCTAATCGCAAACAAGCACCTACGATACCAGTTCCCGTTGATGATCTACTAGGTCTTACTCCAGAGGAACGGTCTGCCCCTGGATCTCTACAGCCACCTCCGGCGCGCATTAGGGAGCGGGTTGTTAGTCCTGCGGCCAGGAAGATTCTTGATCGCGCAGCAGCTCGTCCAGAGCCACCCAAAGAAGTGTCGGGTGATCTCCTGCATGCACAAAGCAAGAAAGCTGTTGAAGATGAACATGCTGCAAATAAGAAGAAGAACACTCAAAAGCTTCGCAAGGAAACACAAGAACTTCACAAAGAGATCAATACTCCTTCTCCTAATCCATTTGTGGAACGCTCTCAAGGAGCGAATGCAGGAAAGAAGGGGACTGATGTTGTAGCGAATCGTAAGGAGCGTCGCAAGGCGGGCCTTGAAGAACCAGGAATGACGGACGGTGCAAGTGGCTCTAATCCTCCTCCACCAAAGGGACCTGGAGATATTCTTGCGGGGTGGGATGGACCTAGAGATCACGCGCGATCCTTTGGAGGTCACATGGAAGACCTCTCTATTCGCATGGATGCTTTCCTGAAGAAGCTTGCGGAGAGAACAAATCCAGGGAGAAACACTGGGCACCCCATAGCACAGGCTCGACAATATCTTGAGTCCAAAATTGGAGACAAATACCGTCGCGATGGAATCCTTAAGACTATGGAAGCATTTCTTGGTAAGGATATTGAAGTCCATCGTGCAGTCCGCCGCGCAATTGAAGGTCCCGAAGATGCGCGGACAGAAGCAAAGAAGAATCTTACTCCAGAACAAGCAGCCTTTGCAGATATGTGGCACAGTTACGAAGAAGTAACTGGACGCATTAAATCACAAGGAGACGTTGAACTTATCAAGGCAGCGGTCGAGGATCGTTTAGCTCACATTGTTAAGTTCGATGAAAATGGCGTTGCCTTGATGGACAAGAATGGTGTTGTTCGCGGTACCGGACTAAGCTCTCGTCTTAAGTGGTGGGTCGGTCGCTCTGTTGATCCCGAAACGGGGGAGGTGCGATTCCCAACCATCGACTCTCTCATTAAGGAGTTTGGTGAGGGCCGAGTAGAAGAGAATCTTGTTGAAATCTTTAAGCAAGATACTGGATCTTTCATTAACAAGCTTCGCACAAAAGAGATGATTGATGATCTTAGCGGACACTACATTACCAATGACGAATCTTTCAGGCTTGGCCCTGGTATGTTTACTGAGACCAAGAATCTAGGTGGCAAGTTTGGTATCCCCAAGAACTCGCCCCCGTACATGGGTCGTGCGATTGTGCCGAAAGCTGAAGCAGCAGACATGCCGGATGCATATCGGAATCAACTTGACACTATTAATCTTGGACCTAACAAGGGACCCCTCCAAAATTATCTAGTTTATAAGCCCCTCAAAGAATTCCTTGAGCGTGAAGCATCCCTTGAAGATGGTATGAATGCCTTAACGTTTGGTACTGGCTGGCTCCGAAAAGCGAACGGGATCTACAAGATTTACAAGTTTGGTTTCAATCCAATCCACTTGTTTAATCTTCTTACTAACATGAGTGCCATGGCGGGCAAATATAGTCCAATTCCAGATATCTCTCTATACAAAAAGATCTATGGTCGCGTTGACGAGCACCTCACAAATCCAAACAAAGCATGGGATACGCCAATTGGTAAGATTAATTTTGATGAAGCTGTAGCTAAAATTATTGATGCTGGTGGCGTAGTTAGAGATCAACTGATTGATTCCGCCAACCTCGGAGGGCTCCAGGGTGTGCTGGCTCGTAATGTTCCAGCCTTTAAGCAATGGCATAACTTCATGTGGCACGATACTGCATGGAAGGGACAGATTGGCCTTGCAATGCATCTTACCGATAGACTTACCAAGCAATTTACAGATTACTACAAACAGCCACCCAATGAAGCTGAGTGGAATAACATTCTTCGCTTATCTACGCTCAAAGCAAAAGAGGCAATGGGCTTCCTTGATAAAACCGATATGTCGCGAGACTGGAACATGATTGGTAATACTGTTCTTTTTGCTAATAGCTGGTCTACTGTTCAGGCAAGACTTGTAGGTAAGGCTATTCCCCAGAATGTTCCAGGAGCAAAGTTCCTGGCTAACTTTGGTGGTGGCGAGAAGTACAATGACACATTCACCAACATGATGAAGGATATCGGAGGGATGGACGAGGGACGCCTAAAGTGGATTAATAGCCAAGATGGTGCCCTTTCTCGACAATTCGCTGTTGGTAGTGCTCTCAAGTTAATGGCCGTTAGCACTGCAATGGCATATGCGGGTAGCGCGATTGCGACTATGAGCGGTCAACAAAATGCACAGGCTTCTGGCCCCTGGAACAACTTCATGCGCGACCCGACCCATACTTTTGACATTTATGTTGGAACCGATCCTGCAACAGGCAAGGATAGATGGTTACATAATCCTTTGTATGGAATGATGCAAGAAGTTATCAACTATGGTATGGCTGCCATTAAAGCAGGAGAGCGCGGCGGAGATCCATATAGCGTTGCTACTGCTGGACCAACACGGTATATCAGTGGAAAGCTTAACCCAATCTTGAGCTTGGCAGGCGACATTGGGGCAGGTAAGGAATTGTCGTTGTTCTGGCAAGGTTATGGAGATAAGTCGGACATTACACAAGACAAGTCAGTAGTTGCTATTCAGAAGGCATTGGCAGCAAAAGGCATTGACATCGGCGGTGCTGGCTTTATGGATAATCTCATTTACGCAATTAGATCAGTAGGCCCCAGCCCAAGTTTTGCTCCTACCATTCAACCAAGCGAACAAGTTAGTTCTTGGGGTGACATCGCAAATGCCCTAGGTCCAGGTAAGTTTTTGGGTATTGGTGATTTGATGAATACCCTTAAGTCTGGTAACCCTCAATTTGGGGATATGTCTAACTGGGTCAAGGGTAACATGGGAAACCTAGCTGAGTATATGCTTGGCTCAAGAGAGACCCTTACCACCACTCCGGCACAGGCTGCACAGAATCAACAGTATGCTCAGAATGTAGCTACTAATGATGCTAAAACAGCACAAGAACAGGAAATGGTACAGGCTGCTTATAAGGGTGACTGGAAAACTGTCATGACTATTTCTGCTCAACTGAATCAGGATTCTAATCAAATGCTTAATACCCTTCTACATCCTCCGGCGGGCTCGGGCGGCGGACTTATCTATCATAACACCCCGTACCAGCCCCCAGCAACTTCTGCTACACAGGATACTTTGCAGGGTGTTACTCTTAATGCTGGTCAGAGTGCTGAGTTGGAGGGACTGAAAAAGATTAATACGATTGCCATGTACAATGAACTCGCGGCGTCCCCTGAATGGCAGAGTGCAACCAACCCTGAACGGGCATCAATGATATCAAGTATAGAGGCTCAGGTTACCCGTGCAGTTAACAATCAATATGCTCAGAAGATTGGCCTACTCGGCGGTGCCCCTATTACCAGCGGAGACATCCAAAGTATGATTACAGCCGAACTGGGATTGAGAAATGTTGCAGCGGGGACACTTGCTAATAATCCATATTATATCAGTGCCGACCCCGTTGCTCAACAAAGAATGATGAGTGAGTACAAAACGTTCGCAGATCAATTGGCGTGGGACTCTACATTTGGAACGCTTAAGGGAACTCCACCAGAGAGAGTTCAAATGATTCTTGATGCCGCGGTCCAAACAGAAGAAGGTACAAGGAAGTATTTGACGAGTTCCATTTTCTACCAAATGGCATCAGTTGATGAAAAGGCTAAGATGGTTTCCGAATACTCCACTCTGGCTCGAACAGTTGCCAAGAGATATGCTCTTGGTGAGGGTCAGGGAACGGGTGGCGACATACAGCTTACTGGACGACAGTTACTTCCTGCCATTCAGAAGACTATTACTATTGAAGAAACAGCAAAGTCGCTATTACATGGTACGGATTACTATCAAACCTCTGACACGGCAGCCCAGGCCAGTCTTGATAGCAAATACTCAACTCTAGCTCGGACCCTTGCATTTACCCCGTCACCTATTGGTGATCCTAACATCATTATCAACAACTCTATCACTGCTGAACAGTCATACTTTGATCTTCAGAATAATTTTGGGGGCGCTAATTACGTTAAGTTAATGGCACAGCAACTCTCAGATCTTGAGGCAACAATGCGTCAAGGGGCGGATTACACCCCTGCACAGATTGCTGCAATGCAGAGAAATATTCGAGCTGGATTCCTTGCCCAGAACCCGTCCTACGCTGCATACCTCAAGGCGAAAACTTGGTGGGGCAGAAACACCACAGACGGACAAATCTACAATGCTCTATCCAACTCTGAATTTGCAGCAGTAGATGATCTTGCACAGCAAGATGTTCAACCTACTGATTCAGTGCTAACAAGTGGAGTTTCGTCAGATCCATATTTTGATCCATCGTCCAGCATGGGGCTTTCTGATCTAGGACTGGGAACGCTTTCCCCGACGGGATCACTTCCCTCTCTAAGTACATCTCTTGATGCTGGCACTCCTACCCCAGCGGTGGGGTGATAGAAAAAAATCATTCTGACGGCCCAGATAGTGTAAGCTTTGTGCTTACTAATTAAACAATAGGAGAACCAGATGGCAAAACAATCATCTGGCACTGAAACTCCTGCGGCGGATGCGGCAACTGGTACTCCAGAACCCGCAGTGCCACCAGTAGATTCAGCAGCCCAGGAAAATAATGTCATGAAGGAACTTGAAGCAGCTCGGGCTCAAATGGCACAGCTTGCCGCAGCCCAGGAAAAGCTGGTCAAGGAGCGCAACGATGCTATTGCTGCTCGATTAGTCGAGGAAGCAAAGTATAAGGGCCTCCAGTTCCAGACAACCAAGACGCTTCAACAGGCTGCCGACGACCGCAGGGCTCTTGCGGCAGCACAGATTCAGGCTCAGGAAATTGGAGACATTAAGAGCTTGCTTTCAACTCTCGCCAGCAAAGTGATGGATGAAGATGAAGCTAAGCAGTATCAGTGGAACCAGAAAGAACTTGAACTACAGCGACGGGAACAGGCATTTGCAGCGAAAGTTGCAGAACCAGCCGCAGAACCCGCTGCAACCCCTCAACAGTACACTACCCCAGAAGACGAAAAGGCTCGATTCTTAAGCTATTATTTTCCGGGCGTTGAGGTCGATCCTAACGATCCTAATATCGATTGGGGCGCGGATGCATCAAGCACTCCAGAAGCCTTCCGGCGCTTTACAGCTTCGGTATTGAAAATTAAGGATTCACAGGAACAGACCAAGGCAAACGATGCCGCCTCAGTTCTACGGCAGCAGGCCGAAGCTCAACTTGCTGAACTAAAAAAGCAGCAGGAAGAACTCGCAGCGAAGACCACGCAGGAAATCGCCGATGCTAAGGCCGCAGCAATAGAAGAGGCGCGAAAAGAAGCAGAAAAAAGATTGCGTGCTATGGGTGCGGATGTAAACGGTGCATCTCCGTCCGACGGGGGTCCAAGGACCCTCAAGCAACAGGTTGAAGAAACGTTGGATGACAACCTTCTGAGATCTAAGAAAGGACAGGAAGAATACGCCCGTCGTGTTGAGGCCATCGGAAAGCAATTCAAAGAGCGATTTAGATAAAATAAACTAAGGGGAAACTCAGATGGCTGATGAACTTTTTGGCGCGGCAGGTATGCTAGCCGAAATGAAAACCTTCTATAGCAAGCAGTTGCTTGCTCGTCTAGTTCCCGCTCTTGAGCATGCTAATCATGGTCTAGCCGAGGACATTCCGCCTCACGCAGGTAAGGCAATCGAAAAGCGTCGATTTGAGTCCTACACGGCTAACACAACCGCTCTTACTGAAGGTACGCCAATTCTAACGAACGCTATCAACGGTACCTGGACGGCTGTTACGCTTACGATTTCGCAGTACGGTGCATTCGCACTTGTTTCTGACGTTCTAACCCAGCAGGGTTTTGACGGTATCGACGACATGGTTAACGCATTCGGAGAGAACGCGGGTAACTCAATTGACCAGATTATTCGAGATGGTCTTGCTAACAACGCAACCACCGTTATTCTTGCTTCAACCGCAGGATCTTACGGGGGCCTTGCGTCAGGCATGCGTCTCACCAACGTGGAAGTTCGAAAGGCTGTCCGCAAGCTTCGCGTGAACAACGCCAAGACTTTCGATGACGGTTACTACCACGTTATCCTTCACCCAGACTCAGAGTACGATCTACTCTCAGACTCATCTGTCGTGAACGTTTACCAGTACGCCGCAGATCGTGGCGAGGACAACCCTCTAATCCAGGGTGCCGTTCCCGCTGTGTATGGTGCGAAGTTCTACCGGACTTCTAACGCTAAGGTTTGGATCGGCTCGTCTATGAGCGGTAACACCGCTACTGACGTGTACGCAACCATGTTCCTTGGACGTGACGCCTACCTCGTTTCGCGGTTTAGCACTCAGAACGTTCGTACTATCATCAAGCCAATTGGAACCGCAGGTCCTCTAGACCCGCTAGACCAGTTCGGATCGATCGGTTGGAAGGCATCGGTTGTTGCCGGTATCCTGAACCAGAACGCTCTGGTTCTCGTCAAGCACACCAGCTCACTCGCCGCATCCGGTAACGGCTAATAGTACACAACAACCCCCCTATTGCTTAGCAATAGTGGTCACACGTAAAATGGGGGCGAATCGGGTTCACGCCCTGTTCGCCCCTAACGTATTTTAAGGAGTAATTCAAAATGGCACGACCGAAAAAGGCTCCTGCCGCAACAGAAGTTGCGGTGGAGAACAATTCGCAGAATGCAGAGAATGAAGCTGCTGCAATGAAAGAACAAGTGGCGTATCAGCTCGCCCAGCTTCTAAAGATGGCTGACAAAATGGGAATCAAACTGGATGAGGTTTTCGAGAAACCGCCAGTTGACACTACCGTAGTTCATGAATCCCCAACGACACAGGAGATCGTTAATATTGCTGCTCAGGCGGCAGTTGCCGCTGCGAGAGGAATGAACCCCAATCAACAGCAAGTTCCTTCTGGACCGCTTAAGCCAGGGCAGGCACTACCCGGCGGAGCGTGGGTTCAGTGGAAGAAGAGCGATCTCAATCCAGAACTGACCAAGACTTTCGTTCCGCTTCCCATTCCTGGAATGGTTTATCCATTTGCTGATGAGAACGGTCTCCAGAAGATCAGGCTAGATGTAAACGGGCTCGTTTGCTGGCTTACTTGTGGAGTAGAGAACACTGTCAACGAAATGTTCTATAGTGTTTATGAAGCAGCTCTTGCTGGGCATCGAGAACTTGAAGCCTTTAAGAAGAATGGCCCTTCGTATGCACCATGGGGAACTAAAGGACCAGATGGTAGACCAGCGTGGCAGTACACTCCGCAAGCAGCAAGCTTCGGAATGAACATTGATGGTCACTCGCTTCGCGTAGGTGGACCAACTCCGCTTGATATGACACCCACAGAAACGGCATCAACTCCAGCACCCTCCGGGGAACCACAGAGTTAAGGAAATGGGGGGCTGGAAACAGCCCCTCTCTTACTATATATGGAAGAAACTGACATTAGAGGCTCCGATCATTTCGGGACACGAGCGTGGGATAAGTTGACAGAGAAAGAAGACGTTACGATTGGCGTAGCGATCATTACAAAGAACAGAATTGAACAGTTAAAGAGACTGTTACCACAATTGGTTAAGATGGATCAAGTTGTGGTTTGCGACACAGGATCGCAAGATGGCACGGAGCGGTACGTACGTAGCCTTGGGAAACCATTTCAGTATATCAAGTCTCCTTGGCGAGACAAGCCGACAAAGAAACACCCAGAGTTCGCTTTCGCGGCAGCGCGGAATGCGAGCTTTGATGCTCTAAAGACCACTCATGCAGTCTGGCTAGACACCGATGATATGGTTGGGCAGATGAAAGGCAACAAGCCTATTCTTGCTACGCCCGACCAGATCTATGGTGTCTTCAGGAAGATTGCCAAAGAAGCTGATTCTATCACGGACGTTTGGTATATGAACTATGTGTATGGGCGAGATGTGGATGGGAATCCAAACTCGATTAATACCCGAGAGCGGATGGTGAGAATGGACAAGGGCTGGAGATGGATTTGGCCCGTTCATGAGAACCTAGTTCCCCCCACTCAGCGACATCCTGCTGAAGTTAGTGCTATTGATATTATTCACTTCCCAGACGATATTGTAAAAGAGTCTGGTGATCGCAATCTTAAGATTGCTGAAACATGGTTGGCGTTCATGGATGAAAACGGCGGCTCCGAAATGGACCTCATGCGCTGTAAGCTTAATATCGGAGAGTCGTTGAATGCTATTGGAAGATGGAAAGATGCAGCCGACTTTCTTGTCGGACGCTTTCTCAGAGAACACCCTAATGCTCTCGATATGGAAAAGTGGCATGCATGGGTTATTGTTGCAAATGCACAGATTGAACTTCTAAATTTTGGAGCAGCTAAAGCAGCAGCCTTGGCAGCGATTGATGCAGAGCCGGGACTTAGCGATGGCTATCTATTGCTAGCACAGGCTAAGTTTATAAATTCAGAAGATCCACAAGACGTTCTATTATTGATGGAAATGGCTGCAAAGGCAGAGGAACCACCATCACAGATGATTACCAATCCTCTTAACTACACCTTTACTCCAATGTGTATTATCTCAGATTGCAAGTATCAATTGGGACAGTACCCGGATGCGCTTCAGTGGGCTCTTAAGGCTCAGAAGGTCTGCCCATCTGATGTCCGCGCAGAAGAGTTGAGGGTTCAAGCAGCAGATAAAATTCGTAAGGGTGATGCCGTCGAGGCAGCCAAGGCCCTGTATGAATTGTTTAAGAATTACGAAGAAAACGAGAAAGCTGCAAAGTTTTATGATCTATTGCCATATGTTGCTCAACAAAACGAAGAAATTCAGGGACTAGCAAAAGCAGCGTACGAAAGAGTTCGTCACCTATATGACAGAACTGAATATGCTAAGCTTTATGAGAACAATACCGGGTGGACTCCAGCTAAGATGGAATGGCTTGAGCAAGAAGCTCCACAGGGTTATGATCGTTATGCATATATCCTAGGCCGACTTAGAATGGCCCTGCCAAATGGAGGGCGCATCCTAGACGTAGGGTGTTCAGATGGCTTTCATTCACTGCTTTATGCTAAACATGGCTATGAGGTTGTCGGTGTTGACCTCTCTTCGGAAGCAATTAAGGTTGCTAATGAAAGGGCAGAGACAATGGGCGTTCCTGCAAAGTTTGTCCATGGATTCTTTGAAGATATGGAGCCAAGCAGAACGGTAGATCCATTTGATGAATCTCGGACATGGTTCCAGAATTTTGATGCAGTTATATGTGGCGAAGTTATTGAACATGTTCAAGAACCAGGACTGTTACTGGGTTGTCTAGGTGATTGTGCAAAAGATAATGCACCCATTCTTATAACTACTCCTGATGAGGCTTTTGACAAGGGAGATATTCCAGAGGGCGGCGGTGCCTCTGCTTATAATGGACTCTACGGACACGTACGGGTCTTTACTCAAGAATCATTTGAAATTCTACTTCGTAGCAATGCTGAATTTGATGTTGTAGAGTCTAGGTACCTTCCGGCTATTAATGGTAGCTATCGCGAGCACCAAGGGTGGCAGGTTGGGGAAATCCGGAGACGAGATCGAGCTACTGGCCCGATCATTAGAATCTTTTGTGGAGATAGGACCAAATTTACTCCAGACGACGTAAACAATGGTGGTATCGGAGGTTCTGAAACCGCCGTGATATTCATGGCGCGGGCATGGTCCTTGATGGGTTGTCAAGTAGTTGTTTATGCTGGCGACAACGGCATCTATGATGGAGTGTGGTACCGAACCGTAGATACGTTTGATGCTCAACACAAGAGCGATGTCTTTATTAGTTGGAGGATTCCAACTGTATTCCAAGGCGGCAGACCGAATGCAACTACCACGATTTTCTGGTGTCACGATCTAGGATATCCCATTCAATTGCCGGGACTAGCCAAAAATGAGTTCCCCAAAGAGTGGGTGGACGCTATGGACTACGTGATGGTGCTCTCAAAGTTCCACAAGAACTACATCGAGAAATTCCATCCCTGTCTGAAAGGTAAGACCTTTATTACCCGTAATGGTATTAACCCTTATCGATTTGCTGGTAAAGACATTAAGAAGCAACCACATAAGTATTTCTACTCTAGCAGCTATGATAGGGGATTAGAAGAACTGCTAACGATGTGGCCTCAAATTAAAGAGGCAATCCCAGATGCGGAATTGCATGTCGGCTATGGCATGGAAGTTGCCGAACAATTGTGCAAAGACATGGGCGACTACGCTAGACTGAATTGGATATATTCAATCTCATCAAAGATGAAAAGT
>Ga0247667_1000247_pt1 | contig 15289 bp, 23 predicted proteins | sample CNK08_metaG_FD_183027 | JGI IMG/M metagenome (GOLD analysis project Ga0247667, IMG submission 183027) | Soil microbial communities from Purdue University Martell Research Forest, Indiana, United States - CNK08 | ecosystem: Environmental > Terrestrial > Soil > Temperate forest > Bulk soil... | reverse complement strand
ACATCCTCGCCGCTCTCGTTTCGGTCAGTCACCTGCAACCGATTCCAGTAAACGACGGGTGTTCCGTGCTCACCCTTCCGAACGTTCGCGCCGAGTGACTGCGCTTGTTTGAACGTCATCCAGAAAGGCGAAGAGAATCCCTCCATCGCAGTAAGCCAGACGTTAATTCCGCGGTATGGCTTACGGCTCAGGAAATTCTGATTCGGACGATCGGATGAAACCCACGGCTTTTTCCATGGGATTACCCCTTGCTCTAGTTTCTCGACAACTCGCGCGGTGATGATTTCGTAGACGTTAGGCATGATGGTTCTTCCTTTCTCGGAATGTCGTCTTCTGACGCGTTCCGCTCGCCGCTCCGTACCGTTTGGCAGGAGCGGCGACGCAACCAGTCAGCGGTTCGACTCTTCGGCGGAAAAGGACGGCGCTAGAGTGGCGTTGCAGTCGCCGCAGACAACGTCGGAATTACCCGTGAACAGGTTTCCAGTCCGGAACTGAGCGTGCGGGGGATGCGGGCAGGACTCCGAAGACTTGCGAGGAGTCGGAGCGGCCGGAGCAAAAAGGGCGGATTGTTGCGGGAAGGTAGCGTTGCGTTGCATGAGTGATCTCCTCAGAATCCAACGGCCACGGATGACGAAAGCGTGATCTCGGCCGGAGTCGCGTCTACCCGCGTCAGCGGATCGCCGCACACCGCACAGGACACGCGCAGATCGAGTTTGCTCGCGCGAACAGACGAACATCTGGAGGGACATGTCCAGCGGCGCCAGCGATTGCGCTGCGCTTTGCGGAAGGCGCCTTCCAACGCGGCGCCGTCTACTTCGGAATCGTGACGAGCAGGGACGCGTGAGACGGCCGAGAACAGCTCCTCCAGCAGATCGAGGACTTCGCGCTCCGTCGGGCGTTCGCTGAGGAGTCCGTCACTCCAAAGTTTCTCGCCGATGTCGTCAACGGTCAGACCGTCGCGGCGGAAGTAGGTTTTACGAATACCGGGCGAGTCATAGAAGCGTTGCAGCTCGCCGAGGTAGCGGGGGTCGCGTTGGATTTTGCAGGAGCGGAGAGCGTTGAGGAGGGGTTGAGGAGAGTCAATTGCGTAGCGCATGTCATCCTTTCACGTTCCTTCCTGTTTAGTACAGTAGGAACAGGGACAACATAAGTCCTAATGATCCAGAATGCAAGGGAAATCGTTACGCAACCCCCGAACGGTGACGTAACGATCTCGCTATTTTCAACGCCATTGTGAGCATTGCATTGCCGGTTATGGAGTGTCCACGCGTGCCGTTCGCGGCAGCCATTGTGGACACGTCACACGCGTCGAGTCTTTATGCGATCTCTACGAGCCGGCTAATTGTTGAAGGGGGGTGGGGCCCTAGCGCGATGCGTGCGCTCGTCATATCCGTGACACAAAAAAATCTGCTCTCTCTCTTTAGGAAGGCATGGCGATACGAGAAGTATTTGTAGTCATCGTGTATAGTTGCATCGATGGTGATCGGTGACCAAATTGTTTGGCACAAGTGTGATGGCCTTCCACGGCTAAGGTAGACGAGTTAGTCTCCGTTTCCGAAGGCTGAGATTCTTAGGGCGCGAGGCTGAGTAGCGGAAACAAGCCACCATGAACCCACGAAAGCGCAGACCTAAACGGAAATAGACAACCGTTCTTGCCAGTTGGTCAGCATCCAGATAGCCGCGCGGTGGCTTTCTGGAGGATGCGGAAGGCGTTCACGTTCAGGTCGCGCGGCGGGCGCTTAGGCTTAGGAGTCATAGAGGTTGGGGTCGTACTCTGACATGCTATGGGCGTTGAAGCGCTCGGTAAGTTCTTCGCACGATGATTGTATCGCACGCAGTGAATCATTTATTTCGCCGAGCGTAGAACTGATCGTTGAGAGTTTTTCGCCGATGAAGCAGAGCACACCCACTATGAGCAGTAATGCGAAGCCCGGCCAACCGTCCCAAATGGCGGAGACGGCGATCATGGTGGGCAGCTCACACCCCACCACAACCCGCCATGCCCTGAGCAGCATCCCTGGTTGTCATCGCAGCGCGTGCAGGTAGGCGAGAACGTTCCATCATTGCAGCGGAGCGTAGCGGCCCGCGTAGATGCTCTTGCCTGCGTACGCACGCCAGGCACCTGATGCCACCCCAGCCCGTTCATGCATTGCTTGTATGCAAGATCGAGCCGGGCGATCTCTCCGGCTATCCCAACGGCCGGCGACCCGTAGCCCGAAGCCACGGTAGGTGTGTGATCCTTCGCCCGCTCCATACAGAAATAGTGGTCCGCTTCCCAATCCGCCTCGGGGTGTCGCGGGTTCTCCCAGTGCGAAGGCGCCAAGCATGCCGCAGTCATCAGGGCCGCGCCGCCCATCAGCAAAATCGACCTTTTAAGGTTCATCGATTCCGACAATTTACGGTCGAATCACTCCCGAGTCAAATGGCACACCGGGAGGCAGTTCGGAAGGTCGTATCGGGCGTGGGAGCGCGGGTGCGGGAGTTGCGCCGCAGCAGGCGGCTGTCGCAGATCGTGCTGGCCGAACTGGCAGGTGTCCACTACAACACGCTGCGGCGGCTGGAGAACGGGTCATCCAATCCGAGCGTGGATGCGCTAGTGCGAATCGCCGAGACACTCGGGGTGACCATCGCGCAGTTATTCGGAGGGGAATGAGGATCGCCGGGCGCAGGCGCTAATTCGCGCGGCCCTGGGGTCGCCCGTCACGAATCAATACTACCCAGCCGTCCAGCCACGGTGCCGATCAGGTGGAGATCGTCCTCATCAACATAGATCGCGGTATATCGCTCGTTACGACTGAGCAGGCGAATGCGGCCGGCGTGCAGTTCCAGTTCCTTGGCGAGCGTAATTCCTGCGACGCGGCAGACCACGACGTGCTTCGCTGCCTCGCGCAGATCGCGTGTCGGGATCACGAAGAGAAGATCGCCGTCGACGATGCCCGCTTCGATCATGGAATCGCCGATCGCCTGAAAGACGAGTCGTGCTCCTCGGAGGTAATACGACCGCGGTACGTCAGCAGCGCGCTGAGCAACGGCGTTCGCGCTTGAGAGAGCATCGATCGCGGGCGATAGTCTCACCGCTGCGGCCAGATAGCCCAGGACGCGTCGAAGCTCGGCGCGCTGTTCGGCGTCGAGGAGGAAGGCCGGCTCGTCGAGCAGCGTCCCGACGTTCTCCCCGAGCGCGTGCGTGATACGGACAACAGTGTCGAACGCGGGATGGACATGGATGCCGCTGAGCACGCGGCTAAGCGTTTCCGGTGTCACCCCCGCCGACACCGCGATTGCGTTTTGTGTACGTCCGCTCGCGTCGACCGCGGCACGCAACCGCTCGCGCCAATTCACCGATCGAACGCACTGCGGCGAATCGCTGGAAAAAGTAACCATCGTTACTCACGGACCGTCGCGGTCAAGCTGCGGGAAGTGCTTGTCCAGAAAGTTGATGATCGCGCGCATTCGAGCACGCTCTTCCTCGGTGATTGGATATCGTCCCTCGCCGAGAATCCAACCGACGTTCTGCCACGCCGAATGCGTTATGTCGACGACCGTCTCAAACGTCGGCTGTGACTTTTCATCGCGCAGGATGTGATTCAGGGTCGCGAGCGAGATCCCCGCATCCTTCGCGACCTTTCTGCGGCCCATGCGGTCTACCGATTCGCTCAAACGTTCACGCCAATTGCTCATAAATTCGGGCTCCTGGTCAGCACCTCACGCGCGACTTACGACGCGAGCCTTCCCAACGCTTTCTCCACGTTGTCGGACAGAGCGCGCAGATGCGGCTCAAGCCAGCGTAGAGCGGTGCCTTCGTCCGTCCGGAGATCGTGCGAGATGCTATCGAGCGCGGCGAGGGCATCGAACAGGAGACAGGACACCCGCGTCTCGATGGGCAGTGAGGCCCAATCGTGGAGTGTGAAGCCCTTCGACAACGCGTCAAGTTCGCTGACGAGCGGAGCGGAGATCGCGGTATCGACCCTCATTTCATAACCTCCCGAAAGGCGGCAGGAGTGGTGCCGAAGGCGGAACGGAACCACCGGTAGAACGTCGAGACCGTCCCGAACCCGCAACGGACCGCAATCTCCTCTGCTGAAAGCGGCGTGGTTTTCAGGAGCCGCACGGCGTGGTCAAGCTGCTTCCGGCGCAGAAAGTCGCGGAGCGGCATGCCGAGGATATCGGGCGCGATCCGGCTCAAGTAAGGGGCGGTCACGCCGAGAGTGGCGGCGAACTCCGAAACGCGTGCGGCTGTGACGCGCCGATAGCAATCCCGTAGGTAGTGGGCGGCGGCACGCTCAAGCCGCAGGCGGTGGGAATGGGTAAAGGTTCGTGGGCCTCGCATCGTACGGCGAGAAAACGCCGACGAGCTGCCCCGGTCTGGGCGCGGCGCATGCGGGCGAGGCTCCGGGGCAGTCATCGACGCTTCTCCATTTGAGGAGTGACACGCGGACATCCTTCCCTACCTACAGCAGCGATGAAAAGACACAGTTGGAGCGTTGGTGGCTCAGCCTCTGACCCACCGATATTTCACGCGAAAAACGACGTGAACCTACCCTATCGGGGGGCCGATCTTGGCGAACAACTCAACGCCGAGAACGAATAGCTCCCAGGCGCTGGGCGATGCGCAGGGCGCGCCGATCGGCGGACCGATCTTGGCCCCCGGCGGGTCCGAAACCGGCGGATCATCAGCGTAGGCGGTCGGAACAGCGAGGAGTACGAGGAGCGCGAGCAATGCTGCGCCACGGCGAACAGAAATAGGTCGCATAAGCCCTCCGAGCCAGCAATGCTGGCAAATGGGAGGGCGCCCTCAAGAAAGAGGGTAACCGCTCAGCAAGAAGTCTTAACGGTCTTTTCGGGGCGGGCTCACGAAGAGGAGATCAGGCTGCACTTCTGCGCGGCGAAGGAACGTACGCACTGCGTGCAGGTCGTCCTTGGTAAGCGTCCCCGCGGCGGCGGCTTCCTTGATGTGGGCGATCGCTGTGAGCGCACCCGTAAGCATTCCGGCATCGGTGAAGACGCGGAAGATTCGAGTGGCAAGCGGCGCAACCTCGCGCATCTGACCGAGAGCGAGTAAGGCGTCCCCGATATCAAGACTGGCTAGCGCAGCATCCGTCACCATGCCGCGCGTCTCAAATTCCGCGACGACATCGCGGAGGCGGCGGATCGCCTCCGTGCGCTTTCCGCCATGCAAGAGAACGCGTGCAATTCCCCACTCAGTGCGAACGCGATCGGTGGAGGGGCCGCCTTCGCGGAGCAGGGCAAGCGCCTTGTGGAAGTACATGCTCGCCTCGCCGAGATTGCCGCGAGTCACCTCGCAGTCCCCGAGCGCAGATGATCCGCGTGCAATCCACGTCGGATTGTTCACGCTCTCCCCGTAGTCGAGGAGCTGGCGGAAGAGCTCAGCGGCAGCGTCAAGTTGCAGTTCTTCAAAGCGGATACTCGCTCGCAGATAGAGCGCGGACATGCGGCGTTCGTCATCGCCGAGATGCGCGAAGCCTTCTTCCGCACGCTCTGCCATTGCCGCCGCGTCATCGAGGCGTTGCTGCTGGTAGTAGACGCCTGCGCGTACGAGTGCGACGGTGGAGAGGCCAAGGGACGGTGACGTGAGACGCCGGTACGCGCGTTCAGCCCGAGAGAGCGAGTCCAACGCCTCGGAGAATTCGCCGAGGAGCATCTGCGCATTCGCGCGTTCCTTCCAGGCCGTGCCGCGCAGCTCATACACAGCCTTCGCGGGGTAAATGTCATCACGGAGCGCATCTGCAACGGAGATCGCTGCGTCCGCGAACGTCAGCGCATCCAGCGGTTCATCCTCGCAGATGCTGTGCGCGTGGCTGCTGAGCCGACGCACGACGCCTCCATTGAGGAAACGTTTCTGCGTATGGATGTTCGTCCAAGCTGCCCTAGCCGGTGCATCGAAAAGCGGCTGCAACAACTCCTCCGCTTCGCAGTCCTCCTCGGCAATGCGAGCGGCGTACGACATGAGCGCCTCGTGCGTGGCAGAGCCCATCACCGGCTCCCACACGTCCACATCGCTCAGGTCATCCTCGGCTACCGCGAAGAAGTCGAGTGTGGTTCGGCACGTCGCACACTCGGCCGTGTGGCGGGTGATGATGCTGCGCCGCGGCTCTGGCATCGCATCGTGATCGAAGGCGAAGAGCGCGAGTTCACTTTCCGGTATGTGATCCACGTCAGGAGGTCTCCGACAGGGAGCGGTACGCCGTAAGGGCGCGTCTCCGACACTTGTGCAGAAAGACGAGGATTGAGCCGGGTGTCGATTGCAGTACATCCGCGATCGCTCGGGTAGTTTCGCCGTTCAGGTAGTAGCGGTGTAGCAACTCCCGACAGCGCGAACCGATGCCGGCGAGGAGTTGCGACAGCAGGAGCTTCCGCGTCACTTCATTGAGGAGAGCATCGTCGGGAGTTGCCACGCATGGCACTTCGCCGCAGAAGAGGGCGTCCGTGGCGTCGGCGCGCCGCAGATAGTTTCGTGAGGCGTTGCAGATCGCTCCGATGAGGTAGGGTTCAACGGCGCGGACGGACGCCGCGTGCATGAAGTACGTGGCGAAGACATCGTGGACCAGCGTCTCAGCCTCGGTGACCGGGATCTGAAACTTCCGAATGGCAATCTTGCGAAGCCTGATCGCGTATAGCAGATATACCTCCTCGAATCCCGCGGGCGCGCCGGACGGCCGAATGTCCGGCTGTCGTGTCGTCCGCTCTGCTTCTCGTCGCGGCTCCTGCATATCTCTCTCTCATTAAGGAGTGACAGAACGGGAAAGTTCCCTACCCCCAGGTTATGAAATGAGAGGCCGCATCGGGCGGAATCGGTTACGAAATGCGAACTGGAGGAACGGATAGAGGGCAGTACAACAGGGCTCGCGCATGCCCGACTTCATCCTGTTGCCGCGTCGTCCCTCACGTGAAGCTCTGATCCGTTTCTTTGCCGAACCGGGACCGCTCGCCGTGCGGCTTGCCGCGGACCTCCTCGGGTGGCCGTGGACGAAGCTCCTTTTCGAAGCGCAAAGCGAAGGCGCGCTCCTTTCGGAAGAGCGCGTAGCCTGGGCCGAAGTTGCCTTCTGGCTCATCAACGCGTGGCCGCGTGCATGGCTCCTCGAAACACTCGGAGAGGCCGCCGTGCTCCTGCCACGCGAGCTACACCTGACGCGGGTAGGTTGGGAGCTCCCCACCTACATCGTGCGCGCGATGGAGCGTCAGGCGATCTTGAAGCGGCGTGACCGCGACGACGTGCATGGGACCGAGGTCGAGGAGCACGTCGCCGAACTCTTGCACCTCGCGATCGATGAAGAGACCGCGGACACCTTCAGGGATGATCGCGGCTTCTTTGATGCTTTCGATTACCCCAACTCCGACCTGGATGTGCAGCGATGACGAAGCGTCGCATTCGGGATCGCCAGAGCGACAGCGGCTTTCAGCTCGCCGGAGGGGTATTGCAAGGCTCGCCAATTGATGCCGGTGTTGCCGGCGAGCCGCTCACGATTCCCGCAGACATCATCGAGGAGGGCGAGATTGTCTTTCGCGCCGCGCGAGCGGAATTGCTGGAATTCGGTATCGAGTGTGGCGACCTCCTCGTCGTCGAACGAAGGGCTGACGGCCATGCGGCATCGGCAGAACTGGTGGTCGCGAGGATCGGTGATCGCGTGTTCGTCGGCCACTGGTGTGGCAAACATCGAAGACGTGCCGTCATGGGCGATGCGTTTTCCGTTGTCGCTGAGGAACGCGGCCTTCAGGTAGTCGGAGCGATCACCGCGATCGTTCGGCCGGACGGCGGAGCTTTTACGCCCCGCCCTTAGAACCTCAATTCGTGAAGAGAGAACGCTGCCATCGAAAGACGCTTTTGCGAGTCATGAACCGAGGAGAAGGAGCAGATGTTGAACGAAACTGGCGTCGAGAACCAGCCGCTAACCATCGTCGAAAAGAAATCGATCGACCCTTCGCGGGATGAGCCGCTCGCGTTTCATGAGGCGGCGCACGCCGTCGCGATGTGGAAACTCGATTTTGGAATTCGAAGCATCAGTATCGATCCCGACGAGCGCACCTCGGGACATACGATGCCGGCCCGTGCTTACGATCTTGAAGCGGAGCGTGATCCGCGGGGCAGGCGCTACATCGTGGAGCAGAACGCGATCATGCTTCACGCGGGCAATGTGGCCGAACAGCTCCTCCGGCCGGGAACCAAAGAAAGCCACTCGGCCAGCGACCACGATCGGATTCATCGCGAGATGTATCAAGTAGAAGACGACGGATCAATTCACATCGCGTGGTGCAATTACCTTTGGCAACGGACATACACGCTTCTCGCCTGGCCGGGGCAGTGGAAGCTCATCGTGGCACTCGCGCGCACACTTCTCACGTGTCGAACGTTGGATGGTCGGAGCGCGGAGTTCTACTTGAAGCAGGTGGACGACGTGCTGCGGCACGATCCATCGATGCCGAATGCGGTACTCATTGGCGACGTCACCTATGTTTGTTCACCGTGGCATCGCACGTGGCACACGAAGTCTGTCGAGACGACGCTTCACGCGAAGCGAACGGACCTCCCGGAAGGCGTCGAGAACATGGAGCCGAAACCTGACCTCCGGCCACTACGTTCGGCGCTTTGGCCGCTCTCGACGCGCGCGCAACGATGTCTTGAGAACAGGAACATCCGGAGCGTCATGGACCTTGCCTACTGGAGTCCGTGGGCGCTCAGCAGCATCCGCGGTGCCGGGAAGCTCACCGTTCGGGAGATCGTCGACGCGGCGATGCGCGCTGGCGTGCACATCGCACCGGATGACGCGCCCCTGCCTTGGGTTGCCGATCCGGAACGCTGGCGCTAAGACATCGACCCATTCGCGGTTCGGCAATCGACCGAGCAACGAACAAAATACAAACAGCGGCGGTGATCCTGATCGATCTGACCCGCAATTAACCATCAACGATCCTGAGTGCAATCCGACATGAACGACTGGCGCAAACGTCTACGGCAGGCGATCGACAGGAGCGGAAAGACGCACGCCGCCATCGCCAAGGCTGCGGGCGTGACGCCATGTACGCTGAGCATGATCCTTAGCGGCAAGCACGCAGACCCTCGCTTTGGGACCATCGTCCGCATCACGCACGCTGCGTATGAAAACGTCGGCTGGATACTCGGCGAACCGCGCACGCCTTTGACGGTTGAGGGGCAGGCGAGGATGCGGGGGATCATCAACTTTCTGGACGAGCACTTCCCGGAACTGGACGCGGACTCGCCATGACGAACTGGCGCGGACGGCTCGCGCGGGGCGCCACGTTAAACTGGCGGTCGGGTAGGGAAATCACGGCGCCATGACCCTCTAAGGTGCTGGAGGGGCCGCCCATGCGCCGCTTTGCCGTTGCCCTGGTTGCGTTTTTCTTTGCCGTCGCGCTCGCGGCCCAGACTCCGTTTCCTGTCGGCCACACGACCATACAGAGCGCCTCAGCAGGGCAGGCGGCGGCGGATGCCGATCAGAGGGTCGTCTTCAACACGCACTCGCTGATCTATCACTGCGCGTCCTGTTCGGCGGCGAAGCGATGCACGAAGAACTGCATCACGACCACGCTCGCTGACGCGAAGGCGCGCGGCGGCAGGGCCTGCAAGTTGTGCGGTGGTACGTGCGCTCACAGCTCGCCCCCCAAGTCGCAGCAGCAGGAATCACGGCCGGCACAGCACATCCGCTGCTGCGATGGGACCTTGTCACCGAGCTGCACGTACGTTCACAGCGGATGCTGCTCGCACCATGGTGGCGTCTGTCAATGAGTACGCGAGAAGGAGTTCATCGTCGGGTGCGGCGTGGTCACTTTTCTTGATGCCGCGTATGTCTTCGCTTCGGTGGGAGGCGTAGTACCGCTGGCACCGAGAAGCCGCTGAGCAGCTCGGATGGCGACCGCTTCACGGCTGCACACACGCGAAGAAGATTCAGGAACGAGACGTTCTTCTCCCCGCGTTCGAGGGCGCCGATCTCGTTCCGATGCAGCCCGGCCAGCTCGCCGCACCTCTCCTGACTAAGCTCCGCCTCCTCGCGAGCCTCGCGCACCGCGCGTCCCAGCGCAACCAGCGGATCGGCCATCGTCCGTTGATTGCACACTCTGAATGGCGGTAAGCTCTACACATTCTGACTTGTTCATCGATTTTGCTCCCGGCAGGCGCGCGCGATGCGCTGATTGGCGTTGCGTTTGCCGAGATGCGCCCGGAACTGTTAGCACTCGCGGTCGCTGCAATCAGCGTCACGCCGCTTCTCGTCGCGCTCGCACTTCAATATCTTGCGAACACTCGCTCGCGTGGCATAGCGTCAGCTCAACTCAGTCGCGACCGAGAGTGGGGAGTCCTACGCAGGCAAGAGATACTTCGCGCTCCTTCGCTGGACGAGCTTGCAAGTTGGGCAATCACGGGTCGCCTCCTTGCATCAGACAGCGTTTACAATCCGATCACAGGCGGTTGGGCTCGGGCGTCTTCATATCCTGTTCTCGCCGAAGGTATCAAACAGAACAGCGAACCGCCGAACGGTGCAAGTAAGGCCGGCGATAGTAACGCCACCGTGCGTCAACGACACGAACGGATTGTGAGTGTCGCTATGGCCGCAATGCTCATCGTTGCCGCTGCGATCGTGCTCGTACATAGCGCACCGATGATTTCCTCGCTGGTAAGACGACTGCGTGCAAACGCTCGTTCGACGAATGCCGCGAAGCCTGATGCTGAGGCGGTTCTGCGGATCAAAACACAGTGTCGGGCAGAGGGCGCGAAGATGCGAGAGCGGTGGGTTCGACAATATCATGGGGAGACCTTCTCGGCTGAGCCGGAGTACGGATACAGCGAGCAACTACAAACCTGCCTCTATTCCGACTCTTATTCCGATGTCGGCGCAGGGCTCCTGCCGGGCGTCATCGCACGCGAGGATAGGTTTGTAGTCGATGTCTACGCCGACAAGGTTGTTCTTGAGCTTACTCTTCACGACGGCAACGTTGTGGTCCCTGCGACGCACGATTCAATAATGTGCGAGTCCGAACCGGAATTCGTCGAACGCAAGTTTCGGCTGTTCGGATCGCGCGGCAGCGCTGAGACGCCCCCGGTCCCATCGTCGGTCGATGCGCAGATGAAGTGGCTCGACGCAAAGATAAGGTGCACGCGCCAAGGGCGAGAGTGGTTGGCCGAGTTGACTAAAGAACACGAACATCTCGGTGAGCGTGTCTCCAGTGGGCAATTCGCCTATAATAACAGTTTGAACACATGCATGTGTTATTACTACGTGAGTTGGAGAGGTACAGTCACAAGCCAGGTCACAGATATCCTGAGCAACCAAGTTATCCTGAGTCGCATGACACAAGGAGCCGTGGTAAGTGGCCCTACCATCATTGTTAGAGATACTCGGCCTGGCGCGGCGCCCATTCGTGACGGTGACGACTTCGATGCGCGCGTGAGGGCGCTTGGTTTCTAGTGTAGGTTCAAGTAACGCGGAGGGCAGCCAAATGGAGAATCCAAGATCGAACTTCGGTGCCGTCGTGGCGTCTTGGCTGTACGGGCCGTGCTTCGTGGGTCTTGCCTTGGGCATGCGGGAATGGCTAAGCGGGGATTGGCGATCTCAGTGGTCTGTCTCTGTCCCGGCCCTAATCATAGGTTTTTCGATGTGGTTGCGATGGTCCACGGCTCGGGAATCTGAATATCTTCAAGACACCGTGGACAAGCTGAGGACGGAGGTTAAAGACTTGCGACTGGGGCGGCCTGTTACAAAACCAGATCGAAACTAGACCACTACCGGGTTTCAAACCTTAGCCTGCGCAAGGTCGTGCCGATGGTGGCGGAGTAAGGTACTGACCCACGCTGCGTCGCTTGATGTCGCCGGCCGCTCGACCTACAGGTGTTTCTCCTATAACCTATAGGACTTCCCGGACTCGCTGGTCCCTCGCCTCCCTGCACGAGTCGGCGCCCACCGCGTATAGAATTATAAACCGTCCAAAATTCTGGAGGTTTGGCCACCCCGCGCGACAGGCCGCTATTGATTTCGAAAAATCCGGCGTATTCTCTCTCTCGTGGCCGAAGGCGAACGCGGCAGACCTCGATCCTCCGAGCGGTTGCATACACGCGACTGCAACGTGATCGACGTGCGCTCGCTGCCGCGTGTGCCTCCTGAGCCGCCGATGCCGGAGAGGATCAGGCACATCCTTCGGGAGGCGTTCCCCGACGATCGGACGCGGTACGACTTGACGATCACCCGGCCGAACCGGGAGCGGTTGAACGTGACGGTGTCCACGACGACCACGCGGCCGTTCTACGGCGGCGCTCGGCGGTGGTTCGTCTGCCCTGGGGAGGGATGCGGCCGTCGCTGCGCCAAGCTGTACTCGCCGAATCCCGGTCGCTCGCCGTTCGCCTGCCGGCGGTGCTGGCGGCTGGTCTACTGGTCGCAGTACCTGAAAGACGAGAGGCTGGCGTTCGTTCATCGGTGGGTGATCAACCCACCGATGATGACGGCTTCGGCGGAACGCCAGCGGTCCAAACGGTACGTGAAGAAGATGATGCGCGGCAGTACGGGATCGAGGAGTAACACACGTGTCTGACCGCCATGGAGAGTCGCGGGCTGAGTGGTCACCGACCGACCGACATCACCAACCGCTCTACGAGGATCTCTTCCGGTCGGTCGGTGGGGCGCTTCTGCGCGCGCCCACACGACCGGGTCGAAGCTCACCTTGATCGGTTGATCGCCGGTCGGTCGGTCAAGTAACTGGTAGTTCAGCGGTTACAGCACCGACCTCGGCAGGCTGCGACAAGCCGGTCGGTTGCTTCGCACGATACTGCGTGCTCTTGTTCGTGCCAGTACTCTCAATCTCACCCTCGGAAAGTAACTGTCTGAGATGAGCCCCGACGGTGGACGGGCTTAAGCCTATTGTCCGCGCTATCGCCTGTTTTCCGATCGGCTCCCGCCCAATGGCGGCTATCACTTTAGCTCGATTCTGCTGCCCGATCATCGGCAGGTTCGCGGATTGGCCGTTCAGATCCTCCTTCCACTGGAACTTTGGCTCGGTTGATCCCTTCGGCGACACCGCGATGGCAAAGCGCTGCACATCATCAACGTCTTTGTTTTCGATGTAGACCTCGATGTCACGATTCCTGCGGCGGCCGATGCAGATGATAAAGTCGCAGCAACCATACTTTGCGATGCTGCCTTTCAGCTCGAACGGATCGACGGCTGTCGGCTTCCCGGATTGTGGCTTACGGGTGTGGTCAATCGCGAGTATCGCGACGCCGAGCGTGCGATTCAGTTGTTCGATGACATCTACCAGCCGCCCGACGTCTTCGGCCTTGTTCTCGTCGATGCCCGGAATCATCCGGTTCAGTACGTCGAAGACAACCAGCTCAATCTCATTCTCCAGTGCGATCCTTTTTAGTTCCTCAACGTGCTTCGGATCATTCAGCCGGAGTGGCTCACGAATGATGAAAGTCAAACTGCCGTTCGGCGGGTAGCCTATTCCGCTCGCCGTGACGATCTCCTCCAAACGGTCCTTCAGCCGTCGCGCTGGATCTTCTCGCGCCACGTAAAGAATCCTTGTTGGCCGGCAGGCATAGCGCTCTAACCACAACCCGCCGACCGCCAGCGTGTTACATAGGTCGAGTGCGAGCAGAGATTTGCCGACTTTCGGCGGCCCGCTGAGGAACCCGATGCCGCCGCTTTGGATTATCTCTTCTGCCAACCAGGCGAGCGGGGGAGCTTCCCACTCATTGACGCTGGCCGCGTCCCAGAGTCGCCACGCCATCGCCCCCTGTTGGGCCGCGGCGCCGTCGGCATCTTGAGATCCCAGGATAGTGGTATCATTCAACTGTTCAGTTCTTGTGTTGTCTGCCTCGGCCCGCCCTGCACGGCGGGTCGACTGCTTTTCAGGGTTTTCCGCCATCGCGCCCTCCCGCGCCCCTTCCCGATCACGATGCACGGCCTTCGGGAGTTGGCGTACTCATTTCGCCGTTGATCCATTCGCGAAGCGCAGCGACCGGGACGCGAACAGAACGACCGATCCGTACCGATGGAATAGTGCGGCTCGCGACCAGCTCGTACATTCGCGTCCTGCCGACGCGGATCATCTTCCCCGCTTCCTCGATCGTCACCAGCAACTGTTCAGGCATCTCACGTCCTCCCCGGTGGTATCAGTTAGTTCACGCCGATACTTGACCACGGCGACCACTAGAGAGTACAGTGCGTGGACGTTAGCGGAGACGTTACATGCTTAAACGCGAGCCCGACGAGGCTCTTAGCGGTGACGACGGAAACCTCATAAAGAGGTTCCTTCCTATTGACCGCGTAGTCGTGCCGGAGATCCTCCTCTCGGATGATGCAGAGTCTCTGTACGTTGCGGATGGCGAGGCGTACTGGCACGGATTCGGCGACCCGGTTGCGATTGGTGCGCGGACACTCAGCGAGTTCATTAGGTTGGCCGATAAACCGCCGGCTCGCGTCCATCACTTCGCCGAACAGTACGGCTTGCTCGGTTTGTGCGAAAAGCATGCGTTGCCCTTCGCTCACGATCGGAGCCCGCTGCGAAGCATTAACCTGTCCAACATCGTTTCGATGGTTCCAGACTATCGATGCACCCCTGCGGAAGAAGAGCGTATCGAGGACTGGAAAGACTACTCGCGGCGGTTCCGAAAGATCCTTAGAATTTGGCAACGCCTCCGAACCGGTGCGACGGTAGCTACGGCTGATTGGAATGAGATCGGTGTTTCAGGTTGGCAGTCTCGGAACCGCGACACTCCGGTCAATGACCCGAAGCGACTCCTTGCGCGTGCTGTGAACAGGCTTTTCTTGGCGTGCGGCATCCACCCGGTGATCACGTGGGATGCTGAACCGTTCATCGGCTTCGGTAGCCATGATCGAATGACGCTGTTCGCCGCGCTCACGATGCAGCTCGCAATGGCCATCGCTGACTGCAAGGTCGCTGTGTGCAGCGAGTGCCACCGGACTTACACACCCAGAAGGAGAGCGCACCGCGGGGAGGCGAACTACTGTCCCCGAGCAGAGTGCCAGCGCGCGAGCGTACGGAATCGCGTTCAGCGTCTTCGAGATCGCCGGCGCGACGCGAGTGCAGCGACCTATGCCGAGAACGATGGAAGCGATCCGGAATCGAGATCAGATCGGCCAACAGAGAATCGGACGCGGAGAAAGTGAGTACGAGATGAGCAAACGAGGACAGAACGAGGGATCGATCTACCACCGCAAGGACGGGCGATGGGCCGGAGCGATCAACCTGGGGTACATCAGCGGAAAGCTGAAGCGGAAGACAGTGTACGGCGCGACTCGAAAGGACG
>Ga0247667_1000246_pt1 | contig 15346 bp, 27 predicted proteins | sample CNK08_metaG_FD_183027 | JGI IMG/M metagenome (GOLD analysis project Ga0247667, IMG submission 183027) | Soil microbial communities from Purdue University Martell Research Forest, Indiana, United States - CNK08 | ecosystem: Environmental > Terrestrial > Soil > Temperate forest > Bulk soil... | reverse complement strand
GGCAGCCGCCACTGCGAAACTCGAATATGTCGAGGCCGTAGCAAAAAACTAGCGGCGGCTCTGCGCTATCAGCTGGAGCGCAAGGCCACGGATGAATTCCTGCTGGATATCCTGACCGAGGAACCTGACGCTGCGGGGATCGAGGATCGTATTGCGGAGCCGCTGGAGCTTTCGCCGGATCATCTGGTCTATCTAATCGCATTCAACCGGCTAATGCACGACCGTCAATACGGTGCCTTCGGCGGGGCCGCGCCGATCAGCTATGTGGCGGTCAGCGCCTATGCGAGGGACTTTGGAATCGTAGGTGATGCGTTCGACGTGTTCCTGCGTCTGATCGGTGCGCTAGATGTGGAATATCTGGCGCACCTTGAGCGGACGAAGCCGGCGAAGAGCTCGTGAACGATTATTGCCGGGCGGATGGCTTTGGCCGCGCGACTGCAGCGACATAGTCGCCATTTAGTTCTGGGAATGGCTCCATGCCATCGCAGAGATCGCCGAAATCCCAGTCCTGATATGAAACCATCGTTGACCCGCGGTACACGGCGACGCGCTTCTGCATTCCAGTATAGCCGCCAAATGAGTTCTTGGCGTTTGACTCGATACATATGCAGGTCATTGGAGTACCTGAAAAGTCACCACGCTGTTGGCAAGAGTATGCCTGCCCGATGCGGGCCCCTCGAATGGATGATGAATCTTTCCACACCTCGTTCCGATGAGTAAGAAGGTCCTGCTTAATCGTTGGCGTGCTCAGCGCCGCAGCCCCGTGCATGTCTGCGCCACCCGCGCATCCGGCTAGCGCGGCAGCTGTAATCGCTCCAATCGCCGTCATCCCTTTCATTGCGTCCCCCATTTTGCACACGCCAAGGGCGCATCCAATTGCGGCATTTTTCGTGAGGACTAGGTCAGCATGACTGTCGCTCTTTCATCCCTGCGCGTCGTCACCGAGGGCGATAGCTCCAGCTACGTCAAGTCGATGAACGACGTTGCAACGTCGAGCGACAAGGCCACCGAGAGCGTCGGCAAGTTCACCGATGCCCAGGGCAACCAGATCAATTATCTCAGCCGCACCGGTGACGCCCTGAGCAATGCGTCGTCGCGCTTCGAGCGGCTGCAGCGCAGCCTCGATCCGGCCTATGCCTCACAGGTGCGGCTCACGCAAGCGCAGGCGACGCTGCAGGGAGCGCTGGAACGCGGCGTCATATCGACCGAGCGCTACAACGAGCTGATGGCGCTCGCTGGCCAGCGCTTCGAGGATGTCGGCCGCAAGGCGGGGCCTCTCGGTAAGGTATTCGAGGGCATCAGCGGCCAACTGATTGCGCTGAGCGCCGGTGCGGGACCCGTGGGGGTGGCGCTGGCTGGGCTCGGGCCGGTTGGACTTGCGGCCGCGGCCGGCATCGGCGCGGCATCCCTCGCGATGGGCTATCTCAAGGATCAGGCCGAGCGCTTCGGCGAGAAGGCCTCGAAGCTGCATGAATTCGCCGAGACGGCCGGGACAACTGCGGTCCAGATGCAGGTCCTGCAGCACGCCGCCGCGAACGTCGGGCTGGCGGCGGACGCGGTGCAAACTTCTTTCGAACGCTTTTCCGTTCAGCTCTCCGAGTTGCAGAAGGGCAGTGGGAACTTTTATTCCGAACTGCAGCGGGTGAACCCGTCGCTGGTCCTGCAACTTGCCACGACCAAGGACGCCGCCAAGGCCTGGGATCTGTTGAGCGAGGCCTATGCCAAAGCGGACGTGCGGCAACAGGCTCTTATCGCCCATGCCGCCTTCGGGCGCGGCGGGGCCGGGGCAGGGCGACTGCTATCGGCAACGGCAGAGGCCGGCGGAATCGAAGGTCTGCAGGGCAAGCTGAGCGCGAACGAGATTTTCGGCGACGACCAACTCAAGCGCGTCGGTGAGCTAGAGGACAAAATCAAGGAGACCAAAGAGAGCGCCACGGACATGTTTGCGAGCACGTTCTCAGAGACCGTGCTTCAGGCGCAACTCCGCAGCGCGAACATCATCAAGTCCATCGCCGAATATGTGAAGGACATCCACGACAACAGCAGCACGGTCGGATGGCTTCTCGGCGCGAAGAGCGGCACATTCTCGATGGACAATGCCCGCAGCGAACTCGCTGCGGGGCTCAAGTCGGGAGCGCGATCGACGGGTGCGGGCGCGTACTACCCGTCCAGCTATGAACGGCCTGCTGGCGCGCCGGAAGGGCCGCCACAGCCGAGCGCGGAGTTCCAGATCAATACGGCCAGGGCGACGCTCGCTGCTCTCGGAAGCGCGGCGACGGCCTACGAGCAGCAGGCCCTCAAGGTCAGGGAATTGGACTACGCGCTTGCCCACAACGTCTTGACGCAGACCGAATACAACCGGGCTCTCGCGGGTGTGAAGCTCGACACCGTGATCGCGCTGGAGGGCCAGCGTTTGGGGCTACTCGGCGAGCTTGCGCCCGTGTCTGAGATCGTCGCCCAGAGGGAAAACCAGATCGCCTCGGCGCGGGAGAAGGGCGCCAAGTTTACCGACGATGAGGCGAAGGCGATTGCGTTCCTGACGCGGACGCAGACCGAAGGCGCGCGGTTGCAGCAGCAGATTACGCTCGGCGTCGCATCAGAAGCCCAGATACGTTCGCAACTCGCCAATGAACTGCGCGCGAACGAATCAAAGGGCCTGTATGACCCGAGAGACCCGCTCCAGCTCGCCGCGGCAAATGTCGTGCTCGGCAAGTCCTTCGAGAAAATGTCCGAGCAAGCCCAGCTCGCCCGCGCGCCGTTGGAGCAATTGAAAAAGTGGGAGATCGACGCCAGCAACTTCCGCCTCCAGATCGACACGGCCTCGGTGAGCACGCTCAACCAGATGACCACGAGCATCGTTGATTTCACGACCGGCACCAAGACGGCGACCCAGGCGTTTCAGGACTTTGGCAAGTCGGTCATCAGGATTCTCGAGGAAATGATCGTCAAGATGCTGCTCGCTAGGGCGCTGTCAGCGGCGCTGGGAGCGTTTGGCGGCGGAGGCGCAGCGCCGGGCTACAATCCCAACTCCACGAGCGGCCTATATCACGGCGGCGGCATGATGGACGAGCCGAGCGGAGTCCGTTCCGTGCATCCTGGTGCCTTCATGAACGCCCCGCGCTTCCACTCTGGCATCGGCCCCGACGAGATGCCGGCAATCATCCGCCGCGACGAAGGCGTTTTTACCCCCGGGCAAATGCGGGCGATGGGTGCAATGGGCGCCGGGGGCTCGACGCAGGTGAATGTCTACAACCAGGCCGACAATTCCTCTGTGAAGACTTCGAAGCGGCGTCAGGGCGGCATCGAGATCACAGACGTCATCATCTCTACCGTGGGCAAGCACATGGCCAATGGCGGTTTTGACGGCCAACTCCGCGCGCGGACCGGGACGCAAGTTCAGCCGCGCGGAAGGTAACAAATGTCAGACACCAAAATATCCGCGTTGGCGTCCGCTTCTGCCCTCACAGGGGCAGAGAAGTTTGCCGCGGTCCAGGGCGGCTCGACCGTGGGGCCGACCGTAAAGCAGGTCGCCGACTATGTCTCGACCGGTACGATCGCGATCAAGCTTTCTGGCGTGAACTTCAACTCTGCTAACACGGATAACGCGATTGCCATCGCGCTCCCGACGGGCATCACCCGCTACATGGTGTCTGCTGTCCTCCTGAACAAAGCGAGCGCCTCGATCAGCACGGCGACGTGCGGCCTATTTACGGCCGCGGCCGGCGGCGGCGTGGCCATCGTCACTGGTGGGAGCGCCATCACGGTCACCGCGACGGCGGCGAACACGAACAATAACAGCCAATCGCTGACGGTGAACAGCGCCGCCACCGAGGCATACGACGTCGCCACGCTCTTCTTCCGCGTCGGCACCGCGCAGGGCTCGCCCGCGACGGCGGACGTGATCATCCATATCCGGCCCCTCTCGTAAGGTGCGCCATGCCGCTCCTCAAGGAAGACGGCTCATATCTCCTTCAGGAGGACGGCACGTATCGCCTCCTGACGGAGACGGAGACCGCTCCTTGGCCGCCGGACGTCAACACGTATGCGCGCACCGGCACCTATTCGGAGCAGATTGACACGAACTTTTCGGAGTTCGCGCCAGAGGTCGGGCCGCCCAAGCGGCGTCGACGCATGTCGATCTCGAGCGACACGATCACGTTTTCGACCTGGATGCGATCGGCGGAGTACGCATCTTTCCTGGACTTCTACCGAACCGTTTTGGCGGATGGAACGCTCCCGTTCCTGCGCGCCAGGCCACGCACTGGCACGACCGAGACGTTCGTCTTCGTGGGGCAAGCGCCGTCGGTAAAGGACGTCGGATACAACCTCTATGAAGTACAAATGACAATGAAGAACGTGCCCTGATGCGCACCCTCGGCACTTCGTTCCGAACCGCCATTGAGGCGTCGAACTCCTCTGAGGTGGTGCTGATCTTCGCCACGATCACTCACCCGACGCTCGTCAGTCCGATCTATGTCAACTCCGACATCAAAAACTACGTGCTCGGTGGCAATACGTTCCTCGGCACGGCCATGTCCGTGTCACTGCTCAGCGACCAAATCAGCGCACCCAGCGCCAAAATATCGATCCCCAACGTCGACCGGGCCATCGGAGAGGCCGTCCTTGGGCTGCGCACGTCTCCGCAGATAAAGCTAGAGGTCTACGCGCGCTCGGATTTCGACAATTCGGACCCGCGCGTCGCGATCGGGACTCCAGTTGTCGAATATTCGGCGCCGCTGCTTTTCCTGCGTAACGTGAGCTGCGACGCGCTCGGGTTTACCGCCGATCTCAACTCCTATGACCTGAGCTCAGAACCATGGCCGGCCATTCGCTCCACGAAGAATCGATTGCCCGGCCTGTACCGGTGAACTGGGCTGCCAAGTATATCGGCATCCCATTTGCAGACGGCGGCGATAGCGCCGCCGGATGTAGCTGCTGGGGACTCGTGCGCATGGTGCTGCGCGACGAGTGCCTGATCGACCTGCCGGCCTACGGCGAGATCTCATCGCGAGACCTGGTGGCAGCCGCGCGCCGCATTGATCGCGATGGCGCGTCTGGGACGTGGCTCAAGGTCGACCGTCCGAGGCCGTTCGATGTCGTGACCATGTACGCGATGCAGGACGAGCGTTTCAGGGTCGTCGGGCATGTCGGCGTGATGTCCTCCCAGACGGAGCTTCTCCACGTCTGGCAGGCGACCCACGCTGTGAACATGCCGATCTCGCATCCCCGCGTCCGCTTCAAGATCGTGAACTTCTTCCGTCACTGCGAGCTCAGCGATGAGTAAACCGGTGTCGGTCGCTTGGCGTGAGCGGCCGTTCGACGGTGCGCTCCATTACACCTTGATCGAACCGGACGTCGCTGGGGCAATGCCGACGATCGCAGAGATCGTCGAGAGGTTGCCAGACCTGCCGCCGGCATTCTGCGCGATCGGCGGCCAGGTGCGCGTCAACGGCGATCTCGTGCCGCGCGCCGCATGGGCCCGCGTGCGGCCGAGCGCCCGCGGCCGTGCGGACGTTTCCATCACACTTCACGTCCCGATACGCGGGCCCAGTGGGGGCGGCGGCGGAGGCAAGCAAACCGCGGCCATTATTGCGACGATAGCGGTGTTGCTGGTGGCGGCCGCCGTTTCCGGTGGGGCACTCGGCGGAGCGGCATTTGCCGGGCTAAACCTGGGGGCGAGCTTCGCTGGTGGAGCGATCGGCGCCCAGGTCGCCGGCGCGGCCATCGGCATCGGCGGCGCGCTTTTGATTGCGGCATTGTTCAAACCGCCTTCGCTGTCAGTTGCAAATAATCAGCAGAAAGCCCCAGCCGCTGGAGGTGACCTCACAGCCGCCTTACAGGGTAACGCGCTCTCACCGGGCGCAGCGGTACCGCGCGTTATCGGCACGATGCGCGTATTCCCGGCCGTCCTATCGCCGCCACTCACGGAACTCGTTGGCGAGAACTTCTACGCCGAGGCGGTCTATGGCCTCGCCGGGCCTCACGTCCTTGCGAACATAGAGTCCGATGGCGTCGACATCACAGACGACTCGTTCCGAAATGAAATAACGTTGGAGACGCAGGAGGGCCTGCTAAACACGAGGCAAACGCTCGTGACCCGCCAGGGGCATACTGATTCCATAAACCTGGAAATGAGCCAGGCGCAGTTGCTCCAGGTGAATTCGCAGGGCGTTCGATATGACACGAACCTGAAAATAGAAGATGCGGTCCCTCAGTGGCATCAGCTCGTCACTCGCGACAGCCCGGATGAGTTTTGGATTGGTTTGGGTTTCCCATCAGGCCTCAGCAAGCCAGCGAACGCCGCCGACAGGAACATCGCTTTTCGTGTTCGATTCCGGCTACAGGGTACGAGCACGTGGATCAATGCGCCAGAGCTGCACGTTTCCCGCGACGCCACTCTTCTCAGTCCATTTGCCAAAGAGATACGTCTGAAATGGGCTAAGCTCCCCAGCGTCCCGGCCGACCCTCCGGATTCGACCGGCGCGACCAACGGATGGATCTATGCGTTCAAGCACGTACCCACCCAATCTGGAACTACGCCGGCGGGAATAGGCGGGTGGGATGCCGACGCCAGTTTTTCCCTTGGCGCTGGCGGTGACCTTCTATCGTCGGTGACGGCATCAAACAATACGAGCAACGTCACGAATATCGAATTGTTTACCGACAGGGCTATTATCTATCTCGATCCAGCGACGTTCACGCCTGGGGTTTATGAGGTGCAAATAATTCGCAGTTGGTCATATCTTAGATCCGGACTGACAGCGTCCACATATGCCTATGGAAGCCCAACGTTAGACCTGTTTGGGTATCAAACCTCCAGTGGGTTCAACATAATAGGGGAAAACGTCACCGGAGTTTACGACAAGGTTATGGTCGATCGCGTCGCCTCGGTGTGGCTACAGAATCCAGTTCAGTCCAGCGACTTTGCCACCATTTCCATCCGCGTCACAAAACGTGCGCTTGGTCAGGTCTCCGTGCTCGCGAGCGGCTACGTTGCGGACTGGGACGGCTCAGGATGGAACACAGTCACCACTACCAGTAACCCGGCACCACACTTCCGCGACGTGCTCGGTGGCACCCTCGGTGGGTCCCCGCTTCCTGCCGCGCTTATTGACGATGCTGGCCTTGTGGCTTGGCGCGCGGCCTGCAACAGCCTCAATTACGAGGTGAACGCCGTGGTGGAGGGCAAGACCTATATCGACGTGCTCAATCTCATCGCATCCTGTGGCTACGCAACGCTGAGGGCCTCAGAGACATGGGGCGTCGTCCGGGACAAGGACCGCTCTGCCGACACGCCAGTGCAAATCTTCACGCCAAGGAATATGAGCAGCTTCTCTTGGACGAAGGCCTTCACGCGACAGCCGACTGGGTTCCGCTGCTCATATATCAACGCCGACCTTAATTATATTGCCGACGAAGAGATCGTTTTCGCGGATGACGTTAACCAGGACGCCACGTACCTGGAATCGATCTCTTATGACGGCCTCACCACTCAGGCCGAGGTGATCGCTCGCGCCGAATACGACCTTGGCCAAGGGCAGAGCCGTCTGACGTTTTATTCCGGCGAAGCAGACCTCGATGCGCTTGTCTGTCAGCGCGGCGATCTCGTCGGCGTGCAGCATGACGTTCTCGCCGCCAAGGCTGGTTTCGCCAGGATCAAGAGCGTCCAGACCAGCGGCGGCAATGTCACGGGACTGACCTTTGAGGGGACCACGACCGTCGACACGGAGTCTGGTCTGTTCTCTGCGGCGCATCTCTTCACCGCGCCTCACATCTTCGATCTCGGATCGCGCACAGGCGTTGCCATTCGGTTGCTCAATGGCAATGGAATATTGGTGAAAGAAATCACAGCCGCGGCAAACGGCGAGGTGCAGACCGTCACGTTCGTTACGCCGTTCGCCGACCCCGGTCGACTGCAACTCGATGCCGACTGCTTATGCGCGATCGGACCGCTAGGAACCGAGATGCGCCGCCTCCTCGTCTATGACATTTCGCCGAAGCCAGCCGACTTCACGGCCACGCTTACGTTCGTAGATGAGGCCCCGGAGCTCTGGATATGACGGCAGCGACACGAAAGACGCCGACGGCAGCGAATGGTGGATCAGACGTCGGGACGCCATACACAACGGCGGTCGACGTCGAAGTGGAAGCGCTGTGGAACGTCGCGGCGACCTACCTCACGTCAGTTTCAGGCACGAACACGATAACCGCGTCCAGCGACACATCGCTTGTCGCCGCGATCACGGCGTACACGCGGCCGATGGCGTTTTGGCTCGTGCCGGCCAACAGCAATACTAGCACCGTCACGATAAACATCGATGGTGTCGGTGCGAAGGCCGTCGTCGACAAGGACAACGTCGCCCTTGCGGCCGGCGCGCTCGTGGCGGCCCGGCTACATCTGATTATTTATGATGGCACGTCGTTCCGCGTATTCTCCAGCGCCCCGCCGTCAAACCCCCCGACGCCAGCACCTGACATGATCGTTCAGGAGCAGCAGGCGTCTGGCACGGCAGGCGGCGGCTTCACTTCGGGGTCATTCGTTACTCGGGTGCTCAACACGGCGGTCAGGAACGTCATTGCCGGCGCCTCGCTAGCCTCAAATCAGATAACGCTGCCAGCCGGAACGTACTGCGTCGAATGGTCGGCTCCTGCCCAAAGCGTCGGGTCTCATGCGACAAGGTTATTCAACGTGACGGACGCCGCCGTGATCGAAACCGGGACATCGGAGATGGGTGCCTCGGGCACGGCTAACATTCAGTCGAGATCATTCGGGGCGGCCGTTTTTACGCTGTCATCAAGCAAGGCCATCCGGCTCGAGCACCAATGCCAGACGACTAGGGCGACCAATGGGCTCGGCGTCCCGTGCTCGTTCAGCGCGCACGAGGTCTACAGCTGGGTCAACGTCTGGAAGACCGCGTAAATATAGAGGTGGGAAGTTGATGAATAGATGGGGCACACTGTTCTTGACATGCTTGGCGTTTGCGATTGGACTTGTGTGCCGGGCATATGCCGCCGGCTGGTCTGACGATCCGCAGATGCAGAAGTGGTTCCCGCCAGCGGCAGCGGCCTAGGCGTCTGTCGGTCATCCACCCTCCACTCAAGTCATGAGGTTCCCATGCTCGGCCTGCCATTCTTCTGGCTCGTGATGCTGCTGTGCCTACTGCCGGCAGAGGCGAGGTGGGCTCAGGTCGCCCAGGAGTGGGAACCATACCGCCTCAATGAATCGCAGCGAGCTTGGTTCAAGTCGATCAAGGCGCCCAACGGCGTGCCCTGCTGCGATATTAGTGACGGGCATCCGACCAAGATGCAGCGCCGGGCTGACGGCATCTATATCCCCGACCCCATCCACCTCGAAGAACCGCGCCAATGGATCAAGGTGCCGGACGAGGCGATCGTCAAGGGCGCGACGAATCCCGTGGGAGTGGCGACCGTTTGGTATGTGCCGCAGGGGTCGGACACCGTTTACATCCGATGCTTCGTTCCAGAATCTGAGGTGTAAAAGCGGTGACGGAAGTCCTCGTCTCCGTCTATTTCGTCGTGGTGCTTTTCCAAGCCGGCCACTATCCGCCACGTGAAGCCTACAGAGCGCGAGTAGACGGCCCGCAGGAATGCGGCACGGTCATTGGTCTTCTCGCCGAGGATTTGCAAATCGAAGGCGCGATTCCGGTTCGCTGGACCGCGACGTGCGTCGTCGAGAGACGATCCATTCAACAGGAGCCGATCTGATGTCGTACCTCGGCCCGATCATCCTCCTCATCGTCGCCCTGGCGGCGTTGTGTTCGGCGCGCTCCTGATCGCGGCCATCGTGAAGGGCTCGAAGATATGAAAATTTCCCAAGCCGCCTTCGACCTCATCGTGCAGGAAGAAACCGGCGGCGAGGCATATTACCGCAAGACCGAACAATCGACCGACTGGCCTGGCGGTGCGTCAGGCGTGACGATCGGCATCGGCTACGACTGCGGCTACGAGACCGCGGCCGACATCGCCAAGGACTGGGGCGATCACCTAGACCCCATCGAGATCAAGGCGCTGTCGCATGTCTGTGGCATCCATGGCTCTCCGGCCCGTGCGCTCGCCCATGAACTTCGGTCGACCATCAACGTGCCGTGGGATGTGGCGCTCGATGTGTTCCGCAATCGCGACGTCCCGAAGTGGGAAGGAGAGGTCGAGAAGCATCTTGCCAACACCGACATGCTGTCGGGGGATTCGTTCGGCGCCCTGGTGTCGCTCGCCTTCAACCGCGGGCCTTCGTTCGGTGCGCTCGGCGACCGCTATCGGGAAATGCGCAACATCGCCGCTCTGATGCGTATGAAGCAATTCGCCGGCATCCCCGACGAGATTCTGTCGATGCGACGCTTATGGCCGAAGGGCGGTGATTTGTGGAGAAGGCGCGGCCATGAGGCCGAACTGTTTGCAAAAGGACTAGGAGAAAAACAATGACCAAACAACTCGAAAACATGGCCGCCATTTTGGAGGCGAACAAGAGCAGCCCGATGGCGCTCATGGGGCACATCGGAGATTTCGTCGCCGGCATCCGGGACGCTGCCAACCGCATCGAATCGCTCGAGGCCGACGTGGCGGCGCTGAAAAAGGCTCAGGCCACGAAATGATGCGCAACATCATCGCGCTCCTGGTCGTGCTCGGCATGATCGGATTGGCGGGGGCACTGTTCGTTCTCCCCGTACCGGATAGCGATGTGGCCAAAATGGTCATCACGGCTTACGTGACCGGAGGCTTCGTCACGATCATCGGCTATTTTTTCGGCTCGTCGTCAGGGTCAAAAGACAAGGACGACACGCTGGGGAAGATAGCGCTCAGTAATCCGACAAACTCGAATGGAGAAACGCACCCGTGACCCTATCTGAATTCAAAGCTTGGTTCGAAGGCTTCACCGAAGACATGGACAGCGCCCCGAATAAGAAGCAGTGGGAGCGCATCAAGGCGCGCGTAAAGGAAATCGATGGAGCGGTGACGACCTATCCGGTGTTTGTCGATCGGTACGGGCCTCGATATTTGCCGTGCATTCCCTATTGGCAGCAGCCGGGATGGAACACGTGTCAATCCTTCACCACCAACGTGAAAGATGACGGCCACGCGGTCTTCAACTCCTCGCAAGCCATGTTCGCGCTCGGCAACGCAGACTATCAGGCAATATCATGATCCGCCTCGCCCTCGCCGTCATCCTCGCGCTGGCCCTGTTGGCGTCTCCGACCTTCGCCCAAAAGCCAAGGGCCGCTGCAGTGTCCGATGCCTGCAACCCGCAGACTATCTTCAAGTCGTTCAACCTGACGACCTTCATCAACAATTTGCAGCAGTGCTCGGTGGAGGACATCAACGCGGCCATTGCAATCACGCCGCGGGACGATCAACAAGCCTTGGCCTGCTTCAACGTGCTCTTGAGCATCGTGCAGAATCCGCCAGGCGGTGGCGTGTTCACGGCCCTGCAAGCCTATCGCAATGCGCGCCGCACCCAGGTGCTCGGGACATGCGCGCAGTGGTTAAATTCAACCATCGCCCCAATCCAATTCTAATTGCTTTTGGATAGCGGTTATGGTTTACTTTTCTGGCCAAACTATTCCCAGCCCGGTTGCCACGGGCAACGTAGGAGGTCGCCATGAAGTAACCCGTCGATGCTACTCATCCTGCATGAAACAGATTTTGCAAAGTTTGGGTTTGAGGGGGCCTCGCAATGGCAATGCGGGGCTCTCCGTTTTTAAGGATGGGGTCTAACATGACCCTCATCATCGAGACCCCTCGCCCGGCCGATAATTGGTGGTATGCCCCGCTCGTTGCCTTGATGATCTTTGCGATGAACGTCTTTGCGTTCTTCGTGTTGCCAGTAATGGCGGACGGACTTATCTGGTTGTTCCATGAAGGATTGCGGTATTGAGCGATGGCGCCGCAAATCTCGAACTCTGGTTCAGGGTTGGGAATTTAGCCCTGGTGCTGATAGGTATTGGCGGTGTCCTGGTGAAGATCAGCAGCTTGGCGACGAGGTTCGAGATGGTCGGCAATCAGACCACGAAGGAGATTGGGGAGTTGAAGACCAATGTTGCCGAACTTCAAAAGGTGCTCGCCGCCGTTGCCGTACAAGACAATCGCCTGGACACGATGGACAAGCAGAACTTGGCTGACAGAGAGCAGATGCGGCGCATTGAATTTACTCTGAATCAGTTGCTCGTTCCTCGCCGTGTGACTGATGGCGAGTATCCGCGGCCGTGATTGGTTGGGGTTGGAGTAGACCTACCCCAACCCCGCGCCCCGCTCCCGGCGGGGCTTTTTCGTTTCGGGGTTACGCCGCCGGATTGAGTCTGGAGATCATCCGCTGTCTACGCGCCTTCGCCGACATATTCCGCCTCGGCATGTCGAAGCCAAAGACGTGACCGCAATCACAACGGAACTCCCCGCGGGTCGTGCGGTGCATGGGCTCGATGGAGTCGAGCCGCATCTCGTTGCCACAATTCCTGCACATCACCGGATTTGCAAAGCTGAACATGGTTCGCCTCCTGTTCTCGGAGTGCAGCACTTATCGCGGAGGGAGCGGTTCGACTGTTCAAAATTGAACAGAGTTGGCGCTAATTTTCATGTCGCCTTTTCCTCTGGTGGACGGCGGCGCGGTGGCCTTAATGATCTGTTCTGTCTTTCACCATTTCATAATCACGATTGTAGCCGCATTCGTCGCACCAACCGGGCTCTTGGGGCGACTTCCCACACTTACGGCAGACAGCCTTGTATCCTTCGGTTCGAAGATTGCGTTCCTGAATCTCCTTACATCGGTCCATTCACTCGCCCTTTCCCTCTGGTGGACGGGGAGCGAGGGCGGCGCGGGCCGTGTATCCTGCATCCTCCTGATAAGCGAGCGGAAGCGCAGTTGCATAAAAAGTTACGGCCTCCCGCAGCCGCGCGATCTCCTCCTCCGCTCGATTGGCACGTTCCGCGTTTGCTATGTCCTCTCCGCACAAAACGCTTATTGAGTTTTTCGCTTCGGCGAGTTCGGCGCGGAGTCTGGCATTCGCCTCAAGTGCAAGCTTAAATTCTTTGAATGTGCTGTCGCGTTCGGAGCGGAGGCGGGAAATCTCGTCATCTTTATCCGCACCCGACCCATATTCGTGTTGTCCGATCAAGGTCATCACTCTCCCTTTCCCTCTGGTGCCCTCTTGGCAATTCTCCGCGCCGCCAGTTTTTTTTGGCTAGATCACTGGCAATCTTCCTGCCTTTCTCATCTCGCTCAAATACAATCTGCTTGCAAAACATGCACCGCATGTGGCCGCTCTCGTCGTCCTCAACATAATCGTGGCTACATGGATTGATCGTCACTCGCCATCTCCCTTTGCTGTGCTCCGCTCCCCTGCCTCTGCAGTGCAATCACAAATCGATCGAGCGCTTGCGTAGCGCACATATGGATGATCCGATCCGCTTCCTTTAGGCAGAGCTGCTGATGCTCCGTCAGGTGAAGATCGCCCCCGAAATATCGCCGCACAGCTAAAGCTTCATCGAGATTCACGTCGCGCTCCTCCTCAAGGCAATTCACCGCTGTTCGCCGCGTATTTCCTCGCGGCCGGCTCAGCCACTCAGGGCCTCCGCGGCTCTCCATCCTCGCAATCCGGGTGCCTACGCCGGTCAAGGCTGTCACCTGCGCCTGCTCCGTGGACGGCCACAGTACGGTGCATCAGGGCCGCTTCGCTTTGCTCTGCGGGCTGCGGTCTTTGCGAGTGTTCGTGTTCATCATAAAGATGAAGAAACCGGCAGCCCTCGTCTGCCTCATAAAGAGCCTCCCGCAGCGCGTCGCGCTCGGCGCAAAGAGAATTGTAAGCAAGACGCCATTCGTTAGCCTGGGCCACAATCCTGGCATTAGCAGCGTCGCGCTCGGATTTGAGTCGTTCAATTTCAGCCCTCACGTCGCGCTCCTCCTCAAGGCAATCATCCAATCTCGGTGACGTAGGTCATGTGTGGCCGCAGGACTTCCGACAATCTGTACTTTGGAGCGTCCGCCGCTATACTGCCGGTCATGCCGCACCAATAGTTGATGCTCGGGCGCGGCGTTCCCAACGGCCAAGACTGGTAGCGGACAAAGCGGACAAGCGGGTCGGCAGGCAATGAAGGGATAATCGCCGCCGCTCCAAGTCCGGTTAGAAATTGCCTTCGATCCAACATGCTCTCCCCATTTCCTGTTTTACAATCACCCGGCAAGTTCCGGCATTGTTCACGGTCTTTCGCTCTCTCTCTGTAAAACGCCATCTTGCGATCTCCCAATGGTCTCAATCAGTTAGAAAATGTCCTTGGAAATGTCTCATTTCCGCGCGTCGTAATTTTCTCCAATTATTTCAATGGCTGTTTTACACGCCGTGGACCCCTGCTGTACAACAGGGCTTGTTTTCCATTCCACCACCGATCGCATCCGGCTTTGAATCCCCAGAACGGATGATCGACTAGCTGGAACTGAATTTGCGTCCCGCAGGCGCGACACTCTTCCATGTGCTCAGTCGTGCGCACTGAGCGCGTCTGCGCGCCGAGGCAAGCCATACGTTGCTCGCTCATGCTCCGCTCCCCTGACCGGTGGCCTTGGCGATGGCGGCGCGCAACTGAAATAACGGCTCTTCCATGTGCCGCTTGAAAGGCCCACCGGCCCCGCCGCATGAAATTACCGTGTTATGTCCATCTATGACGGCTGCGGCCGCCGCCAACAAGTCCGGAGCGGCGGCGATCAGGCGGGCGTTGGCACGTTCTTCGGCTTTATCGATTGCGCGCTTGCGACCGCCTCCCATGCAGGTGGCAACGTGAGAACCGCCTGCCGCACCAAAAATGTTGCACGGACGGTAATCGATGGCCGCTTCCTCATGCACCGTCCACGGCCCCAGTGTGTGCTCGCTCATGCTCCGCTCCCCTGCCTCCGCACGCGCTCTGCAGCCATGAGGGCATCACGAAGCGCCTCGAATATCTCCCGTTCGCGGTCATCCAGGTCTCCCTCCCACGGCAGGTGGATGTCGACGCCAGCGTTGCGGAACACTTCCGCAGCCGCCTCGATCTCGCCATGTGTCGGGTACATTTCGGGCTGTTGTTCACTCACGTCGCGCTCCTCCTCAAGGCAATCACAGCCGCCTTCCCGTTCGCCTTCTTGTCCGCAAATCGGCAGTACCGCTCGATCATCGGCAACGACATGCCGACCTGATCCTGAATCTGTGTCGTGGTCGCCCCGCGCTGGCGCAGCTCCACGACACGGGTGCCCCGCAAGCCGTGGACCCCTGCTGTACAACAGGGCTTGTTTTCCATTCCACCACCGATCGCATCCGGCTTTGAATCCCCAGAACGGATGATCGACTAGCTGGAACTGAATTTGCGTCCCGCA
>Ga0247667_1000245_pt1 | contig 15399 bp, 11 predicted proteins | sample CNK08_metaG_FD_183027 | JGI IMG/M metagenome (GOLD analysis project Ga0247667, IMG submission 183027) | Soil microbial communities from Purdue University Martell Research Forest, Indiana, United States - CNK08 | ecosystem: Environmental > Terrestrial > Soil > Temperate forest > Bulk soil... | reverse complement strand
TCGAGGCCGTGACGGCGGCCGAGTTCGCCCGCTGAGCCCGCCTGCATATACACGTCGTAATCGTCGAAATGATCGCTCCACCATTTGGCGCTGTTGTCGCGCGTGCCGACCTGCTCGTAAATGTACGGCATGTTTTGCTGGCGAAACGCGCCGTTGTGAAACCAGTCATCGCCCATCCAGCCGTCCACCATGGGATTCATCGGGACGGAAACTTTCAGCGCGGGGTGTGGATTGACGAGAGCCATCAGCGGGGTAAAGCCATCGTAAGAAATCCCGAGGATGCCGACTTTGCCGTTCGATTCAGGCAGATTTTTGACTAGCCAATCAATCGTATCGTACGTGTCGGTAGCGTGATCGACGTTCGTGGGGTTGAGGGGCCCGCGAAGCGGCCGGTTCATCACATAGTCGCCTTCGGAGACATACTTGCCGCGCACATCCTGCACGACGCGGATGTAGCCGTCCTCCACAATCACGTCGGTCGCGTTGTCATACCCTTCGAGAACCGGCCCGAGGTGCGAGCTGTTGGCGTGCGAAGTGAGATCGCTCGCGTTGTAAGGCGTGCGAGTGAGCAGAATCGGCGCGTTCTTGGCGCCCTTCGGAATAAGGATGACGGTATGGAGTTTCACGCCGTCGCGCATCGCGATCATCACCTCGCGCCGCGTGTAGTCGAAGCTGTCAGTGACTGGCTTGAGCTGCACCGGGGTTTCGCTCGGGAGCGTGGCGGCGGATTGCGCGAAGGCCGACGGAGCAAGCCACAACACGGCAGATGCCGCGAGAAAACAAAGTTTGCGTCCGTAGCGATTTGCAAAGGTCATGAAGGATTCTCCGTTTCGGCGGAAAGCCGCGTTTGCGTTTTGTGAGCTCGCAAGAGATCGCCAGGTTTTCGGTGGAGCGAAGCGATTATACCGAGGCGGGCGAGAGCGCGCCACCTTACCCGGGGGCACCCTCGCAACAGAACTCTCAGGTGATCTGTAGAAGCGGCATGCTCTCGGCGTGCCTCCTTGTCAAGAAAGCAAGCATCGCCGACGCTTCTGGGCCACCAACTCGTGTGCATGGGGCGTAAGTTAATAAGAGGAATGGGATGCGCGGGAAGTTGGTGGCGAAAATGGTGTTTGTGTGAGGCTCGGCCGCGTGCCGCACCGCGGTTTTCAAGGTGCCAGTTTTTGTTCTACGAATCGCGCGACTTCACCCGGGATCATTGACTTTCCGTTGTATGCATTTGTGAAGCGGACTCGGACTACCCAGAAAATCAGCAAAATCAGCGGAAGGATGGTGAGAACCAAATACAAGGTTGTGTTGAATAAAGCCGGGGAGAGATACTTTCCGAGCCCCACTGTCGAAAGCAATCTCAGCGGGCGGTTTGACCCTCCTAAGAAAAAAGACCCTGATGCAATAAACAGCCCAAAGCACATGCGCCAGAGATGCCGCGAGATGCGTTTCGCTCCAAAAACGCCGCCGCGCACCAGCATGCGCACGTCCCCCGCGGCAGCGAGCAGCATCACCGAACCCATGAAAAGAATCATTCCGACAGGAACTCCGTCTAGCGAGCTGTGTCCGCTACGTAGGACTTTGACGCCAGTCATCCAGCTGAGAATGCCATTCGCCAGGGGAATCAGGAGCAGAACCCAATCCAAACGGCTCGTTTCCCCGTCTCGGCGCCGGGCGGTCAGCCATGCCGTTCCGATCAGATAAACGGTTATAATCCCACCGCCGATGTTATTGGGTTGATGTCTCGTAATGGCAAGGTACGTTGCGAGGGCGCCCATGGTGACCATGGATGCGACAAAGATTCTTCCTGCCAGCACATGGCGGGGGGAACCTTTGCGGAAACACATCGCCGCGGTCCCGGACACCAACCCAAGGGTCCCACCGCAAATATGAGCAATCAGTATGGGCGAATAGGACATTGCCCCTTCTTGGAGCCCTCTTCTTATAGATAGATACGCGCACCGGAGCCCCAGTGTTTCACCCACCGCCATCAGGTAGGCGATTGGACCAGGCACTTGAATTAGCTGGCGCACCCTTCCTTGCGGGCAATCCAATCACAGACTAGAGGTGATCCATCGGGCGACCGCCTTCAGGCCAGCCTGCACCAGGTCGCCCGAGCGGGCGTCCTCCCACCACTCGGTATCATCCGCCTTAAACAGGGCTGAGGTGTGCTCCGTTGCCACGGCGAGCTTCAGGGGTAGCGTCGGATCAACCGGCCGGGGCTCGGCAGCTTCCCTGAGTTGCGCCAGCATCTGTTGCTGCTGCTTCATGTCCAGCATCGAAATCGGGGAATGGCAGTAGGGACAAGCTGAGTTGGTTTGCAGGTCGATGGCCGCCCCACAGTTGCAGCAGTTCACGCTCTGCACGTTCTGTTTCAACTGCTGGATTTCTTGAGGCGAAAGCGCATGGATGAAATTCTTCTCTTTCAGGAAGTCGAAAAACCCGATGAACCGCCCGTGTCCGCTTTCACATCCCCAATAATTGAACCGCATGTTTCGGACCACATCGTGCGCCGGCGATAGCGGGCCTCCGCACCGCGGACACCGCAGCATGTCCGGCAAGGTCGGCTTAACCGTTGACGAGTGTTCACCGATAAACTTCATCAGCTTGAGCGTCGAGCCGGGAGAGAGCTGCAGAATTTTGTGCTCATCGAACCAGAACGCTTGGCAACCTGCGCACACATCTACGATGACCTGCGTCCCCAAGCGGCCGTCCAACTTCCAGTCGGTCATCTCCTTTCCACAATTCGGGCACGTCATGGGCCGCGATTCTAGATGATTGCTTGCATGAATGCCATCCGCCGGTGGCACAGGCGGGGGGCGGCGCAGTGCCTCCCGACGCTTATCACTGCTATCTGGAAACAGCTTCCTTGTCGCCAGAATGACCCCATCTTATGTGGGATTCTGTAAGACTCCTGTTACCGTTCGAAATGCAAGACGTCCCGAACGGTCCACCAACGGTCGATCAAACAGATATGATCCCCGACAATCATGTACCGCAAATAGCGCGGCCGGCGCGGCAGACGATCCAGAAGGTTTCGCGGCACCGGGCGAGCTATTCTCCGTAGGTCCGGATCGAGCACGGCCCCCACTTGAATACGCTGCTCAAACTGATCATTCCAGCGTTGGCGGCCTTCAAATTCCCGAGCGTCACGATGGTCGCGGTACCAATCACGGGCTGCTTGTTGATCGGGATTCTCGAAGCGCTCGAAATGGTTTACGTCGTAGATCATCCATTGGTCGTCTACTACAACCACATGATCCCCGACAATCACGTACCGATAACCCCGCGGTAGCGGAGCCAATCGTCCATATAAGTCCTGCGGTGCGGGGCGGGCCCAAGCCTGCAGATCGGGAGCGAGAATGATCCCAACCTGAAGCCGCTGCTCCCACTGTTCATTCCAGCGTCCCTGGCCCCGAAACTCCCGCGCATTGTAGTGGTCGCGGTACCATTCACGCATAGCCTGGCGGTCTCTATCACCAAACGTGAAAGTGACGCTCCCTTGTGCGCCAAGTGCAACTCCTGAAGATGTGAAGATTCCAATTGCCAATACTGCAGCCGTTACGAAGCGTGCCTTCATGGTTTTCCTCCTTGGGTCACCCTGCTTCTCGAACGGGCGAGGCCCTGAACTGCCCGGAATTTAGCCCCCCAATTTATTTTAGGGGACATTTCCAGATGCGGCCGTACCAACTCAGCTGGTCTGAAGACTTGGTGTTGTAGAGCGTTCCCAAGCGTCTTTAGATCCATGACGGTATTCTGCATACTGGCGGTCCATTTTGTTGCGTTCGCCGTTTTTGACACGGCAGTACTAACGAACTGCCGCTTAATACGCTGGGACGTAATCGACCGCGCCTGTAATCCCGTCAAGAATCATGTCGTAGGGGAACCAGTAGATTGTCTCGTCTCCGTATTCGTCGACATAGGAATAGCCGATCCAAACCGTGCCGATATACTGATCTTGGGAGGAAACGAAAGACGCGAACTGATGTCCAGCCGCCTGCGTCATATTCTTGTTGGTCTTGTACTTCTTGACCGGCACGTCCCCGTTCTTGGCGTGCTTCACGTGTACGCCCGCAACCTTTCCGTCTTTGACTTCCACCGAGGCGGTGTAGGCTCCTTTCTTGTGGATCACATGGTTCCCGTTGGTTTTGATGTTCTCGCCGAGCAGTTGCTTCCCGTCGTGATGATTCGCCTTGCCCTTTGCAATCGCGGCATCGGCTAGGGCCACCATGCCGGCAATGACTACGATGGCTGTGAGAAAACGCTTTATACGTTTCATGCTCATGATTCATCTCCAGTGTTGAGTTTGTGGTAGCGGTACGTCCCATTATGCGGATCAGCCCGTAGAGGCTGGAACGCTTGAGCCTGTTGATTACCTCCGCCTGGCGTTGACACCGCGTCGGTCGACCGCCAAGCCAAGAATACTAGTCGCCAAGAAACACTATCTCTGTCCACAAAGGAACACATCGCCATATCGGCCAGTGGGACAGCCTTAGCGCGATAAGTCGACTTTCACTCTGGCTTTTTTCATGGTGGCCCACCTTTCCCACCTGGTCGGGACGCGCGCAGACTCTTCTCCGTGTTCTCGACTTTCAACTCTTTAACCTTCAGCCTTTAACCCTTGACCTCACTCCAACTTCAGTCGGCGACTCCGCCTGGATCATCCTTAGCCTTACGGGCGTACTGTCCCCGCAAAATTACGACAAGGTGTTTAGCTACTCTCAGCCTGCCACCTTCGGGGAGGTGGCCTTCATGTTGTGGCTCGTCATCAGGCGCGCCAGGCCGCCAGCGCTCGACGCAACAGGCTTATCCTCGGCGGCCGCATAGGCCCACGCGCCACACAATTCAAAAGTCTGCCCCATCCGCCCGACGTTAGGCCAAGGCTTTGATCCTAGAATAGCCCGTGGTACGATGCGCCTCTTCCATGAAGGCACCCGAGGCCTATATCAATTGGATCAACGCGCATCTCGGATTCAATCCGAGGAGTCAAGCAAACTCCGACGCACTGGCTGATTTTGTTGTCACCGACCTGATGGCAACTTGCCCGGCCCTTAACTCCGCGTTGAAAACAGGTGAACTAAAACCACTCAAGAATCCGAACGTCCGGATCAAGGTTGCAGAACGCTCGATTGACCTGGTGATTTACGAGGGCGCTGAAGCTTCCAGCATTTCCGTGAGAGTATCGGTAGAAAACAAAACCATTATGACGGCACACGGCAAAGCCCGAAAGAATCGCTACGGTGATCTCATCGCATACTCGAACCACATGCACAACCATAATCGGAAGTGCGTGGCGGGAGCGATTGTGGTGGTCAACGTATCTCCTGCCTATGAGAACCCAGACGTATTCGCCAAAGGGCTTCTCCGGCCGAAGTTCAAGATGGAAAAGGTTGTCGCGGACACTATTACAATCTTCGATAAGATTCTTCTTCACGACAGCATGGACGATCCGAACGAACTCCCCGAAGCATTGGCGGTAATAGTTCTAGACTATGATGGCGTAAACCCTGCCAAGCTCGTGAGCGGCCCGCTCGCCCCTCAGATCGGCAGCAAGATGCACTACGACAGTTTCAGTAAAAGGATTTGCGATATCTACGGAGAGCGCTTCAGCGGAGGGTAATCTCGAGGCGCTCTTGCTCGAAGAGACTTGAAAGTTTTGTCTCCAACCTCTGCTTTGCCATCTTCACATAGGCCGGCTCAATCTCGACACCGATAGAGCTTCTGCCGCAGCGTGAAGCCGCCAGGAGGGTCGTCCCTGTGCCCATAAAGGGGTCTAAAACTGTGTCGTTTGTGAAAGAGAACATGCGGACCAGCCTGTACGCGAGTGCTTCAGGGTAGGGAGCAGGGTGATTCTTGGTAGATTCTCCCATCAATCCGTTCCAGACCTGTTGGAACCACTCCTGGTATTCTTCTTTAGTGAGTCGGGATGCGTCCCTCTGCTCCTCCGTCGGCTGACGATAACCCCCAGGTTTGCGGAGCATCAGGATGAACTCCACATCATTTTTAATAATGGCATTGGGCTCGTAGGGCTTGCCGAGAAAGCTGGACCCGTTTTCGACCTCGTAATTGGCATTGGCGATTTTGTACCAAAAAATCGGACTGAGGTTGTCGAAGCCAATCTTCCGGGCTCGAACCACGATATCGGCGTGCATCGGCATCACCGAGTGCCGACCGTGCCGACGCCTGGAGAGACACACATCCCCGACTACGCAGACAAGCCGACCTCCGGGAACTAGAACCCGGTAGCAGTGCCGCCAAACCTTATCCAACTCGGCGTGGAAGGCGTCGTAGTCTGCTACAGACCCGAGTTGGCTCTTGTGGTCGGGATATTCCTTTAATGTCCAGTAGGGTGGAGATGTGAGGACTAAGTGTACAGACTCGTCAGAAATCCAATCTAACTTACGAGAGTCTCCGCAATGCAGGGTTAAAGTAGTCTCTTTGGCTCTGACTGCCACTGTGTTCATCGTACCGATGATAGGGGATGGTAATAGAGTTTGCAATCCGCGTCTCCAAGGAACTTCGCTATTCGAATTGCAATTCCAGTACCACGTCACAGCTCGCGGCCAACATGTAAATTGCTCGATTTCGCGTGCTTAAATTCCCGTCTCCGTTAGCCGATTAGTTCGGCGTTCCCAAAATCGAACTTTATGTCTTTTCTTCATCCCAATTCGATTCTTGGCGGTGGGACAGCCTTAGCGCAATAAGGCGATTTTGACTTTGTCTTATTCTGTCGGATGGCCCATCCTTGCGGGTTTTGCAAGGGTGGCTCTTTCGTTTTCTTATTTCTTCATTCCCTTCAATTGCACCGGCGCGTGGCGAGTGCCCCGAGCCTCGGTTTTACACCTCTATTCACTACCCAATTCACTACCCACTCTCTTTTCGCCCTTTTCCACACATTTCCACAGCCGTATCAAACCAATTACTCCCCGCCCAACTCCTTCAAACTCCTCCACTTCCGCCACCACCATTCGAATCCGCGCCCCCGTTCGAATGACCTACTCAGTCCACTCACAAACTAGTTGACAATCCGCCAATACCCTGCTATCATTCTTCATGTTTCGCCCGACGACTTCCTCAGCCTCATCCCCCTCGCGCTCTTGTAATCCACATTTCTCTCCCCTAAGTCTGCACTCGGCGCCCGGGGCACGCAGCGATCTAGTGGAAGCCGCCAAGTTCCCTCCATTTATTCTAGCCACTCGCCATTCATTTACCCTGAGCCCCGAGGGGCCGCTCGCCGCTACTTCTCTAAGTCCTTTCCCTGTCACTCTTAAGGTTGATCTGCAACTTACTGAAAATCCAGCCACTTTAAGTCCTGCTGCTGCCACTCTTACGCGGCATGTCCACCATAACCTCTTTGTTTGCCACTCTTACAAAAAACATCGGGAGTGGGGATTACTTCCTCCAAGCCAAAGTCCTCTTTCTCCTCCACCAGTCACTCGCCACTCATCACTCGCCACTATCCCCTTTATAATCCGCACTTCCGAAAAATGCTCCCGTAACTCCCGTAGAATCCGCACTTACAAAACTCAGGACTTAAAACCCTTTAGAATGAACACTTACAAAAAAACCGGGGGGCGGCTATGGTTAACCATAGTGGGAGAGCCAATCTTGGCTGTCCATGTTCTTCGCTCCTCAACCTTCGACTTTCAACTGTCAACTCTCGACCTCCTAGCAGACTTCCATCCCGCTTGACCCCGGGAGGCCGGACACATACGCTCGAACTCCCGACCATGAACAAAATAATTTTTGGGACCATTGCGGAAATCGCAGCGGGAATCCGCGCAAAGAAATTTTTACCAGTCGAAGTTGTGGACGCGCACCTCGAACGAGCCGCGGCTCTGCAACCGAAGCTGAATGCGTTCGTTCACCTCGATGCGGAGGGCGCTCGCAAGCAAGCAAGAACTGCGGAAGCAGCGGTGCTCCGCGGAGACCTGGTCGGGCCGCTGCACGGCGTACCACTGACGATCAAGAGTTGTATCGATGCGGCGGGATGGCCGACCCCTGCGGGATCGTTGCTGCGGAAGGGCTATGTGGCGCAGCAGGATGCCCCGCTTGTGGCGAGGCTGCGTGCCGCGGGCGCGATCATTCTCGGAAATACAAATACGCCGGAATACTTGATGGCCTACGAGACAGACAATTCTTTGAGCGGCAAGACGAGCAATCCTTGGAACCTGGAACGCTCGGCAGGCGGCTCGAGCGGCGGCGAAGCCGCGGCGATTTCTTCCGGCTGCTCGGCGGGCGGAGTGGGAAGCGATGGCGGCGGATCGATCCGCGTGCCGGCGCATTTTTGCGGGATTTGCGGATTGAAGCCGACGCCGGGACGGATTCCCGCGACAGGACATTTTCCGGGCGGAGGAGGCGCGTTCGGTTGGATCGGAGTTGTCGGCCCGATGGCCAGGACTATTTCAGACGTGCGCACGCTGTTTGAAGTGACGGCAGGCCCAGACGCGGGCGACGCGCTTTCTGCGCCCGTGCCCGTACGAAAAATTGCTGAGAGGGAATTGGACGGTCTGAAAGTCGGGATTTTGGAAAGCGATGCGCTGGGTAGAGCGACGGCGGAAGCCCTGGCAGCGGTTGAACAAGCGGCGAAGTTTTTGAGCGAGCAAGGATTTGCCGTTGAGCCGAAGCGAATCAGCGGTCTCGATCGGGCGATTGAGTTGTGGTGGTATTTTTTCGGACCCGTCATCGCAAACTTGATTCAGCAGGGCGCGGGAGGACAAGAATCGGCGATGAGCCCGATGCTGCGCGAGTATGTTGCGCTGGCGACGGCCGAAACTCCATTGACGCCCGAGGTTCTCCTGAATGCCTGCGGGGAGCGTGACAGCTTGCGTGCGGCTATTTTGCGTCAAATGGAAGATGTAACGGTTCTCTTGTCACCGGTGTCCGCGGGGCCGGCGTTTAGGCATGGGGAAGGGAATTGGCGGAGCGGTGAAAAGGAAAACTATCGAGACACGATGCGCTTTTCGCAGTGGCTGAATTTGGCGGGATTTCCGGGAGCTGCGGTTCCGGTGGTAATGTCGCGCGAGGGATTGCCGATCGGCGTGCAAGTCATCGGCCGTCCTTATGAAGACGAACTGGTGCTGGCGGTGGCGGAAGCAATCGAGCGCGGGCGCGGTCAGTGGCAGCCCCCGAGCATTTAGGGTTGTGGAGGTTGCTTCAGTTCGGGATTAGGAACGGGCGAATCGCCGTACTTTGCCCGTTGTTTGTTCAGCCCGGCATCGAGCAGCTTTTTGGATGTGGCCAACTCGGCCTGGGCTTCTTTTCGGCGGCCTAGCCGGAGAAGAACTTGGCCGCGAACGAAATGGACATTTTGATTTTCGGGCACAAGTTTTTCGGCGGCATTGAGAGCAGTGAGAGCTTCGCGATTCTTTCCTTGGCGCTGATAAAGGCGGCCCAATGCCAGGTAGCTACCGGGCAGCCGCGCGTTGTAGCGCAGCGCTTCGCGAAACGAACGTTCGGCTTCTTCGTCCTTCTGCATTTTTAGATAAAGCAAGCCAAGCTGTTCGTAATTGTCCGGCAGATCCGGCTCGACGGCGATGTCTTTGCGAAATTCGGTTTCTGCCCGCTCGTTGTCTTCCTTCCTCATGTAAGCCACTCCAAGACTGAAGTGCACGAACGGCAAGTTGTCATTCTTTGAGGCGGCGAGTTCCAGCTCCGAGATGGCTTTGTCGATCTCTTCGCGATTGAGATAGGCCTTGCCGAGAATGAGATGGAATTCGGGAGTTTCGCCTCCAACTTCCACGAGGCGGCTCAGCGCCTTGGCGTCCAAATCGTTGTTGCCGGCGTTGTGCGCGGCAATCCCAAGCACGTAGAGGTACGTGAAGTCGTTGGACATTTGCGGCCAAAGAGGCTCGAGAGTAGCGACGGCCTCGCCGTAGTGCTCCGTGAAGACGTGGCACAAGCCGAGCAGATAACGCGCCTGTTGAGAGTCCGGCTGATCGCGGACGACGGAGGCCAAGGGGGCAACGGCGCCCGCATAGTCGCCACGGTGGTAGTTGACCAAGCCGATGTTCAGGCGAATGCCCGACATCCCGGGTGCCAGCCTTTCGCCTTTTTGCAGAAACGTGAGGGCGTGGTCCCACTCCTTTCGGCGCATGGCGATCACGCCGAGATTGGCGTACGCCGCGCCGGATTGCGGATCGGCGGAGAGCACGTGACGGAAAGCTGCTTCTGCGGTAGATAGATCGCCACTCGTAAGGGCGGCTTGGCCACGGGCAAACCACGCAGCGGGATCAGCGGACGCGGAACTTGTTGCGGCGGGCTGCTGAAGGGCGGGACGACAGGATGCGTTCGGGGTAACGCCAGTAAACCAAGTTGTCAACACAAGAATTAAAACGATCGAGCGAAGGAAAGCAGGGCCGATATGGCTGGACGAAGGCATCCTTGCGTAGTGTCCAGCAGCGGAAGGAGGAATTCAAGCGGGGAGCGTGAACGTAAACGCGGAAAGAAAAGTGGAGGTGGTCCGTGAGGTTTGGGGAGAAAGGCCGATTTTCAGCTTGACACAAGCGCAGGGATGCTTTATTAATCCGATTTAATAAGTGAGATTGGTGCGTTTCGAAACGTCGAGTGGTGGGGGCTGTCTCCCATGAGTTGCCTTCTGCTTGCGGCAGAAACAGGGGTGCCCGCTGTGGCAGGCGTAATTGTGCCCACACCAGACCGGTTATTCATTTCAAAATTCCGGAGGTAACAAAAGTGAGGGGACACAGTCTTAGTTTTAATCCTACCTATCTTCGTAAAAATTGTTCGAACGCGGCGCGGCTGTTGCTCTGCGCGATGCTCGTGATGGTGGGCACCGCGTACGTCGCGAAGGCGCAAGACACGGGGTACATCAGCGGAACTGTAACGGACAAGACCGGCGCGGTGGTTGCCGGGGCGGAAGTGGTGATCTCCAGCACGAGCGGCAGCGCGACGCACACAACCTCGACGAACGCGGACGGCGCTTACGTGGTGGCCGGATTGCAGGGCGGGACGTACAACATCGTGGTTACGGCGAAGGGATTCTCCCGATATTCGGCTACGAAAGTTGTGCTGGATGTGGCGCAGAAGATTCGTGTGGACATCGTGCTAACGGTCGGCGCGGTCACGGAAGAAGTGATGGTGACCGGGGAGAGCGTGGCGCAGGTGGAGACGCAGTCTTCGGATCTCACCAGCACGATCACCGGCAAGCAGATTGACAACCTCGTCCTCAACGGACGCAATTTCACACAACTTGTCAATTTGGCGCCCGGCGTGGTGAGCCAGACGGGTCAAGACGACGCCAAGGTTGGCGTTTACGGAAACGTGGCCTACAGCATGAATGGCGGCCGGACCGAATACAACAACTGGGAACTCGACGGCGGCGACAACATGGATAACGGCAGCAACGCCACACTCAACGTTTATCCCAATCCGGAAGCCATCGCCGAATTCAAAGTGCTGACTTCGAACTACGGAGCGCAATACGGCCGCAACGGCTCTGGCACCGTGGAGGTGGAGACCAAGAGTGGTGGCAGCGCCTTCCACGGCAGCGCATTCGAGTACTTGCGCAACGAGTTCTTCAATGCGCGCTCCTGGGAAGAGGGCGCCGATCCCACAGCGCCCAAGGCTCCTTATAAAAAACATGATTTTGGCTACACGATAGGCGGGCCGGTGTACGTTCCCAATCACTACAACAGCGACAAGAAGAAGACATTCTTTTTCTTTTCGGAGGAATGGCGCAGGGAGAAGAACCCCCATACCACCGGTGCCGTCAACGTTCCATCGGACGCCGAGCGGACTGGAATCTTCAAGGACTTATGCTCACCTACCGCCGGGGTAATTGATAAAAAGAATTTCCCCGATTGCCCGGTCAATCCAGCCACCGGCCTGCGCTTCCCAGGTGACACGGTTACGATTGGTGCTGTGGGACAGGGGCTGCTTTCACTGATCCCGAAAGCGGAAGCGGGTCTGACCAACAATGGATTCCCAGCGGTTGTGCAAACCGTTTCGTTGCCCGAAACCTGGCGCGAAGAGCTGGTGCGCATCGATCACAACATCAACGACAATTACCGGCTCACGTTCCGATACATTCATGATTCCTGGCAGACGCAGACGGAGAATCCGCTGTGGGGGAATGGCTCAAGCTTTGAGGATATCAACACGGAATTCGTCGGACCGGGCACCAGCTTTGTGGCCCGGCTGAATGCCAATATCACTCCGACGTTGCTCAACGAATTTGTGGCCAGCTACACGGCGGACCATATTTTCCTAACGGCGCTTCACAATCCTCCGCTTCCCTCACCTTTCCCGATGGGGGTCCTTTTCAACAACGGCCAAGGAGGCAAGCTGCCGGCAATCTCGCTGGGCAACAACATTGCTTATGGTGGAGGCTTTACCGCGGACACCGGCTATTTCCCGTGGAACAACGCCAACCCGGTGTACACCTACCGGGACAACGTCACAAAGATTATGGGAACGCACACGCTGCAGTTTGGTTTCTACGCGGCGTTCGCACAAAAGAACGAGCAAAACTCGCCTTATATTCAAGGTATTCTGACATTTGACTCCAGCAATAAAGCGATTCCCAGCACGGGAAACGCATTCGCGGACCTGTTAACGGGCAGGGTGGCGCAATTTTCACAGGTCAATCTGCAGGCCAAGTATTACAACCGCTACAGAATCGTAGAACCGTACTTCCAAGACGATTGGCGCATGACCTCGAAATTCACACTCAATCTCGGCCTCCGGCTCAGCCTCTATGGCACATATCGCGAAAGGTACCGACACGCTTTCAGCTTCGCGCCAGGTACTTTCGTGAAAGGATCTTCACCCGCGATTGATGACGGCTCAGTGACAGGACAAGAAGGAGCTTTCATCCCTGGCGCTGGGAATCCATTTAACGGCATCATTCAGTGCGGCGCCTCCGGAGGAACTTCACTCATTCCCGGTTTGGTCACTAACGCATTTCCGGGTGCGACGGTCGGTGGCTCCTCGAACGCGGGCTGCCTGCAAGGGCACCTGTTCAATCCCGCGCCGCGAATTGGGTTTGCCTGGGATCCCAGGGGCAACGGCAAAATGGCCATTCGAGGCGGCTACGGCGTGTTCTTTGAACACACGAACGGCAACGAAGGGAACACCGAGTCTCTCGAAGGCTCCGCACCGTTTTCGCTCAACGCGTCGCAGTTCAACATCAATGGCTACAACAATATCGGCGGCGGCGGCCTATTGTTCCCGCTGTCGGTTACCTCCATCCCGGAAAAGGCCATCTGGCCTTACGTGCAACAGTGGCACCTCGACGTTCAGAAGGATTTCCCCGGACACTTTGTAGCTACAGTCTCCTATGTGGGAAGCAAAGGCACACATCTCACGCAGCAGCGAAACATAAATCAACTCCACCCGATAGCCGCCTCGGCGAATCCCTATGCGGCGTCGGGGAAGCCAATTACACCGGAAATCGATGATGCCAACGGAAATGTGATCTATGCAGGCGACTGCAGCACCCTAACGGTGGGACCGGGAGGCCCTGCGATTACGGGTCAGGCAGCGGATAATCTGGGCGTTGCCTGCGGCAATGATCCGAATCCTCTGCGGCCGTCACTTGGGTACGGTAACCTCACGCGCCTGGAGGATCAGGCCAACTCCAGCTACAACGCCATGCAAGCCACCTTGCGCCGAACAGTCGGCGATCTTACGCTGAGCGTCGCCTACACTTACAGCCATTCGATTGATAATTCCTCCGACCGGTTTGACGGGGCCTTCGTGAACTCTTACAACCTCGCCACGAACCGCGGGAACTCCGATTTTGACCTGCGCCACAATCTGGCGATCAGCTATGTCTACGGCTTGCCGTTCTTCAAGGGCTCAGGACTCTCCCACACGCTCCTGGGCGGATGGCAAGTGTCTGGCATTACCATTGCGCAGACGGGCACTCATTTCAGCGTGACCAATGGCACGGATTTTGGCGACGCGGCCGGCGTGGCTAATGGTGTCGGCACCGGGTCGCGTCCAGACATCGTCGGAAACCCGCATACCTCAGCGTCCGAAATTCCGACGGTTCGTGGCCCGCTGCTCTATAATCCCGCAGCTTATGAAACTCCTACGGGCTTGACCTTTGGTGACGTGGGCCGCAACACGCTGACGAATCCCGGTCGAATCAACTTCGATTTCGGCTTATTCAAACGGTTCTCCTTCGGCGAAACGCGAGCACTTGATTTTCGCTGGGAGAACTTCAACCTTTTCAACCATACGCAATACAACGGCGTTAACAGCAGCATGGACTGCGCGCCGATTGGCGCTACGGCAGGGGACGCTAGCTGTCTCGGCAGCTCGGGCTTCCTGCATGCCAGCGGCGCTCACTTGGCCCGCCGGATGCAGTTCGGGCTGCGTTTCCAGTTCTAACCGAGAATGAGATGAAGAGGGCGGCGCTATTTTTTGCAAGCGCCGCCCTTTTTTTCTGATAACCGCCGTCACTTTTTTGTATACTCGCTCCGGCTATTAGGGAGGAGTGATGAACACCATGAAGCGCCGAACATTTATTGAGACATCCGTTGCAGCGGCTGCCCTGTATGCGGCACGCCCGTCGTGGGCCGCTGAAACCACGCACGAGATCAAGAGAGTGGGCTTGCAGCTCTATACCGTTCGCTCGGAAATGCCGAAGGATTTTGAAGGGACCATCGCCAAGGTTGCCGCGACGGGATATAAAGAGGTGGAGTTCGCGGGCTACTTCAAGCACTCGCCGAAAGATGTGCGCGCGATTCTCGACAAGAATGGGCTTACGGCCCCCTCGGCGCACATCGCTTACGATGTCGTGGAGAGCAAATGGCCGGAGACGCTCGAAGCGTCGCACGTCGTGGGGCACAAATACATCGTATGTCCCTGGCTCGATGAAAAGCAGCGGAATGCGGATGGCTGGAAGCGCGCCGCGGAGCTCTTCAATAAGGCGGGCGAGGCAAGCCAGAAGGCCGGAATTCAGTTTTGCTATCACAACCACTCGTTCGAATTCGCGCCAGACGCGACCCTTGGCGGAAAGCTTGCGTACGACACTCTGCTGGAGGAAACAGATCCGAAGTTCGTCAAAATGGAGATGGATTTGTGCTGGATCAGCGTTGCCGGCAAAGATCCGGTGAGCTACTTCGAGAAGTACCCGGGGCGCTTTCCGCTGGTTCACGTGAAGGACTATGTGAACGATCCCAACGCGACGAGCAGCTATGCCGGAGCGACCGGCTCCGTTTCCTTCAAGGGCCGTCTTGAAGACGTGGGCAAAGGTACGATCAACTTCAAACGGATCTTCGCGAAGTCTGAGAAGGGCGGCATCAAGCACTATTTTGTTGAGAATGACGATGCAAAAACGCCGTTCGAAGACATCAAGATCAGCTACGACTACCTGTCCGGTCTGCGATTCTAGTTCCGAACGATGCTATTTGAGGGGGGGGATGATCTTGCGCAAAGTGGCTG
>Ga0247667_1000241_pt1 | contig 15664 bp, 16 predicted proteins | sample CNK08_metaG_FD_183027 | JGI IMG/M metagenome (GOLD analysis project Ga0247667, IMG submission 183027) | Soil microbial communities from Purdue University Martell Research Forest, Indiana, United States - CNK08 | ecosystem: Environmental > Terrestrial > Soil > Temperate forest > Bulk soil... | reverse complement strand
TCGACGACCGTCACTTCAAAGTCGTTTCGGGGTTCGGTGTCGGCGCGGTGAAAGTCCGATTCCAGCTCGAGGTCGAGTTGTCCGACGTGAACCCCCCGAAGAGTCTCAGGATGTCGGCGCGCGGCCGGGCGCCCGGGTCGGGTGTGGACGTGAGCACGACGCTCGAGATCGAGCCTCTCCCAGCCGATCGCTCTCGCCTCAAGTGGAGCGCTAGCTCCGAGGTCCGGGGCACCGTGGCGAGCGTCGGTGCCCGGCTGCTCAAAGGCACCGCCCAAAAGCTCACGGAGAGCTTCTGGGACAAGTTCGCGGAGCGCGTGGGGCAGCAGCCCAGGTAAATTCCAACCGTATGAAGCAATGGCTCGAGACCAGGGAAGTCCTCGATTTCCTCGCCGGCGCCGCGGCCGCGAGGAAGCGCACCGCGCTCGCCACGGTCGTCCGCGTGCGCGGCTCCGCCTATCGTCACGAGGGAGCGAAGCTCGCGGTCGCCGAGGACGGCAGCACCGCCGGCAACGTGAGCGGGGGGTGCCTCGAGCAGGACGTGCGGGAGGTAGCGCTGCAGGTGATCAAGACGGGGCAGGCCGAGCTCCGGAGCTATTGCTCGAGCACGGACGAGATCGCCGCCTGGGATCTGGGAGTCGGTTGCGAGGGGCAGGTGGACGTTCTGGTCGAGCCCGCCACCGTCCGTCCCCGTGTAAGACAACTCCTCGATGGCCGGGAACGGTTTGCGGTCTGTACGCTCGTCCCTGCAAAAGGGGAGAGGGGAGAGGGGAGAGGTTCGATCGTTACCCTCGAACGAGTTGAAGGTGATCTTGGCTCGAAAGACCGGAACACCCAGGCGACGGCCAAGGCGAGAGAGCTGATCGAAACGGGCGAGTCCGGAATCCACGAGATCGCCGGCCGTTCGGTGTTCGTCGACGTGCTCGTCCCGCCGCCACAGCTGATCGTGCTCGGCGCGGGGGACGATGCCCGCCCGCTGGTTCGCCTCGCGACGGACGTCGGATTCCGGGTGGTGGTAGTCGACCGGCGCCCCGGTCTCTTGACGCCCGAGCGGTTCCCGGCGGCGGCGCTGCTGGTGGAAAGCGGGGGCGCCGACCTGCTCGAAGAGCTGCCCGTCGACGCGGACTGCTACGCGGTCGTCATGAATCACAACTTCGCCGACGACCAGGCGTATGTCCGCGCCCTGATCAGGAGCCCTGTGGCGTACATCGGTTTGTTGGGTCCCCGGCAGCGCACCGAGCGGATCCTTCGCAACCTCGCCTCCGGGCGGGGGGGGGGGCCGCTGGACGAGGGCCGCGTGTATGGCCCGGTCGGGCTGGACATCGGGACGGACGGCGCGGAGCAGGTCGCCCTCGCGGTGATCGCGGAGATTCTCGCGGTGCGCTCGGGGCGCCGGGCTCGGTCGCTCCGAGAGCGCCCGGTGGCGATCCATGCCCCGATCGACTGACGGCGTCCGCGTCGCGGGCGTGATCCTCGCGGCCGGCGCGTCCCGCCGGATGGGCAAGAACAAGTTGCTGCTCGAGCTCGAGGGCGAGTCGCTGATCCGGCGCGCCGTCCGCCACGCGCTCGCGGCCGGCTTGTCTCCCGTGGTGGTGGTGATCGGGCACGAGCCGGATCGCATCCGCGCCGCGTTGCGGGATCTGCCCGTCGAGTTCGCCGTCAACCCCGATTTCACTGGGCCGACCAGCGGCTCACTGCATCAGGGGCTCAACGCGCTGGGACCGGAAGTGGGCGCGGCCATCGTCATGCTCGGTGACATGGTGCGGGTCACGCCCGAGACGCTCGCGATGGTCGTCGCGGCGGCGCGCGGAACCGATGCGCCGCTCGTCGTGTCGCGCTACGGCGATGTGACCGCGCCGCCGCTTTTGTTCCGGCGGTCACTGTTCCCCGAGCTGCTTGCCTGGACCGGGGAGGGGTGTGGGAAGACGGTTGTTAAGGCGCACAGCGACGAGGCGATGTATGTCGACCGGCCGGTGGCGCTGCTGGTGGATGTGGACACGCCGGAGGACTTCGAAGCGGTACGGAGCAAGTCGAGCTGAACGGCTACCTCACGTCACGCCAGCCACAACCGGGCGTGCAGGTGGGCTTCAACGGGAGCCGTGATGACTCCCCGCAGAATCGCGTCCGCGAGGGCTCCTGTGGCGGCGGCCCGATCGGCGTCTAAGCCTCGCTCCCGAAGCTCTCGGATGATTCGAGCGAGTCGGCTGTCATAGTCGTGCGATCGAAGCCTTCCAGCGTCAGTCTCCAGCTTCAACTTGTCCAACTCTTCTACGAAGCGCTTCAGTGTCACCGGCGCCATTGGACCGCCTTCGTTCCACCTAGCCGGCTGGCGCCAGGCGGACGCTTGGTCGCGTCGCCCTCCTCTTGGCAGTGCCGCCGGGCCGTCACGACTCCGCATTCCCCAGCCGGATGGGGTTGGGTGATGGGACACTCGCGCGTCGCGATATGTGTGACCGTGCCGTTCATGATCTGTTCTGGTCTCCGCTCGTGACTCCCAATCCTACCAGTGATTAACTATTTTTGTCAAGTGTAAGGCACAACGGTATTGTCGACTTGACAAATCAAGTACATTGCACCACCTTGTAGACAGTTGGAAGGTCGGTAGTTAACTGAAGTGGACTCGAAGTGGACTCACAGAAAGCAAAGAGGACCATATGGTCGGCATTACGCAGAGGGACCCGACGCTGGAACTGCTGCATCAGTTGGAGCACCGCATGGGCCGGATCTACAACGACTCATTCCGCGCATTTGAGTGGCCGGTACACGAGGCCGCGACCACCGCTTGGCAGCCGCTAGTGGACATCTTCGAAGAGCCTGATGTGATCCGGCTAGTGGCTGAGGTGCCCGGAGTGAAGCCCGAGGACGTGAAGATCACGGTGGAGAGCAACCTGCTGACGATCAAGGGCACGAAGGAGCAAGTGGCGGAGGAAAAGGCCGAGAAGGTTCATCGTTATGAGCGGACGTATGGCGCGTTCGAGCGGACGTTCAGGTTGTCGACCTCGATCGATCCCCACAAGATCAAAGCGACGTACAGCCTCGGCGTGCTGACGATTACATTGCCGAAGGCGGAGACCGCCAAACCGCATTTGATCACGGTGGAAGTCACACAGCAGAAGGCGCTGAAGGCCTAACCTCACCGGGAACGAGAGGGAGGGTGGCCGCTGATGGGTCGCCCTCTTCTCATCCGGGCGCACACGCTCAGGGAGCACACACTTCCTATGGAAGGCTTGCTTACACACCTCGCCGCTGCTGACTGTTTCATCACCCTCCCCCACCCGGCGCTGGACTGTGGGATCGTTACGGCGTGGTGGCAGTCCCAGGTGGCGAGAACAAATCCAGTTGATCCGCAACCAGGCTCCTGAGCCTCTCGAGCATCTTCACCATCGCCCACGTGTCCCGCTCGCAATAGCGTAACAGCGCCTCCCGCAGCTCGGCGCGCTCACCGGCAGCGAGCCCCGAGAGCATGAGCCGCTGCAGCTCGACCGTCGCCACCTCGCCGTCCCGCACCTTGAGATCCGCATACGACAATCCGGGGACGAGGGCGGGCAACGTCTTCTTGATGCTGAACCCGCCCCCGAAATCGGGGTGGTACACGTGGTTCCGCACCGTGGGGAGCAGGTCCACCAGGCGCCGTTCGATCCGCTCGAGCTCCCGCGCGAGCTTCGGTACCGCTTCACGGAGTTGTCGGAGACACTCGCGCTCGAAGCTCGCGTAGTACGCCACCACCCGGCGCGCCCCGGCGCACGCTTCCACCACTGCCTCGGCCAGCGCCGGCCGCGGATCGTCGGGCCCATCGGCGATCCACTGACGGTGCGTGAGACCACGTCCGCGCTCCTCGACGTGGACGCTGAACTGCACTGGCACCTGCCGCCAGGGCCGGCACCCATCCCAGCGCGGGATGGCCAGGCTTACGGTCTCGAAATCCAGAAACGCGAGCGGCGAGGTGAATTGCGCGAGCGCCTTCTTGAGCGTCTCCTCCACGACCATGCGGCCGGTTTGCACCGCCTTCACCTGGCGAGCGTGGATCACCGACAACTCCAGGTCCGACGGCAGATCGTAGATCGTCGCATAGCCATCGGCCTCGAGCTCGACGGCCCGCCTGCGGTCGATGCGGTACAGGCTGCTCACGTGGTGGTCCGGGTGCTTGGGCCAGCAACGGGGAATGAAGGGGCAGTCGTGCGGCTTGGAGCACTGCTCGCCGATCGGCACGTCGGGAAGCGGTCCCTCAAGCATGTGGCGCTGGGCGTCGAGTTCCTCGGGCAGTCCGACGAGCGCGCCTTCGACCAGCGCCGTGACGTCCTCCCGCACGAACAGGTTCGAGAGATCGGGATACCGGCACTGGGGATTCAGGTGCATGACCTCCGCCCGCTCCACCTGGAGTCCCGCCTGGCGCAGGACGTACACCTGGACCGCGGCATCCGGCAGGTGCTCCGGCTTGCGCCTGCTCGACGCCTTCACTTCGACCACCGCGTGCCCCCGCCCGCCAGGGTCGCGAGCCAGGATATCCACACCCGCGTAGGTGTCACCAGCTAGGAACCAGGCCTCGTAGATCGCCGGAAGCCCGAGTTTCAGGGCCTCCTGAGTGGCTGCGACCTTGTTGTCGTACTCGTAGAAGGGCAGGTCGATCAGCTGGCCGCCCGGCACCTGCCCCCGGCCACGCTCGCCTACCTCCTTCCCCTGGGCAAAGAGGTTTTGCTGGCCTGGTGTAGGTGCCAGCTCCGGCGCGTCCGGGTCGTGCACCCGCCACCAGAGCTGCTTGTGACACTGGAGGCCATGCAGGTAGCGGGACTTGGACAGGCGGAGCGGCTTGGAGGGGAACGGCATACCTGAACACTAACTATTGACTTTACACCCCGCCGCTCCCTATAGAGTGGGGCGCTAGCCACCCGGAGGTCAGGTGTCTGAGCGGGCCCAGACTCCGTTCATCCGACAGCCGCTGGCGCTCCTCGCCAATTCCGGCGTATGGATCAACCGCGCGCTCGAAAGTACGCTTCAACCGTTGGGGTACCGGGCCGTCTCCGTGTCGACGGGCGGCGAGCTCCTCGAGCGGGCTCCGGCGCTGGGGCCCGATGTCATTCTGATGGATGCCAACCTTCCGGACACGAACAGCGTCACGGTCTGCCGCGCCCTGCGTCGTAACGCCGCCGTTCCGTGGAACGTGCCGATCATCATGCTCACTTCCGCGCCCGACACGAAACAGCAGCGCCTCGCGGCGTTGGAGGCCGGCGCATCGGATTACCTGAGCATGACGCTCAACGCGGAGGAGCTGGCGCTCAAGCTCGACGCGCTGACACGCGTCAAGCTCGAAACCGACCGGCGGCTCGAGGAGAGCGCCGTGAACCCCTCGAGCGGACTCTACACGATGCGCGGTCTGGAGCGACGCGCGCGCGAGCTGACCAACGATGCCTTCCGGCGCCACGCGCCGCTCACGTGCCTTGCCCTCGGCATAGAGGTGGAGACCGCCGGCGCGGCGCGGAGCGCCGCCCGCGTGCCGGCCGCGGCGCAGTACGCGGCGCATGTCCTGCTGGCCGGTGCCCGGGCATGCGATGCGATGGGCGGGCTCGGCGTCGCGGAGTTCGCCGTGCTCGCGCCCGGTACGGCTCCACAGGGTGCCGAGAGAATGGCGCGGCGGCTGACCCAGGTCGTCGAGAGCGCCGGGCCCCGCCCTCCGGGTGTTCCGCCGCTGCGGGTCCGCGCGGGATACGAGGCCCTCGCCGACGTTCACCAGACGCCGATCGAGCCCGCCACGCTCCTCGAGCACGCCAGTACGGCACTCCACGAGGCCGCCTCCACCGGCAACGGGGAGCGGATTCGCGCCTACCGTCCGTAGATTAGCGGATGCCGCAGACAGTCACGATCGTCGCGATCGTGGTGCTGGTCGCCCTGATCGTCCTCCTGATCCTGCGCGGCAGCGCCGACCAGAGCCGTGTGCTGTCCGACGTGCGCGAGCGGCTCGGCGCCCTCGCGGAGGTTACCCGACGACTCGAAGCGATGGGCGCCTCGGTCACCGAGGTTCAGCAGCTGCTCCAGGTCCCCAAGCTGCGCGGCACGCTCGGCGAGATCTGGCTCGAGGAGCTGCTGCGGCAGATCCTCCCGACCTCTCACTTCGAGATGCAACACGCCTTCCGCTCCGGAGAGCGCGTGGACGCGGTCCTCAGGTTGGGCGACCGTCTGGTCGCGGTGGACGCGAAATTCCCGCTCGAGGCGTACCAGCGCATGCTCGCCGCCCAGGGCCCGGAAGCGGAGCGTGAGCGGCGGGCGTTCGCCCGCTCGCTGAGAGACCGCATCGACGAGATCGCGGACAAGTACATCCGGCCCGACGAGGGCACGTACGAGTTCGCGCTGATGTACATCCCCGCGGAAAACGTCTATTACGAGGCCGTGCTTCGCGCCGAGGATCCGGAAGACGCAAAGAGCGTGCTGGGCCATGCCATGCGCCGCCGGGTAATCCCCGTGTCCCCGCATACGTTCTACGCGTATCTCCTCGTGATCCTGCATGGATTGAAAGGCATGCAGGTGGAGCGGCATGCCCGAGAGATCGCGGAGCGGTTGGGCGGCTTACGCCAACACCTCGACGCGTTCTGGGCCGCGTTTCAGACCGTCGGCGCCCACCTGTCCAACGCCCAGAAGAAGTTCGACGAGAGCGAACGGCTCGGCAGCCGGGTTCGCGACCGGTTCGACCGCATCGCGGGCGGAGAGGATGCCGAGCCGTGACCACCGTCCGGGGACCGGCGGGCGCGCTCTACGTGGACGATGGGGGACCCTCTTCGAGCATCGAGCCGGTATTGTTCGTCCATTCGCTCGCCGGAAACACGACGCACTGGGCGGCCCAGCTCGCGCATCTGCGACCACGGCGCCGAGCCGTGGCGCTCGACCTTCGTGGTCACGGCCGCTCCACTGAGCCGGCCGACGGGACGTACGCCATCCCCGCCATCGCCGGCGACGTGGCCGCCGTCGCGGACGCGCTCGACCTCCAGCGGTTCGTCCTCGTCGGGCACAGCGCGGGCGGCGCGGTGGCCGTCGCTAGCGCCGCCGCCCTCGCGGATCGAATCGCAGGCCTCCTGCTCGTAGATCCGAACGGAGACCAACGTCTGCTCTCGGCGGAGATGCTCGCCACTTTCCTGGGGGATCTCGAACCTGCCATGTACCGCGACACGGTGCGCGCGCACTGGACGCGCATCACCGAGGGCGGGGACCCGGCAGTTCGGGCCGCCGTCATGCGGGACCTCGAGTCCACGCCGCGACGCACCTTCGTCGAGATCTTTCGGGCGCTTTCGGAATTCGAGCCGATCCCCGCGCTCGAGCGCTATCGGGGCCCGAAGCTTTCCTTGATCACGGCATTGAACGAGACGCCGATCGCCTTGCATCGGCTCACGCGAGGTCTGCCACATCGGTTGGTGTCAGGGACCGGACACTGGATCCACATGGACAAGCCCGCCGAGTTCAACCGCCTGCTGGACGGATTTCTCAGCGAGTGTTCTCGATCGGGACCTGCACGATCGTCTCGCCCCACTGCAGGTTGAGGAGGGCGCGATCGGCGTTGGCGGCGGGAAAGTAGAACGCCAGTGTTTCCATGAACGACCCGGCCTGGGGCTTCACCTTGATGCGCAGGGCATCCTTCGACTCGCCCGGGTAGGGAATGTGAAAGACGTTCGCCGCGCGGCTGAAAATCAACGTCCATTCCGCGCTGTCCGGGATCGCCCACATGCTGTACTTGCCCGCCGCGAGGCGCTGACCGCCCACCAGTAAATCCTTGCTCAACGCGATGGCCGTCGCCTGGTCGGCGCCCGGGCACCACACCTCACCCCACGGCACGACCCCCCCGAAGAGCTTGCGGCCGCGGGCGTTCGGGCGGCCATAGGTGACGGTCACCTCGGTATTGCCGAGCCATTGGGTCACCGCCGCCCGTTGGCTGAACGGGACGGCCTGCGCGCCGGCTCCGGCGAGCGGTAGGAGCAGGAGCGCCGAGAGCGTGCGACTCGTTCTCAGCTCACCCCCCTGCGAGCTCGGCGATGGCCGCGACCGCGGCGTCGAGCTCGTCCTCGGTGTTGTAGTAGTGCGGTGAGAGCCGGAGCGCGGTGCTCGCGCGCTTCTCGTCCATGTCGAGCACGCCCGACTTCCGGTCGAAGGAGCTCGTGTTGATGCCCCGCGACCGCAGTGCGAGCTTCACGCCCACGGCGTCCTTGCCGCTCACATCGACGGTGACGATGGCGCAGCGCTCCCGCCCGCGATCGAGCACCCGCACGCCGCGCACTTTGGCGAGCCGCTCGCGGAGCAGCGCCGCGAGGCCGCGTGCGCGCTCCTGGCCTTCCGCGCCGACGTCCAACGCGTAGCGTGCGGCCTCGCGCAGTCCCGCCACCAGCGCATAGGCGAACTCCCAGTTCTCGAACCGCCGCGCGCCGTCGGCCAACCGGTAGGCATCGGGATCGGTCCAGTCGGCGCCGCGCATGTCCAGAAACAGCGGGAACGCCCCGCGCTCGAGCATGCGGTCCGACACGTACAGAAAGCCGATGCCGCGTGGGCCGCGCAGGAACTTCCGGGCGGTGCCGCCGAGGAAATCGCATTTGAGCTCGTCGACGTCGATGGCGAGCTGCCCCACCGCCTGGCAGGCATCGATCAGGTACGGAACTCCGAGATCGGCGCACACATCTCCTACGGCCTGCGCGTCCTGTACGAGCCCGGAGTTGGTGGGGACCCAGCTCAGGGCCACCAGGCGCGTCCGGGGGTGACTGGCGAGCTCGCGCACGCTTTCCGGGTCCACGCCGCCTTCGGGCCGGTCGTCCGCCCGAACCGTCTCGACGCCTGCCCGACGGGCGAGCGAGAGGTACACGAGTTGGTTCGAGGGATAGTCGGTGCGGGTCGTGACGATGCGATCGCCCGGGCGGAAGTCGAAGGCGGACACCGCCTGGTTGAAGGCGACCGTGGCGTTCTCTACGATCGCGATGTTCTTGGCGGCCGCCCCGATGATCCGTCCGAGCAGCTCGTACGTCTCGTCCAGTCGCGCCTCGGCTTCATCGGCGGCTTCGTAGCCGCCGATCGCGGCCTCGCGCTGGAGGTGCCGCATGAGCGCGTCGAGCACCGGCTGCGGCATCAGTGCCGCCCCCGCGTTGTTCAGATGGATCCGCTCCCGGCACCCGGGCGTGTCGCGACGCCAGCGGTCGAGCTGCGTGAGGGAGGGATCGACGGTGCGGGTTGGCATACGTCCGGGAAAACTGGCGTCAATGCGCTATAGCCTCAAGGCGCGCGCTGGCCTGGTACGGTCGTTCTTCCCCGTGTGACACGCCCTGAGAGGGCGCGCTCGGCCCGGACCGCGTCCTTAAGGACGGACTTGCGGCCGAGCTCGGGCTATTAGCCCGTTTACACCCAACAACCAGACTAAATGAGGTTTCGCACCACGAACCAGACGTTCGCCGGGCGCTCCGCCAGCCGCCGCATGTACCAGGGAAACCAGTGCGTCCCATAGCTGATCAGCACCCTGACTCGGACCCCCTCTTTGGCCAACCTGCGCTGCTCCGGGGCTCCGATGCCGTAGAGCATATGCACCTCATAGCTCCCCGGGGCGAGGTGGAGCGCCATCGCATGCTCCCGGATCCGTTTCACCAGCCCCATGTCGTGGGTCCCGAACACGGGGCGGGCCGCTCCCTGCGCCGCAGGTTTGAGCAGCCGGTCGGCCAGTGTCAGGTAGGCGGCGTCCACGTCCCGTTTCACCGGGTAGGCGACCCTGGGCGGCTCGTTGTAGGCCCCCTTCACGAGGCGGATCGCGGGTGAGAGCGGGAGCAGCGTGTCCAGGTCCGACGGCGTGCGGCGCAAGTACGCCTGCAGGCAGACTCCCAGGCGTGGGTAGGCGGCCCGCACCGCCCGGAACATGTCGAGGGTCGCGTCTACGTAGCGCGACTCTTCCATATCGATCCAGAGAAACGACCCCGCCTCGCCGGCCGCCCGCGCCAATACCTCGAGATCAGCGCGACAGGCCGTCCGATCGACGTCCAGCCCGAGGTGCGTGAGCTTCACCGAGATTTCACCGGGCAGCCGCCGCTCCCTCACTTGAGCCAGGACGTCGAGGTAGTGGTCGCGTACCCGGGCTGCTTCCTGGCGCGTGGCGACCTGCTCGCCCAGCTGGGTCAGGACGCATCCGATCCCGGCGCTCGCGAGCTCGGCCGCAGCAGCGAGCGCAGCGGAAAGCTCGTCCCCCGGCATGAAGCGCCGCACCGCGCGGCGGAGAAAGGCCCGGTCCCGGAGCTGTCGGGCGAGCCAGGCGCTGCGGGAGGCGCGGAGCAGGAGGCCGCGGGCGAAGGACATGAGGCGGCAAGAGACAGCCCGAACCGGTGGGAGGGAAGGGGTTGCGGGCATGGCCAGATCATGATACAGTTGTATCATATCAATGATACTACTGCGATGGTTCCAGCGGACCTGGGAAGCCCTGGCGCGGACGCCCGCGGGCCGGCTGCCCGGGCCGAGCGTCCTGCCCGCGTACGCGCGGATCGGTCGCTATGGCGCCGCGGGGTCGGCGACCCTGGAGCCGCGGCTCCGTCTCCTCGTGCAGCAGCTTGCGGCCGAGCTAGCGGAGTGTGGGTGGTGCGTCGAACACGGCCGGCATCTGTGGCGCAAAGCGTTCCTCTCGCTCGAGGAGCTCCAGGCCTTGCGGCGATTCCGTGAGAGCCGGCTGTTCTCGGACAAGGACCGGGCGGCGCTCGCGTTCACCGAAGCCGTGTCCCGCTACGCTGACCGAATGGGCGGGATGTCCGACACGGTCCTCACCGAGCTGCGACGTCACTTCTCCGAGGCCGAAGTGGCCGCGCTTACACTCGCCGTCACGAGCGAGCACTTCTTCAATCCCGCGACGGGCGCGCTCGGCGCCGATACCCACTCGACTCCGGCCGGCGCTCGGCGAGCCGTCGGCTCGGGCATGCGGAACCTGTGGTAAGGGTCAACGCCCGCTCGCCGACCCGCGAAGCGCCCGGGGGCCGCTGGCTGCTGCTCATCCACCAGCTTCCCCCCAAGCCGGACTATTTCCGAGTGAAGGTCTGGCGCCGCCTGCAGCGGATCGGTGCCGTGGCCATCAAGAGCTCCGTCTACGCGCTGCCGCACACGGATCAGGCCGCCGAGGATTTTCAGTGGTTGCGACGCGAAATCGTAGCCGGGGGCGGCGAGGCATCGGTGTGCCAGGCGGCGTTCGTCGATGGTCTGTCGGACGGTCAGATTGAAGCGATGTTCCGGACTCAACGCGATGCCGAGTACGCCGAGCTGACCCGAGCGGCGGAGGATGGGGACAGCGACGCAGCGCGCCTGGACCGGCGACTCGCCGAGATCGTGAGCATCGACCACTTCGGCGCCGCCGGGCGGCGTGTGGCTGAAGCCGCGCTCGCCAAGGCGCGCGAGCGTCGCAAGCCATCCACCCCGGCTCCCCCCCCCTCGCGCGCACGCCGGACCGATCCCGTGCAACCGGGGAAGGGGACTCACACGTGGGTCACGCGCGTCGGTGTGCATGTGGATCGGATCTCGAGTGCCTGGCTCATTCGCCGTTTCATCGATCCCGCCGCGCGATTCCAGTTCGTCGCGACGCAGAACCACGCGCCGGCGCCAGGCGAGCGGCGCTTCGACATGTTCGAGGCGGAGTACACGCATGAAGGGGACCGATGCACGTTCGAGACGCTCCTGGCTCGGTTCGGCCTCGAGGACGCGGCGCTCGCGGCGCTCGCGGAGCTCGTGCACGACATCGACTGCAAGGACGGGAAATTCGGACGGGACGAAACGGCGGGGTTCGAGCGTGTCATCCGCGGCATCGTGCGGCGGCACGCGACGGACGAAGCACGCCTCGAGCGTGGCGCGGCGGTGCTCGACGATCTGTACGAAGCATTCGGGGGGCCGGGCGGCAGCCGCCCGACCCCCCGACGCAAACGGCGCTAGCGGCTGAGGTTAGCCGACGGCCGCGAACCTCGGCGCTTCGACTCCGGCACGACGGTCCTGCCCGGTCCGCCGCTCGACTCCGGTCCAGTTGGAGGCCCCGACCAGGGCCAGGCTGCGCCGGTCGGCGAGCCGCCGGCGATCGGCACTCGAGGCGGCAAGCACTTCACCGATAATCACTTCGGGGGGCAGGGGCCGGAAGGACGACCACTCGTCCCGGAACCAGTCGCGGGACGCACGCACGCCGGCGGCGGCTCCCTCCTGGGTCTCGAACAGGGCCATACAGGTGAGGACGTCGTTGCCGGTATCGAGCAGCTGGCCCGAAATGAAGCCTGGAATGTCGCGCAGGATGGGCAGGAACCCCTTCTCCGCATAGTGGGCCGCCTGCGCCACCGTGCCCAACCGTACCCGATACCGCCTGATTACTCCGTGCATGAGCCCCCCTCTTCTTGGTCGGTTCTTGCTGCCGGGGCGGGGGCGTCGCAAGTCCCGCGCCCCGGGGGCATAGCGAAAGCACCGTGTTCCCCTGTGATCCGACTCACCCTGAGGCGGACCGAATCCGCCACACATCTGGTGCTCACCTGGTACAGGCCGACCGGTCCGGGCTCACAGACCGGGTCCCGCGTGGGTGAACGATAGACCACGGGGTGAGGCTAGCGACGATGACCGTTTCGGTCAAGCGCCGCGCGCCTCACCCCGTTCGTTTTTATGCGCTCAGCCTTCGACGATGATCAGATACTTCGACGCGGCCCAGAACTTCGCCGGGTCAGCGATTTTCACCGCGTGCCCCGTCAGCTTTCCATCCGAGCCGGGCGGTGTGTCGAGCGCCGAGGTATCCTGACGCGACACGATCCGGTATTCCTTGTCGGCGGCCGGCAGCGGCAGCTCCGTGAAGTGTCGGCGGTCGGCCACCGTGAAGACGCCGGGATCAAGGTTGCGCGCGGGGACGAGCGTCTTGCCGCTCTTCCACAGCACGAACAGGAACCGCGCCCCACCTTCCTCCTGGACGATGCCCTTCTGCTCCAGCTCATCCTTGGTGCCCACGACGTAGTAGACCGTATTGTTGATCGTGGACATGTTCTCGAGCGTGTCCTTCAGGGCCACGTTCTCGGCGGTGAGCGTCTCGACTTGCAGCGTGAGGGCGTCGATCGTTTCCTTCTGGTTGTCGATCACGCCTTGCAGGTTCTGTAACGTCGAGCCGAGCGCGTCGCGCAGGCTGTCGGACAGGGTGGTGAGATCTTTGACTTTTTGCTCGCTCGCCTTGAGCCGCGGCTCGATGTCCTTCACGCGCGCGGTCATATAATGGATCTTCTGAATCAACGTGTCGCGCGACGCGCGCAGCGGCGACTCGGCGGACACCTTGAGCTGGCGCGCGGGGATGTTGACCGTCGCGAGCTCCCGGCTGATCTCGCTCACGAGGCGCGTGTTCTCGGCGACCTCCTGCATCAGGCGGTCGCGCTGGGACGACGCCTGAGACAGGCTGTCCAGGCGCGCCTGCACCTCGGGTGTCGGCCCCTGCTTGCACCCTACGGCGACGAGCAGCGCGATCGGGAGCCACGCGCCGCGCGCAAGGCGACGGCTGGTGCGGATCATGATCTCGACCTCCTTATACCGGAACGAACGTGATGTGGATCACAGGGCTGTTGAATTCGAGCAACCGCTGTGTGTCGGACAGGTGCTACACCGGAAGGCGTGACACAGTTTCCTTTAGACATATAGTCCCACCCGCTGAAAAATGGCAACGATAGACGTCACCGAGGCTTTGGCCACACGTCAGGCGGACGTTCCGACGTACCTCCTGTCCCGCTGGCTCTTCGTGCGTCTCCTCGGCGTCGTCTACCTCGTCGCCTTCCTCTCACTGGTCACGCAAGTCACGGGCCTCGTCGGAGAGCACGGCCTCCTTCCGGCGGGGGCGTTCCTCGCCCGGGCGCACGCAATATACGGGAGCTCGGCGTATCGGCTATTCCCCACCCTGTGCTGGCTCGGCGCGAGCGATGGGATGCTCGAGGGGCTGTGCTGGGCGGGCGTCGTGCTCTCCCTCCTTCTTCTCGCGGGCGTGGCCCAGGCACCCGTCCTTCTTCTCTTATGGGTCTGCTACCTCTCTCTCTCCGTGGCGGGACAGACGTTCCTGTGGTTCCAATGGGACGCGCTCCTCCTCGAGACCGGGCTGCTCGCGCTCCTGTTCGCGCCCACGCAAGTCGTACCGAGTCTCACGTCCGAGCGCCCGCCGCTCGCGCTCGCTCGGTGGCTCGTATGGGGGCTGTTGTTCAGACTCATGGTGCTGTCGGGGGCCACGAAGCTCGCGAGCGCCGATCCCACGTGGCGCCATCTGACCGCACTCGATTACCACTTCTGGACCCAACCGCTGCCGCCGTGGCCGGCGTGGTACGCGCAATGGCTGCCCGAATGGATGCATCGGGGCATGACACTCGCCGTCCTGCTGATCGAGCTCGGCGTACCGTGGTTGATCTTCGCGCCTCCACGATGGCGGTACGCGCGTCGCATGAGGCATTCGGCCTGCGGGGCGTTGATCGTCGGGCAGTTGGGAATCGCGCTGACAGGGAACTACGGGTTCTTCAACCTCCTGGCGATCGTGCTTTGCGTCCCGCTCCTCGACGACGCCTTCTTACGGCGCGTGCTGCCGCTCCCGCTCGCGGCCGGCGAGCCCGAGCCCCGCTGGAAGGTCTACACCGTCCGCGGGCTCGGCTCCGTGCTGGCCCTGCTCGCGCTGCTCGCGTTCGTACGGGAGATCGCGCAGACCGCGCCGGGCGTCCGCCGGACGCTCGAGAATCCGCTGCTCGATGCCGTGGCGCCGCTCCGCTCCGTCAATGGCTATGGACTCTTCCGCGTGATGACGACGGAGCGGCCCGAGATCGTACTCGAAGGAAGCGACGATACGCTCCACTGGCGGGAGTACGGGTTTCGTTGGAAACCGGGCGACGTGACGCAGCGCCCCGCGTTCATGGCCCCGCATATGCCGCGGCTCGACTGGCAGATGTGGTTCGCCGGGCTCGACCCGGTGGGCGCGCAGCCGTGGCTCTTGCCGCTGCTTCGCCACGTACTGGAGGGCACTCCGGAGGTCCTCGGATTGCTCGGTGAAAATCCATGCCCGGCCCGGCCGCCCCGGTATCTCCGGCTCGTGTACTACCGGTACCGGTTCGCCGAGCCCAGTGAGCGGGCGAGGAGCGGGGTATGGTGGGACCGCGAGCCTATCGGGTATCTGACGCGGCCACTGACGGTTGCCGACTTCGCCCCACCCCGTTGACCCCGCTCCCAAGCGGCTTATCTTCCGGTCCTCGCGCGGGCTTTCCGGTTCATGCCCGCGCAATTTGTTTTTAGGGCATGGCCTTTGCGGAGTGTATCAGATGAAAGCGACCGATATCCGACGTGGTCACGTGATCATCATCGACGGGCAGCCGTCCCGTGTCCTGGAGTTCACACATCGCACGCCCGGAAACCTGCGGGCGTTCGTCCAGGTACGGCTGCGCAATCTCGTCACGGGGAACACGTTCGACACGCGTCTCGCCGCGACCGATTTCATGGAAGAGGCGCCGCTCGAAACCAAGGAGTTCCAGGTGCTCTACCGCGATCAGGCGGGTGTGCACGTGATGGACACCACCACGTACGAACAGCACACGCTCGACCCCGAGGCGGCCGGTGACAGCGGGGACTGGCTGCAGCCGGAGATGCACATTCAGGTCGAATGGCTGAACGGCCGCCCCGTGGGCATCGAGCTGCCGTCTGTCGTTGAGCTGACCGTGGT
>Ga0247667_1000240_pt1 | contig 15723 bp, 12 predicted proteins | sample CNK08_metaG_FD_183027 | JGI IMG/M metagenome (GOLD analysis project Ga0247667, IMG submission 183027) | Soil microbial communities from Purdue University Martell Research Forest, Indiana, United States - CNK08 | ecosystem: Environmental > Terrestrial > Soil > Temperate forest > Bulk soil... | reverse complement strand
CCTGCGACTCACTCGCCTTCGCCACCTGATCGTAGGTCACGTAGGTCGCGAGGCCCTTGTCCGCCGCCACCTTCGTCAGCGCCGCGGTCAAGGTCGTCTTCCCGTGGTCCACGTGGCCAATCGTGCCCACGTTGACGTGGGGCTTCGTGCGTTCAAACTTGGCCTTGGCCATGATCTCCTCTCTTAGCCTCTCACCTTCGACACAATCTCTTCCGCTTTCTGTTTCGGCACTTCCTGATAGTGACTGAACTGCATGCTGTAGATCGCGCGGCCCTGGCTCATGGAGCGCAGCGTGGTCGAGTAGCCGAACATCTCCGACAACGGAACGGTCGCGGCGACGACCTGCGCGTCGGCGCGCTGCGTCATGCCTCCGATTTTTCCGCGCCGAGCAGAGAGATCGCCGATGACGTCGCCCATGTAATCAGACGGGGTGACCACCTCCACATCCATCATCGGCTCGAGCAAGACGGGATGCGCCTGGCGGGCGGCCTCTTTCACGGCCATGGAGCCGGCGATCTTGAATGCCATCTCGCTCGAGTCCACGTCGTGGTACGACCCGTCCACGAGCTCGACCTTCACGTCCACCATCGGATAGCCCGCGAGGACCCCATTCTCGAGCGCTTCCTTCACGCCCTGCTCCACCGGGCCGATGTATTCGCGGGGGATCACGCCGCCCACGATGTTGTCCTCGAACACGAAGCCCGTGCCCGGCTCGCCGGGCTCCATGTTGATCACGACGTGGCCGTACTGGCCGCGCCCGCCGGTCTGGCGGATAAACTTCCCCTCGACCTCTTCGACGCGCTTCCGGACCGTCTCGCGGTACGCCACCTGCGGCCGGCCGACGTTCGCGTCGACCTTGAACTCCCGCCGCATGCGCTCGACGATGATCTCCAGGTGCAGCTCGCCCATCCCCGAAATGATCGTCTGCGCCGTCTCGGCGTCCGAATGGACGCGGAACGTCGGGTCTTCTTCGGACAGCTTCTGCAGCGCGATCGAGAGCTTGTCCTGGTCGGCCTTGGTCTTGGGCTCGATGGCGACCGAGATCACCGGCTCGGGGAACTTCATCGCCTCGAGGATAATCGGATGGCCTTCGTCGCACAGCGTGTCACCGGTCTTCGTCTCCTTCAGGCCGATGGCCGCGGCGATGTCGCCCGCGCGCACTTCTTCGATCTCCTCGCGCTTGTTGGCATGCATCTGGAGGAGGCGACCGATGCGCTCTTTGCGGTCCTTGGTGCTGTTATAGATGTACGAGCCGGCGGCGAGGACGCCCGAATACACGCGGAAGAACGTCAGTTTCCCCACGTACGGATCCGTCATGATCTTGAACGCCAGCGCCGAGAACGGCTCTTCGTCCGCGGCCTTGCGGAGCGCGTGGGTCGCGTCGTGATGCGGCAGATGGCCCTGGATCGCCGGTACGTCCATCGGCGACGGCAGGAAGTCCACGACAGCGTCGAGCAGCGCCTGGACGCCCTTGTTCTTGAAGGCGGCGCCCGCGAGTACGGGCACGACCTTGCCCGAGATCGTGGCCTTGCGCAACACCGTGCGGATCTCGTCTTCGGAGAGCTCGTGCTCTTCCAAGTACTTGTGGAGAATGGCGTCGTCCTGCTCGACGATCGACTCGAGCAGGTGATGTCGCATCTCCTTCACCTTGTCCTTCAGGGCCGCCGGGACCGGTCCCTCGACGTATTTCTTACCGAGGGACGCGTCGTCGTCGTCGTAGACGATCTCGACCTGACGGATGAGGTCGATGATGCCGGTGAACAGCTCGCCCGAGCCCAGGGGCAGATGGATCGGCACGACGTTCGCGCCGAGGCGCTCGCGGACCATCTTGACGCACATCTCGAAGTCCGCGCCCACGCGGTCCATCTTGTTGACGAAGATGATGCGCGGGACGTGGTAGCGGTCCGCCTGGCGCCAGACGGTTTCCGTCTGGGGCTCGACGCCGCCGACCGCGTCGAGCACGGTGATGGCGCCGTCGAGGACGCGCAAGCTGCGCTCCACCTCGACGGTGAAGTCCACGTGGCCCGGCGTGTCGATGATGTTGATCCGAAACTGCTCGTTGCGGCGCGGCCAGAAGGCGGTGGTGGCGGCGGACGTAATGGTGATGCCGCGCTCCTGCTCCTGCTCCATCCAGTCCATGGTCGCGGTGCCGTCGTGCACCTCACCCAGCTTGTAGGTGCGGCCCGTGTAGTACAGGATGCGCTCGGTCGTAGTCGTTTTCCCGGCATCGATGTGGGCCATGATGCCGATGTTGCGAATCCTGTCGAGCGGTGTCGTCCGAGCCATCGCGTCCTGTTCAGGCGTTGGGGCAAGGCATGCCTTGCCCATACATTCCTTCAGTCAGCAAAAACGCGGGGCGACCGGGACGCCCGTCATCGGGCCGGTCTCGCTCCGCTCTCGTCGGGAAGCTTTCGGCCTCCTCGACGCAGGATCCCTTAGCGCAGGGTCCCGAAGTTGTCCGTTAAAAGGTGGGGGCAAGGCATGCCTTGCCCGTCCTTACCACCGGTAATGCGCGAAGGCCCGATTAGCCTCTGCCATCCGGTGCGTGTCTTCCTTTTTCTTAATCGTCTCGCCCTCGCCCTTCGAGGCGAGGATCAGCTCGGCGGCCAGCCGTTCGGCCATATTCTTTTCGCGGCGCGCGCGGCTATACGAGATCAGCCAGCGCATGCCGAGCGCGGTGCGCCGCTCCGGCCGCACTTCCACCGGCACCTGGTACGTCGCGCCGCCGACGCGGCGGGACTTCACCTCGAGCGCGGGCTTGACGTTCGACAGCGCCTGCTTGAACACGTTCACGCCCGGCTGCCCGGTGCGTTGCTCGATCAGGTCCATCGCCGAGTAGAACACCCGCTCGGCGAGCGACTTCTTGCCCCGCTCCATCAGGTTATTCAAGAACTTCGACACCGTCTGGCTATCGTAGCGCGGATCGGCCGGCACCGGCCGCCGAACCGCCTTCTTTCTCCTGCTCATGCCGTCGCCGCCTTGGGCCGCTTGGCGCCGTACTTGGAGCGCGACTGCTTGCGCTCGTTCACGCCCGCGGCGTCGAGCGTGCCGCGGATGATGTGATAACGCACCCCCGGCAGATCTTTCACGCGGCCGCCGCGGATCATCACGATCGAGTGCTCCTGCAGGTTATGCCCCTCGCCCGGGATGTAGGCCGTCACCTCGAACCCGTTGGTCAGCCGGACGCGCGCAACCTTGCGGAGCGCCGAGTTCGGCTTCTTGGGCGTCGTGGTGTAGACGCGGGTGCAGACGCCGCGCTTCTGCGGATTGCCACGCAGCGCCGGCGCCTTCTCTTTTCCTTCGACGGCGCGGCGGCCGTGTCGGACGAGCTGATTGATTGTCGGCATAACCCCAAGGCAAAAGTTGCCAAATAGACTTCCAAGATAGAGGGGGGATTGGGGTTAGGGCAACCCCTGTCCGCCGGGCTCAGGGGCTTCTCATCCATGATCGATGCGGGCGACACGTGTTCGACCATGGCATAACAATGTAGGGGCGCAGCACGCTGCGCCCCTACATAAAACTGTCCTACTGTCCGACGGTCAGTCCGCTTCCACTTCCTCCGGGAACGGACTCGGCACCGTCCCCGGTGTCGGCTCGGGCGGCGGCGGCGGAGGCTGGAAGCCCTCCGGCGGCTCGATCTCAATGTCGTGGTAGCGGTAGATGCCCGTTCCCGCCGGGATGAGATGCCCGATAATGATGTTCTCCTTCAATCCGAGGAGGTCGTCCCGCGCCCCGCGGATCGCCGCGTCGGTCAGCACCCGGGTCGTCTCCTGGAACGACGCCGCCGAGATGAACGACTGCGTCGTGAGACTCGCCTTGGTGATGCCCAGGAGCAACGGCTCCCGCGTGGCCGGCTTGCCGCCCTTCTTGACGGCGCGCTCGTTGATATCGCTGAACGTCTGCTTGTCGATGTTCTCACCCTCCAGGAATTCTGTGTCTCCCGGCTCCACCACCTTCACCTTCTGCAGCATCTGGCGTACGATGACGCCGATGTGCTTGTCGTTGATCTTCACACCCTGCAGCCGGTACACCTCCTGGACCTCGTTCAGCAGGTACTCCTGCACCGCCCGCGGGCCCTTGATCCGCAGAATGTCGTGCGGATTCACCGGACCCTCGGTCAGCCGGTCACCGGCGCGCACCCGGTCGCCCTCATGCACGCGCAAGTGCTTGCCGGCGGGCACTTCGTACAGCTGCGGCTCGCCCTCCTCGGGGTGGACATAGATCTCGCGCTTCCCGCGCTTGATCTCGCCGAACCGCACGGTGCCGTCGATCTCTGAGATCGTGGCCGGATCCTTCGGCCGGCGGGCCTCGAACAGCTCGGCCACACGCGGCAGGCCGCCCGTGATGTCCCGCGTCTTGTACGCCTCGCGTGACACCTTGGCGAGTACGAGTCCGGCGTACACTTCCTGGCCGTCTTCGACGGTCAGCTGAGCGCCTTCCGGAATCACGAAGTCGCGCAGGCGCTTTTCCTTCTCGCCCTTCTTCTGGATGATCTCGATGTGCGGGTGCAGCTTCTTGTCCCGGTCCTCGATGATCACCCGCTGGCGTCGACCAGTGAGCTCGTCCAGCTCCTCGCGCACCGTCTCGTCTTCGACGATGTCTACGAAGCGCACCACACCCGCCACATCCGTCATGATGGGGTTGGTGTACGGATCCCATGTGAACAGCACGCCGTCGCGCGCCACCTTGGCACCGTCCGCCACCATCAGCGTCGCACCGAGCGGCACATGGAAGCGCGAGTGCACGGCGAGCTTCCCGCCCTCGCCGTGGGACTGGGCCTTGAGGATCAGCTCGCCCTCGTAGCTCGTCACCACCTTCTGCTTCTCGGGCGTTTCGACGAACGTGAGCCGGTCGCCGTACTCGATCACGCCCTCCACCTTGGTCTTCCGCACCGTCTGCTCGGCGATACGCGCCGCCGTGCCGCCAATGTGGAAGGTCCGCAGGGTGAGCTGCGTGCCCGGCTCGCCGATCGACTGCGCGGCGAGGATGCCGACCGCCTCACCCAGATCCACCATGTCCATGGTGGCGAGGTTCCGGCCGTAGCACATCCGGCACACACCACGCTTGGCCTCGCAGGTGAGCACGGACCGGATGCGCACCGACTCGAGCCCCGCGTCCTCGATCGCCTGCGCGGTCTCCTCGTCGATCAGCTTCCCGGCCTCGACCAACACCTTGGGCCGCTCATCCTCGTCCAGCTCGTGCGGATCCGTGACCTCATCGAGCGCCACGCAACCCACCAGGCGCTCGCGCAGCGGCTCGATGATGTCCTCGCCCTCCTTCAGGGCCGACATCTCGAGACCCAAAATCGTGCCGCAGTCTTCCTCGGTGATCGTGACGTCCTGCGCCACGTCCACGAGGCGACGCGTCAGGTACCCGGCGTCCGCGGTCTTCAAGGCCGTGTCCGCGAGACCCTTTCGCGCGCCGTGCGTCGAAATGAAGTACTCGAGCACTGACAGCCCCTCGCGGAAATTCGACTTGATGGGGCTCTCGATGATCTCGCCGATGCCGCCGGTGAGCTTCTTCTGCGGCTTCGCCATCAGGCCGCGCATGCCCGCCAGCTGGCGGATCTGGTCGCGCGAGCCACGGCTCCCGGAGTCGAACATCATGAACACCGGGTTGAAGCCGCCCTTGGAGCGCTGCATGGTCTTCACCATGGCGTCCGCGATGTCGTTGTTCGCGTGCGTCCAGGCGTCGATCACCTTGTTGTAGCGCTCCCCGAACGTGATCTGCCCGGTGGCGTACGCCCGCTGGAACCGCTCCACGCGCCCCTCGGCGTCGTGCAGCAGGCTCGACTTCTCGCCCGGAATCTCCAGGTCCTCGACGCCGATGGACACGCCGCCCATGGTGGCGTAGCGGAAGCCGAACTCTTTCAGGTTGTCGAGGAACTGCACTGTGCTGGCCAGCCCGGCCCGCCGATAGCTCTCGAACACGAGCTCCGACAGGTCGCGCTTGCGCATCACCTGGTTCTTGAACCCCTGTTGCTGCCGCAGGCCCTCGGGGAGGATGCTGTTGAAGATCACCCGTCCCGCGGTCGTGTAGACCCAGGTCCCCGTCGCCACGTCCAGGTGGTACACGGGCGAGTGGTAGCCGAGGCGTTTGGTCGCGAGGGCCATGTCGAGCTCCGCGAGCGAGCCCACGCGCGGCGCCTTCGCCTTCACCTCCGCCTGCTCGAAGTCCGCCGGCTCCTTCGTGAGGAAGTAGCAGCCAAGCACCATGTCCTGGGACGGCTCGGCCACCGGCCGGCCGTCGGACGGCTTCAGCACGTTGTTGGACGAGATCATGAGCAGCCGCGCCTCGAGCTGGCTCTCGAACGAGAGCGGCACGTGCACGGCCATCTGATCGCCGTCGAAGTCCGCGTTGAACGCGGCGCACACGAGCGGATGGATGCGGATCGCCTTGCCCTCCACTAGCACCGGCTCGAACGCCTGGATGCCAAGGCGGTGCAGTGTGGGCGCGCGGTTGAGCAACACGGGGTGGTCCTGGATGATCTCCTCCAGGATCTCGAACACCTCGGTGCTCTCTTTCTCGACGATCTTTTTCGCCCGCTTGACCGTCTCCGCGATGCCCTTCTCCACCAGCTTATGGATGATGAAGGGCTTGAACAGCTCGACGGCCATGGCCTTGGGGAGCCCACACTGGTGCAGCCGCAGCTCGGGGCCCACCACGATCACCGACCGGCCCGAATAGTCCACGCGCTTGCCGAGCAGGTTCTGGCGGAACCGGCCCTGCTTGCCCTTGAGCATGTCGGACAGCGACTTGAGCGGCCGCTTGCCGCGCCCGCGAATCGCCTTGGAGCGGCGGCCGTTGTCAAACAGCGCGTCCACCGCCTCCTGCAGCATCCGCTTCTCGTTGCGCAGGATGACCTCCGGCGCCCGGTGCAGGATCAGCTTCTGCAGCCGGTTGTTCCGGTTGATCACCCGCCGATACAGGTCGTTCAGGTCCGACGTGGCGAACCGCCCGCCGTCGAGCGGCACCAACGGCCGCAGATCGGGCGGGATGACCGGGACCACGTCGAGGATCATCCAGCGCGGGTCATTGCGACCCTCGCCGGCGAGCCCCGAGTTCCGAAACGCGTCGACGATCTTGAGCCGCTTGAGCTGCTGCTTCTTGCGGTGCTGGCTGGTCTCCGAGGCCACCGCCTCGCGCAGCTCGTCCGCGAGCTTGTCGACGTTCAGCCGCTCGAGCAGCGCCCGTACCGCCGGCGCGCCGATGTCGGCCTTGAACGCCGCGTCGCCCTCGGCCTTGGCCTTGGCGCGGAGCTCGAGGAACCGGTCCTCGTCGAGCAGCTCCTTGTCCTGGACTTCCTGCTCGCCCGGCTCGATCACCACGTAGTTCGTGTAGTAGATCACCCGCTCGAGATCGCGCAGGGTCATGTCGAGCAGGTTCCCCATGGGGGACGGCAGCGTCTTGAAGAACCAGATGTGCGCCACCGGCACCGCGAGCTCGATGTGTCCCATCCGCTCGCGGCGCACCTTCGAGAGCGTCACCTCCACGCCGCAGCGGTCGCAGATGACGCCGCGGTAGCGGATGCGCTTGTACTTGCCGCAGTGGCACTCCCAGTCCTTCACGGGGCCGAAGATGCGCTCGCAGAACAGGCCGTCGCGCTCCGGCTTGAAGGACCGGTAGTTGATGGTCTCGGGCTTGGTGACCTCGCCCCACGACCACCACGTCCGCTGGCCCTGCAGCTCGAGGCGCTCGCGCTCCTTCGAGTCGCGGGGCCCGCGGATCTCCTCGGGAGAGGCGATCCGGATCTGGATGTAATCGAAGCTCGAGCTCTTCGGCTCGCGCCCGCTACGGAAATCGATCATCGAGTCTCCCTCCCCTTATTCCTCAACGTCCTCGGTGGTGCCCAGGGTGACCTTCAGTCCCAGGGCCTGGAGTTCCTTCACCAGCACGTTGAAGGACTCGGGGATGCCGGGTTTCGGCAGGTTCTGCCCCTTGACGATGGCCTCGTACACGCGGCTGCGACCGTTCACGTCGTCCGACTTGACGGTGAGGATCTCCTGCAGCGTGTGCGCCGCCCCGTACGCTTCCAACGCCCACACCTCCATCTCCCCGAACCGCTGGCCGCCGAACTGCGCCTTCCCGGCGAGCGGCTGCTGCGTCACCAGCGAATACGGGCCGATAGAGCGGGCGTGAATCTTGTCGTCCACCAGGTGCGACAGCTTCATCATGTAGATCGACCCGACGGTCACGTCGGATGCGAAGTACTCGCCCGACCGCCCGTCGCGCAGGCGCGCCTTCCCCGTCGGGGTAAGGCCCGCCACCTTGAGCAGCTCGTTCGCCGCCTGGTCCAAGTCCGCCTCGGACTTGGGCCCGAGCAGCGTGGCGAGCGCCGGCAGCCCGACCGCGTCGAGCACGTCGGCCGGCTTGTCGTGCTCGAGGAACTTTTCACTCTCCTTGAGGCCGGCCTTGAACGCGGCCTGCTCCGTCTTGGGGAGCTCCGCCTCAAGACGGACCTCGTGGAACTCCTTCTCGCTCTCACGCAGCTCGCGCTCGCGCCCGGCCAGCTCCTTGGCCGCCGCCTTGAGGAAGTCCACAAACTGGTGATGCAGGTCTCGCGTCTCCTGCGAGAGCGCCCGGCTTGCGAGCAGCGCGATCCCGGACTTGCTGAGGTCGGGCCGGCTGCCGTTCGACGCCGGCAGCTTCCGCAGGTCGTCGGCGGTGCGCCGCACCGTCTCGGGATCGAGCACCGGGGGACGCGTCGTCAACCGCAGCCCCTCGGCGGCCCACCGCAGACCCGCGAGGCGCAGCAACACACCGATCTCGGTCTCGTCGGCGCCCTGGAAGACGGGCGTCTTGGCCTCGAAACCCAGGATCGTCGCCGCCCAGCCGAGGTGGGTCTCGAGGATCTGACCTACGTTCATCCGGGACGGGACGCCCAGCGGGTTGAGCACGATGTCCACCGGCGTGCCGTCCGGCAGGAACGGCATGTCCTCCTCCGGCACGATCCGCGCGATGATGCCCTTGTTGCCGTGGCGGCCCGCCATCTTGTCACCCACCGAGATCTTCCGCTTCTCGGCGACGTACACCTTCACGAGCTGGATCACGCCCGGCGGGAGCTCGTCCGGCTGCAGGATCTTGTCGATCTGATCCTCGGACTTCTCCTCGATCTTGGCGCGCTCGGACGTCGCCGCGTCGAGTACGGCGCGGATCCGTTCGTTCACGGCCTTATTGGTCACGCGCAGCGTCTTGAGGTCGACGTCGGCGAAGTTGACGCCGTCGAGCTGCTGCTTGGTGAGCTTCGTGCCCTGGGGCAGGAACTCCTCCACCGTCCCCGACTTGAGCATCAGGCCCACTTCCTGGCCCGCGAGCATCTCGCCGAGCTCGACGAACATCGCTTCCGAAATCCGGGCCTTCTCGTCCGCCTCGAGCCGGCGTACCTCGCCGATGCGCTCGCCGCGGTCCTTTTCCACCACCTGGTCCTCGATGCGCGAGAAGATCTTCACGTCGATAACCACGCCCTCCATGCCGGGCGGGACCTTCAACGAGCTGTCCTTCACGTCCTTCGCCTTCTCGCCGAAGATCGCGGTGAGCAACTTCTCTTCGGGCGATAGCTCGGTCTCGCCCTTCGGCGTGATCTTGCCGACCAGGATGTCGCCCGCCTTGACGTGGGCGCCGATGCGGACGATGCCGCGCTCGTCCAGGTCCACGAGCGACTCCTCCGCCACGTTCGGGATCTCGCGCGTGATCTCTTCGCGACCCCGCTTGGTATCGCGCACGTGGAGCTCGAGCTCCTGGATGTGGATCGACGAATACACGTCGTCCTTCACCAGGCGCTCGGAGAGCACGATGGCGTCCTCGAAGTTGTGTCCGTACCACGGCATGAACGCGACCAGCACGTTCGCGCCGAGCGCCAGCTCACCGCGCTCGGTGCCGGCGCCATCCGCCACGATCTGGCCGGCCTTTACCTTCTCGCCGATGTGCACGAGCGGCCGCTGGTTGATCGCGGTGTCCTGGTTGGTCCGCCAAAACTTCTTCAGGCGATAGCGATCGTGCTGCTTGAGCCGCGCGAGGGGATGATCCCCGGCCCTCGTCTCTTCCTCACCGGCGTCGATGATGATCTCGTCGGCGGTGACGCGCGTAACTACACCCGCGCGCCGGGCGATCACCACCGCGCCCGAGTCGCGGGCCACCGTCTCCTCGAGCCCCGTGCCCACCAGCGGCGACTGCGGGAAGAGGAGCGGCACCGACTGGCGCTGCATGTTCGAGCCCATGAGCGCGCGATTGGCGTCGTCGTGCTCGAGGAACGGAATCAGGGCCGCGGCGATCGACACGAGCTGCTCCGGCGCCACGTCCATGAAGTCGATCCGGGACGGCGGCAGCAACGGGTAGTCGTCCCGCTTGCGGCACAGCACCAGGTCGTCCGCGAAATGGCCGTCCTCGGTGAGCCGGGCGTTCGCCTGGGCCACGGCGTATTCCTCTTCCTCCGAGGCCGACAGCCAACGGGTCTCGTCCGTCACCTTGCCGTTCTTCACCACCCGGTACGGGGTCTCGATGAAGCCGAGGTCGTTCACCCGCGCATAGCACGACAGGCTCGTGATGAGCCCGATGTTCGGACCTTCCGGCGTCTCGATCGGGCACATGCGGCCGTACTGCGAGTAGTGCACGTCACGCACCTCGAAGCCGGCGCGCTCGCGGGTGAGCCCGCCCGGCCCCAGGGCCGAGAGGCGCCGCTTGTGCGTGAGCTCGGCGAGCGGATTGGTCTGATCCATGAACTGCGACAGCTGCGAGCTGCCGAAGAACGCCTGTATCACCGCGCTCACGGTCCGGGCGTTCACCAGGTCATCCAGGGTGATGCGCTCCGGGTCGTTGTTGATGCTCATCCGCTCCTTGATGAGCCGCGCCATGCGCGACAGGCCCACCGAGAACTGATTGGCGATCAGCTCACCCACCGAGCGCACCCGGCGGTTACCGAGGTGGTCGATGTCGTCGGTGTAGCCGCGCCCCTCCCGGAGCTCGATCAGGTACCGGATGATCGCGATGAAGTCGTCCTCGGTGAGGACCGTGTGGTCCTTCGAGATGTTCACCTTGAGCCGCTGGTTGATCTTGTATCGGCCCACGCGCCCGAGGTCGTAGCGCTTGGGGTGGAAGAACAACCGCTCGAGCGCCTGGCGCGCGGTCTCGAGGTTCGGTGCCTCGCCCGGCCGCAGCAGGGCGTAGATCTGCTCCAGGGCCTCGGCCTCCGTGTGGGTCGGGTCCTTGAGCAGTGTGTTCTTGATGAGCGGCGACTCGCTGCGGCCCGGAGGCAGCAGCACGTCCACCTTGGTGACGCCAGCCTTGAGCAGCTTCTTCTTGAGTGTGTCCGACAGCTCGCGCCCGCCCTCGGTCAGCACCTCGCCTGTCTCGGGCTCGGCCACGTCGAACGCGAGGATGTGCGCGCCCTGCCGCTCACGCGTGGTGGTCGGGAGCGCCTCGTCCCGCAAATCGAGCGACGTGTAGCCCGCGAACACCTTGACCTTGCTGATCCCGGCGCGCCGGAACGTGTTGAACTTCTCGAGCGTCAGCTCGTCGCCGACCTTGCCCAGCGGCTCGCCCTTCTTGTTCTCGGGGTCGGGCACGTCCGCCGCGAGCAGCGTCCCGAGGACCTCGCGCTTCTGGGCGCGGCCCTCGAGCTTGCCCGTGATGTCGATCTCCTTCGTCGCGTAGAACAGCTTCAGGATGTCGGCGTTGGTGCCGTACCCGAAGGCCCGCAGGAGCGCCGTCGCGGGGAACTTCTTCTTCTTGTCGATGTGGACGTAGATCACGTCGTGGATATCGATCGTGAACTCCACCCACGAGCCCCGGAACGGAATGATGCGCGCCGAGAACAGCCGCTGGCCGTTCGGATGGATGCTCTCCTCGAACACCACACCGGGCGAGCGGTGCAGCTGCGACACGATCACCCGCTCGGCGCCGTTGATCACGAACGTGCCGAGCGGCGTGAGGATGGGCAGCTCGCCGAGATAGACTTCCTTCTCGATGATGTTCTTCGGCCGCTTGGTCTTAGTGACCTCCCCGACCTCTTCCATCACCACGAGCTGCAGCGTGGCCTTCAGGGGGACGGAATACGTCATGTCCCGCTCGATGCACTCCTCCACGGAGTACTTCGGCTCGCCGAGCGAATACTTCACGAACTCGAGCGAGTAATTCCCGTTCACGTCCTGGATCGGGAACACGTCCTTGAACACCCGCTCGAGCCCGACATCCGTGCGCTCCGGGCCCTTGCCGTCCGGCTGCAGGAGCGAGGCGAAGGCCCGCGTCTGGATGTCGAGGAGATGCGGCATCGGCATCCCCTGGTCGAGCTTGGCAAACGACAGCACCGGTAGCGTCTTCGTCATGTCAAAACCTCAGGCAAATGCGAAAAGCCCCCAGCCCCGGACCGGATGCCGGCCCGGGGTCGACCGAGGGGCTCGTGGAAGCGAGCAGGAGTGTGGCAAATCCGCGCATGTCGTCGACCAAAGAAGACCCGAGAGTCGCCGGCGGGCCCCTATGGCCCGCCGCGTCCGCCCCCCCCGTGTCTACTTCAGTTCGACAACCGCGCCCTGCGCTTCGAGCTTCTTCTTGATCTCTTCGGCTTCCTGCTTGGACACGCCTTCCTTCACGGTGCCGGGCGCGCCCTCCACCAGGTCCTTGGCCTCCTTCAGGCCCAGGCTGGTGATCGCCCGGATCTCTTTGATCACCTGGATCTTCTTCTCGCCGCCGCTCTTCAGGATGACCGTGAACTCGGTCTTCTCCTCGGCCGCGGGGGCCGCGGCTGCCCCGCCCGCCCCTCCGGCCGCGGCGCCGCCCGCCGGCGCCGCCACTGGAGCCGCGATCGTGACGTTGAACTTCGTCTTGAACGCCTCAATCAGCTCCGCTAGATCAAACACCGACATGTTCCCGATGGCCTCGAGGATGTCGTCCTTACTCAGACTCGTCTGCGTCGCCATAGCCCTAGTCCCCCACCTGGATTAGGAAGCTGCGCCGTCGGCGCGCTTCGCCCGAAGCGCCTCGAGGGCGCCCACCATATTCATCAGTACGCCATTCAACGCGCCCGCGAAGCTCGCCATGGGCGCCTGCAGCGTGCCGCCCAGCTGGCTCAAGAGCTCCAGGCGCGGCGGTAGGCTGGCGAGCCGCTTTACCTGCGCGGGCGTCACCGCCTTGCCGTCCACCAAGCCCACCTTGATGGCGGGTTTCTCGAATTCCCTGGCGAAGTCGGCCAGCACCTTGGCCGCCGCCACGGGATCGGCTCCCGCGAGCACCAGACCCGTCGGCCCGGCCAGGTGATCCTCGAGCCCCGGGACCTGCGCGTCCCCCAGGGCGCGGCGCGCCAGCGTGTTCTTGACAACGACGAAGTCCGTCCCCGCCTGCCGCAGCCGGCGGCGGAGCTGCGTCATCTTCGCCACGTCGAGCCCCGTGAAGTCGGTGACGTACAGCGTGGTCGTGCGCTTGAGCCGCGCCGCCAGCGCCGTCACCGTCTCCTGCTTCTGCGCCTTGGTCCTGATCATGCGAACACCGCCGGATCCAGGGACACGCCGGGTCCCATCGAGCTCGACACCGTCACCGATCGGATGTAGTGCCCTTTGGCCGCCGAGGGCTTTGCGCGCACGATCGCCTCCATGAACGCCTGGAGGTTCTGCTCGAGCGCCTCGGCCGAGAAAGACTTCTTGCCTACGGCCGCGTGCACGATCCCGGCCTTGTCCACCCGGAACTCGATCTTTCCCGCCTTCAATTCCTTGACCGTCCGACTCACGTCCATGGTCACCGTGCCGGCCTTCGGGTTCGGCATCAGGCCCCGGGGCCCCAGCACCTTGCCGAGCGGCCCGAGCTGCGCCATCACGTCCGGGGTCGCTACGATGACGTCGGTGTCGAGCCAGCCGTCCTTGATCTTCTGCACGTACTCGACGCCCACGGAGTCCGCCCCCGCCGCCTCGGCCTCCTTGGCCTTGTCGCCCTGGGCGATCACGAGGACGCGGATTTTCTTCCCCGTGCCGTTCGGCAGGCTCACGGTGCCGCGGACGATCTGATCGGCGTGCTTCGGATCCACCCCGAGGCGGACCGCGACGTCGACCGATTCGTCGAACTTGGCGAAGGCCGCCGCCTTCATCTTGTCCACCGCTTCCCGCACCGTGTGCAGCTTCCGCGGCTCGAGCGTCGCGGCGGCGGTCCGGTACCGCTTCCCATGCACGCGCATCAGTCGGTCACCTCGAGGCCCATGGAGCGAGCCGTCCCCGCCACCATTTTCATCGCTGCGTCGATATCGTTGGCGTTCAGATCGGGCATCTTGATCTCCGCGATCTTCTTGAGCTGGGCCTTCGTCACCTTCCCCACCTTCTGCCGGTTGGAGGTGGGCGAGCCCTTTTCGATGCCGGCCTCCTTCTTCAAGAGCACGGCCGCGGGCGGCGTCTTGGTAATGAAGGTGAAGGTGCGATCCTTGAAGATCGTCACCTCGACCGGGGTGATCATGCCCGCCGCGCTCCCCGTGCGCGCATTGAACTGCTTCACGAACTCCATGATGTTCACGCCATGGGGTCCGAGCGCGGTGCCCACCGGCGGGGCGGGAGTCGCCTGCCCGGCCGGGACCTGGAGCTTCACCATTGCGGCAATGGCCTTGGCCATCTAGTGCGCCTTCAGCTGTAAGTAGTCGAGCTCAACGGAGGTCGGCCGGCCGAACAGCGAGACCGCCACCCGCACCTTCCCCTTCTCCGGGATCACCTCTTCCACCGTGCCCGAAAAGTCCGAGAACGGTCCCTCGGTGATCTCCACCACCTGGCCGATCAGGAACGGGATCGTCTCCTGCGGCTCCTCTTCCTTCACCGCCTCCTCGATGCCCAGGAGCCGGTTCACCTCTTCGGGGCGGAGCGGCATGGGCAGGCGCCCAGTCCCCACGAACTTGATCACACCCTGGATGCCGTTGATGGTATGGATCGTCTCCTGGTTCAAGACCATGTCCACGAGCACATACCCCGGGTAGATCTTCCGCTCGGCGGTGACCTTCTTCCCGTTCTTGATCTCCACCACTTCCTGGGTGGGGACGAGGGCTTGCCGGATCGGCTTGTCCGCGTCCGGGCGCGCATCGTCCTTGATGCGGCGCTCGATCAACGACCGCACTTTGTTCTCGTGCCCCGCGGTCGTCTGAATGGCGTACCAGCGGTGCTCCGACATCAAAACAGCTTCGAGATGACCGTCACGAAGATCAGTTGTAGGAGCCAATCCATCACCCCGATCAGTACGCCGAGGGCCACGACGAACACGATGATGACCCCGGTGGCCTTTTTGAGCTCGTCCCACGTCGGCCACGTGACCTTACGGACTTCCGCCGGCACCTCGACCCACAAGAATTGCCAGGTGCGCCGCAGCCAGCCCTGCCCCGTCTGCTCTAGTGCTTCCGTCGCCACTACTTCGATTCCTTGTGCGGCTGGTGCTTGTTGCACCGCGGGCAATACTTCTTCATCTCCACCCGCTCCGGGTGCTTCCGCCTGTTCTTGGTCGTGAAATAATTCCGACTCTTACAGGTCGTGCACTCCATGATGATGTTCTCGCGCGGCATCGGTACCGTCTATTTCAAGATTTTCGTCACTACGCCGGCGCCCACCGTGCGCCCGCCTTCGCGAATCGCGAACCGCAGCTGCTCCTCCATCGCGATCGGCGTGATCAGCTCGATCGTCATCTTCGTGTTGTCCCCCGGCATCACCATCTCCACCCCCGCCGGCAACTCCACCGCCCCCGTCACGTCCGTCGTCCGGAAGTAAAACTGCGGCC
>Ga0247667_1000236_pt1 | contig 16069 bp, 17 predicted proteins | sample CNK08_metaG_FD_183027 | JGI IMG/M metagenome (GOLD analysis project Ga0247667, IMG submission 183027) | Soil microbial communities from Purdue University Martell Research Forest, Indiana, United States - CNK08 | ecosystem: Environmental > Terrestrial > Soil > Temperate forest > Bulk soil... | reverse complement strand
GATCGGGGGCGGACACGGCTTTCTCCGAGAAAATCGCGCCCGCGCCCAGTTCGATGGTCCGCAAGGCGCGGGCCCGTCCGCCTTCGATGATCCCCTCGATGATCACTTCCGCGCCGATCAAGTCGCCGCTCTTTAACACGCCCGTGGATGTGAGACGGATGGTGCCTGCCGTCTTAATTGTTTCCATCCATTCCGAGTCGATGAGGTAATCCTTGAAATCAAGCAGCACGCGGCATTTGGGGCAGTGGGTGGTTGTCGCGCGTCCATGCACCTGAAACTTGTAACCACACTCGTAGCATTCGATGTGGTGCTTGACGGGAACGGCAGTCCGCGCCACGCGCGCACCGGTCTTCTGCAGGTCAGTCGTTGCCGCATCGGTCGTGCTTGCCTCGTCGGCCGCCGGCGCGGGAGGCGGCGAGCCGGGCACAGGTTTGGTGCGCGCGACAGCCCGGATCGTCGCGTAGCTATCGAGTGTGTTGACCTTGCGGTTCTTGGGCACTGCTCACTCCCATAAGAACACGTGCCGCCGCCGGCACGACTCGTTAACGCCGCGCGAAAGAACGGACAGTGGCCGCCTCGGCGTGCTCGTCGCCGGTGGATTCCGTCGATTCGCTCGTTACCGGCGCGGCCGCGCTGAGCGGCGAGCCGGAAGGGTTGACCTCGGAACGACCGATGAAGGTCACCCCATCCTCAACACTGAGCCGTTTGGCGCGGATGTCACCCGTCACACGTGCGGAAGATTTCATTTCGATGCGGTCCTTGGCGGTGACATTGCCCTGCACAGCGCCCTCAATGGTCGCCGAAGTGACTACGATGTTGCCCTTGATCTGCGCTGACTTGCCGACGATGGCGTCTCCGGTGCAATGCAATTCACCATCCAATTTGCCATCGACGCGGATGGAACCGGAGCTTTTGATCGTGCCGGTGATTTCGACCTCGCTGGAAATGACAGACTGCGGGGGTGTGTTGTTGTCCATAACGGCTTTCCTCCTGGTTACGTGCTCAATTTTGGCGCGCACGCGCGCGCCGTCCCAAACTCGCCAACGCCAGAGTCGCAAAAACCGGAAGGCATGACAAGACGAAAGACCAGAGAGGACAAGAATTACCGGGACGCGCCGGACGTGAGTTAGCGATGGCCGAACAGTTTCTGAAAAGCGGGCACTTCACGCAGCCCGACGAAGTCGGGCTCCGCTCTCGCGAGCGCTTTCAGCTTTGGATCGAGATGCAAAGCGTTCTTCAACAACTCAATCGCTTCTTCCTCACGATGTTGGACGGCGCGATAGCAGGCCATGTTGTAGTGCGCCAGCGCATCCTGTGGATTGGCGTCAAACGCACGCTGCAACGTGTCCACGGCTGCGTCGATCGATTGCGTGCGACGACGAATGTAGGCGAGGTTGATCCAAATCGCGGAGTCGCTGGGACTTAATTCAGCCAGCTGGGCCATGAACGGCTCGGCTTCTCTTAGCCGGTTGGCCTGGCAGAGCACGGCCGATTTAATGATGATGGCTTGTGGAAGATCAGGGGAGAGTGAGATCGCTTTGTCGGCTTCCGTCATCGCGTCGTCATACATCTTCAGGTCGAGATAACCCGACGCGTATTCGATATGCTTTTGAACTTCGGGCGTCATGGCTCGAGGTTTCATGTCATTACTATCGTCCCAACACAAAAATATAGCAAGCGCCCAGCCAATTTGCCATGGTAGCAGAATGTTCTACAAGGCGTTGGTGCGTCCCTGGCTCTTCCAGGCCGATCCCGAAGCTGCCCATGAGCGGGCCTTGAACCTTGCCGCTTCACTGGGCCGCTACCGCATCGCTTGTGATGCCGTCGAGAGTCTTTTTGTGGTGGAGGATCGGCGGCTTCGCCAAACGGTGTTTGGGATTGAATTTCCGAATCCCGTTGGACTGGCCGCGGGCTACGACAAGAACGCGCTCGGGTTGGAACTCTGGCCGGCGTTGGGGTTTGGTTTTGTTGAGATCGGCAGCGTGACTTCCCGCGCGCAACCCGGCACAGAACCGCCCCGACTCTTTCGACAGGCCGAGCAGCGCGCGCTTATCAATCGTATGGGATTCAATAATGACGGTGCCGACGCGATCGCGGCACGCATTCGGCCCCCCCCGCACCGCATCCCTATCGGCGTCAATGTCGGGAAAAACCGTGAGGTGGATTTGGCACGTGCCGGCGAAAGCTATGCCGCCACTCTCCAGAAGCTTCATGACCGCGCGGATTTTTTTATCATTAATGTCAGTTCACCCAACACACCCGGCTTGCGAAAGTTACAGGACAAGGAAATGCTCGATGGCTTGCTGGCCAAGTTTCACGAAGAAATCCCCATCCTCTTGAAGATTGCGCCCGACCTGACTTTTGACCAAATCGATGACGTGATTACTCTGGTCCAGAAACACGGAATCGCCGGTATTGTCGCGACGAATACAACCGTCGATCATCCGACGCCGCCGGAGGGCGGATTGAGCGGCGCCCCGTTGCGAGTGCGGGCCACTGAATGTATTCGTCGCGTCTCACGTCAAACGCAGGGCAAGCTCCCGATCATTGGTGTCGGTGGCATTTTCACGGCGGAAGATGCCTACGAGAAAATCCGCGCGGGCGCGAGCCTGGTTGAAGTATGGACGGGGATGATCTACGAAGGTCCCGCCATTGTGCGAAACATCAATCGCGGATTGCTGCGATTGCTAGCACGCGATGGATTTGGGAGTATTGCCGAAGCCGTGGGAACGGAATGAACGACACGCTAAAACTTTGGCCGCACGCCTGGTCGTTGATTCGGGGCCAGCAGCGCGCCGCGCTGGCGGGGCTGGTGCTGACGCTGTTCAGCATCGCTGCGAGCCTGCTGCAGCCGTGGCCATTAAAAATCATTGTTGATAGCATTCTTGGTTCGACGCCCATGCCGTCGTCGTTGGCGGGATTTGCTGACAACAAGCCGGTGGCGTTGCTCGTCGTGTGCCTGGCGCTGCTGTTCATTGGTGTCGTGCGCGGCGGGTTGGGCGCGTGGAGCACGACGTATCTTGTGCGCGCGGGACTGCGGATGACGCAGGAGTTGCGGTTCCGCGTGTATGAACACCTCCAGAAACTGAGTCTGGTGTTCCATGACGGCCGCGCAGTCGGCGATTCGATTTACCGCGTGACGTGGGACACGTATTCCATCCAGACAATCTTCAACGGCGGCCTCATTCCGTTGGTGTCGTCCATTGCGACATTGACCGGGATGATGATCATCATGCTGCGCTTTGACGTCGTGCTGACGCTGCTGGCGCTGGCCGTTGCGCCCGCGCTGGCCCTGACCATCAAACATTACAATCGGTTGATGACGGACGTTTCGACCGAGTACCACACGCGCGAAAGCAAGGTTAGCGCGATGATCCAGGAGTCGCTGTCGGCCATCCGCACCATCCAGGCGTTTGCGCGCGAAGAAGACGAGGTGCGGCGCTTTAGTACGGGTGCGGCGCAAAGTGTGGACGCCAATGTGCGCATGACGAACGTGCAGGTGATGTCGTCGTTTGTTGTCGGGTTGATCACGGCGGTTGGCACAGCCGCAATGATTTGGGTCGGCGGCCAACGAGTGCTGGCGGGCCGGCTGAGCATCGGTGAACTACTCGTGTTCATCACGTACGTCGGGATGCTCTACGGGCCAATGAGCACGATTAGCGGAATCGCTACGGCGGTCCAGGGCGCGCTCACGCCATTCCGCCGCGTCGTCGAGATCCTCGAAACGAAGCCGACGATTCGCGACACGCCCGGCGCCCGACCGCTCACCCGCTGCGACGGCGTTATACGGTTCGAGAGCGTGTGGTTTGGTTACGTTTCGGACCATCCCGTCCTGAAGGGTGTCGACTTCGAAGCGCGGCCCGGTCAGGTGGTCGCGCTTGTGGGGCCGAGCGGGGTGGGGAAATCGACGCTGCTCAGCCTGTTGCTCCGTTTTTACGATCCGCAGAAAGGCCGCGTATTGCTCGATGGGCAGGATATTCGCGAGTTTCAGTATCGGTCGTTGCGGCGCCAGATCGGCATCGTGCCGCAGGAGCCGGTGTTGTTCTCGACCGCCGTGCGCGACAACATCGCGTACGGTCGGCCGGCGGCGACGCTGGACGAAATCATCGAGGCGGCGCGAGCGGCCGAGGCCGACGAGTTCATCCGGGCGATGCCGCAGGGGTACGACACGCCGATTGGCGAGCGTGGGGTGACGCTTTCTGGCGGACAGCGGCAACGTCTCGCGCTGGCGCGGGCGTTCCTGAAGAACTCGCCGATACTGATTCTCGACGAACCGACCGCCGCGCTCGATTCCGAGACGGAGGCGGCGGTGTTGCGTTCCTTGGAACGCTTGCGGCAGGGGCGGACGGTGTTTGTGGTAGCACATCGGTTATCGACCGTGCGGCAGGCGGATTTGCTGCTTGTCATGGAGGATGGGCAAATCGTTGAACGCGGCCGGCACGACGAGTTGGCGGCACGCGGTGGACATTACGCGCGGGTGTGCGAACTGCAGTTCGGAGCGTCGACACATTGAAGAAGGTTATCGTCACCAGCGCGTGGGGCGCAGGCTATCTCGAAGGGGGTGGGATGCAGTGGCTCAACCTGCATTACCTCGCGGGTTTACGGGCGCTGGGTTTCGAGCCGTTCTGGCTCGATGTTCTCGGTCCATCGAAGAAAGGCGCCCAACGCTCGCTCGACGAGATGGTCGATGGATTTCGCGCACAGTGCGAAGAATTCGGGTTCGGGGAAAACTGGGCGGTTCTCTACGACAACCGCGAGGTTTTTGGGATGACCGAGGGCTTGCTGCACTCGCTTTGCGGTGATGCAGTTTTGTTGATCAATCTTTGCGGCTCCTTGAAGAACGACGAGCTGCTGCGTCGCATCCAGCGCCGCGCGTATTTCGACCTTGATCCTGGTTTCACGCAAATCTGGGCGCACGAGTGGGACATGGATCTCAGCAAGCACAACCTCTTCTTCACCGTCGGCCTTAATATCGGGCAGCACGATTTTGTCATTCCCTTGCGCGGTATCGAATGGCAGCCGGTCATGCCACCCGTTGCGCTGGAATACTGGCCCGTGCAAACCGATACCAACGCGGCGAACTTCACGACGGTTGGCCAGTGGCGCGGCCAGTATGCCGTGTGGAAAGACGAGGTATACGGCCCGAAGAACGGTGAATTCCTGAAGTTCATCGAGCTGCCCCGCAGGACGCCACAGCCCATCGAGTTGGCGCTGCTGATCCATGAGACCGAGACGGATGATCTCGCGGCGTTGCGGAAGAACAATTGGCAGTTGGTGAATCCTCACGAAGCGGCGAATGGACGCGACGGCTTTCGTTCCTACGTCCAGCGATCGCGCGCGGAGTTCAGTGTGGCCAAGCACGGCTACGTGAAATCACAGAGCGGTTGGCTGAGCGACCGCACCGTGTGTTATCTTGCCTCCGGTCGGCCTGCGCTCGTGCAGGACACAGGCTTCGGCAAGCACTTCCCGATCGGCAAAGGGTTGCTTACGTTCACGACCCTTGAGGAAGCGGCGCAGGGCATTGAGTCAATCAATGCCGATTACGCTGCCCACAGCGCGGCTGCACGGAAGCTGGCAGAGGAGAAACTCGCCGCGCCGAAAGTTTTGCAGTCCATTCTGGAAAGAGCCGGCGTGAGATGAGGAAGTCGCAATGAGAAGACGGATTCTGTGTTCATTCAGTTGTCGTATCTTGGGCGCAGTGGCGAGCGTGCTGATTTGGGGGGCAATCCAAGTGACCGCGCAGACGGGGGCAAGCTATCGTGTGTCCGGTCGCGTCATTGACGGTATCACTTCTAGCGGTATCTCGAACGTGGAAGTTCAGCTCTACTATGTTCCGCTGGCCTCGAAGACCAACGACCTAACCACATTTGTCGCTACAAATGCCGATGTGAACGGCCACTACGAGTTTGATGGCCTGCCAGGCGAACTGGAAGGACATTTGCGCGTCCTCCAATTGCCCGTCGGTTATGTGACGCCGTTGAAGGAGACCGTGAGGCTGAGTAAGCTGAATCCGACTGATCAAGTGATCTTTCGCGCCGGACCGGCGGCGACACTGGCAGGCAATATCTCAGTCACAAACGGTACGGCCGCCCTCACAAATTTCACGGTTGAAGTGAATGACATGGTGGTGGACGTCGCGGCCGACGGTACATTTATCATCCCCGAGTTATCGGTTTACCAGCAAACCGCACGTCTGATCTATCAGGATGGCCAGTACTTCGACGAACGCGTGGTCTCGCTTCCGTTGATGACTACAAGGCATACCAATACGGTGCAGATTCTGTGGCATCAGCCGATGCACAAGCTCACCTCGGGCGGAATATTGAAGGATGCGAATCGCAATGTGTTGGCCGGTGCTCTTATTCAATTCCTCGGTCAGACGACGGGTGTGTTCGTCGGGATGAAGACCGATGGCAACGGCAAGTACGCGATCTACGACTTGCCAGCTGACCGCTACGCCGTGCGGGCCTTTGTTGGGCGATGGGGCATCGAGCAGCGTACGTTGAGCACCGCTGACAGTATATTGAGCGTGGGCAATAAGGCGGCGACAACGTCAATGCATTGAGAATTAACCGTAAAGGTTAATGGCTGTCTGCTGGAAACCACCCGGTTCGTTTGCTCTGAACTCGCTCAAAGTCTCTGCGCTAATGTATCCGGCCCCGGCGCTTTTCATTGCCAGCCTCTCCTCGCAGCAGCTAACATCCGCCGTGCACACGATAGCCAACGCCGCGCCCCAGGTCATCTTCGAGGATGACGAGCTGCTCGTGGTCGATAAGCCGGGCGGAATGGTCTGCCATTCGGCGCAACGGCCCGAGCACACTTCGCTTGCGGAATGGCTACGGGAACACGGGGTGCCAACACCGCGCATGATCAACCGTCTCGATCGCGAAACCAGCGGGCTGGTGGTTGTCGCGAAGAACGAGAGTGCGGCGAAAACTCTGGGCAAAGCGGTCTTGCGACGCGAGATTGAGAAGGAATACATCGCGATTTGCCAGGGTGAGTTTACGGAGGAAAGCGGCGTGATCGATCAACCGATTGGAGTGAGCGAAACTTCTGTTGTCTACACGAAGCGCATGGTGGATGGCGCGTCTGGCCAGCCCAGCCTGACGCGCTTTGCTATTGAGAAGCGGTTGCGTCATTTCACGGTTGTCAGGTTGATGCCGCGCACCGGACGGGCACACCAACTGCGTGTGCACATGGCGTGGCTCGGTCACCCTATCGTGGGCGACAAGGTGTACGGGCCGGACGAGACGCTGTATCTGCAATTCATCGAGCAGGGTGTGACGACCGAAATGCTGGAGAAACTATTGTTGCCACGGCACGCGCTGCACGCCGAGCGCGTTTCGTTCCTTCATCCGCGCACCCAGCAGCCCTGCGCCTTTCAAGCTCGCTTACCCGACGACATGAGGGTGTTCATCGAGGAGAATCTCTAAATGCGAGCGGTGATCCGGAACGCCCGCTTTCTGTGGTTGCTGTCCTCACAAATTGCGTTGACCCTCGGTGACGGGTTGATGCGCATGGGATTGGTGGAAGTGCTGTACAAACATCAGCACTTCGACAAACGTGTCGAGATCGCCAAGCTCTCTTTTGCAGTTGCCGTGCCGGGCCTGCTTTTCGGTCCCCTGGTGATGGTGGTCCTGGATCGGTGGCAACGCCGCAGTGTATTGATTGTTAGTGATGTCATCCGTGCAGTGGTCGTGCTCGCGATCGCCTTTTGGCTGCTTCCCCTGTTATCGGGCCAGGTTGAGAATCGCGGGCTGCAGTTGGTTTACTGGATGACAGGCGTGTTGGGGATCATCGCGACATTTTATTTGGCCGCGCGTTCCGCATTGCTGCCGAATCTGGTGGACACGGATGAACTTGTCCACGCGAATACGATTTTTGGCATCACTCTGGCACTCGCCACCGTGGGCGGAATCACCCTCGGTGGATTGATCGCCGAAAAAGTGGGGGTGCTGACGACCGTGCTGGCCAACGTCGCAATGTGCCTGGTCAGCGCGGGATTCCTCTGGAAGATCCGGATGGTGCCCCATGCGACGACCGCGACCCAATATCCCGGGACCCGCAACGGTTGGACTGAATTGCGAATTGGTCTTGAATACTTGTGGACGCATCCCACGGCCACGCCGTTGGTGATGTTGAATGGTGTCTTCATGTTTATCGTCGGCATTCTGGCGGTGGTATTCGTCGGCTACGCGATGGACACCTTGCGACTCACCACCAGCCAGGTCGGCTACCTGGCCCTGGCTGGTGGCGCGGGCGCGGCCGCGGGTATTGGGTCATTGAGTACGGAACACCGCTGGACAAAATCGACCTGGTTCCCTGTGGCCCACCTGGTCATCATGGGTGGCGCGCTCATGATGTTGGCGCTTACCGTGCGCATCTGGATTGCCACAATCGGCATCGTCGTGCTTGGCGGGGTTATCGCAACCATGTTGATTTACTTTGATGCCCGGCTCCAGGCGCAGGTCGAAGACGCGCGGCGGGGCGCCGTGTTTGCGGCGCGGGGAATGTTGACCTCGGCCACCATGATCGTGGCGTTCTGGCTGCAGTTTGGAACGGATCTCTTTCGTCGCACCTCGGCGCCATCAGTCTTCTTCTGGCTGGGTGTGGGGTCAATGGTGGTGGCGGTGCTGGCCGGGGTGATGGTGCAAACGCGAAAACAATCGGCGGCGACGGGCACAGTAGCTTGACCCCACTGCCGGGTCTGGGTAGAGTTTTGCTGCGGACAGCCGCGCGACAGAACCGTACAGGAACGAATGCTGCAATACGTCCTCCGTTTCGTGGCGGGCAAGGACCAGGGCCGTGAGTTTCCTTTGCCGCCGGATTTGACCATCGTGATCGGTCGTGTCAACGATGCCGATCTTTTGTTGCTCGACGAGAAGATCTCGCGCAAGCACGCGAAAATCTCCACCCACAAGGGCCGGGTCATGATTGAGGACCTGGCCTCCAGAAACGGTACCTTCGTAAATGGCGTGCGGATCCGCAGCATGGAACTTCAGGAGGGCGACAAAATCGTTATTGGCTCATCCACCATGCAACTGGCTTCCGTCAGTGAAGTCGGGTCGCGGCCACCGCTGCCCCGAATTGTGACGGGATCGCCGGCACCTGCCGGCGCGCCCACCGCGCTTTCGCCGCTTATCTCCGGCTCGATCCACGAGATGCCGCTGCCCGATCTGCTGCAACTCTTCTCCAGTTCCCGCAAGAGCGGCGTGTTGACGATTCGGTCCGACCAGGGGATCGGCAAGATTTACCTGCGCGACGGCCAGGTCTATTACGCCGAGATTGAAGGCAATCCGCTGGTGCGGCTGTACAAAGCGTTTTATCGCATGTTCCGCTGGAAGGAGGGAACGTTTGATCTGCAACCAATTGGCGATCACAGCGTAACGGAGGAGATCACCGAGAGCACGACATCGCTCATGCTGGAAGGGCTGCGCCAGCTGGACGAAATCCACATCCTTGAACCCAAATTGCCGCGGCCCGGAACGCGATTGAAAGCGACGGAACAAATGCCCGGCAACCTCCGCGATCTCGCCACCGAAGAGATTCAATTGTTCCAGCTCATCCTGCACAACGGAACGCTGGAGACCGTGATCGACAGTTTTCCCGGCACGGACTTCGAGGCCTACACGTGCCTGCTGGGGTTGATGAAGCGCGGCTTTGTGACGTTCTAAAATCGGAAATAGCGTCGGACGGCACGGATGAAGGACATGATTACGAAAAACGAACGGACCTCTTTTCCCCTTGGTCTTATTGTAAGTTGAGATTTGCAGTAGGGTGAGGAACTAACACATGTTTAATTACTTGGATGGACAGCCAATGAACGTTGGCGATCATGTGCTGGTAGATGGCAAGACCAAGGCGGTAGTCGAGGCGATTGTCGTACCGGGCACGCCCCTAGGTGAGGCGTTAGGCTACCGTGATAGCCCAAGATTTCTTCTCCGCTATGAAAATGATTTACTGGTTGAAGAGGATAGCACCGATTACGATTTAGTACTGCTTAGTCGTGCCGACCAATAAGCGAATTCAGACCGTTGCACCAGCTAAAGGTTCCAAAACCGAACCGACGCCTCTGTTGACCCGGCGCTAGCCGGACTTCTTGCGAAACGGGGAGTGCAGGTTGAAATAGATTCCACAGAGCGGGCGGGCGTCTTCATTTTGACTGAGCATGATGGTCACATGGCGATCCAGGGCGATACCGTGACGCAGGCCGGGGGCGCGGTTCTGGAAAGCCGTGATCGCTTTGGCCATCAGTGATTGCAGACTCTTGAGAAATTCATCGGGCGTCTTTTCCATGCACACCACGAACTTGTCGTAGCTCTTCACCGCGGCGGCAATCTCGTGTTGGAAGTCGTCCGTTTGCAATTCCATTATGGCCTGATTATGAACACACCCGCGCCTCCCGGCAAGACGGCAACCAAAATCATTTGAATCGGTTCGGGGCGTGGTATCATGCCGAGGGTCGGCTTCGTAAACTGCACGGCGTCAAAAGGTGGCTGCACCATGAGCGAAAAGAAAACGCAGATCATCATCCTTGGCGGCGGCTTTGGCGGGATGTATTGCGCGTTGGAACTGGAAAAGGCCCTGGCGCGCGGCCTGAACGCCGACGTGGTGCTCGTGAACAAGGAGAACTTCTTCCTGTTCACGCCGATGCTCCATGAAGTGGCGGCGAGCGATCTCGACATTACCAACATCGTCAATCCTGTTCGCAGACTTCTGCGGCGCGTGAAGTTTTTCGACGGCGACGTCGAATATATTGATCTCACCAGGAAGCGCGTGGGGGTGTCGCACGGGCCGGAGCATCATCATCACGATCTGGACTACGATCATCTGGTGGTGGCGCTGGGGACTGTGACGAATTTTTATGGGATTCCCGGCCTGGAGCAACGGGCGTTGACAATGAAATCGCTCGGCGACGCCATTTACCTGCGCAATAAACTCATCGAAAATTTGGAAGTGGCCGATTTCGACTGCTGTGCGGCGGACCGCAACCCGCTGCTGACCATCGTGGTTGCCGGCGGCGGTTTTTCCGGAGTGGAAACCATTGCCTCCGTGAACGATTTTCTGCGCGCAGCGATACGTTTCTATCCCAACCTGCGGGAAGACATGCTGCGGCTGGTACTGGTGCATCCTGGCGCGGTCATCCTGCCGGAGCTCGGCGAGAAACTCGGACGCTACGCTCAGGAGAAGTTGAAGATGCGCGGCGTGGAGATCCGCGGGAACACCAAGGTTGCGAGCGTGACCGAACGCGGCGTGAAACTGACCGACGGCGACTGTATCGACACGTTCAACATCGTCTGGACGGCGGGCACTTCCCCGAACCCGCACCTGGGTGCACTGCCCTGCCTGAAGGAGCGCGGCCGGGTGTGCGTGAATGAGTACCTGGAGGTCGCCGACTGGCCGGGCGTGTGGTCGCTCGGCGACTGCGCGACGGTTCCCGATCTCACCACGGGCAAGACCTGTCCGCCCACGGCCCAACACGCACTGCGCCAGGGCCGGGTGCTCGCGCACAATATCGTGGCGACGATTCGCGGCGGAAAGAAAAAAGCGTTTCGCTTCAAGACGCTCGGGGCCATGGCGAGCATCGGACGCCGCGCGGGCGTGGCGGAGGTGTTTGGTTTCCAGTTCTCCGGTTTCGTTGCGTGGTGGATGTGGCGGACGATCTACCTCAGCAAACTGCCGCGCTTTGAAAAGAAGTTCCGCGTCGCGCTGGATTGGACACTGGATTTACTGTTCCACAAAGACCTGGTCCAATTCCAGACCCTGCGGACGAAAGGCGTTTCGCACAAGGAAGCGGAACCGCCAAAATTGGAGAAGGCTACGGAATGATATCCACTCGTCCTTCCTTGGCGTATCTGCTTGCGGCCTGTCTCGAAAATGGCATAGTACATTTTGCTTGGTTACCAGCACTGGAGTGACCAGCCGGGCGCCTGTAGCTCAGTTGGATAGAGCATCGGATTTCTAAGTCAACCAGAAAAACCCGTCAAATTCTTTACTCCTCCTCAACGGTCATCAGAGCCCTGCAAAATAAGGCAAGCATGTTGATGTCGCATCGGTCGCCTTCATCAACAATCATCAGAAATCATCAGAGATTTTTCTGCCGGGTGACAAGTTAGGGTGACAGGTGTTCGACTTGTGCACCTCAGTCAATATCCAGTCACCAGACAATTGCTATAGATCATCTATGGGATAAAGCCTCACTAAATTGGAACTGACACTTAGGAGGAAGGCCGATTGTTTTCCTGCACTACGCAGGCTCTTCATGGGCCGGGTGCAGGCCGTATTGGATCAACTTGGCGCGCATCGTGGGGCGCGAAATGCCGAGCCACTGGGCGGCCCTGGCTTGGTTGCCTTCGGCCAGGGCCATGGCTTGTACACACAACTCGCGTTCGGCGGCCTCCACCAACACGCCGTGGGCGTTTTCAAATTCGCCGTGCGTAGCCCGCTGGAGCAACTCGGAAACGTAGGCCGCCATCGACTGGTCGGTGGTGGGGTGCGGCGGTTCAGTCGGGGTCAGGGCTTGACGGACATTGTCGAGGCCGATGTTGTAGCCACGCGCCGACAGCAGCGCTTTGCGCGTGACGTTTTCCAGTTCGCGGACGTTACCAGGCCAGGATTGCTGTTGAAGAAACTGGAGCGCGTCGTCGGAAATCGTCGCGTTGGGTGTGCCGAGATCGGTGCCGTGTCGTTGGAGGAAGTAACGGGTCAGATCGGGGATGTCTTCACGCCGATCACGCAACGGTGGCAGCATGATCACGGCGATGTTGAGTCGGTAGTACAGGTCTTCGCGAAAACTGTTGTCCTTGATGGCCTGCTCCAGGTCGCGGTGCGTGGCGGCGATGATGCGTACATCGACCGGTATCGTTTCCTTGCCGCCGAGACGTTGGACGGTTTTTTCCTGGAGCACGCGCAACAGACTCGCCTGGCTTTTCGGGGTCATATCGCCGATCTCGTCAAGAAAGACCGTGCCCAGGTTGGCTTGTTCGAAGCGGCCGATCCGTCGGGCGACCGCACCGGTGAAAGCGCCTTGTTCGTGGCCGAACAGTTCGCTTTCCAGCAGCGTCTCGGGGATGGTGACGCAACTGACGACAATGAACGGTTGGGCGAGGCGGTTGCTGTGTTGGAAGATCGCGCGCGCCACGAGTTCCTTGCCGGTGCCTGTCTCCCCGCGGATCAGAACGGTGATGGGCTTGTCGGCGAGGCGACCGATGTCTTTATAGACGGCTTGCATAGCGAGGCTGTTGCCGACCAGCGCGTCCTTGGCGGAAGTGGCCTGGCCAAGTTCAACGGGGTGGGAAACGAAACGCGCGCTGGCGACAGCCCTGGCGATCAACTCGATCAGGCGCGCAAAGTCGAACGGCTTGAGGAAGTAGTCGTAAGCGCCGAGTTGGGTCGCTTCGATCGCGGTCTCGGTCGTGTGGTGCGCGGTCATGACGATGATCGGCAGATGCGGGTTGACGGCGTGGAGTTTGTGAATGAGGTCGAGCCCGGCTTTCTCATCGATCCCGTCCGCGCCGGGCAGTTGCAGATCAGTGAGAACGACGTCCACGGGGATTTTCCCGACACGGACCAGGCCGGCGTCCGCACTTGGAGCGATCTCGACCGTGTAGCCTTCCTGTTGCAACACGTTTTCGACCGAATGGGCGAGCTCCTGGTCGTCTTCAATAATCAAGATGGTCGCTGGAGAATTCATGAGGTCGGTTTATGGCAGGGCAGTACGATGCCGAAGGTCGCTCCTCGACCGTGTTGGGAACGAATCACGAGCGTGCCACCGTGCTTATCAATAATCGCAGCGGCGTTAGACAGGCCCAATCCCGTGCCGTGTTCCTTCGTGGTGAAGAAGGGGTCAAACAATCGAGCTTGCACTGCCGGCGGAATGCCAGGGCCGGTGTCCTGAACTTCCAGTATGACCACATCGGTAAAGTGATCGTTCAGCCGACACGTGTCACGGCGGGCGCGCAAGGTGATCATGCCGCCCTTGCCGATGCTCTCGGCGGCGTTGCGGACGAGATTGATGAGCACCTGCTTCAACTGCCCTGTGTCGGCGAGAAAGGGCGCGTCCACCATGGCCTCGGTCCGCAACTGAATAGACTGTTTTTCACACTGTGGCCGGAAGAGTTCGCTGACGTCGCTCAGAAGCGTCTCGGCGGACATTGGCACGAGATTCGGGGTTGCCGGCCGGGACAAGATGAGGAAATCCGTCACGATTCGATCTAGCCGGTTGATTTCGTTGTCGATGATGGTGGCGTCCTGGTATTCGGATGAGCCGCGGATGAGGGTTCTTTGCAGGGTGAAAATCCGGGCCTTGATAGTCGTCAGCGGGGTGCGGATTTCGTGGGCAACGCCCGCTGCATGCTTGCCGAAGGTGACCAGCTTCCTTTGCCCTTCAACGATCGCATCGCTATCGCTCAGCTTCGAGCGCAGCGGCGACACGACACGTCGATATAGCACCATCATCAACCACGCCAGCATCCCAGCCATCACCAGCAAGGACACGCGCATCAAACGACGAAATGCCGGAAACCATGGTTTTGATCCGCTCAAGAACAATTGGATAGTTTGTCCTTCTGCGCGTGCCTGGCTACCGAGAACCGCGAGACGCAGCGACTGAGTTTGCACCAGCTCCAGGTTGGTCAGTTTCTGGTCCTGATTGGCCGCGAGACCTGTAGCGGGGGACACCTTCTGGGCTGTCACCATGTAATCATCGAACGCACGCTCGATATTCATTAACAGTGTGTTCAAGTCAGTCGTGAGCATGACCGGCTGGATCTGGATGACCTTGGCTCCGGCGAAGGTGGACCTTTGCTGGGCGATCCACACTTTCAAGGCCCGGCTCTTGAGTTGGAATCCATCCCAATCCGCTCGCTCGCCCCGGACGACATAACGCAACAGCGCACCGTTTAACTCCTCTACGGCCGATTGGAGATGATCGGCCACCACAAAATACTCATCGGTCCGCACGTTTCCGCCGACCACCTGAACGGCTTGAAATGTCTCATAGGCCTCCCAGCCGATGACGCTCAGCGCCACCAGCAGCAGGAAGTCAAACACACCCAGACGCAAATGACGGATCGAGGGCAAGTCGTCAACCTTGGAGTTTCGCCGCTTGATCAACCACGGCGCGACGCTCGGCAGTTTCATCCACCACCCGCATGATGTCGCCCCACTGCCCCGGCGACGGCACGGATCTCACATCATGGCCATGAAATGCAGCTAGCAATTTGTGGAGGGAGTTTAACATCAAGCCCGTGTGCGTGGCGGACGCATCGTCGCTGTCACGGGTGGCTTCATATAACGGCCAGTCGTACTGTTTCATCATCTTTCCTATCGCGGCCAACACGTCACCCCACTCGTCGCGGGACGGTGTGTGCCATGATTGGAATGCCTCGCAATCCAACAACGCACAGGCGAGTTCGTATGGTTTGTTGAGCAACCGGCCGAATTCCTCCCGTCGGATCTGATTGGTCGCCACAGAAGCCTACTTTGGGAGTGGAGGGTTGATAACATCCATGTAATCAACCCCCGGTCCCCCCGACGACTCAGGCGTTTTTGGGGCCGGCTACAAGCAACACGAGTCCACCGGCCAACATGAGCGCGCCAGCAATCGGGGGGATGAAGTGGCTGTGGGTGGTCTCGATGTGCGCCCCGAGGAATTCGATGGGTTTACCCGGGGTCTTGTACGTGATGCCCGAGTAGGCGAGCACCACGATGCCGAGGGCGACCAGGATCATTGCGATCATCTTTGTATTCATGAGATCTCCAGTTTCTTTGCTTCGATTGACTGTGGCTTATATGGGCCTTCGGCCCTGAATGACATTGACCAGGATCATGATCACGGCAATGACCAACAGCACGTGAACAAACCCGCCCATCGTGTAACTGGTCACCAGTCCCAGCAACCATAGAACAATTAGTACTACCGCGATTGTGTACAACATGTGATTCTCCGTTTGGTTTGATTCACTACCGACCGGTGCGGGCAATCATGACCTCTTCACCAGCCGGCAATGAGTTAATGTCTACTTGTTACTGGATACGGTCGCTTCAATGGTCATGTTGTTGACCACGC
>Ga0247667_1000228_pt1 | contig 16669 bp, 18 predicted proteins | sample CNK08_metaG_FD_183027 | JGI IMG/M metagenome (GOLD analysis project Ga0247667, IMG submission 183027) | Soil microbial communities from Purdue University Martell Research Forest, Indiana, United States - CNK08 | ecosystem: Environmental > Terrestrial > Soil > Temperate forest > Bulk soil... | reverse complement strand
TTTGTTGATCCGTTTGTCGAATGGCTCGACGAGCAGCGATGGGACGGCGTGCCGCGGATCGACACCTGGCTGAGCACCTACTGCGGCGCCGAGGACACGCTTTTGCACCGCGCGTTCGGAGCCCGCTTCCTGATCGCTGGGGTGGCGCGCGCGCGCAAACCCGGCACGAAGGTCGACACCATGCTGATCTTCGAGGGTGCACAAGGACGCCTGAAGTCGACGGCAGCGGAGGCGTTGTGCCCAGACGACTCGATGTTCACGGACGACTGCCCGCCCGACCTCTCGGAAAAGGACGCGAAGCTTCACTTGCTCGGTAAGCTCATCGTTGAGATCGCCGAGCTCGACGCGCTGAAAAAGACAGGCACGGCAGCCCTCAAAGGGTTCCTCTCGCGCAAAACTGACAAGTTTCGCCCACCGTACGGCCGGCACGACATCGCCCAGCCGCGCCGCTGCGTGTTCTTCGGCACGACCAATCACAGCCAGTACTTGCACGACTCAACCGGCGGTCGTCGGTTTTGGCCGGTAAAGATCGAGCGGTGCGACGCCGTCGGCATCCGACGCGACCGCGCCCAGCTTTGGGCCGAGGCTGCGGTTCGCCAGCAGCGGGGTGAACGACACTGGATCAACGACTCCGAATACGACCTGCTCAACGGCGCCGCAGCAGCGGCAGAGAGCCGGCGCGAGGTCGACCCATGGGAGAGCAGGATACTCGCGCACATCGCAACCCAGAGCACCTCGCCCGGCTACGTGCTCATGGCGAACCTGCTAACGATCGTACTCGACATCGAGCTCAACCGGCAGAGCCCGGCCGATGCCCAGCGCGTCAAGAAGATCCTCATCTCCGCAGGCTGGGTCCTGCGCCGCCCCAGCGTCAAAGATGATCGGGAAGGGGTCAAGCGCCAGCGTCGCTACTACCCGTCCGACACGGCAGTCGACGACGACGCGGAGGTCGAAGACGTCGAGCTCGACGCCAGCGCGTGGCGCGCGTCCGGCTGCGGTCCAGCTGCGAACACGTCCAAAACTTCTTCGCCGGATTCCGAAACGTCCGAGGAGGAGTGCCAGTGACGCGCGCGGTTTGTTCACTTCGAGGCTCGGTCCAGCTGGCCGGGAGCTTCCGTCCGGCTGGCGCCGTGTTCGGATCGCACGGTAAACACAGTGATTGTCCGTCTGGTCCGTCTGGTCCACCTATTAAGGTAAAGATAGATAATAAGTGTCCAAGGAGACCGCTCCGGCTGTGCCCGCCGCCGTTTCCGTTTGGGTCCACAGACACTTTTAAGAATCGACGTTCTGTCCGCCTGCCCAGTCGGACCGAGTCCTTGGCGCCGTGGCCGGCGAGTCCAGAGCTGCCGCGGAGGCTCGGTCATGAGCCGAGCCGAGCCCGTCGCCCACCCCTCTCCGGGCCACTCCGGAGACGCTTCACCGATCGCACTCAGACAGGACCGCGCCGCCCAACAGCTCTCAGGAACGACCGATGACCATCCAGACCGATAGACCGAGCGGCCTCATCTGCGCTGGTTGCAAGCGCCCAGTGCCCGAAAGCGAAGCGTGGCTCTCGTGGCTCGTCCGTGAACGGCAGACGGTCGCCGCCGCGGTGAGCCATGCCTACGGCGAGTGCATGCCGGGACGCAGCCGGCACGAGTGGTCGCCGGCTCACTCGGAACGCTGGATGCGCTGGATCTTCCCGGACGTCCAAGCCGATGACGCTCTGTGCGACCACACGCTGCACCGCGTCTGGGAACTATCGGGCGGCATCTACGCATGGGCCGAGGATGAACGCGCGACCGACAAGGTTGTGCGCGATGTCGTGCGCCAACTCTCGCCAGTGCTGCAGCTGGCAGAACTCGAGTCAGTCAGACGCAGCGCCGGTAAGCGACGCCGCGCGTAACAACTAACAGCGACATCAGCCAGACAAGTCTCGACGCGCAACGTGATGCCCACGTCGACGCGTGCAGGACAGCTACGCCCAAAACGACAGGAAACCCAATCATGAACACGATCAAATCTAACAGCTACACATTGTCGAAAGACTTCCCTGACAACACGACGCGCATGCGTGCGCTCGAGATCATCGAGCGTCTGCACATCGAGCCTGGGATGGCGGCGCGTATCGTCGTCCTCTTTGGGCTGGAGCTCGCGCCCGACGAACCGCCCATCACCCAGGACGGCGAGGTCTGGCTTACCGAGCTCGCGACCTACAGTATTTTGAACGTGCTCAAGCGCGAGGACCCGCGCGACTGGTTTCGCAAAGAGGCGACCGCGGTACTGGTGCAGTCGATCCAGGCGTTCACCGACGCGCGCCGCAAGCCGCCACAGAAGCCCAAGCTCGTGGGCGGCAAGGAAACCTACGAGTGCCAGACACCGGGCACGAACGAGATGTTTCGTCCGGAAGGCGACTCGCACTACTGCACCGAGGTCGGCTCGATCGTCATGCTGCTCGAAGCTGGCAACGACGGTGACCTCTCGCTCTCACCGGCCGAAGCACTGAAGAAAGCGATCGAGATCTTCGACGCTGCGAGTGCAGAGAAGCAACGCATTGCGAAGTGGACACCGCTCGGCGGCAACGCATCGGGCCCGCAGTGAGCGCATCCAGGACGACCCATCGACAGGAAACCCAGCCATGAAAACAGTATTCGCGAACGGCTACGTTCTGTCTGCAGATTTTGCAGACGGCAGACCTCGCATCCGCGTACTCGAAGTCGGCCGACGCCTGGGCGCCGAGCTCGGCGACGAAGGCTTGATTGCGAGCACTGCGGTGTTGTTCAGCAGCGACTACGGCGACGGCACGCCAGTCGAATCAACCGCAGGTAGCGGCTGCGTCTGGCTCACCGAAGTCCAGGCGTATGCATGGCTCGACGCCGCCTATCGCGGACAGCTCGAGCCCGCCGACATCGTCACACGACAAGTGGTGCAGGCGTTCGTCGACCTGCGCGCGGGGCGCACGGAGATGTTTGCGCCGCAGACTCCGATAGCGCCGCCGTACCCCCCGGAAGAGCGCCAAGGACCTAACGGCCCCGAATACAAGATGAGCGAGTGGAGCATGCTCTATCTGTACTTGCGCGTAGCTCGCGACGAGCCACTCGCGGGCAAAGACCACCGCGCGATGATCGCCAAGGTCATCCGGACGTTTGAGCTTCGACGTCTCGGACCACCAGGCGGCAGTCCGCGCCATCTCGCGTAGCACCGCATCCCCTCACCGCCGGCGCCCGAGCAGCATGGAACGCCGGCGGCTTCCCCCCACGTCTCACGTTCTCAGAGTCACTCACGCACGGAGTCACGCATGCCACGCCTTCCACCCGCCAACGACAACGACGCGTCCAAGTCACTCAGCATCACTGTCACGCTCCCGCCCGAGATCATCGCCGAGCTCGAAGCACGCATGCGCATCGTCGTTGTCGAAGCGCTCGAAGCGCAGACACGCCCGGCAGAACTTCTCACCGACGAGCGCGTGTGCCTCGAGCTGCTTGGGTGCTCGACACGCACGCTGCGCGACGTGCTGTTGCCCGCTGGTTTGCCGTGCCTACGCATCGGCGAGATGCGGCGCTACGACCCTGCCGAGGTCGTCGAGTGGCTGCGTGCGAACCGTGGGACGCCTCGTTGACGGCGCTTGTTTTCCAGGCTGTCCAGGCTCGCGCGGTCGACCACGGCAGCGTGTTACCGTCAAATACAAACGACCTCGCGCTGCGCTAACAGCCGAGGTCACGGCACACAGGAAATTGCGTCCTATGCACACGAAGACTGTACCACCGCGCCCGTGCGCGACCCGGCAACTTGAGCTGCGTTCGAGTGGGTATTACCTGCGCTATTGGGCCGTCGTCGACGGCAAGCTGGTATGCAGAAGAGCTGCACTCAAGACTCGCGACCGCGCCGTGGCCGAATCCGCCGCTGCAGCGCTCGTCGGCGCGACCGAGGTGCGCAATGCCTAGGCAAGCCACGGGGCAACTCATCCTGCGACCGAGCGGCTACTACGGTCGCTTTTGGGCCGTCGTCGATGGTGAGCGCATTCGTGTCACCAAGGCACTTGGTACGTTCAACCGCCAAGCCGCCAAGGTGAAGCTCGCGAGGCTCATGGCCGAAGCCGCCGCCAACCCGGGCAAGCCGATCGATGCTCGGCGCGTCGAGACTTTCCGCGAAGCAGCGACGCGTATTCACGAGCTACGAAAGACGGTCATCGCGCGCAAGAGCGCGACGAACGCATGGACGATGCTGCGCAACTTTGCCTTCGAAGTGCTCGGCGACATGGCCGTGACGGAGATCGAGCCGACCGATATCAACAGCGTCTACGACGCGATGAAGACAGCAGGCCTTGTGCGCGACACGGTGCTCGTCGGCAAGCGCACGCTGAGCGCGACGTTCAAGCAACTGATGCGCGAGGGTGTCGTCACGGAGAACGTTGCGCTCAAGGCCACGTTGCCGACCTTCAAGCAGGAGGTCGTGAAGGAACGCGCGGTGCTCACCGACGACGAGCTCGGCGTGTACTTGCAGTGGGAGCATCCTGTGCAGCGCTATCGACGGGCCGTGATCGAGCGCCAAACGATGGCGGTCATCGCACGCTGCTTCGGTGGAGCGAGGACCGGCGATCTGCACGTCATGCGCTGGGAAGCCCTCGACGTCGAAGGCGGCGCGTTCACGTGGGGGCGCGTGCCTCGGGCAAAGACCAAGCGACCTCAGCTGCTCGAGGTCCCGAGCGTGCTGCGTCCAACGCTTCGTCACTGGTGGGAACTAAGTGGCAAGCCGAGCGTCGGGCTGATGTTCCCTGTGGCGCATCATTCAACGAAGGGCCGTGATCGGCTCGGCGAGCAACGCATCAGCAGCTCGCATGCGAGAGGGCTTCGGCTCGATCTACAACGCGCCCGTGTCGCAGAACCAGGCACGGCACGCTGGCGCGAGTTGTTCGAGGAAACGCCCGAGACACTGCCGATCGACTTTCACTCCACACGCAGGTCGTTCGCTCAGGCGTTGGCCGATGGCGGCGCGACGCATCAGGAGGCGCTTGCCCTGACCGCCCATGCCGACATGAAGACGCACGCGCGGTACCTGCAGAGCAGCGGCAAGATGCGGCGCATGCCGGAGGCGGCGTTGCCTCGGATAAAGGCACTCGCAAAAGGCGCGGGTGAACGGAACGCCGAGGAATCCGACGTGCAGGCCGGAACGGCTTTCACTTCGGCTCCAATGAGTTCCAGCACATACACTGCGCACGTCCCACGCGCGCGGGGATGTGCCCAAGAGAAAGGCGACCAGAACATGAGTGATTCCAGGGATAAGGCGCAGGGGGCAGCGGACGAAAAGGTACCTCGAGTGCCTTTTGGCGGCGCCCTAGCGGCACTGCCGGCGACGGCCCACGTGGGGCTGCTCGATGTGCTGCGAGCCGCTCGGGAGGCGCACGCGCGTGGGGAGCATGCACGGGTGGGGTCGCTCATCGAGGCCGCGCTGCGCGAGCTCGAGCCGGCGCAAGCTCCTATCAGCAAGCCTGATATCAGCTCGAAGCAACCGAGGCGCCGACCGAGCCGGTAAGTAGGCACGACGATCGGCAACGACGGGCGCCCGGTGAGAGCCGCGGCGCCCGTTGCTTTTGGAGATCACCGCGGGGCGATCAGTCGATGCTGCTCGAACAACATCGAGGTGTAGACACCCACCTTGTTGTCGATGCTCACGATGTCTCGGATCTCCTCGAGCCTGCTCTGCCACGACTCGAATGAGAGCCCGACTTCGTCCGGGTACGTCGGGCGACCGTCGCGCGCTGTCTCGTATCTCGCGCTCCCCGCACCGGCCGGCTCGGCGGCTTCGATTTCGGGAACGAGCTTGATGATCTCATCCGGCAGTTGCCAACCGTGAGACGCGATCGCCGGCTGCTGCAGCAGCGTCGTCGTGTGCGCGACGAGATCGCTCAGCTCGTGGTGCATGTCCTTCCGCGCGAGCGGCCTGTGCTGCGGCAACCCCGAGCGCGAAAGGATGTCGTCTGCGCACGACCGGAAGGCTTTGACGTAGAGCTCCAGCGCGTGCCGCTGCAAAAAGAAGCACGGCCTCGCGAGCCTCCTGCGCATGCCCTCTTCCATCGCAGCGCTCAGCACGACGCGCGCAGCTTCCGTGTACGCGTCGGCGTTGCCCCGATACGCGGCCCACTCGTACGGCCCGCCGATGGTCGTTGTTTGCGTTGTTGTCATGCGCGCTTTGCGGCGCAGCCTACTACAGCCCCGAGTTGTCCCGGATGCCGCGAACGAGAAAGTCGAGCGACACATCGAGCGAGTCCGCGATCGCCACCAGGGTCAGCAGCCGGCGCGCCGCTACGCGACACCGACGACCACGCGCCCTAGCACGCTCCCACGCATGACCCAGTGCGCCTGCCCGGGCGCGAACAAGAGCCATGCGTCGTGCTCCACCCAACGCACCACGATGCCGCCGTTCGATTCGATCTCGATCAACATGGACAGCGCATCGGCCCGGCTCGAGCTGGGTTGCGCGACGCAACAGCGCGCGATTTGATTTACCGATGTTTCCGCGTCAAGCCTGCAATCGCGCATAGACTTTCGTGCATATCGACATGCATACGGCGCTTGCGGTACGCGCCGATCCATGTCCACCCCCTCGACCCCTAAGCCTTGGATCGGCGTCGGCACCCGTACTCGAGAACTGCTGCGTGCCCCCCCTCGGGTGTGTTCGCTGCGGCTTGCCGTGATGGCAGGTTGTCGGCTCGTGCCGCTCGACCATCCGCATGAGCTGCGCGTCGGCAGCGACATCGCGCTCGACTTCGAGCAGGAGCTGCGGCGTGTGCGCGGGGACGCGGCACTCGGGCTTGCCTCGTGGCTGCTGGAGCGCGCGGGCGTGCTACCGCAGCTCGACCTCGAGGCTCACAACGAAGCGCTCGTGCACGTCGCGCTCGAGCTCGTGTTGCCGATAGACGAGTTCGAGAGAGCGTGGCGTGCGCAGGCCGGCGAGCTTGAAGAGATCGATCAGTACTACCGGCAACACGTGCCGAGCGAGTGGCTCTTACAACTGGCTGAGCGCATGGAGGCCGCTGGCGCGCCTGTTTAATCGGGGATGCGCGTTGTAAGCTGCGAACTAACAGGAGCCACATGCCCGACTTCAGCAATCAATGGAATCCGATCGACCTGCCCGTAGACCGCTGTTTTCTAGGCGGCTACGGCACTCCGGGACTGCTCGAGGTCTCGGGCGCTGGTTTGCTTAACAAGTGGGATGAGCTGGCCGGTGTTGCGATGACGGGCGCGATCTTGCGCTACATGGGCCGGCGTCCATCGCGGTTCACGCTGCGCTTCAAGCTGCTGACGGGGGAGCACTGGCAGCAGTGGGCCGAGATTCGTCCCGTGCTGACGCGCCCACCCATCAACAAGAACAACACGGCCCTCGACGTCGATCACCCCGTGCTGAACGAGGTCGGCATCACACACCTCGTGGTCGAAGAGCTCAGCGCACCCGAGCAAGTCGAAGACGGCGTGTGGCAGATCGAAGTGAAGTGCATCGAGTGGCGGCGCTTCGGGATGGTACCGGCCACGCCCATCGATGCCGCTGCGGCGACGCCGTTCGATCCGCGAGAGGCGCAAATCCAGCAACTCCTGGACGAGCACCAGCAGCTGGTTCTCGCGCGCGACAGAGGTAACCCGTAAGTCAGCCCGAAGCTTCGCTCGCTGATGTCTCACGCCACCAACATCTCCGTGCTCCTCAGCTCGAGGCTGATGTTGATCGTCTGGGCCGGGCGAGCCGCGATCGTGCTTGATGGCGGCGCCTTCGTGCGACGCGTAGCTGTCGGCGTCGCGTGACGTAACAGGGCTGAGCGCATGGAGCCGCCTGTTTAATCACGTGTTCTCGTTGTAAGCTCTGGTCGAGAAAGGCTCGACCATGGCCGACGCGAATACATACGTCACTGTCAACGGTTTCACCTGCACCCGAGCGCGCGTGACAGTGGGCAACGTCGGCCCGTGGACAGCCGAGCTGCACCTGCCGAGTGCGACCGAGCTCGCGAGTCCTGCCACGTTGCGCATCGGCACGCTGACGATGGTCGGTGCGATCGTCGAGAATGGCGTCTACGCCGAGCAGCGTATGCTGCGCATTGTCGGCGGCACTGGGGGCTGGTCGCGGACCATCCCTCGCTGGTCGGTGCACAACGATGCAGGCGTGAAAGCGTCGCTCGTGGCGCAGCAGGCCGCGAGCGATGCGGGGGAGACGCTCGGTAGCTTCGAGGTCACGCCCGAGCGCCTTGGGCCCGACTACACGCGCGAGACGGGCCGTCCTGCATCGCGCACGCTCGAGAACGTCATCGGCGACCGAGCGTGGTGGGTCGACTTCGAGGGCGTGACGCACGTAGGCGAGCGGGCCACGACGGCGCTTCAGACTGGGTCGTATACCGTGCTCGACTACGAGCCGGCCGAGCGCACGGCGACGCTCATCGCAGACGACCCTCGCACCATCACCGTGGGCGCGGTACTCGCTGACGGCATCGACACGCCGCGTGTGATTCGGGAGATGGAAATCACAGCGAACGGTGACGAGCCGCTTCGCTTTCACGTGTGGCTCGGCGGTGCGGCGAGCGGTGCTGGTCGGCTCGCCGCCCTGCTCAAGAGCGTCGTGCAGCAGTCCACAGGGCTGCGGCTGCTTGGCGTCTACCGGTATCGCGTCATTCAGCAAGAGGCGGATGATCGCATCCACGCACAGCCGGTCGACCAGGCGCTGGGCTTGCCCGAGCTGCATCGGATTCCGATCTGGCCCGGCACGTCAGGCACGAAGATGCGCTTGGTTCCCGGCGCGAACGTGCTCGTCAGCTTCATCGATGGCAGCCGCGCGCATCCGATTGTGGTCGGACACGAGCCGAGCAACGGGTCGGGCTTCGTGCCTGCGTCGCTCGTGATCGGTGGGCTCGAGGGCCCGGCTGCTGCGCGCGTCGGCGACGCCGTGAACATGGCGCTCGGCACGTTCACTGCGACCATCGCCGGCAACCCAACCACGTGCACGATCACCGCGTGGCAGTCGCAGGGCAGCATCGCCGCCGGCAGCTCCAAGGTGTTCATCGCATAGACATGACCACGACTAACAAACCATCACCGCTCGCAAGGACCTAACAACATGCACAACATACTGAACCGCTCCTATCTACTCAGCGACGCTGAGCGCCGAAACAAGCCGCTCGCCATCATCGGCGACCGCGTGATCACACGCGCGCAGGCCGAGCGCGGCGAGCCACGCAAGGACGACAAGAACGACGACAACAACAACGACCGCACCCTGCGCGACGACGCGGCCGACCTCGAAGCCCTGCAGGCAAAGGTCGAGCTTCTCGAGGTCGAGAATAATGACCTGCGTGTGATCATGGCGGAGCTCGCGGCGACAGCGCGTAACGCCCTGGCCGACCTCGATAAGGCACGCGCTAAGCAGCAGCAACGGCAGCAACAACCGCAGCAGCGCAAGCAAGCCCAGCGCGCAGCGGCGACCAAGCGTCCGACTGCTGCCGAGGTCGAGCGTGTCATCAGAGCGTCGTCCGCCGCGCTGGCTCGCATGCAGGCGGCCCATGTCTCGAGTCGACCGATGGCTGAGGCGTGGCGCTGGGGCGGGCCCATGGCCTCGTGCCGCACCGTGCCGGGTCCGAACGGGCGGCTGCTCCCACGGGGTATCCTGTGACCACCGCCAAGCCCAAGCGTCCGAGCATCATCAGCACCATCGGCGCCGCCATCGGCGTCACGTCAAGCGACGCCACGGCGGACGAGGCTGCACCTGTCGAGCGCGTGTGGCCATCGACGCGGGCCGAGCGCGCCGCGATGCACAACGCCCTGCTCGGCGAGGCACAGCGCGCGTACAAGGTGGTGTGTGACGAGCTCATCGAGAAGGACCAGGCGCTGCACCGTGAACGCGTCCTGGCCGAGCGGCTGTTCACCGACCACTGCGCGCAGCTAGCGAGCGAGTGCCAGGCGCACGATGCGCGCGACTACGAAGCCGCCCGTGCACGCGCACAGGCAAGCCTGGTCGGGCTCGCGCGCGAGTGGACCACTGAGCCCCAGCGCAAGACCGCGGCTGCCATCGCGCTGGCGTCCGTGGCGCACGCAGAAGAGCTACACGACCTGCGCCCGGGCCCCACCGTCGTCGAGCACGCGGGCGTGGTGCTTGCGGCCGCGCTGTGCGAAGCGCTCGGTTGCCCCCCTGCCACCGAGCACGCTGGTCGCGCACAGGACGTCGCGCGTGCGGCGCTGCGGCGCGATGACGCTGTCTCCTTGAGCGAGCGGCTCACAGCGCTCGAGAAGGGCATTCTCGCGTCGCTGCGTGATGCCCGCGAGCAGGCCGACCAGCCGCGTGTACGCGCCTCACGCGCGGTCTAACAGCGCGCTCAATCTGCTCGAAGACGGCGGCGTGACCCCCTCGGTCAGCCGCCGTTGTCGCGTCTACGCTCGACCACGCAGGGAGGCTCGCGTGCCACGACAGACAGCCGACGAGCGCCGTGAGATCGCACGGCGCGCTGCGGAGGCTGAGCGGCTTCGACAGGCACGTGAGCGCCGAGCTCGGGCGCCGCTGCCGACTCCGGTGAGGCCCCATGGAGCGCCCTCGCGAGGGGGCGACAAGGGCGGCGGCTTCGACCCGTTCTTGACAACGCGGCGGTGAGCGGAGCGAGGGCCGGCGCGCCGGAAGCCACCTCGATGTTGACAAAGTTGACAGAGGAAACAATCCAAGCGCCCGCAGACGTTCGGTTTTAGCGGCCGCGGCGAACTTTGGTTTCGGATTGTCTACTTTTAACGCTGGTAGCAAAAAACGGCCTCGGACTTCGAAAAGTCCGGCCGTAGACGCGCCCCTGGCCTCTACTGTAGCCCGGGCCTCAAACCCGCCACAACGGGCCCCACGGGAGCCCTCACCGCCGCCCGCTGCAGGCTCTAGGAGGCGCCGTGGCGGTCGACCACTGCAAAGCCCAGCCTCTCACGCCACGCCTCTTAGGCGAATGCTCCGTGCGCCGAGCACGGCCCTCCAACACTCGGCGTGGTGCTTGGCGTGGCGAGTCAATCCCGGCTCGCGGCAGTGGAGGCATCGGCGACGGCGACCCGCCCGCTCAGCCCGCAACCGCTCGGCGTAGTCGGGTCGCTGCCAAGCCGCCCGCATCGCACACGGCCGACACCGCTTCGACGCCGTCAGCTGCACCAGGCACAGCGGGCACAGTCGCTTGAGCATGGGCTGGTCGCGTCGACCGTCACGTGCGCGCCTCAGACGCTTCTGCTCGCGGATACACACCCTGCACTCGCGCCCGTGCTTCGCAGGCGTAAGCGCGTGTCCACGCGGACACGTGACCTTGCGCGCGTTCGTCGCAGCCGGCCCGATCCCACGCAGCAGGTTATCGCGGTTCGTAATCTGCTCGATGTGCGAGGGCCGCACGCACGCGCGGTTGCGACAGATGTGATCTGACACAAGCCCCGGCACGAGCGGAACATCGCTCAACGCAAGCGACACACGATGCGCCGCATACCATCGGTCGAAGAAGCTGACGACGCCGTAGCCGTTGTGCGTCGCACCGAGCCACATCCAACAACCACAACCAGGTTGCTTCTCAACACGCGACCAAAACCTCGCAACCTGTTCCTGCGTCAACGCCGGAATCTCTCGAGCAGTGCGCGGCATGTGCCCCCTAGACCGGCGCCGTGGGCGCATCGACTGAGTGCGGTCGTGGCTCGCATTCTACGTCACTGCCAACAGCGGCGACAGGCACAAGCGTGTTGGCGCGTGCACGTCGTGCTCTCTCAAGCACCACACCCATACGCTCGCGATACGCAGGGTCGCGCCACCTCGGACGCTGCGCGCACGACCGGCAAAGCCTAACCGTCGTCAGCTCCACGCCGCACTCGGCACACGGCCGCTTGCGTAACGGCCTGTGCCTGCGCGCGGGCTTGCGGAGCTTACGCATCGCACGCACGCACGTGAGACAGACCCGCTGCATAGACCCGCTGCGTGCCACCTTGCGCGCGACGAGCTCGTGGCCACGCGAGCACAAGACCTTGGTTGCGTTTCGCGCGCACACGCCCGATCCACGAAGCACCGACTCGCCGATCGTGATCTGCTCGAGGTGCTCGACCCGCACGCAGGCTCGATTGCCGCAGAGATGTGTCGCCACGTTCCCCGGCAAGATCACGACACCAGCAAGCTCGAGCGCCACGCGATGCGCCGGATGGCACCGACCACGAAACCACGCTTTGCCGTAGCCCTTCGACTCGCGGTAGGCCGTCCACGTCCAGCAGCCGCTGCCATCGCCGCGATCTACCCGCGCCTCAAACGAAGCCCGCTCACGCGCCGTAGGAGCCGAGCTGTTCACACTGAGCGCTTCGCCGCCCGCGGAACTGAAGCTCGACGCGGGCGGCGATCCAACCATGTCGATCACCATGCGGGAGCCTATCAGGTTGCGGCCCCGACCCGCGAAAAGGACAACACGGGCCGGGGCACCGTCGCCAACTAGTCCGGGGCTGAGCCTATCACGCGTCGGCACGCGAACGCCGGCAGAGCTACCCCGGCTCGCACCCGAAGTGATGCGAGCCGAGGCCTTGATGTGACCGAACGTGAGCCCCGACGCTATCACGCGCCGGCCCGAGCGACGTAACGCGCGCTGGCCAGTGGTAGCATCGGTCCCTCTGATGGTGCGCTCGAAAGGCTGGCAGGCCGATCGAGCGCGGAGGGAGATCGCGTGACCGATCCGAGTGACACCTTACACGCACGCAACCTGCGATGGCAGATGCTCTGCATGCCTGCGCCGCTCGACCACGATCGACCGATGCTACCCAGCGAACGCGCACAAGCGATTGAGTACGTACGCGGCTGGCTCGACTGGCAAGAGCTCGTCCCTGCCGACCACCCGTCGATGCCGGTCTACGAGGCACAGCTTCGTGAGGTGCAGGCGACAATCCAGCGCGTGCGCGGCGTGCACCGGGACACGGACATTCGAAACCTCATCATCGAGCACGCGCTCTCTTACGATAAGAGCCTGTCCCGTGTTCCCGCGGACGCTGAGAGTGCTGCAGAGCAAACACGCGACAGGCTCAAGATGCTCTTCAAGGGCATCGTCCGAAAGGCTGAGTCGCTGAACACCGGGCTTGGCCATCGCCTGCAGAAGCACAAGGCCGATGTGCTGCGAGCACTTGAGCTGTTACCGAGTGGTCGCCGTGAAGTGATCTACGTCCTGACCAACGCGCTCAGCGACAAGCCGAATGCGATCGTGTGGACGCGTCACGGGCCCGGAAAGTCCGAGCACCGTAGCAAGGCCGTGGACCACTTCGACAACTGGCGTAAGACCCGCGCGAAAAAAGTGACCCCTCCCAAGTAACTTGGCGGGGGTCCGTCCCCTAGCACTCGTGCCTCCCGAACCTCATCGTGGGTGCGGGAGGAAATCAATGAGCACATCGCACGCCGAGCTCGACCGCGAGCTCTTTCGGCACTCGTTTGTCGTGGTGAGGTCGCGCGTCATCGTCTGCGACTGGCGCACTTATATCCGCGAGCTCGCGGCGCCGGGCTCCGTGCGTGGCCTCGTCGGCGAACGCATCCGCTCGGACATCGAGCTGCAGCGTCGCCTGCTTGCGCACCGCGTTCTCGCTCGGGTCGACGCCTACCGAGACATCGTGGACTCGCGCCGCTTCGAAGCGAAACGCGCCTAACGCCGACCGCCTCGCTGCGCATGGCGCGCTGGCCCGAGGCTCACAAACAGCAACCCAGGCCCTTACAAGGCAAAGCCCCAAACGCGACCAACGCTGGGGCTTTCACAGACAGGAGAGTGAGTGCAACCCACTATACCATCAGTTGCCGCCGGCGGGCACCCGCTCGAGCAACCGGCCACCGAAACCAGCAACAACCCAAGCAACGACAACGCCGGCTCTAACTGGATCGGGTGCATGCGCCCCGTCGATGTGCGGGACGCTGCTGAGTCGCTCGAGGTCTTGATTCATCGCACTCTGATCGCCCGCTGCCCCGCGTGTGGTCAGGAGCGGCCAGTGGGTCGCAACGGCAAGCTGAAGTCTAGCGGCCGCACCGGCGTTGTTGTCACGCCGAACGGCCTCGGCTCGCGCTGCCTAGCGTGCGGCGTAGGCGGCGACGCTCTGGACTACGTCGCACGAACGTTATGCGGTCGTCGCCTGCGCGACTGCGATGGCGAACAGTTCCAGGTTGTACGCGAATGGTGCGTCCGCTTTCTCGGCCTCTCGGGCGCAGCCGCCACGGGCGGAAGCTACAAGCCCCGACCTCGCCGGGAGCACAAGGCGCCCGAGCTCGAGCCTGAGCCCCGTGTGCTCGAGCACCCCTTGGCCGCGGCACTGCGACTGCCAGCGGGCCTGCGCGACTGCGCTGGCGAGCTGCTAGACGAGGAGCGCCTGAGCGAGCTGTGCAAGCTGCTCTGCTACCACCGGGACTACGATGTTCGGCCCTTCGAGCTCGACATTCGCTCGCGCTGGCATCGGACCCTTGGCGCAGTGCTGACTGCCGGCGTCTCTCCACAAGCGCTGTGCGTGGCGGTGAACGAGGTGGGCTCGCCCGAGTGGGACGCGATGCAGCCACGCATCGCAGAGCGCCGTGCTCGCGAGCTCGAGGTGCCGGAGGTGCCGATCGCACTGCGTGAGGTGCTCGGCTTCGAGGCGCGTCTGCTTCTAGAACTGCCAGCCGCAACAACGCTGGTGTGCCGTACCACGCGGACCGAGCAAACGGTCGTCGTAACCAACGCTCGGGCCGTCTACGCCGCCGCTCGAGCACGTGACCTACCGGCGATCGTCGGCGGCGAGTGGGCCGCTCTCGTGCGTTCCACGGAGCAGGATCGCGTATGGCCCGCCGACGTCGAGCAGCTGATCGAGCGCAAGTTGAAGCAGCCGGATGTCCGCATCCGCTTCTTCGACCGCGACCTGATTGGCACCGTCGAACCCGAGCACTGGACTACCGCGCGTGTGCTTCGCCGCGTGGGCCTCGAACTGCTCGACGTGGGCGTCGGCGATGAGATTCCGGCGGCACTGACGCCCCGCGATGGAGACCACGAATGACAGCTCCGAAGTTCACTCTCGGCACGTTCGACGTTGCGGTATTCCGCGATGTTCCCGGCTTCGACGACGCCCAACCCGAGCCGGGCACTGTCAACGGCAGCGACCCGGACTACGACAGCGACAACGACAACGAACCAGAAGCGCCGCCGGACGTTCCTGCGAGCGAGCAGCCTTCACAGCCAGCAGACGAACCTGCTGCGCCGCCAGGACCCCGCCCTCAGCTCTGCGACCAGTTTCGTCGCGAGCTGCGCGCATCGGCAATCACCGACGCGACGATCGCCCACTTCGGGCCGTACACAGAAACCAACGTCAGTACGATCGCCGAGCGACTCAACCGCAACGTGCGGTCGTTTCGGGACCGCATCATCGGCCCCAAAGAGCTCGGCCCAGCGCTCTTGACGCGGGCGCTGTGTTTGCCGTGCCGTAAGCCTGATGCGCCGCCCGACGCAGCCCCGTGCTCGTATCGGTACAAGGTGCTGCCGCCACTGCCTGCGATGCAGAAGAAGCGCGACTCAGACGGCGCGTACGTGCTCGACGACGAGGGGCGCCCTGTCTACGAGTACGACCTCACAGACGACGGTTGCTACAAGCCTGCGAAGTATCTATCGCCATCGCGCAGCCAAGGCGGTCCGCCTCCGCCGATGTACATCCTGACGGCGCCCGGCGTGTCGCTGGTTGAGCTGTTGAAGAGCGATATGCCAGTGCTCGTAGCGTTCACGGAGGGCTGGAAGAAAGCGGTCGCGCTACTGCAATGCGGCTTCGGCGTCGTGATCGCGCTCGACGGTATCTACGGCTTCGGCGACTCGGACAAGCGCAAAGCACACCAGCACGAGCACCCGCACTCCAAGCGGTTCTTCTGGCACCCCGACATCGAACGCTACATCGCGCCGTACTTGAAGGGACGCAAGATAGTCATCGCGTTCGACCGCTCCGCCAAGCCCGACCCACAAGAACGGCACGCAGCCAAGTCGCTGGCCAAGCTCTGCTACGGCTCCGGCGCTGCCGAAGTCCGGAACGTAGTTCCACCGAGCATCGACACGAAAGGCGTCGATGACTTCTACGCGCTGCACGCACGACGCGATGGCGCCGAGCCCAACCTCAGCCAAGACGCTGCCGTTGCGTACAACCTCGATGCCGGCAGGGCCGCCGTGCTCGAGCTCATCGAGCAGGCCGCTGTGCTGCCGCGTACGGCGGCGAAACGCGGCGGCACGCAACCGTTAGATGGTAACGCTCCGCCATCCGCAGGCACCGGAGCCGACTGGGAATCGCAGCTGACCCGCTCCGACAACGACGCGATCAAACCGTCGACGCGAAACCTTGCGCTGATCTTCCGCTGCCATGACATGTGGCGTGGGCGCCTGCGGTACAACTCACGCAGCACAGAGAGTGAACTGCTGCCGGGCTCGCCGATCAGCGGCGCCACGCATACGCAGCCCCGCGCGCTCAGCGACGTTGACTCGACCCTCGCATCGATATGGCTGGGCGATGTCTACGACATCGATGTTGCCCCGGACAGCAGCAGACTGTTAGGCGCGATGCGGGTCGTCGCCGCGGAGTCACCCGTTGATCCGTTTGTCGAATGGCTCGACGAGCAGCGATGGGACGGCGTGCCGCGGATCGACACCTGGCTGAGCACCTACTGCGGCGCCGAGGACACGCTTTTGCACCGCGCGTTCGGAGCCCGCTTC
>Ga0247667_1000226_pt1 | contig 16801 bp, 30 predicted proteins | sample CNK08_metaG_FD_183027 | JGI IMG/M metagenome (GOLD analysis project Ga0247667, IMG submission 183027) | Soil microbial communities from Purdue University Martell Research Forest, Indiana, United States - CNK08 | ecosystem: Environmental > Terrestrial > Soil > Temperate forest > Bulk soil... | reverse complement strand
CCGTGTCATGCAGGCTCGTCTGCTCCGGGTAGCCCATGACCTCGAACGGGATGCAGCCCCCGAAGATGACGACGGCCGGACAGCCGACGATCCGCGCCGCGTGGTGCAGCCCCCCCTCCGGGCCGAGGTACGCCTCCGCGACGGCGAGCAGCGCGACGACCTCCCGGAAGGTCAGGTCCGTCAGGGTCTCGGTCCCGATCAACCGACGGGCCCCGGCCGTGTGCACGACGCGGACGAACCGGACGCCGCGACAGAGCCGGACGACCCGCTGGTAGCGGTCGACGCCCCAGTCCTTGTTCTGGGTCTGGATCGGCTTCACAGTCGGCTCGATCAGGACGAACGGCCCGCCCCGGAGGACGGCCTGGGCGCGCTCCGTCTCGCGGTCGGTCAGGTAGATCTCCCCGACGTTGTCCCGGGCCCGGAACCGGCCGTTGTAGCGGAACCCGGTCTGCTGCGTGAACGGGTACCGGAGGTAGGGCCGCGCGCCGGGGGCGTTGACGACGTACCGCTTCGGGAGGGCCCGGGTCCGGGCTGCGGCCGAGAAGGTCCGCCCCTGCTGCGGGGTCAGGATCGCGGGGTTGTGCATCCAGACCTCGTGCTGCCGGATCCGCCCGATCGGGTCGACGATCGCCACGGGCCCGAGGTCCGGGGCCTTGTCGTAGAGCCGCTGGGCCTGTCCCGCCGCGAGCAGCTCGTCGCCGTAACCCATGTCGTCAGCCCCTCGGAGTCCCGACGGTACCGTCGGCGTAGGCCCCCCGAAGAGCCATGATGGCCTCGCGAAGCTGGAGCGGCATCATTGAGAGGTCGCAGCCTAGTAACTCGTGGCGGTGCAGGTAGCACTTCGCCTCCTTGTCCCCGGCTCTGATGCTGACGATGACCACGCCCGTCGCCAGCCGATCACGGTCGGCCTGTTCCTGTGGTTTGCTCATGAGCGCCTCTTCGGCTCCCCGCACCAGCGGCAGAGCGCCACGGCCCCCTCGACGTAGGTCTCGACGTAGTCGTGACGACCCTGCGCGCACCCCAGGAGCCCCGCCTCGCGCTGGCACTCCCGGCAGGTCTCCGGTCCGCCGTAGCGGACGACGATGCCGTCCTCCCGTCGCGTGACGTGCCCGTGGCGCTCGCTCACGAGGCGACGGTCCGTCCCGTGTAGACGACCGCCTCGACCGAGAACGGCTGGAGCGGCTTGTTGTACGTGTGCGTGAAGATCCGGATCCGGCCCCCGGCCGCAAGGACTGCCCGCTCCTCCGGGGTCGGCTCCCACTCGGACATCAGGACCCCGTCGTCCGTCTTGCTGACCGGGAGCGGGAGGTACTCGGGCTGATCCTCCGCGTAGATGACCAGCCGACCGCCTTCCTGGTGCTCCTGTGGCGTCACGGGGATCATGCAGGCTCCTTGTCGGTCCTGACGGCCGGGACCATGATGACGTCGCCGTTGATGGTCTCGACCTCGGCGTAACCGAGCGTACGCAGGTACGCGACCGCGTCGAGGTCCCCGATCCCGTACTTCGCGCCGTGCCCCGGCTTCTGCTCGACGATGATGACCGGCTGCTCGCGGAGGATCGTCTCGCGCGCCCCCTGGACCACGAACAGCTCGTATCCCTCGCAGTCGATCTTCAGGAGGTCGAGCTCGGTGAGCACGAACTCGTCGAGGGTCATCAGCGTGGCGACCTCCGTCGACTCGCTGGTGTCTCCATCCGGTCGGACGTAGGTGTCTCCTGACGACGACGGTCCGGTCAGCATGCTCACCAGTCCTGTCCGGGTCCCGAGCGCGACCGCGAGGAGCGTGCCCCCGCGCCCGTTCATATTGGCGCGCCAGCACTCGCGGTGCGCCCGCTTCGGCTCGAACGCCAGGAGGTCCTGGAAGTCCTTCGCCATCCAGTAGGACCAGAGCCCGACGTGCGCGCCGACGTCGACCGCGCGCCGCCGCTGGCGGCAGTGCCGGAGCGCGGCCTCGTACTTGCGGAGCTGGTACGTGAGCCGCCCGTCCCGGCGCTGCTGCTGGGACGTCATCCACGCCTGGAGATGCGTCTCCCCGTCGGGGAGGAACCAGCGGTCGAACTTGATCATCGCTTGAGCGCCAGGACGGCGAGCGCCAGGACGGCGACGACGACCAGGGTGATCCAGACCGCGCGCCAGAGCAGCGCGACCTGCGTCCTGATCTCCGGCCGTCCGAGGTAGCCCAGCGTCGTCGCGACGTCGAGGGCGAAGCAGAGCAGGGCGACGAGCAGCGCGAGGACGCTCACGCCATAGAGGGAATGGGTCACGGGAAGGACTCCTCCCCGGCGTGGAGGTACTCGCGCCACTCGTCGGCGTAGTCCGAGCCCTCGTAGCCGGTCATGTCCGGGGTGCCGAGCGTGAAGTGGACGAGCTTCGGGTCGTGGTGCCGGGGCGGCGTGACGCCGACGAGGAAGTTCCACTCGACCGGCAGCTCCCCGATGTCCTCGTCCCTGAGCCAGCAGAACCGATGCAGGTCCCGTCCTGGGACGGCGTTGAGCAGCCGCCAGTCGAGGCCCGCGTGCGCGCGGTGCTCGCAGTTCCAGAGGATGACCGAGGACCAGTTCTTCCGCGCGTAGCGGGTCTGGATCTGGCCGTCCATCTTCTCGGCCTCGGTCGGGACGTACTCGTGCTTGACGACCATCACGGCCGAGGCAGGGTCCGCGAGGTGGAACAGCTGCGACAGGTCCGCGCGGCAGAGGACGTCGGAGTCGGCAAAGAGCGCCCAGCCCTGACGCCCGCAGAGCAGCGGCGTGAAGAACCGCGCGATCGCGTGCTCCGTCGACATCGGGGCCTCGGAGATCACGTCCCAGAGCCGCCCGTCCCGCCGCTCCGTCGGCCGCGTGTACCAGCCCTTGCGGATCAGGTCCGGGAGCGACAGGCGGTGCACGAAGACGGGCTCGGAGGTCCGCCGCCGGATCGACCGGTCCGCGACCTCGAAGGCCGCGCGCTCGCGAGGGTCCGAGCCGAGGATGACGCGCATCAGTTCCGGTCTCCGATCGCGCGCCAGCAGTCGCCGCGCGCCATCTCCTCCATCGTCCATTGGTTCGCCGCCAGCGCGTAGAGGAACGCCTCGCGGTCGTCGGGTAGGAACGGGGTCTCGATCTTGCGGAGGTTCTGGAGCCCCATCCGGTAAGCGGCAGACTCGAAGGAGGAGACGAAGACCGGGACCCCGGCCGCAATGGCATCGACGGCCGCGTTGCTGGAGTAGGTCACCAGGGCCCAGGCGTCCCGGAGGTCCTCCGCGAGCGAGCGGCGCTTGACGTTGGCCTTCCAGCGGACCCTAACCGAGCGGTCGCACTCCTCCGCGAGGATCCGGACGACCTCTCCGAGCCAGCGGTCGACGTCGTCCCCCTTGAGCTTGAAGAACGCCGGGGAGTTCGGGCAGACGACGACGTGGCTCCCCGTCCGCCGCCAGGGCCGGATCGGGATCCCGAAGGACTGGAACCGCGTCTTCGAGCCGGGGCCGGTCCCGTCGTGCTGGAGGGCGTCGCGCGTGACCCGGTAGTACTTCCCGCGCCCGAAGTACGCATGATCGCCATAGAAGACCGTCCGCCCCTGCTCGCGCGCCCGCTCCAGGAGGTCCCAGAGGGTCGGGGAGCCGAACAGGGCAACGGACCCGGGCAGGAGCTTCGTCGAGGCGACGACGGTCCCGCCGCAGCCGCGCGCGAAGGCGTCGCACCAGCGCGGGGACGTGCTCTCGGCCGGGGCCTGATAGACGACCGGGACGCTCATGGCCGGATCGCCAGCGCGCGCTCGTAGGAGACGGGGACGACGGGCTCGTCCCTCGTCGGCACGACGACGTCCGCCAGTTCGACCCGCTGGACGACGTTGCCAGGGAGGAACCGGTTCACGGTGGCCGCGCCGTCGTCGCCGCAGAAGACCATCAGCCCGTCCGGCACGTTAGAGGTCCCGACGATTTCGAGGCCGAACAGGCGGACGCCGCCGTCGGGGGTCCACCATGCTGAGTCGACGGACCGCTCCAGGATGTGCGCCTCGGTCAGGAACGACACCCGGGCCTGCATCGAGGAGAGCCGACAGCGGGACTCCATGAGCCGCCGCTTGCCGTCGCGGAGGACCTCGCGGACGTCCTCGGGATCGTCGAACGTGACGTGATGCTCGACCACGGCTACGCCCTCGGGAACCGGGGGACCGCCCCGGCCGGGGCCGCGACGATCCGCGTGCCCGCGTCCGGGCTGAGGAGCTTCTTCGTGAACGTCTCCTTCGCCAGCTCCAGGAGGGCGATCGCGAAGAACGGGTCGGACTTCGCGGACCCGGTCGTCGCGATCCCGTCGTCCCGGAGGACGACCGTCAGGGTCGCCAGGACGCGCGGGGCTGCGGCCTCGGTGCCGTCGACGGGTGTGTCTGCCATCAGAGGACCTCTCGGAGTGGGCGCGTCGGGAAGCACTCTAGCACGGAGCGCCGCGAGCAGTTGACGATCTCGACGCCGACGGCGCGCGCGGCCTCGGCCATCGAGGGCCACGCCTCGCGCATCTTCCCGTAGTTGCGCGTGCCCCGCCAGCGATCGTCGCGGTGGAAGTAGTGCTCTCCGTGCTCCGACTTCTGGTAGTCGTACCCGAGGAGGAGGACTCGGGCCGCGCCCATCAGGACGGCGAGGTTCACGGCCTGATAGCCGGACGACTGGCCGTGCGCGACGGCCCAGGGGTCCGCGACCTGGAGCCCGAACTTCGGCCCGGTCTCCAGGAGCCGGAGGCCGAACTCGCGGGCGGCGGTCGCATCGAGCGTCGTCCTGAACCGCCCACGGAACGCCCGCGCGCCGTACTCCTTGCGCCACCAGCGGAGGTCGCAGGCGTGGAGGACCTCGGCGCGCGGCGCGTACCAGTAGCCGTCCCCGGCCGCGACGACCGGTGCGTGCGACAGGGCGTACGCCGCGTCGTCCTTGGTGATCGACGGCCCTGCCCCGATACAGACGACCGTGGCCCCGGAGAGGTAGCGCGGGACGATCCAGTAGCCGTCGGCCGTCCCGTGATCGATCGGGACCGGCCCGACGTACGTGCACGGCCAGCAGACGTCGTCGCTGACGCCGTGGACGCAGCGAGGAAGCGACCGGGCGACGGCCATCAGTTCCCGTCCGAGCCGCTGGGGACGACCGGCGCGCAGTTGATGACGGCCTGCTCCAGCATCTCGATCCGGTTCTTGTACGCCGCCTCGGAGAGCCGCTGCCCCTCGTCGATCCCGGCGATATAGGCGCGGCCGACCAGGGCGACCACCAGGGCGACCGGGAGGACGACGACCCAGAGGAACGCGGACAGCGGGAGGTCGCGCAGCCGGGACGGCCTGGGGCCGCGCTTTGCGAAGTAGTCCTCCCACGCGCGGTCGTTCCTGTCCGTCATGGCCGGATCCTCAGGGCGCGGACGACGGCCTCCGCGACCTCAGGAGCGACGGACGTTGCCGTCGCCGGGTTCTGCATTGCCTCCATGATGGCCGCGCAGATCCGGTCCGCGCTCGTGCCGCTGATCGTCACAGTCGGCGGTCGACGGATCCCCCGGACGTATCTCCGCTCGGCGTCCGAGTGCGTCGTGACGTCGATCACGTCTCGACTCTCAGAGACGACCTCGCGTACGTCTGACAGGTCGATCTCGACGACCCCAGACCACGGCGCTCCGCCGTTGACCGGGTCGACCGTGAAACGGCTCACGATGCCCCCTCGGCGGGCTGGAGACGCGCCTGGGCGCGCCGCGCCTCGTCCGACGCCTGTCGGTCCTGCCAGCCGACGCGGCGCGCCCTGCGGTCCAGGCAGGCGTCACGGTTCCAGCAGATCCCGTAGGTCTGCCGCTTGTCGACGACCCGGATCGACTTCGACGTCCCGATCCGCCCGCACTGGTGGCACCCGTACATCGACTTCCCGCGCGGGGCCTTCGCTCGCCGCCTGGACTTCGCCACGTCTAACCCTCCCTCACCTTGAGCGCCCGGACTGCAGACTCGACCGGCTCGACGGTCGCTCCGCTCGGACGGCAGTACCGGTCGTAGATCCTCCGGAGCCACGCGACCTGATGGATCGTCGCGCGGTCCTTGAGCCCCATGTCGTGCACGAACGAGGACTCCTTCGCGGAGAGCCTGTCCTCGATCTTGAGGAGCACCAGGAGCCGCTCGCAGTCGCCCTCAGACCAGAGGAGCGCGCCGCCGTCCGGCCACTCGTCGCGGCGTCGGCGTCGCATCTCACGGCCTGAGGCGGAGGGCGCGCGTCCCGAGGAACGCCTGGATCCGGGCGACCACGTCCTCGTCGACGTCGCCCTCCGGCTCTGTCCGCACGACGACCCGCCCGTTCCGCTGCTCCTGGACGATCCGGAACCCGGGGAGCGGGACGAAGGTCGGCTCGACGCGCCCCTCGAACTCCAGGTCGACCCCGTCGAAGGCCAGCATCTCGACGCTCAGCCGGTTGACCTCGTCGACGCTGAAACGGACCGAGGCGTCCCGGACGTGCGGGAGGACCTGTCCGTCGACCTCGATGACCGTCCCAGGTCCGGCTCCTCCGGAGCGGATCCGGATCACGTCCGGACCTTCAGCGCGCGGCGGACCGGATCCGCGAGGAACAGGGCCTCGCCGCCCCCTCGGATCGTCCGGTCCATGATCCGCATCGCGTCTGTGGCGCTCGGGTTGTTGTACGTCGGCCCCTCCGCGCGCGCCCGCCGCAGGTAGTAGCACAGCTCGTTCGCGGCCTGGAGCGCCCGGTCCGTGTCGAAGACCCCGTCAGGTGTCCAGCAGCGCGACGCGAACCCGACGAGGTAGTGCGCGTTCTCCGCGTCGTACTGCCCATCCATGATCCGCGTGTCCCGGTGTCGCTCGAAGATCTCAGGGGCGGTCTCCTCGTAGCCGTCCACAAGATCGTCCGGGTCAGGCCGGAGGTTGTAGGGCGGCGGCATCAGCTGCGGACCTTCATCGCGCGGACCTGGGGACGATACGGGTCGACTGGATCCGGCTCCTCGACCGTCTCGACGACCGCGCTCTCGGGCAGGCTGACGATCGTCCCGTTCTCGGTCCGGATATGGCCCGTCGGCGTGATGACCCCCTGGAACTCGTACGACGTCCCGTCAGGGAAACCGACGCGGTACCGGTGGGGCTCCGGGACGTGGACAGAGGTCCCGATCCCGACACGCGGGCCGCGCGCGTTGAACCCGACGAACTCGCCCGGGGAGAGCATGACCGGGACGCTGTCCCGAGACCTGGGACCCGGGTCGTCGGCACGGCTGACCAGCCGGAGATGCTCCGGAAGCACGGAGACCGACCCGCCGTCGCCGCTCGTGCATATCACGCCGAGGACTCCGTCCTGCTCCTCAAGATGCTCGACGACCAGTCGGAGACCGGCGAGGCTCCCGGTGGTGACCTGGACGACGTCCCCGGTGTCCGGCAGGCGGATGGGATCGCGGACCGGCCTCACCTGATGCGGGTGGCACCGGTAAACGGTCCCGTCTCTGGCGTGGACCTCGACGCGGACCTCCCCGTCGACGGGGACGTCGATCCTCGCGACCGTCCCGATCCCAAAGGACGAGCCGTCCCGGACGACCTCGACGAGCGTCCCGAGCTGCGGGAGGCCCTCGCTGCCGATCGTCGCCGCCAGTCGGGGCCGCACGACGCCGGGTCGACGGCGGCTCACGGGCGGACCCTCAGCGCACGGACGAGTGGGCGCGGCGGCACGACCGGCTCCTCCGGCTCGACGACCGTGATGGTGCCGCTGATCGTACTGACCGGGTCCGGGTTCGGGAGGCCCTCCATCGCGAACCCGAATGCGCTCGGATGGAAGGCGAGGTCCGGATGTGGGTCGTCGGACAGCTCCCCGAAGATGACCGGGACCGAGACCGGCTCGTTGGCCGCGCTCATCCGCCTCCAGATGTCCTGGTCGATCGCGTCCGCGAGCTGGCGTCCCGCAGCCCGGAGGCTCTGCTGGACGAGGTCCTCGCGCGCGTCCTCCGAGAGGAACACGTTCCGCGACGGAAGGGCCTGTCCGAACTCCGACGCGAGCCCGTCGAGCGACCGCGCGACGTCGTCGATCGCCCCGAGGATCTCGCGGTTGTTATCCCGGATCTGGTCCATCGTGTCGAGCGCGCGACGCGCGTCCTGGTACAGCCGGAGGTTCGCGTCCGATGGATGCTGAGCGGCCCTGGTCCTGAGCGCGATCAGCTCCGAGAGGAGGTCGTAGTCCGGGACTATGCGGCCCAGCGTTGCGCCGATGTCCTCACCGGGACGAGGCCCTGGGCGCACCGGCACCGAGGATGCGCCGGGGGCGTCGCGACGGGGACCATCGAGGGCGTCAGGAAGAACCCCGTGATCGGCGCGCGCTGCCCCTTCATCTTCTGACAGAGGGGACAGAGCCGGTCGTCCGGCGTGACGATCCAGACGCGCTCCATCCTGGAGAAAAATCCGAGCCGCTCGCCCTGTCGCCATGATGCCGCCTGCCCTTCGTTCACCGCCGCGATCGTCTCCGTCCGCGCGATCGTCTCGGCCCGCTCCCGCAGCTTCGCCTCGGCGTACTTCGCGGTCGAGGACCGGACGCGGTCCTGGGACATCCCCGCCGCGAGCCTCGACGCCCGGTAGTTGACGACCGCGAGCCGCTGCCGCTCCGTCAGGCCGACCGTCCCGCGCAGCATCCGCGCGAGATCGTAGACCGACGTCGAGGTCGCCGGGTCGACCGTCTCCGCCAGCATCGCACGGATCCCGGCGAGCTGGTCGGACGTGATGTCCCGGATCAGCGCCCCCGAGTTCTCGCGGGCCCAGGCCAGGGCCAGGGCGTCCGCGTTGTCGAAGGTCAGGAGCGCGTCGAACTCCGCCGTCGCCTGCGCGGCCGAGACCTCTCCCGACCGGTCGTAGGCGTAGTGGAGGACGACGGCCATCGCCGCGAGGTCATCCTCCCGGAGCGCGGTCGAGAGGATCCGCTCGACGTCGCCCTGGCGTCCGTCCGCGAGCGCGGCCTCCAGCCGCCGGAGGTCGACGCGCGACCGTGCCGCCTGGACGGCCTCCATGAACCGGCGGCGTGCCGCAGGGCGCAGCCGGTCCGCGAGGCGCTGGAGCTGCCGCCAGTCGATCACGGCTGGCACCCGCAGGCGCAGCGGTGGGACGCGAGGACCTGGGTCTGGATGGCGTGCCGGTAGAGGACCGCGCAGACGATCGACGTGAGGACGAAGCCGAGGACGGCCCCGCCGACCGACGCGCGGACGATGGTCATCGCGGTCAGGCGCATTGAAGTGGGCACGCGGCCCGTCAGACGAGGCGGACGGCCGTGGCCCGGGGGCCCTTCGGCCCGTCCTCGGGCTCGAACTCCACGCGCTGCCCCTCGCGCAGCTCGTCGAACCGAGGGCCGTCGCTGCCGATGGCGCTCATGTGGAAGAACCGGTCCTCGCCGCCGCCGTCCGGCTTGATGAAGCCGAACCCCTTCTCCGTCTTGAGCCGTGCGATCGTTCCGTTCATGAGTTCGGGATTGTAAGACAAAACGATCCGCAGGTCACGCTCGGGATTGTTTCCCGGTTCTTTTCGGGTTGTTGTCAGGCATCCGCGACGGAGTCGGCCCAGTCCTCGGACCAGTAGCTCCCGTCGAGCCAAGCCTCGACGACGGCCAGCGTCACCGGCTTCGGGGGCCAGAAGTCCCCGATCAGGACGATCGAGGAGACCTTCCCACGGTGCTTGTACCGCGTGACGACCAGGAAGCCCCCGTACTCGTCCCCGACGTAGACCTCCAACGTCTCGTCGAACCCGCCGACCTCGTAGAGCCGGTTCGCCGCGCCCCTCGCGTCGTCGAGGGCGTCGAGCGTCGCGCAGCTCCAGTTCTCGGGCGTGAAGTTCCCCGCATCGTCGAAGGCGCAGCGACGTGGCGAGCCGAAGTTCTTCGGTTGAGGGTCAGCGAGGCAGCGATGGCAGGGCATGGTGCGATCCTACTTCGGAGTGAACTTCCGCCGCCGACGCCGTTGTGTTGACCCCCAGAGCGCCGCGCGTTCGTCGTCGGACAGCGGGGCCACGTCGGTCTGCAGGTACGCGCCCACGGCCCAGATCGCGTTGAGGATCTTCTGTAGCCGGAGTTGAAGGGCAGCGATCTCGCGCGGGAGCCGTTCGCGTTCAGCCTCAAGCACGCCCAGCGTACGCGTCATAGACTCGACGAACGTCGCCGGGGTCTACCTTCCGATCTCGACTCCCCCGACCCGCTGGTGGTTCGTCCGCAGTCACGCTTCCTTCAGCTCACGCGCCAGCGTGACGCAGCGCAGTTCGGCCCGACGCTGTTCTGCCGTCAGACCTCGTGTCCGTCCGGGCTGTCGTTTCATGGCCTGAAAGGCGACCGCGTTCTCGACCTGCGCCTTCTTGATGACGACGAACGGGACTATGTCGGAGAGGAACGCCCAGGCCGCGCGCGACGTCAGGATCCATTCTCCAATCGGCCGACGTAAGAAGCCGTCCCTGCTCGGTCGATCCCGACGTGAGACGTGCCCGCCCCAGCGCGCGCGGAGCCATGAGTGGACCGGGAAGTAGGTATTCGCGATCGAGACCCTGAGCACGACGCTGCTCCTGGTTCCCTTCGCGACGGCCTGCGCCCGGATGATCACGCAGCCCTCGCCGTCGAACAGTCCGGCCGCGTATGCCTTGTCATCTCGCGTTGGGGTCATCTATGGTCGTCCGATCCGCTGGATTTGGTGTGGTTCGTCCGCTGGAAGTAGGTCCCGACGACTAGGAAGAACACGTTGCTGAGGATCAGGAACGCCCCGGCCGCTCCCTCCCCGTGCATCACCAGCCAACTGCAGACGCCGAGCGTGGTGAATGTCACCGCGACGGCGATGATGGCCTGTGTCGTCTCCCAAATCGCGTTGATCTTGCGCTGCCCGAGCGTCTTCCGGTCCTGCTCGCTCGTCGTCGTTGACGGCAGCGTCGGGTCGTCTTGCGTCACGGGTCTCTCCTGCACGGCCCGAGTGCGCGCTGGGCCTGACGGTGCGCCGCCGTGCGCCGTGCATGAGTGCCTACGCCGCGACCGGCTTCGGCTGGACCTTTGCGATGGGGACCAGCTCCTCGGTCGTGTAGCCGGTGACCGACGACCCGTCCGGGGCCCGCAGCGTGACCGCCCCGTTCGCCTCCGAGACGACCTGGAACGACTGGCCCGCGTGCGCCGGGTCGCGCTCCATCCCAGGCGCGACCCGGACGGTATCGCCAGGGGCGAACTGCGCGCCAGCCCCCGCCTGTCCCTGCGCCCGGGTCTGGTCCTGCTCGATGGCCTTCAGCTCCTCCTCGGCGTCGATCCCGGGCCGGGTGAGCTCGGCCTTCGAGAGGGCGTCGTACCACGTCTCGAACGAGATCTTCCCGTCCTGGAGCGCGAGCATCAGCGTCTTCAGGGTGTCGGCCGTGACCGTCAGGGCCGAGAAGTCCTGGTTGAGGGCGACGACCGCCTTGTCCGCCGCCGTCTCCTCGGAGCCCGCGAGGAAGGCGTGCCACTGGACCAGCTGCGTGAGCCCCTGGCTGACCGCCTGGGCGATCGACGCGAGGACCGACCCCTCGCCCGACTGCCTGAGCCGGACCGTGTCCGCCGCCTCCGGCGTCGCCTTCTGGGCCTCCAGCATCCGGCCCCCGAGGACGGCCATCAGGGACCGCTTCTCCACCATCGCGTTGAGGATCTGGCCGAGCCCCGTCCCGGTGAACTCCAGCATCCCGACCTTCGCGGCCGGGTCGGGGAGCTGCCACGCGCGGGTCGGCCCGAGCGTCATCTCGCCCCCGCCCTCGTAGCCGGTGATCCAGGGCGTCGGGATGGCGACGTAGTGGAGCCCCCACTCGTAGTCGGCCGAGTTCCGGTAGTGCCCGAGGTTGACGTCGACGAGGTCCTCGCAGGGCGGCTTGCTCGGGCAGGGGTCCAGGTCGGACGGGTTGAAGAAGACGAACGGGATGAACGCGACGCCCGCGCCCCGGCGCGTCAGGAGCGTCGGGCCCTTGGTGACGACCCAGCGGGCGTCGGGCCCGGTCGCCTCCTTGCCGTCGGCGTCCCGCGCCTTCTCGTAGATCGTCTGGTAGCAGAACCGGTCGACCTTGGCGGACATCCCGGGGTCCTCGGTCTTCGACTCGGTCCCGGCGGCGGCGGCGGGCGTCATCAGCTCGCAGACCCGGTAGCGGTCGCGCTTGACCATCACGAACCGGTCGTCGCCGCTCTGGCCCTTCGGCTCCGAGTAGCACTCCTTGAGGACCACGAGGACGAGGACCGTGTCGCCGTCCTGGACTTCGGTCCGCCAGTTCACGATCTGCTCCGCCGCGTAGGGGACCCAGTACGGCCTCGGCGTTGCCGTGACGACGTCCGGCAGGTCGACGAGCACGCCGTAGCGGCCCGGGTTCACGACCTCGCGGACGACCTGCTGTGCCATCCCGGCGAGCGAGACGGCGGTCAGCGTGACGTCCTTCAGGTGCTCGTCGATCGTCGCGGGCGTCCCCTCGACGGCCATATCCTTCCGCATGATCGCGCCGGTCATCGCGTCGACCGTCCGGGCGGTGCCGTTGAAGAACATCGCGCGCTGGAGGTACGCGTCGTAGGCCGCGTTCCCGGCGACGGAGAACTCCTGCCCGGACAGCCGCGCGAGGTACGCCTCGCGGCCCCCCTTGACCGAGCGCGTGCCCTCCCCGACGTCGCGGCACTGCTTCCAGACGGCGGACTTCGCGTCGTACTCGGCGTGCGTCTGGGTCACGGACATCGGGGCAGTCTCCTGTAGGGGTCGCGTGGATTATACGCCCGGTTCTCGACGGCGATCGCGCGGTCCCGTGACGAACCCCCTCCCCGTGAGGGCCTCGATCCGCCACTCTCGGAGCAGCCAGACGAACTCCCGAGGACAGCCGTCGTCGTTCTCCCGACGACGGAGGAGGTCGGTCGCACGGCGGCGGTACGGGGTCGGCCTCGCAAAGAACCGACGCTCCGGATGGTCCGGACGCTTCGGGCTGCGCGCGCGAGGGAGATCCGAGTCGTCGATCGAGTAGAGCCGACGGTACGCTCCGAGCGGACGGGGCTCGGTCAGGACCGTCGAGAGCTTCAGGTCGCGGCCGTAGCCCCAGACCGACGCGGTCAGCTCCATCATCTCCTCGACGGTCGGGAGCACCGACATGTAGCTGGTAAATCTCAACCCCACTTCACGTCGACCATCCCGGCGACGGCGCGCGGCACGTCCGCCGCCGCGAGCATCAGCGTGTCCGCGCGGTCCGGGGACGCGAGGCCGCGCTTCTTCATGTCGATCTTCGACTCGATGACGATCCGCCCCGCCGAGTCCGGCCACCAGCGCATGTTCGAGAGCTGCGCCGCGAGCCGGTGGTCCCGTCGGTCGATCGCCACCGTCCCGGACTGGAACCGCGTCCGAAGCCCCCAGTAGAACTTGGCGCGCAGGTTGACGAACCGCTTCTTGTCCTCCGTCGTCCGGCAGGACTCCCCGACGTTGACGCCGACCGACTCCCACTTCTCCGGGTCCGAGGGCTTGCGCCCGCGCTGGATCTCGCGGAGGCGGTCGGAGAGCCCCTTGCCGATGCCGACGAGGTCGACGCGCGCCTGGGCGAGGTTGCAGCGGTCCGACAGGAGCCGGTGGAGACGTCCGGCCCCGATCATCGTGTCGGGCTCCGTGAACGCCTCCAGGATCCGGAACTTGATCCCGCGCAGCAGCCCGCCGGTCGTCTCCGCGATCCCTCCGCCGACGTCGACGCCCAGCTTGTCGTCCCGCGACGGCTCGACCTCGGGGGCCTCCTCGAACAAGTCCTGGGCCCGGCGGATCCACGCGATCGGGATTAGGGTGTCCTCGCCCTGGTCGGGGAACTCCCCGAGGATCTTCGACTGGTAGATCGGCGTCCCCGGGAGCCAGCCGTCCTGCTGGATATGCTCCTCGACGGCCGTCGGGGACAGGAGCGACCGCCGCGCGACGTCCGAGACCGGCTCCCCGGTGAAGTTCGGCGTCTCGCTCGCGGCGATCCGGATCGTGTGGAACCCGGAGCCCGGGAGATGGGTCTGGAAGAACGCGGTCGCCGGGTCGTCCGGGTTCCCCTGGAGGAGGAGCCGCGAGGCGTCGTTCCCGACGAGGGTCTTCGCGGCCGTCACGATCGTCTCGGGGACGCCGCACGCCTCGTCGATGATGACCAGCACCGCCTCCGCGTGGATGCCCTGGAAGGCCGTCGGGTCGAAGTCCGAGGGCTTCTGGCCGAACGCCACGACCTCGCCGCCCAGGTGCCACTCCGTCATGTTCACGCGCCCGGGGAGATGCCCCCGGCGGTGCATCCGGTTGATCTCGCGCCAGAGGACGATCTTGACCTGCCGCTGCGTCCGGGCCGTCGTGACGACGAACGCGCCGGTCCGCGAGAGGACCCACCAGGGGACCAGGACCGCCGCCGTGAAGCTCTTGCCGCTCTCATGGCAGGACCGGACAGACGTCCGGCGGTGGTCCCGGACGGACTCGACGATCTCGCGCTGCTTCGACCAGAGCCCGACGCCGAGGACGTCCGACGCGAACCCGACCGGGTCGTTCGCGTACCGGAGGTAGGGCGGCGGGACCGAGGCGTCGAGCTGGAGCCCCTGCGAGAGGGCCTCAGCGAGACGCGCCCTCAGTAATCCGTAGGAACTCTGCCGAGATGGCCTGCTGGGTGCGGGTGTCGCGTACATGTGTCATCACTGCGTTCTGGAGAGACCCGACGAGCAGGAGCGCCCGTTCGAGGGTGATCATCTGCTCCTCGCGGTCCTGGTGCTCGTGCTCCGTCTGCACGATCTTCCGCCGCTGCTCGACCGTCGCGAGGACGTCCTTCCAGGCCAGGGCGTCGGTCGCCCCCTTGTCGAGGACCCGGTCGAGCCCCTGGACCGCCGTCGCGATCCCGGCCGCGTCCCCCCGGGCGTTGGCCTCCTTCATCTGCCTGAACAGGCGCTTGGCCTCGGCCCAGGCCCGGATGCTCTCCCCGGTGTCGACCTGCCGGAGGAGGTCCCCGATCCGGGCGTCGAGGAGCGCGATCTCCGCCCGCTGCGACAGCAGGTCAGGGTCGTCCATCGACGCCTGGAACCGCTCGACCAGCCGCGTCGGGATGTCCTTCGACCAGCCGCGCCCACGATACGACGGATGCGCCGCGCCTGTCACGCCCGAGAGCCCGACGTGCGTGTTGCACCGGAACGTCTTCGGGTGCAGCCCGTAGACGACGCGGCACGGCCCCTGGCGCGCCTTGGCCCCGCAAGCCCGCCTCCCATCCCGGGCGCGGACCCAGAAGCCGGGGGCGCGCTCCTCGACGCGGGAGGGGTCGTCGGACGCCATGACCTCTGCGGGCTGGCCTTGGGGTCGGGAGGCGGGGGCCGGGGCGGGCGGGTCCGTTCGGGTGAGCCAATCCGTCACGCCGTCGTCTCTCCTCGGAGGGCGCGGTCCAGTTTCGGTGACAGCAGGATGAGAGCCGCGATGACCATCCCGACGACCACGCCCCATCCGAAGCAGAGCAAGCGGCTCATGTCGCACAGAAAGCCTGTCATCGCTCTCCTCGGAGGGCGGCGTCGAGCATGTCCGCCCATCCGTCTAGGCATTCAGCATCGGCCGCTGGCGTTCCTAGTTGACGCGACAAGTGTGCGCCACTCCGCAACTGTTCCCGCACGTCCTTCAGCGCCTGCGTCAGGGCTTCGGCTTTAGCCTTTGATGCTGCCAGCCTCTCATCAGCGAATCTCACAAGTTCCGTAAGTGCGTCGATACGCTCCAGCAACCAACTCACATCAGCAAACGGATACGGGTCACCGGCATAGGAGACCTCGAACCTTCTGCGAATCTCCTGTTCCCGTGTCGAGCGCGTCTCAGTGGTCATTGGAACTACCTTCTCTGGAAACCTGTTCATGCCGTCGGATGGTCCGTTCTGATGCGGCAAACTGCGTGGCTAGCGATCGGACGCTAATTCCCAACCCGCGCAACCGTCTGATTTCGCTGACTGCCTCAACTGGGAGTCTGGGGTGCTTCTTCCGAGCCGATCCATGCGTTGAAGCGTCTAGGCTGTTGGCCGACTTGGTGTCCCAGCGCAGATTGTCGAGCCTGTTATTCAGGCGGTTCCCGTCGTTGTGGCAGGCTTCCTTGTCGGCCGGACGAGGGCCGACGAAGGTCAGCAAAATAATGGTGTGAACGAAGAACACCTTGCCTCGGCTCGCCACATCTGGATAGAGCTTCACGGCAGGATAGCCACGGTCTAAGACTGGTTGGGCTAGTCGTCGCCAAGTCCAAAAGTAACGCTTGTCTCGATTGCTCCAGACGGAGCCATCGGTCCCTGCGCGATAGCCAGGGAAGCCGGGAACGTCCCTGTATTCGACCTCAGCCATGCTTGGCATCTCCACGCGGATAACCGCACTTGAATAGGCCGTGTTCGTTCAGTGCCGCTCGCGCCTCGTCTCGTTCTGCCGTGAGTCTGGCGACCTCGGCAGAGAGGGCGGAGAGTTTGGAGCCAAGTGCCGTGATGAACGAGGCCGCATCGGTGTGTTTCTTCGCCAATTCAAGATCGACCTCGGCCCCAGCCTCGCCAGCCTCGCGCTCACGTTGCCGCAGAAGGTGTAGTTCCATATCGCTCCGATCGAAAGTTGGCGTGTTCATCTGTTCCTGCGCTCCCGGTGTCCGAGACGGGGCGGCGGTATCGAGAGCAGGATCGTTGAACATCTCGTCCTCGGCATGCCGAATGAGCTTATGGGCGGAGTCAAACTTGTCCCTATCCTGTGCGCGGTCGGCTTCGATGGCGAGCTTCTGTCCGCGCTGCCAGTCCTCCGCTGCCTCCACGATACTGGCTGCGGTTTCAAGATCGGCGCTGGCCCAATCACGCTGCTCTGCGTATTTCCTTAAGCGATCACTCAGCATGGCGGGCCTCCGTGG
>Ga0247667_1000224_pt1 | contig 16855 bp, 20 predicted proteins | sample CNK08_metaG_FD_183027 | JGI IMG/M metagenome (GOLD analysis project Ga0247667, IMG submission 183027) | Soil microbial communities from Purdue University Martell Research Forest, Indiana, United States - CNK08 | ecosystem: Environmental > Terrestrial > Soil > Temperate forest > Bulk soil... | reverse complement strand
GTGTCCGCACCCCCCGGTCCGCCGGAAAAAATCGACGCGTCGAGATCGAATGCGGCCGGATCGACACGTTGGCGCCAATCTTTGTCAATGAACGGATTGTCATCACTCGCGTCTATCTCAGCGCCGATCGCCTGGCCGCGCCCTATCTCCCATCCATATGCACGCGCATTGCGGTCGATCTCTATCAGTTGTTCCTCGCTCAGTTCCATCTGGTAACTCCCTCGTTGGGTGGGTCGGCGCGCCTGGTCGGGTCGCCGATCTTCAGGTTGCAGGAGCGGCACGCGGCGATCAGGTAGCGGTGGTCATCTCCTGTCGCCGCGCGACCGCGGGTGTGGTGCACCTGCGTGGCTACGTGGGTGCAGCCTTCATCCTGGATCTGGCATAGGTTTCGGTCGCGCTGCAGTACGCGGGTGCGGGTACGTCTCCACGCCCTGGTACTGCCGCCCTTCCATGACTTGCTCACGACAGTCATGGTCCACGGCGGCGTTGAGCTGGGCACGTGGCGAATCCGCATCGTCATCGCCGGCGTCGGGTCGGATGTACCAGGATGTGCCGCATCGGTGGCACTGGACCACGATGTGCGATTGCGGCGATTGCTGCGTCACCTTGAGCTCTCTCACAGCGCCTACTCCGTCCTAGGACCGTCCGGCGGCATGGCGTAGTGGTGGTAGCCGTGATCCGGGTTGATGTGGCGCCACATCTCGCCGTCGGCGTCGTACCAGATCGCTTGGTGACATTCGTGTACACCACCGGCGCCGTAGGCGCATCGGGCCGAAGGCGGCACGTCGACGACCTCGGTGGGCGCTTCGTGGGCGAGTTCGGGGACGTCCTGGTCGCCGTTGCCGGTGGGGCCGTCGCTGGGTTGTTCGTCGCGGGTGGGACCGAGCATGGGCACGGGCACGAGTTCCTTGGCCGGCTCGTCCTGCTCGATCTGGTGGGCGCGGGAGGCGATGTTGGCCAGAACGCGGCCAAGTTCGTACCGGCCCTCGATCAGGGCCTGCGCAGCCCAGTTGGCGGCTACCTGGGCGTCGGTGGGGCGGGGTTCGGGGTCGAAGTTCATGGGTGCTTCTCTCAAATGCGTAACGGACATTTCAGTTCACCTCGCCCGTGATGATGAATTTCTCGAATGCTGCGGCACGCTTGAGGATGTCGCCCGCGGCCTGTTGCCGGCCCATGGGTGCGCCGCTCGCGGTTATCGCCTGAGCTAGCGCTTCGAGCCTGATGCGCTCCGACGCTCGTAGCTTGTCTTCGATTACGGACATTTCGGGTGCACCGTCTCATCTCGATGGGAGTGTTGGTGGGTTGGAGCGCCCCGCCCCTGACCTGGGCGACGGGTAGCGATCGCAGGTCAGGGGCGGGGACGTTTTCTCGACGGTCGGCAGTACGGGCCATCGCTTACGCCGCGCGGCCCATTACGGCCGCGCTAGGGCGGGAAGTGTCGGCAGCTCCCCCGCACCCGGGCCTGACCGACGGCACGCGCCGCGAAACGCTTCACCCAGCCCGCGAGACAGGGCTGCCGTCGGTCAGGAGCCATCCGGGTGCACCCGCTCTGCGCGGGGCACGTTGGGCCTACCGTGTACGCCCCAGGGTCGCCCCTGGGGTCAACGCGTGCGTGGCGACCGACTCCATTGTCCGAGGTGGTGCATTTACGCAGTCGGCGAGCTGCGGGACGTTGTTTCGCCGGTATTTGTATACCGGCCGCGCGGTTACTGACCCTTCTCCGCGCGTGACAGTGGCCGCCGGTGTCTGTTCCGGCATGACAGTGTCGTAGGTTCCCGGTACCATGGCCCATGAAGTTGTTTCTGGCGGAACAGAGATTACCCGCTCATGATCCGGCGTCAAGCCGATGCGATGAGCGGGTTTTTTCTTTCCTCCGCCCGGTGCCCAGTTCGTCAGCCACCAGTTGTCGGCCCGGTGCTCGGCGCAGTAGAGACCGGTTCGCGCGTTGCAGCGCAGACAGGTCGACAGGACCAGCCATGTCATCGCGCGGCCAGCTCGGCGCGCCGGCGGACCTGTTCGACGACGCCGGGCCGTTTGACGGTCCGTAGCGCGTCGGCGTAGCCCTCAACGTCGTGGCGCCAAAGTAGCCGTTCGGCCAGCCTGTCGCGGGAGCCGTAGATGCGGTAGCTTGCAATCCTCTGATCCGCCATGTATCTGATGACCTGCTGTTTCGACTTGCGGAGCAGTTTTGCCGCACCGTCGACGGTCACCCAGTCCTCCGGATTCGGAATGGGAAGCTTCTGCTCATTCATGATGAGAACCTTGACACACATGGTGAGTAGGCGCAAGGTGTAGGGCATGACATCTGCCAAGACGACAGCTTCCCCTCAACCCCTCGCCGGTGAGACAGCGCAGGAAATCGGCCCGCAGTTGCCGACTGACGCCGAGGAGCGCAAGGTAGCCGAGCTGGAATATGATCTGCTGCTTGCGCGCATGCTGCTGGGCGCGCACGGATACCTGGTGATGGCGCCGGATCGAATCGTGGGGCTTTTGGGCGCCCCGTTCTACCGCGGCTTTTCCGGCGCGCCGGCCCCGCTTGTAGATCGCTACGGGCAGGACATTGATCAGCGCGGACGGGTGTACACGCGGTGAGCGCGGCGCAGCTGCGGGCCGGAGCGGAACTCGCGGCGGCCATGAGCCTGCTGGTGCTGCTGCAGAAATGCGAGCGGGCGACCGGGCGGAAGATGGTGACGCGCAATGACGAGTGGCGTGTCCATGATGCGCGGCGGGCGTGGATCGTGGCGCGGTGGACGCTGTGAGCGCGCCCGGCCGGGACGTGCCGGAGTGGTGGGGCGCCGACGATGAGGCGGCGTTGCGCGCGGAGGTCGCGAAGCTCTACGAGCTGGACCGTCCGATCTATACCGAGCGCAGGATGCACCGGATGGTGTACGAGCCGATCGTTATGCCGCGCCGGCGGCGGTGGGGGCGGGAGATCGGTGCGTGGCTGGTCATCGTCGCTGCGTTCGTCGCGGTGATACTGGCGGTGAACTGGGTGGCCGAGGGTCCGCCGGACGATCCGGGGCCGATCGTGACGCCGACGACGTACGGGCCCGGGCCGACCGGAGGTGCGCGGTGACGGCCGAGTACGACCCGGGCGATTACCGGAGGTGCACGACGTGCCTGGCGGCGACCGGGGAGGCGTGCGTGGCGTTGAGCGGGGCGGTGGCCGGGGGCCGGCCGGACGGGATACGTACGGTGCTTCCCCGGCCGCACGTGTCCCGGCGCCGGCGTGCGGGTAGGTAGCGTCTTGGGGGTCGGCTACCTCCCGACACAGCAGGGTCTCACCCGATTCGGGTGAGACCCTGCTGCGCACGGGGGTGTTGCGGGGCGCGACTGCTCAATCGTCGTGCCTTCGAGGGTAGGGCGCGGCGCGGGTTGATCGCTACCCCGTCACGGTTTGCCTGTTTTGTCCTCTTCCTCGAGGATGCCCGCCGCGTGCGCGTCGAACAGGGCCTTGATCTCTGCGATCTGCGGACCGAGGGTGTCGATCACTTTCTGGGCGGCGTTGTTGGTGACCACATCGTTGTACATCTGGTAGCCGGCGGCCGAGGTCTGCGTGTTGCCGGCGGCGTCCGGCCCGTCGGGGCGGGTGAACATCCGGGACCACACCTGGTCGGCGGCCTTCTTCGCGATGCGGTCTTCCTGGGCTGAGTCCACGGTTTCCCCTCCGAAGCGTTCGATCAGGCCCCACGTGCGGGTGTCGTTGACGTAGTTCAGGTCATGCTCGCAGGAGCCATGCAGGTGCTCGGTGTGCGGGCTGGAGCCGGTGTACGGTTCCTGCTTCCAACCGGTGTCGGCCCGCCATATGCGCTTGTTGTAGATGAGGTAGTTCAGCCGGCCGCGATCCTTGCCGACGTCGTTCGGCTTGCGGCATTCAGCCAGAAGGTACTGAACGACGTCTTCCATGGTGAACGACGCACGCAGGTCCTTGTCGCGATCGGTGGCGCACACGATCCCGTTGTCGTCGGGGTTGTGGTCGGAGTCGGTGCCCTGGTGCGCTTCGTCGCCGATGGTGCCGTCGGAGGCGTGGTCCCGGTTCGGGGCGATCGCCTCCAGCTCGTCGTTGAAGACTTTCAGACAGGGCGCGAGTTTCCAGCTGCTCATCGTTTGCTGTCCCCTCGTAGCTCATGTACCTGTTGGGTGAGCTGCGCGATCCGGGCGTCTTTGGCCGCGTGGATGCCGTTGGTCTGGTCTTCGGCGTTGGAGGCGGACCGGGCCGCTTGGACCGAGGCGACGGTGTTGATCCCGAGCAGCGGCAGGATGACGGTGATCCCGATCGTCTGGACGGCTTGGGTGAGCTGGGTGGTGTCGGCGCCTGCCAGGGACAGCGAGACGAACGCGCCGAGCACGCCCAGCACGATCACCCCGCCGACCACGACGACGGCGACGACGACGGATGTTGGTGCCTTTTTGAGCCATTCCACGATCAATTGCCCCTCCGATCACCCCGAGGTTCTGAGTGATCATTTTACGCGCGCGGTGTGACGTTTTCCCAGCTAAACCAGCACGGGCGCCCATCCTGCGAGGCCGGCGTAGATGCCGCCTTCGCGACCGACACGGAAGATGTCCATCGCGCATGGGCTGGTCGCGGCGGCGGTGAGGGTGGCGTTGAACCCGGCCGCTCCGGTCAGCGTGGCGACGATGACGGCGGTGACGTCGGCGCCGCCGACCTGGAACATCGCGTCGTAGGTGACGCCGTGACTTGAGGTGGATATGCACGGCACCCTGCATACGTCGAACTGCTGCCCGGCGGTGTTGGTCTTGCGGAACCGGAACAGCGGCGTGTTCGTGGCCACCGATACCGTCACGCCACCGTGGAGGCTGATCCGGTAGGCGCTGTTCGCCTTGTACGTGTACGACGGCGCGGTGAGCACGACGGTTTCGGTGGCGCCGATGGCCGCGCTGGACGCGGTGACGCCCTGACCGGTCACCCAGGTGAGCGCTTCGAGGTTGTTGATGTCGCTGGCCAGGGTGATGTCGCCGCCTGCAACCATTTAAAGTCCCCACCTTCCGGGTGTCGCTGCGTGTACCTGCGCGCCGGCGGGCAGGGTCTTGGAGAACGGGATGGCGTTGGTGCCGCGCTGCAGGGTGGCCAGCTGCCGGCCGCTGTTGACGTCGGTGCGGATGATCTCCAGGTCGTCGGTGTAGAGCAGTGTCCCGTTGGCTGGGCTGGCATCCATCGTCGGCCCGTACGCGACGCGGGTCGTCGACGCCGGGGCGGTTCCGGTGGTGGAGATCAGTGTCCACGTGTTGGCGAGCACCGCGACGGTGGTGATCTGGCTGGTCAGGTACGTCGCCCCGTTGTAGAAGTCGATCACCGCGAGGACGTTGCGGGCGACCGAGCAGCGCACCCACATCTCCGTGTAGATGATCTGACCGGGCGCTGCCGGGCAGGTGGTGGTGTCCCGCATCAGCGCGTTGACCGGCGACCCGGACACCGTCAGCAGGGCGCTGTAGGCGCCGCGGTGCGCCTGCGCGGCGGTGGCGGCTAGGGTGCCGCCGGTGCCCGCCCATGTGCCCGTGCTGCCGGTTTCGAAGGTGCCGTCGACCACGGCGATGCTGCCGGGTTTACTCATCCCGAGAACCCGGTTCTGCTGCCCGGAGATCATCAGGTCGTACGGGACCGAGGTCGACGACCAGTACTCGGCCTTGTCGGCCACCGTCATCGGCGCGAGGACGTCGCCGGGGTTGAGGCCGATCAGCAGCGTCGAGGTGGCCAGATCCCAGCGGCTCGTCGACGAGTCGTAGACGCCGGTCGCGAACTGCTGGTCAGGGGCGCACACGTAGCTGATCGACCGGGTGTGCGTGGTGACGGTCTCCACCCAGCCGAGCACATGCAGCCGGATCAGGTTCTCCCGGTACCCGGCGATCGTGATGACGTTCCCGACGTCGGTGGCGTTGACCGCGGCCAGCAGCGGCGCCGGCGCGGCGGTCAGGTTCAGCGTGACCTCGGGATAGCGGGGCAGGTTGACGGTGCCGCGCCGTAGCCACCAGTTCGCCTGCTGCGGCAGGTCGTTGGTCTCGTCGAACACGTTGACGTTGACGGTCTGTTTCTGCTCGCCGAGGCCGGCCGGCGGCGGCTGGGTGCCGAGCGGCCCGGTGGAGTCGACCGCGGTCTCTTGGCCGCCGCCGCGCTGGGCGGCGGTGACGACGTTGCGGGGCGTGTCGTCCAGGACCTCACGCGGCCGGGCCGGCAGGTCGGTGATGTTCAGGGCCAGGGTCGGGGTCTGGTTGTAGCGGGCGTTGCGGAGCATGAACACCAGGGCGATGGCGTCGATGTCGTCGAAGATCAGCCCGTCTTCGGTGTCCTTGATCTCGCGGAGCAGTTCGGCGAGGGTCGCCTCGGACTGCCCGCCCATCTTCGCTGACTTACTGCTGGTGCCCAGCACCGTAAATGGCAGGTTGTGCTGGCCCATCAGCCGAGTGAACCGGGCGCCGGTGGTCTCGCCGGCGTGCCCGTTGAAATCTTGGAGCACGCCGAGGTTGAAGATCGGGACGGTGGCGTCGTCGATACCGAACACGCCGGTGTACCAACCGCCCGTGTTGTAGGTGCCGGCGGTGACACCCCACCGGGTCAGGTAGCCGGTCGAGGTGCCCGCGAACGTGCCGGACACGCCGAGCTCGGAGGCGGCGCCCTCCGGGTACCAGGACGGCTCGTAGGTGATGGTGCCGCCGGAGACGGTGGCTTTCATCTTCACGCGGATCCACTGGTTCGGGGACGCGGCGCCGTACGCGGATGCCCCGTTGGTGATCAGCGACCCGTCGTTGGCGTAGATGGACCACCCGTAGTTGACGTTGTTGACCTCGAACGTCCACCGGCGGCCGGTCGAGTCGTACCAGGTGAACAGTTCCTGCGCGGTGGCCGACCCGGGCAGGGCGGCGAGTTTGAACGCGAACGAGATCTGCCAGCCGGATGCCGAGGATCGTCCGCAGGTGCCGAACATGTGGCCGGTGGTGCCGAGCTTCACCGACCGGGCGGACCCGGCTGGGGTTTCCGCATCGCCCAGGGTGCAGTCGGTGAATTGGCCGATCGACGCGACCCCGGACAGTTCGGACAGGATGGTGGCGGTGGACTGGTCTTCGAGGGGCCAGACGCCGACGGCGTGGGCGCCGAACGACAGCATGCCCTTGACCATGGTCGACGAGACGAGGGTGTCCCACTGGTTGATGCGCTGCAGCAGCCCCCCGGCCTGCAGGTCGGTCCAGGCTTTGCCGCGGCCGGCCGCGTTGTTGAAGTCGTCGGTTTCGTCGCACGCCCACACCGACGCCTCGGCCGCGCCACGGATGCTGCCGCCGATCTTCACCCGGGTCGGGGTGTTGCGGGCGGCGAGCCCGTACAGCGGGCTGGTCGGGTTGGTGGTCCGGTATTTGTCGGTGTGGTTGTCGATGCGGGCGGTCAGCTGCGCGGGGCGGGGCGCGGATCCCTCGTCGCCCTGGCCGCGCTGGATAGCGATCGGCGCCTCGTGGAAGACCTTGTCGTCGACCACGACGTCGTGCCAGGAACCGCCGTAGAAGATCTCCAGGGCAACCGTCTGGCTAGCCATACCGGCCGCCGAGCACCAGCTGCACGTTCCCGCCGCGCCGGCGCACGACCGTGCCGATCGCCTCCACGAGGGCATCACCGGAGATGATGGCGCCGCGCGGAATCATCATCGTCGTCGTGTTGCCGGAGCTGGACGCGACGGAGCCGATCTGCTCGCCGGCCTGCAGGATCGCAACGGTGGGCGTGCCCGGGACGCCTGGGACGACGCCGCCCGCGTGGAAGTGCGGCAGGTGCGGTACGGAGATGCCTTTGCCGCCGATGCCGGGCACCCAGTCAGGGACTGTCCAATGTAGGCGGCCGATGGTGTTGTTCCAGGCGTCGGCGATGTAGTTGAACGCGGTCCGATAGGGCCAGGTGATGATCGCGAACAGGCCCGAGAACGCCTGTTTGATCTTCTTCGGGATGTCCCGGAACATCGACGCGATCCGGTCACCGACCTTCTGGATCCACGGCCACAGCGTGTCGGTGAACCAGCGGCCGACGGCCATCGCCGCGGCCTTGATCCCGTTCCACGCCCCGATGACGATCTTCCGGAATGTCTCCGAGTGCTTCCAGGCGAGGACGAACCCGGCGACCAGCGCGGCGATCGCGAGGACGACCAGGCCGATCGGGTTCGCGTCCATCGCCACGTTAAGCAGCCACTGCGCGGCCGCCCACACTTTCGCGCCGACCGCGGCGACCTTCTGCGCGGCGGCCTGCGCGAGGGTCGCCACCCGGGTCTTGGACAGCCATTCGAAGATGGGTGCGATACCGCCGGCCAGGTCGGCCCAGCCTTGGATGTAGGCGACGATGCCCTGTTTGCCGGGGCCTTGCATGATCGTGGCGGTGCCGTCGATCACGTCGTGCACGCCGATCAGGTTCCGTTCGGCGTTGTCGGCTTTCCCGCCTACGGTCTCCAGGTGGTTGCCGTGTTCGTCCAGGGCATGGCTGGAGCGGCCGACCTCCTCGTCCATCTGCTTCGCGGCGCCGCCGACCCGGTCGAACGACTCGGTGAGCTGCTTCTCCTCACCGGCGAACGTGAGGGTGACGAGGTTGGTCATCAGGACACCTCAAGGCCGGCGGTGCGGGCCAGCTCGGTCAGCGCGTCGGACATCACCTGGGTGATCTCGTCCCGCTTGACCTCCAGACCCTTGTACACGTAGCGGCCCGATTTGATGAACGGCCGGGCCGGCGGGCGGCCCTTACGGCGGCCCTCGCCGCCGAAGTCCAGCCACGGCGCGTACGGGGCGCGGCGGCCGCCGAGGCCGATGCGGGCTTCGCGCTGCGACGACTTGGCCTTCAGGGAGCCGGCCGCCCGGCCCGTCTTACGCGGCATCCGCGGCTCGGCGTAGTCGATGACCACCTTCGAGGCCAGGTTCAGGGCGACGCGTAGCTGCTTGGGCAGGTTGGTGTCCATGTCGCGCAGGGCTTTCTGGAACTCCCGCAGCCCCGTCACCTTGATCTTCTCGGCCACCTCAGTCCCCCATCTTGCGTGCCAGTTCCTCGCGTTGCTGCTTCCGGGCGTAGTACCGGGTCCAGTACACGAACTCGCTGTTGTCGAGCTCGGCGCGGAGCCGGGAGACCGTCATCCCGAGTTTCTGGGCGAGGAAGTACTCGAACTCAAGACCGGGATCGTCCTCGAACGCCAGGTACGCGGCTTTTCCCGGCACCCTCCGAAAGGCCGGACAGCTCGGATATCGCCTGCGACACGGCCACCAGATCACCCGCGTCGCCCGCGGCCGCCCACGCGGCGACGTCATCGACGCTCAGCTGCGGGTCGGTCATGCCGGTCGCGATAATGAACGTGTCCTTGGCAGCGATCGTCTTGAGCTCCTGCATCTCCAGGCACTCGTCGCGGGTCAGCGCCCGGATACCGACGGTCGACCCGTCAGGCAGGACAGCTTTGCCGCGGCCGGTCTTACGGGCCAGGATCTCTTCCCGCGTCAGCGTCATGATCACCCCAGTGGGTAGAGCTTGTACGTGACCGTCGCGGTCACGCTGTGCGTCACCGTAACCTGCTGCGTGATCGGGTCAGCCTGCGACGGAAGGATCTTGAAGATTTTCGAGGTGGCGTTCGTGACCGACGGCGCCAGCGGCGCCGCGGCGGCGCCGGTCACCGTGGTCGACGCGTCGGAGATCGTCATCGAGTCCGGCGACGCGTTCCCGTTGATGATCTCCAGCAGGGCGCCGAACGAGCCGAGCAGCGCCAAGGCGATCGTGTCCGAGGACGCGACGGCGGCGCCGGCCGTGGTGGTGCCGGCCCGGGTCGGTGTGGTCGCGGAAAGTGCACCCATCGCTGGCTCCCTACGGCAGGTTGGTGGTGACGACCGACCCGGAGATCTCCATCTCCGCCGCCCAGGTCACCATGTCGTCGACGGGGTTCGTCTCGGTGTACTTGGTCAGCACGGCGGAGAACGCGTCGTTCGGCTTCCCGGATCCGACCCCCTCCGGGTTACGGACCACAGCCACGGTGGTGCCGATCAGGGCCAGCATGGCGTTACGCGGGCCGACCGACGCGGTGTTGTCGTACGTGCCGCCGCACGTGAACTTCCCGTCACCCAGACCGCCGGCCTTGGTGTGGTCGGTCGCCCCGTAGCCGGTCGTGTCGTGCACGTCCGCCGACTTCTCGAACGACGACGTCTTGGTGTACGGACTGATGTCCTTGCTGGCCACCACCAGCTTGGTGGTGCGGCCGTGGACGAACGACATGTTGCCCCTCCTACGTGGTTCCCGAGCCGATGACGTCCAGGTGGAAGATCGCGGCGAGGTAGTCGACGCCAGCCATTTTCACCGCGTCCGGCTCGATTTTCGCGACGGTCAGCGCGTGGATCTGGGTATAGCCGCCGTAGCCCTGCCAGACCGCGGTCAGCGACTTCGGGCCGGTGCCCGCGCAGTACGCGGCCAGCTCGGTCAGGGCGGTGCGGCTGACCGCCTGCCCGACCAGCAGGATCGCCGGTAGGTCGCGGATCAGCATGCTGCCGCGGGCGTACGTGTCGTTCGGGATGATCTCGTCGGGCAGACCGAACACCAGCGCCGGCGGGGTGACCGATTTGGCTGCCCACGGTTGCACGCGCAGCCCGGTGATCGTCGCCGCGGCCGTGCCGAGTTCCTTCATGACCGTGTCGAGGTTCATCAGCCGGCCTTCCGCCGCCTGGAGAGGCCGGCCAGGGTGGTGGCCACGTCCGGGTCCAGCCGGGCCAGCAACCGAAGCTCGCCGCCGGTGTCCGGGGAGCCGGCCACCCCGAACGGGGAGTCTCGGCGGGCGTTCCAGCGGCCGCACTGCAATTTGCACGCCTGGATCACCTGCGATGGCACGGCCGACCAGCCCCAGCGGCCGACCAGCGTGTATGGGACGGAGATCCCGGGGGTCGGCATTACCGGCGGGGAGATCAGGCCGAGCCGGGTCCACGGCAGCCCGTCGGCGGGCGCGTTGTCGGGTAGCAGCACGTTGCCCGACGACGCGTACGCGATGCCGCCGATCGTGAACCCGGTGACGTCCATCAGGTCGTCGATCTCCAGGAGCCACAGGCCGGTGGCCGGGTCGTACGCCGGCGGCCGCCGGTAGATCCGGGTGGCGGGGGCGGCGAGCTGCCCGAACTGCCGGTTGGTCTTCTTGTCGACGGCCCGGGACGAGGCGGTGGCCCAGAGGCCGAACTCTGCGTTGTCGACCACGTCGGTGACACGCAGATATGCCGCCACGTCGGTGGCGGTGAGGTAGTCCGGCTTCCAGGTCATCGGCTACGCGTCTGCGGCCGGGCCGTTGACACCCGGGGTGCCCGCGACCGCCGGGTCGATCTTGCCGCGTTCGACGGACGGCCACACGTAGTCGACACCGGCGATACCCGGGCCGCGCCCGGGCAGGCTCGCGACATCGACGCGGGTCGCGGCGGGCGCCTCCGCGATCTGCACGCCCGACTGGTCGTTGTTGCCCTGCTCGTCCGGGCCGGCCGCGGCCAGCTCGGCCAGGACCTCGTCGCGGGTCATGAGCCGGCCGCCGATGGACACGACGCCTCGCATCTCCAGTTCCTGCCGGTCACCCTCGGACAGCTCGAACCGGTACTGCGGGGTGGCGGCGCGCCCGGCGGTGGCGGTGGCGCCGGCCGCGGCCAGCTGGCCGCGTAGCTGCTCGTTCTCCGCGCGGAGCTGGTCACGCTCGGCGGCAATGTCGTCCTTCGTCTCAGGCATTGATATTCCTCGATCCTCGCTCGAGCGATGACGTGCACGGACGTCTATGTGTGCTGGTCGCGGGCCGGTAGCCGATCGGCTACCGGCCCGCGGATCCCAGCTGTTGGACTTACACCGGGTCGTAGGTGAGTTCGCGGGTCCGCGTGAAGTCCGTGATGGCCAGGGCCTTGTAGCCCCAGATGCCCAGGTCCACCCAGGCGACCCGCCACTGCAGGTCGAGGCGCTGCGGCGTGGACAGCCACACCCCGACCACGTCCGGGTCCATCATCCAGCTAGAGGCGAGCACCGAGCCGGTCGCGGCGGTCGCCCACGCCGGCACGAACGTCTTGCCTCGCACGTTCAGGTAGTTCTGGTCCGGGCTGGCCGTCCCGGACGCGTTCATCGCCCCGAACGTCGGGTAGAACGGCCGGCCGGTCGTGTCGACGGCCTTGGCCAGCTTCTGGTACAGGTCGATCTGGGTGAACACCTTCGAGTAGCGGTCGCCGCCGCGGATGTACTGCAGCGCGGTGATCGCCGACGCCAGAGCCTGGTCCATCGCTGCGTCGGTCACGGCCACGCCCAGGGTGATGTCGGGGATGCTGGCCGCGCTGGCGACGAAGAACGCCTGGATCGCGGTCTCGATGCCCTCGTACCAGCCGCGGACCATCTGTCGCCAGATGAGCCCGGACGCCTGCGGGTTGCCGCCCTGGTCGAACACCTCGCGGGTGATCTCCACCTTGCCGGACAGTGCGGTCGGGGTGATGGTCTGCGCGGTCGCGGTGAACGCGCCCGGCGTCGGCTCGGTGCCGGTCACATGGTCCGCGACCAGCCCGGAGGAGCTGTTGAACTTCGGCAGGACGAACGGGGTGACCGTGTCGAGGGTGCCCTTGTTGAACGCGTCGTACATCGGGTACAGGTAGTCGAGCTGGTCGACGTACATCTCCGGATGGTTCTGCGGGTAGTTCAGGTTCACCACGTTCGCCGGGGTGATCGCGAACCGCTGCTGCGCGGCGTCGCCGGGCGCGGCGAGCTGGCCGAGGTGTCGCTGCCCGTCCGGGTCGCCGCCGAACGCGTACTGCAGCCATCGGCTGATCCGGCCGTCGGCGGCCTCCCGCGACTCGGGGCCCTGATAGTTCGGGTTGTAGGCGATGCCGATGTCCGTGGAGAAGTCGTGCGACCCGGCCCGCAGGTTGCCCTTACGGTCGTACCGGTAGGGCAACGGCTCCCGCACCTCCAGGAACGCCCGGTTCGGGTTCACCGGCGTCGGCGCTTCCGGCGCGGCCGGCAGCTGCGGCTGGTTCTGCTGGTTGAGCCAGGCCATGAACTGGTCCATCGTCGCGGTCGCAGCGGGCGCGGGCGCCGGCGGTGTTGCGGCCGCCGGCGCGGCGGGCTGCTGGCTACGTAGCTGCGCGGCGAACGTGGCGCACGCCATGTTGGCCGCGTGCTGGTGACCGCAGTGCTGGCACGGGTCCATTCGTGATCCTCCTGTCAGGCTCGCGGCCACTTTGGTCACGCGCGCGTCGTCGAATGCGGGCATGTACGTCGTCGAGGTTTCCCGCCACGTGGCGCGCACGACGTTGTAAACGCCGTCGTCGCCCAGCTCCACATCACCGTCGGCCGGGTCGATGGAGAAGTCCACGCCGATGGACAGGCCGGAGTACAGCCCGTTCGCCGCGTCGTACAGCAGCTGGTCCCGCTCGTACTTCGCCGGTGATCCTTCCGGACCGTCGAGCACGGCCAGCTGCACGATAGGCCCGTCGGCGGAGTCGGAGACCGAGCGGTGGAAACCGACCGGTGTGGTGTGGTCCTTCAGGTGCGCCATGCGGGACGGGTCGGAGTACTCCAGGCTGCCCGGCTTGAACGAATACTTCAGCCCGTACTTGTTCGCGACGGCGTTGTACGGCACGGCCAGCCCGGTGATCGTGCGGGCGGCGGTGTCAACCTGCGGCGCCGGCGGCGGGCTCGCGAAGTCCGCGGCGTGGAACGTGAACGCCGGCCGCGCGTCGTCGAACCGGCGGCCGGCGGGCAGCGCGTTCTGCGCCGGCGCCGGCGGCGCGGCGGCGGCCGCCGGGGTCTTGCCGATGGCGGACATCGGGATTCCTTCCTGCGCGGCGATCCACTCCGGTTTCAGGCCGACCAGCTGTTGCATGCCCTGGTAGTAGGCGACCCGGGCGGCCGGATCGGGCTTCAGGTAGTCGTTCAGGTCGAACTGAACCTGATAGCCGCGGCGGGTGATGTCGCCCATCGACAGCCGGTCGGTGATCGTTTTCATGTACGGGGCGTACATGCGGTTGATCTTGTCGCGGCGGCGGGCGTCCTCGTTCTGATAGGTGCGGCTGGTCGTGGAGACGCCCAGGTCTTCCGGGTCGACGCCCAGCCCGTTCGCGATCGCGATGGTGACCTGCTCCTGCAGGTCGACCAGGGTCAGGTCCTTCGGCGAGGGCATGGTGACGTCGGAGCGTTTCACCGTCGACGGGATCCACCCGTAGGGCCGGGTCTGCCGCATGATCCCGTACTCGGCCAGGAACGCGTCGATGTCCTCGTCGCTCATCGGGTCGACGGACGGGTCGTCGGCGTCGGTGAAGTACTCCCGCAGCGCCGGATTGTTCGCGTACATCTCTGTGAGTTCGTCGAGGCGGATCGCGATCCGCACGGCGCGGGCGTTGGCCTTGAGGATGCCGGGGTTCGGTGAATCGAACCGCTTCATCAGCACGGCCGGCACCTGCCGGAATTTGCGGTTGTCGTCGGTACGCACCCACACGAACCGCTCGTCGCCGGGCTGCGGCGGCCCGGTCGGCCGTTTCAGTTCCACGTCGCACGGCGCGACCCGCCGCACGGAGATCGGGTAGCCGTCGAAGTCCTGACCGGTGACCTCCCACCACGCGATCGCCTCGAAGCACAGATCTTCGATGGTCTGGGCCATGTGCACGACGTTCGGCACGTCCGGGTCGAACTGGCGCAGCAACGCCGACGGCATCACGTCGGTGTCTCTGTACAGGCGCAGCGGCAGGGTACCGATGGAACACAGCTCGTTGCGGCCGCGCTGGATCGCCGCGACGGACAGGGCCTGTTCCCGGTCGATGGGGCCCTGCCCGGTGCGCATCGCCGTGAGGAGCCGGTCGATGGGCTGCGGGGCGAGGTCGAACCGGTGCGGGGCGGCGTCGAGGATGATCGGGCGCGGCAGGGTGAGCATGTCACGCAGCTGCGTGAGCGCGGCCTTGATCAGTCCCATGGCCGGAAGTGTATGACCAGCAGCGATCTACGCAGTAGAGCCGTACGGCGCGTGTTTTCAATGGTGCACCTTGCGGGACACAGGCCGGGTCGTCGGCAGCGTCCGCGCAAGGTGCGCCGCACCGGCCGCCGAATACACGGCGTCGACCTGACCGGTGCCGCGCCGGGTGAACACCCACCGGTCGCCCGTCGTCAACTTCTCGGCCTGCTCCACCTGCGTGGTCAGCAGGTCCTGCCCGGACTGGGCGATCTGCGTCTGGTCGACCAGAGCGGAGAAACCCATGCACACCGCGGGCGTGTCGGCCTTGATCTCCGCCACGGTGACGCCGCGCGGCGGCCAGCTGAACCGGCCCGCTTTGCTGCGGTCCCGCAGGTCAGCGTCCAGCGTCGCGGCCGGCCCGCCCGGGTACCAGCCGAGCGACTTGGGACGGACCTTGAGCACCCATGCGGGTAGCTCCGCACGGAGCTTGGCAAGGGTGTCAGGGCCGTCCCACGCGGCTACCGTCTCCACCCGCACCCTGCCGTCCTGTTGTACCTGTGCGGCGGCGAGGGTCGCGTGTTGCAGGTTAGGTGCAACATCGATGCACACCGCGACGGCGTTGCGGCGGGTCAGGTCGATCGGGCCGGCATCCTCGCAGGCTTTCCAGGCGGCCGGGTCGATGGCGGGGTCGAGCTGGTCGACCGCCATACACAGCGCCTCGGTGAGGAACCCGGCGAGCTCGGCCGGGTCGGCGCCCGGCTTGGACACCTTGAGTGCGTCGCCGCGGATCGAGTCCAGGTCCATCGTCGGTACGCCGCGGCGGAACCGGCCGAGTTGCGGGTTCGCCGCCGCCCAGCCGGTCTCGTCCATCGGGTGCGTGCCGGGCGGCGCCGACCATTCCAGCAGGCCCAGTCGCGGGTCGGTTCCCGCGATCGCGGCGGTACGCAACGAGTTGAGCACCACCGACCTGGCGTCGCCCTGGTTGGTGATGTACACGGCCTGCGCGTAGGGCCGGGCGTTCATCGCATACTTGGCCGCATTGTAGGCTTCCCAGCCGTGCTGTTCTCGCAGCTCGTCGCCGATCTGCCGGTCTATCGAGTCACCACGGCCGGACTTGGAATCGGACGCGCCGATCAGGTAACAGCAGTCGTCGACGGTGGAGAACAGTTCCTGCCCGTTCGCGACCCGAGGTTTCAGCGCGCGCGGCCGCAGCGCGCTGTTGCGCTGCGCGGTGCGGATCGCCAGCCGCCACGCCTTCTTGGCCTGCTCCAGCTTCGTGGATGTGCCGAAGATCAGCGGCTGCCGTTCGACGAACATCCAATACAGGGCCAGTACCTTGCAAAGGTGAGTCTTTCCGTTCTGCCGGGCGACCAGAATCAGGATCTGCCGGAACCGGGGCCGGCCATCGTCGAGGAGTTCGCCGAGGTGGATGACGGCCCACTGCTGCCACGGGTCGAGCGGCTCGCGCAGGATGTTCGCGGCGAACCAGATGACCCGGAACCCGTAGCTAGTGGCCGGCGTCAGCTTCCGTAACGGCGGGGTCCACAGCCGCGGCGTAATCGACCCCAGCGGCGCCGGCGGCGGCGTCGGATCGGAGTCCGTCGAGGGCAGCAGATGCAGGGTCACCGCCGGCCTCCTGCGTGTTCGGTCGGATCGGCCGCGCGGCCGGGTTCATGCCGAGTCGATCAAGGGTTTCCTGCAGCATGCGCGCGAGATCCTTGTAGGAGGCGATCGCGCGCCGGTATTCGAACGATTGTTCGACCGGATCCAGCTCGTCGAGCGCCACGGTGATGCGGTCGAGCTGCCGGGCGTGCGCCAATGCGAGCTCCACAGTCGCGACGTCCCGGTCCATGCGGGGCGTGGACCGGAGCGCGGCGCGCGTACGGCTGACGAACGTCACGGATAGTTACCGATCGGTGGGGAAAGTTTCGGATCGGGCCGGGGAGGGAGAGAGACAG
>Ga0247667_1000221_pt1 | contig 17122 bp, 16 predicted proteins | sample CNK08_metaG_FD_183027 | JGI IMG/M metagenome (GOLD analysis project Ga0247667, IMG submission 183027) | Soil microbial communities from Purdue University Martell Research Forest, Indiana, United States - CNK08 | ecosystem: Environmental > Terrestrial > Soil > Temperate forest > Bulk soil... | reverse complement strand
ATGAGATGGAAGACGTGGCGAGCGATTATTTCGGGCGGCAAATCTCGAATTTTCGTTTTGATGAGCTGGCGCGCGACGCAGATCAAACGCTGCGGTTGCTCCACCTGGGCACGCCTTCGCTGCTGCGACGCACGCAGCGGATTCGCGAGCGGAGCCGGGCGTTTTTCGAGACGTTTCCGCCGCGCGATGGGAAATTCCCATTTTCGCGGAATGAGAGAGCAGCGTTTCTCGAGCAGAATCGCGAAGCATACGATGCGCTGGCCACGGCGCTGAAGGGTTTTGAGACCGAATGCGCGGCGCTGACGCAGAAGCCGGAAGAAATCTTGAGGATTGCGCGGCGAAGTTTTGAACTGCGGCAGGAATTATCTTTCCTGTTTGAATCGAATGAGCGCAACTTTGTGTATTGGTATGAACGGCGGAACAAAGGCGTGTTTCTGGCCGCCACGCCGATCGACGTGAGCCAGATTCTGCGAGAGAAACTTTTCGAGCAGTTCGACACGGTGATACTGACCTCGGCAACGCTGACGGTGGCGGGACGGTTCGAATTTATTCGCCACCGGTTGGGGCTCGATCACGCGAAGGAGCGCGGATTGCCGCCGGAATTTGATTACAAGGAGCAGGCGATGCTGTACTTGCCGCCAGCTATGCCGGACGTGCGCCATCCGGCGTATACGTCGAAGGCTGCGGATGAAATCGTGAACTTGCTGGAGACGAGCCAAGGGCGCGCGTTCTGTTTGTTCACAAGCTATTCGCAAATGAACGAACTTTTTGAACGCGTTCGGGCGCGCGTGCCGTTCCCATTGCTCCTGCAGGGGACCTCGCCGCGGTCGGTATTGCTGGAACGATTCAAGAACACGCCGGGAGCCGTGCTGTTTGCGACGGCGAGTTTTTGGCAGGGCGTGGACGTGCCTGGCGAGCAGCTTTCCTGCGTTATCGTCGACCGGCTCCCGTTTGCGGTGCCGAGTGACCCGATCGTCGCGGCGCGAGTGCAGGCTTTGCAGGAAGATGGGCGCAATCCGTTCGCGGAATTTCAAGTGCCACAGGCGGTGCTGGCGTTGAAGCAAGGGTTTGGGCGGCTGATCCGTACGAAGACGGATCGCGGAGTTTTAGCGTTGCTGGATAGCCGCATTCAGCGCATGGCGTATGGTAAAATTTTTCTGGAGTCGCTGCCGAAGTACAAGATGACGACGAACTTGGCGGAAGTTTCGCGGTTTCTTGGAAAAAAGAGATAGGAAAGGGATTTTACACAAGGCACCTGGAGAGCACCGAGGACAGAGAGCAGAAGACAGAGGAATATGTTCCAAGTCAGTGTGGAAGAGACATTTTCGGCAGGCCATGCCCTGCGCGGATACAAAGGCAAGTGTGAGAACGTTCATGGGCACAACTATCGCGTGCGCGTGACGCTGGAAGGGCCGCAACTGGATTCGATTGGGTTGCTCGTGGATTTTACGCGGTTGAAACACATCATCCGGGAGATTATGGGCAGGCTGGATCATCAGTTCGTGAATGATCTCGAGCCGTTCAAGACCGTGAATCCCTCGGCGGAAAATATGGCGAAGTATTTTTATGACGAAGTAACGCGGGGATTGAACGATCTGCCGCCGGGAGCGCGTATCACGGATGTTGTTTTGTGGGAGACGGATACGAGCAGGGCGCAATATCGGCCGGGCAGCTGACGGTTTTTGCGTGCGGTGAAACGATGAATCGTGCGTTCGCTATTATTCTGATTCCAGCGGTTCTTGTCGCAATTGGTTACCTCGTGGTGTTCCGTTCCATGGGAATTACGCCGGCTTATTGGCGGCTAATTTTGCCTTTCGCGCTCCTGGGAGGTGCGATCTGGTGGCTGGGGCGGAGGGCGTCGCGCAACAGCGGTACGAGCGCGCGGTAGGGCGGGAAATGCGGCGCCGCGATCACAACGACGCGCAGCGCGATACCAAGAGCAGGAGTAAGCCGTCGCTTAGTTAGGTCATGTTCATCACAGAAATATTTAAGTCGATTCAGGGAGAAGGCACTCGTGCGGGGCTGCCCTGCATTTTTGTCCGTCTGACAGGGTGTAACTTGCGGTGTACATGGTGCGACACAGCTTATGCATTTCACGGCGGGACGAAGCTCAGCATCGAGGACGTGCTTGCACGCGTGGATGAGCTGGCTGGCAGGCGCGATGGATTGCCCGCTGCTCGGGCCAATGTGCCCCTTGTGGAATTAACGGGGGGGGAGCCGTTGCTGCAGGAAGAGGTTTATCCGCTGGCAGAGAAGCTGCTCGCCGCGGGATACACGGTGATGATCGAGACGAGCGGCGAACTCTATACCGGGCGGCTGCCTGAGGAAGTGATCAAAATTGTCGATGTAAAGTGCCCGGACTCGGGCGAGGCGGATACGTTCGAGATGCGGAACCTCGAAGTGCTGGATGCAAAAGACGAAGTGAAGTTTGTTCTTTCAACAAGGCGCGACTACGAGTTTGCGCGAGAATTTACAGCCCAGCACCGGCTGGCCGAACGCGTTAGGCAAGTCTTGTTTTCACCCGTTTTCGACGATCCGGCCGGGAAGTGGCAAGGTCTTGAACCGCGCAAGCTAGTGGAATGGATCCTAGCGGACGGATTGCCGGTTCGGCTTGGCCTGCAACTGCACAAGTTCGTCTGGGATCCGGCAACAAAGGGGGTTTAGGACGGCTGCGTTGGAAATTACAGTGGCCGCTCACCCGAGAGATTGACTCCGTTTGAGGGAGAGCCGCGTTTTCTCAAGAGAGATATAATTATAATAAGGCGAGATGACAGCCGATGCGCAAAGCAGGAAAGCGGTGGTGCTCCTAAGCGGAGGTATGGACTCGTGCGTTTGCGCGGCCATAGCTCGGGAACGTCACGGCGCTGCGAACATCGCCCTGTTGCACGCCGGCTACGGTCAGCGCACCCAGGAGCGTGAACGCCACGCATTTGATGCCATAGCTGATTTCTACGGAGTGCACCAGCGATTGGTCGTTCAACTCGAGTATTTCCGGGCGATTGGCGGATCGGCTCTGACGGACACAAAAATTGCCGTTCCTGAAAATGAGCTGGGCGCTGTGGGAGCGCACGGGAGTTCGATTCCGGTTACGTACGTGCCGTTTCGCAACGCACATTTTCTTTCCGTAGCCGTGAGCTGGGCAGAAGCGATGGGAGCAGGTGCCGTTTACATCGGGGCGGTGGCGGAAGATAGTTCCGGCTACCCCGATTGCCGCGCGGAATATTACAAAGTTTTTCAGGATTTGGTGCGCGTGGGTACGCGGCCGGAGGCAGAGATCGAAATCGCTACTCCGGTGATCACGCTGAAGAAAAGCGAGATCATTCGGCGAGGCATCGAGTTAGGCGCGCCGCTTCATCTAACTTGGTCGTGCTACCAGAATGAAGACCGGGCGTGCGGAGCTTGCGATAGTTGCCTGCTGCGATTGAAAGCATTCGCGGAGGCCGGAGTACGGGATCCAATACCTTATCGGCTGGCGGTCTCGGCCCACTCGTAGCACTTGGAAAAGAGCTAAGATTAAGGATAATAGGGCACATCCCGCCTGCCAGGCCGGGCAGAGTTCGCCTCGGCAAAAGGAGAATTGAGCATGAAGAGAATTTTGAAATCCACGATGTTTGCCGTATTGCTTGCTGGCACGTTGGCCGCGGTTCTTGCGCCGAAGGCAGCCGCGCAGAACGGATCCATCGCGGGAACGATCCTGGATATCAACGCAAAGCCCTGGTTTGGTCTTGAAGTCGAGTGCGTAAGCGAGCAGGGCGCCAAACAGGTCGCCAAGACGGATATTTCCGGACAGTACAGCTTGCCGAACCTTCGCCCGGGCATATACACGGTGACGATAATTACGTTTCCCCCCCCAAATGAAAAGCAACAGCCCGTCCTGATGGGGAAACTGAAAGTGACAAGCGGAGAAGTAGCTAAAGCGGATATGAACTTCAAAGACGTGCTGGCGAAGCAGGGCGCGGTAGCGCAAGAGCAAGTCAAGAAGCAAGAGGAAGAGAAGCAAAAATTCGAAGGCATGAAGGCGCACTTCACCGCGGGGGCAGCATTCCTCGAGCAGGAGCGCAAGGCAAAGGACGAGCTGACGAAGGCTACTCCCGATCAGCGGGATGCGTTGAAGCAAAACCTTAAGGACCTTTCCGATAAGGCGACGGCAGAATTCCAGGCCGCACAAAAGGCAGCTGCGGAAAAGGATCCAAACCAGCACTTGTTGTGGGCCAAGCTCGGAGAAGCGTATGACATCGCAGGCCGCAACGAAGAAGCGGCCCAGGCATACCAGCAGGCCGTCAACGCCAAGCCCGACGATCCGGGATACTACAATAATCTCGGCAACGTGCTGGCGAGAGCGGGGAAGATCGACGAAGCCCGTTCGGCGTACACCAAGAGCGCGGAGTTGGATCCGACGAAAGCAGCGACGGCGTGGCGCAACTTCGGAATCAGCCTCTACAATGCAAACCGCTTGGGTGATGCGGTCGAGCCGCTGCAGAAATCCGCGGAACTCGATCCGAAAAGCGCGCAGACGTGGTACCTGCTTGGCGCGTCGCTGGTGTATAAAATGACAGTGAAAAAAGTCGGGGACAAGGATGTGCCCGTGTTTGCACCAGGGACAATCGAGGCCTATCAGAAGGCGATCGATCTCGACCCCAACGGGCCATACGGACAGGACGCCAAGAAGGGGCTCGAACAGCTGCAACTGATGGCTCCGGGCGTGGACATAAGAGTCAACGTAAAGAAAAAGAAATCCTGAGCAATTTCGTTGCGCTTCATAACGGGCCGGTCCTGCATTTCGGAGTCGGCCCTTTTTCCTTCAACCCCCGTCGCGAGATCTATTACGACCCGTAGCCGCCTGACCACAGCCAAAAAATAAAGAAGAATGAGACAAAACGCGGCCTAGCGACTAGCGGTGCATAAGTGTTCCCGTAGTTTTAGTGCGGCGGAGCGCCCATGCGAACACCACCATGGAAAGCGGCAAGAGGGCCGCGCTGAACAAAAGCAAAACCAAAAGTGGCTGCCAGACGGCTAGAATTCCTGGGCCTCCCAGCAGCGCGCCGCGAAACGCACTAAGGGCGTAAGTGACAGGATTCAGCCGCGCCACGAGTTGCAGCCAATTCGGGAGGACGCTAACCGGAAAGAGCATGCCGCTTGTCACGCTGGAAATACCGAGGAAGAACCACTTTGCGGGATTTCCGCGCTTGAAAAGCAGCAGGTAGCTTGCGGAGAGTATTCCGAGCCCGGAAAAGGCTAGAAGAGTGGCGAGGAGCACTGCCGCGACAGCGGCCCAGTTCGCGCCACGGAGCTGAAAACCAAAGAGCACGACGCCCCATGCAATGTAAACCCCTATGCGTAGTGTTGCCGCGGCGAAGGGATAGGCAGCCGAGCCGGCCAGCATCACGGGCAGAGAAGTTTGAGTGACAAGCAAATGTTCCAGTGCGCCCGTGTCCCGCGCCTCCTGAAGACTGCGGTCAAAGGCATCGATGGCAGCATAGAGATAATCTAGAAAAACGAAACCGACGAGTGAAAAGGCAAAGTAACTTTCGCTCTGAGGGAGAGCGTGTTGCAGCTGGGGGCTGTCCACGAAGCGCGCGACATAGAAAAGCATGGCAACGCCAAACAACGCTTCGATGGCCTCAAATAAAAAAACGGTGCGGTACGTGCGAGCAATGGAAAGGTCGCGCCGGAAGAAGAGCCACAACTCGCGAAGCGTGCCGATCATTCAGTCGAACCCTCTTCCGCCAAGTGCGGAGTACGGCCGGTAAGCCTCAGAAAAGCGTCCTCGAGCGATGCGGCGCCCGTACGATTCTTCAAGTACGGAACTGAGTCGCAAGCCAGCAGCCGTCCGGAGTCGATGACGGCCACACGATCTGCGAGGAGTTCGATTTCCGAGAGCGCATGGGAGGCGAAAAGCAGAGTTGTTTCGCCGCGGTGCAGAATTTCGGACTTCAGGAAGCGGCGGAATTCCGCAGCTCCGATAGCGTCCAGGCTGCGAGTCGGTTCATCCAACAAGAGCACACGGGGCTGATGGAGAAGCGCGCGAGCGAGGCTCAAGCGCTGCACGGTGCCGGAAGAGAGTGTGCGCACTTGTCGGTCGAGGGCTGTTTCCAGTTGAAATTGTTCGGCGAGCTGGGTGATCCGCTTCGCCGCCGCGGCGGCCGAAAGCAGATTTAGCCGGCCGAAGAATCGCAGGTTTTCGCGGCCCGTGAGCCGGGCGTAAAAGCCCAAGTCACTGCCGGAGTGATAGCCAATGTGGCGGCGCACCTCTCGCGAATCATGGACGGCGTCGTGTCCGGCGATCTGGGCGCGGCCCTTGGTCGGAAGAAGCAGAGTCGCCAGTATGCGGAGCAGCGTGGATTTACCGGCGCCATTGGCTCCTAACAGGGCAAATGCCTCGCCCGGACGCACTTCCAACGAAATCCCCGCGAGTGCGACAACGGAAGGTGTTTCGAACGGCTGGAGGAGACCTCGCCAGCCGCTGCGCGCGGGAGGAAAGAATTTCTCGATGGCTTCAACGCTAATCGCGGCTTCTGGCACGAGGGAACTTATAGCGTGTCTCGAGCTCGAAGACAATCGGCCCGCAGGGAAGGGCGACTTGCTGCGTATAGGCAGGTTCTTAGCCGGCATGGCGAAGAGCACGATTCCTCGGTAGAATGTACGAAAGCGAAATCTTGACCCAGCCAGGATACGCAAACGCTTTTTGGAGACGCAGAGCAGAGGAGCAGGGCTGATGGTGTCATTTGCAGATCGCGCTGAAACGCTGCCGCACGTTCTTGTGCGTTTTCTTGATAAGGAATCCGTGCTCTTGAATCTGGAGACAGAACGCTACTTCGGTTTGGACGAAACCGGCACGCGCATGTGGCAGCTTGTCACCACTGCGCCAAGCATTGACGCTGCGTATCGCGAGCTCCAGAACGAATTCGACGTTGAGCCGGAATTGCTTCGTTCGCACCTTACGGAACTGCTGGGGCGGCTCGTCGATAACGGGTTGCTACAAATCCAGTCCGAAAATGTGGGAACGGCTTCGGCGGTTTAGCGCGCTGCAGCGCCCGGCGCGCGTGCTTTTCCTGCGTGCAGCTGCATTGTTGCCCTTGATATCTTTGAGCTTGCGTTTGCGTGGATTTCGCAAGACGCAGGCATTTCTGCAAGAGTTTCTTTCCCTCCCCGGCCACCCGGCGGATACTTCAGCGTCCAGCAGCGCCCAATTGACGGTTCGCATGGTGCGTGCCGCGGTGCGCAATAGCCTTGGCCATCCCACTTGCCTTGAAGAATCGCTGGCGCTCTGGTGGTTGCTGAGGCGGCAAGGCATCAGCTCTGACTTGAGAGTGGGAGTCCGCAAGGACGGTGAAAAATTTGAAGCGCATGCCTGGGTCGAGCGCGACGGCGTGGCCTTGAACGAGCCGGAAGCCCGGCATCAGCATTACGCCGCATTCGACGCGGCGCTGGCGTCGGTGCCTCCGGAGCCGAGATGAGTGGCTTTGCGGGATTTGTTTCCGCTGGCGGCGATACTCCCGACCCGCGCTTGCTCGAGCGCATGGGTGCTCGTCTGGCGTTTCGCGGACCTGACGCCTCGCAAATTTGGTCGCGGGATGGCGCAGGTTTTTGCTTCACATTTCTCCGGACAGGCCCAGCGCCCCAAGCTTCCCAGCAACCATGCACTCTCGACGGCAACGTCTGGCTGCTTGGCGACGTACGCCTCGACGGACGGGAGGAACTGCAGCAAGAACTTGAGCAGGGCGACCAACCTATCTCAGCCACGGCAACCGATGAGGAACTGATTCTGCGAGCCTGGCGCCAGTGGGGCGAGGCTGGATTGGCGAAGTTCCTGGGGGATTTTTCCTTTGTGCTCTGGGACGAAACCGCGCGCCAACTCTGGGGCGTGCGCGATTTGATAGGTGCGCGGCCTTTTTTTTATGCGCGGTCGGGCGATGGATTCTATTTCAGCAACACGCTCGAAGTCGTCCGCCTGGCGCCAGGCTTCTCTTCGGAGCTCGACCCACAATTCATCGGAGATTTTCTCTTGCAAGAGTGGTGTGAAGACGGGGCAAGGACAGTTTATCGGGATATTCACCGGCTACCGGCAGGACATAGCTTGGTTTTTTCAGACAAAGGGCTGTGCGTTCGTCGCTACACAGACTTTCCCATCGAAGAGCCGCTCTGGCTGAAGCGGCCTGAAGAATATGTCGAGCGATTTCAGGAACTTCTTGTGAAGGCAGTACGTGACAGGTTGCCGCGCGGGCCCTGTGGAATTTTCCTGAGTGGCGGACTCGATTCGACCAGCGTCGCAGCAGTGGCCTGTAAGATTGCGAAAAGGGATGGGGGGCGCGGCCCTTTGTGCGCGTACACGATCGATTGCCGGCCAATGTTCAATGACGAAGAAGGTTCCTTGGCAACACTTGTAGCAAATAATCTCGGCATGGGGATCGAAGTTCTTTCCGGCGCTTCCTGCCTCCCTTACGACGGTTGGGAAGATTCGCTGCGGCGCACGCCGGAGCCGTATCACGATCCTTTTCTGCTTCTAACTCAACGCCAATATCGGCAAGTACAAAGCCAGGCTCGGGTCGTTCTTTCAGGGTATGGCGGAGACGACGTTCTGACCGGGCAAGCCTGGCCCTACTTGACCTACCTGCTCCGTCAGCGGAGATTCGGCACTATCGTGAAGACGTTTGGACGGTATATCCTGAAGCATGGACGGATTCCGCCGCTGCGTGGAGGTTTTCGCACCCGGCTGCGAAAGTGGATGGGCCGCACAAACCCGCTGACCGAATTCCCCCCATGGCTTGAACCAGACTTTGTTGAGCAACACAATCTCCGCGGGCGATGGCGGGAACTTCAGGAATCGCCCAAGACAGGTCATCCATTGCATCCAATTGCTTTTGCCGGTCTTTCCAGCAAATTTTGGTCGAACACACTCGAAAGTGAAGACGCAGGCTGGACCGGCGCGCCAGTCGAGTTGCGTGCGCCGCTACTCGATGAACGCCTGTTGCGCTTCCTCCTGCGAGTGCCGCCGGTGCCCTGGTGCATGGAAAAGGCGCTGCTCCGCGAGGCCATGCGCGGCATTCTGCCGGAAGAAGTCCGCACGCGCCCGAAAACTCCGCTTCTCGGAGATCTCATCAAACATTTTATCGAGAGCAAGAAATGGAGCCCAATGCCGCTTCCTGATCCGGCTCCAGAGCTCCGGAGGTTTGTGGATGGGGAGCGGCTCCGCACAACTTTGGCACCCGCCACGGGTTCGACCCTTCGGGTTGGCCTGCGTCCCGTTTCCCTGTCCTATTGGCTAAAAGGCGTTGTAAACGACGAAGGGATTGGTTAGAGTTCCAAATGGAGACAAGGAATGAAGCGAGTGTCAGAATTACCTGTCAAAAAGCCATATCAGGCACCCAAGCTCACTGTCTACGGCGACTTAACTCAGTTGACCATGACCAGTTCGAAGGGAATGGGAATGGCGGACAACTTGAAGATGTTCCAAACCTGATTCATGTCTTCGAGCAGAGTTGCATGGTGAGAATCCTCGGCAAGTGACTTACCCCTATCGCGCGTACGGATTGACTCTCGGCAGTGGCACTCCGATTTTTGCCCTCCGGCAAGAACGCGCTGATCCCAAACGGTATGACATCATCGTGAGCCTCGGCCCAGAAACGGATTGGGTGCGAGAAGCCAAGCGTCTGCCATCCCACGTAGAGTACCCGAAACTTGGAGAAGTCGAACTAGAGAACCCGGCGTTCTCCCTTATTTCGTACGGCGCCGCAGAATTTTTCGAACTTGTGTACGGCAATGAGGCAACCTTCTTTGTGGATGGTACGGCGGAACGTGTTTGGGGGACTTGTCTGCCTCCTCTCACCAATGAGGATGTGACGAGCTATCTCGTTGGACCAGTCATGGGATTTGTTTTGCGACGCCGGAGCGTCTTGGCACTCCATGCTAGCGCCGTATCTGTCGGGGGACAGGCAGTCGCGCTGTGCGGCGAGAGCCAGGCCGGCAAGTCCACCACGGCGGCCGCCCTCGCGCTACGTGGAATCCCCGTACTGTGTGAGGACATAACTCCGCTGTACGAAGCGGCTGGAAGATTTCAAGTCGAACCAGGTTATCCTCGCGTTTGCCTGTGGCCGGACGCGGTAGAGAAATTGTTTGGAACGCGGGACGCATTGCCACGGCTGACGCCAAGTTGGGAGAAGTTTTTTCTGCCGCTGGATGGAAACAACGCAAGCTTCGAGGCGCGAAGGAGGCCGCTCGGCGCCGTATACCTGCTTGCAGCACGCGCGGCGGAAGCGAATGCACCGCGAATCGAAGAAGTGGGCCCCCGCGCGGCGCTCCTGGATCTGGTTCAGAATACGTACATGAACTGGCTCTTGGATCGCCATCAGCGCGCCGCGGAATTCGACGCGCTGTCTAAGCTTGTCACACAAGTGCCCGTGCGCCGAATCGTACCTCACGCTGATCCCGGACGCATCGGCGATCTTTGCGACCTGATTCTGGCCGACGCAAGGTGCTTATCTGCCGATTGTGATTCCGCCTCCTTGATCTCCAAACGCTGATATGTATTCGCTCCGCGCGTATGGAGAAATGATTACCGACGCGGGCCGGTTCGACGCTTATGCCAAGGCGATCGCCCGGGCTGTCCGTCCGGGTGATGTGGTATTGGAAATCGGCTGCGGACCAGGCGTGTTCTCGCTCCTTGCTTGCCGCGCGGGAGCAAAGCGCGTTTACGCAATCGAAACAGACGACGTTATTCATTTGGCAAAACAACTTGCCTCGGCAAATGGCCTCGCGGAACGCATCAAGTTTCTACAAAGTGACTCGCGCAGGACGGAATTGCCGGAACGTGTGAACGTCATCGTTTCGGACATCCGAGGCTCGCTTCCGCTGTTTGAGCACGCCATTTCATCAATGGAAGATGCGCGCAAGCGTTTCCTCGCCCCTAGCGGTATCATGATTCCGCATCGGGATACGCTCCAAGCCGCAGTCGTGGAGGCCACGGAGTATTACAAGGGACTCACTGCGCCCTGGCAGAAAGCGATGGACGATCTCGATCTCTCTTCTACTCTGTCTCTCATTCTCAATGAGAAGTACGGCGTTTCTTTCAAGCCCGGCCAACTCCTCGCGCAGCCATTGACATGTCATGTTCTGGACTACACGGCAGGGGCCGCGACTCGCGCCGCAGCCGCCCTGCGTTTTCGCGTCGCGCGCGCCGGAACGGCCCACGGCCTTTGTCTTTGGTTTGAGGCCCAACTGTTTGGCGAAATCGGTTACTCCTCAGGGCCCGGCGGGGCGTCCACGATCTATGGCCAGGCCTTTCTGCCCTGGCTCGAGGCGGTTGACGTCTCGGAAGGCCAGGAAATTCAGGTTGAGTTGCACGCCGACTTCGTCGGCGGAGACTACGTCTGGCGTTGGGACACAAGAATCGACACTCCCGAGGGCGGCGCTCGGCATTTTCAACAGTCCACCTTCCAAGGCGCGAATTTTTCGCCAAATTTTCTGCAGCGCCGCGCCGCGGATTTTGTTCCCGCGCTTTCCGAGACTGGTGAAGCGGAGCGATGGTTATTGCAAGCTATGGATGGAAAAGCGTCTTTGCAGGAAATCGCCCAAGAAGCTGCCAAGCGCTTTCCCAGTTTGTTCTCCACTTGGGACGAAGCTTTCCGGCGCACCGCCGAGCTTTCCGGAAAATATTCGCGCTAGCCGCTTCCGCGCTATGCTCTCCCCTGCGGGATCTCAAGACCGCGGAGGTGGATCTGTCACCGCTGAATACTGGCGAGAGGAGCGCCGTCACGACGGAATGGACGCTGCTCGTCGAATGTGCGCGGCCGACCGGGAACGTGGAGCGGTTGAACAAGTCTCTGCGCCTATTGGTGAATTGGCCCGCTCTGCTAGAGCTCGCTGAGGGCCACGGCGTTCTCGGACTCGCCGCGACCCGACTTCGGGATTGCGGCGAAGCGGCCGTGCCACAGAAAATTGCGCAAGAACTGCGGGAGCGGCAGCGTGCACACGTTCTGTTCACACTGCGCTTGACCGCGGAAATGTTCCGGCTTCTTGAGTGCTTCGCCGCGGCCGGTCTTGAGGCATTGGTGATCAAAGGGCCGGTGCTCTCGGCTCGTTGTTATGGCGATCCGGGGGTACGCCCCTACGGCGACCTCGACCTGATTGCACGCGATAACGACATTCTTCGGTCTACCGAACTGATGATTGGTCTAGGATACGAGCCCAGCGTTCCTGTCAATGCGATCCACGCGAAGAAGGCTCCCGGAGAATACGCTTTCCGGCACCAGAGCACGAAGCTCCTGGTCGAATTCCATACGGAGCTAACATTTCGTTACCATCCGCGGCCAATTCCTCTGGAAAGGATTTTCAAACGGCAGGCTCGCGTAAAAATCGATGCGCGCGAAATTCCCGCTCTCTCGCCTGAGGATGAACTCATCCTGATTTGCATTCACGCCGCGAAGCATCTTTGGGAGCGGCTGAGCTACATCGCGGACGTGGCGGCATTTGTGTCCAAGCAGGAACTCGATTGGAAGCGCGTAACGCTAGCCGCTGACGAAGTCGCCGGGGAACGCATGCTGTACGTTGGCCTGCGGCTGGCGGCGGATGTGTTTGGCGCGCCGCTGCCAGAAAACATCGCTGCCTCTGTTCGAACGGATCCCGCGGTTGACGGGCTCGTTCGGCAGGTTTTGCAATGGCTTCCAGCACCAGGTTCCGCGCAACCAGGAATTTTCACTCGCGCGATATTTCGAATGCGTATGCGCGGGGGAATTTTTTCCGGCCTGGCTTATCTGCTTCGACTCTCTCTTTCACCTACCGAGGAAGATTGGGTCGAAGGCGCTGAAAATAGGCGCCACTGGCTCTTGGATGCTTTGGGACGCCCGTTTCGTCTGGCGCGAAAGTATGGCCGGAACAATAAATCCTGAATAGCCTTCACCCGGACTCAGCAACTGATCGCAAAATTGCGGCCCGGAATAGAAAAAAGCCCGGACCGTTCGTCCGGGCCTTCATCTCCGAAATACACCTGGATTAGTTCCTTAGATATTGGTCCGCCGCGAAATCATCCGCGACCTCTTCGACGGCGCCGGTGGCAGTTCCACGGTAATAGTCATTTCACTCTTGTTGCGCAGAACGCCGAGTTTCACCGTTTTGTCCTCTCGCTTCGCCGCAAGCTTCTCGCGCAGGTCGCCGAGCGAACGGATGCGTTCGCCGTTCAACGTGGTAATCACGTCACCGCTCTTCACTCCCGCCTTCTCCGCCGGCGAACCCGAATTTACTTCTCGAACGAGCACGCCCTCGCCCTCCGGCGCGCCAAAATACGTGCCGAATTGTCCGCTCAGGTCTTCGGCATCGATTCCCAAACGAGGATGTGCGCCAGCCAGCACCCCACCATTCCAGTCCATGCCTGGCATGGGCGCCAATTCCGGAATTTCCACTTTGGGAAGCTGGAACGAAAACGCGCGCGGAGCAGTCTTGAACCACATGTTGCCACGTTCTTCCGACTTGCCGAGTGTCACGTTGACGCTTTGCGCCTTGCCTTCGCGCCACACTGTGAACTGAGCCGAACGGCCGGCGGGGATCTCATGAATCATGCGGCGAAACTGCGCCTCGCCTTCGACGCGCTGTCCATTAATCTCCGTAATAACGTCGTTGTCCTTCAAGCCCGCTTTGGCAGCCGGGCTGTCCGGCACGATGCGTCCCAGCAGGACGCCGCGTTCCGCAGGCAGCTTCAATTCCTTCGCTTTGCCCGACGTCACTTCCTGCGATTCCACGCCAAGCCAGCTCGTGCCTTCGTCGCCGAGGAACACCATCGTGTCCGGATCGTCCGCCTCCGGCGCTATTTCCATCCGTCGCTGCTGTTCCTGCGCTTCCTGAACCGCGGCTCTTACAGAAGCCTGGAGCGCGCGAGTCTGAACGCGCTCAGCAATTCTTTCTTGTACGCCCTCAAGCCGCCCCGCCAAACGTGCCTGGAGTCCTTCTGTCTTTAGCTCCATCTGCGCCAGCTTGGCAGCATCCGGGTCCTGCGGAGTTGCTGAAGGGCTCGGCAGCGCAATCAACGCAATCCCCAAGGCCACGGCCCCGCCACCCATAAACAAATCTCGCTTCGTCATGATTTTTCCGTCCTCCTGTTTCTCTTAGACGCGGCTCGCCTCAAACCGTCGACCGCAAAATTACGATTTGGATTCCGCCATTGATGGTATTCAGCCGGATCGGCGCTCCGCCCCTGCCGAGTTTCCCTCGCATTTCTCGCGGGCGCAGCGTAGCTTCCTGCGAAAACGGCAGTTCCGAATAAAAATTGCCGTTCAAGGAGCGCGCTTCCAGGTTAGCTTGTGTGGCCTGAGGCAAGGCCAGAAGAACTGAACCGTTCGTCGTTTCCGCTGCCGTTCCTTTTTCATCCAGAAAGTGCGAGAGCTCGAGGTGCACATTGCCGTTGGTGGTGCGAGCGTGGACGCTTCCGCCGCCCTCGTAGACTTCGATGTTTCCGTTCACGGTACGCAACTCTTCCACTGAATCGACGCCGGCGATCTTCAGCGTGCCGTTTACCGTGCCGACGTGCTCGACCCGCGCGTCATGGGGAACGTGCACCGTGTATTCCACCGCGACTTCCACGCCCTCATTTTGCGGATAGCGCGTGACCACGGACACATCGTTCGGCTTCGCGTCCACTTCGATTGACACGCGGTCCAGGTCCGACTCTTTTTCTTTGGCGATCTTTACTGCGTGGATTTCGATGACGTTGCGGTCCCAGCCCTTGACTTCGACGGGGCCGTTGACGTTTTGCAGCTCAAACGAGCCGCCCGGCTGCAGCGGATAGGATTGGTTGAAGTCTTTGCTATTCGCAAAGGATGGCGCGGCCGAAGCCGCCGCCAGGATCAGGATGTACGACACCGCCGAGCGCAAAACTGGACGTAGCCTCATGTTCTACCCCCTTCGAGTACAACTTGTGAACTCTTGTTCGCAACCCCAGTGCGACCGAAAATCCCAGAGCCTCACAAAACTCGTGCGCCGTTCCCCGCTTATGGCGCTCGCCGTTAATGCAACTCAAAATCAAAGGTGACCGTCGAAATGGTCTCGACCCGAGTGCCATTGATCGACGCCGGCTTTGCGCGCCACCTTTTTACTGCCTCCATTGCCGCGTCGGCCAAAACAGGCTCGCCCTGCAATACCTTTTGTACTTCGATCCGGCCATCCGCTTTAACCTTCACTTGCAGCTTCACGATCCCCTGAATCCGCGCCCGCCGCGCGAGTTCCGGGTAGGCCGGGCGCGGAGAGGCGATGAGCCTCTTGAAAAAATCGCTCGAGTCCTCTCGCAATCCGCCAAGAAGGGCTATCTCGAGTTTGTCCATCCAGCTCTCAAGCCAGTCACTCTTTTCCTCGAAGGAGAACGACTCCTCGGCTCCCTGCTCGGGCTCGACGGACTTAACCGGCAAGAAATCAGATTCGTGCCAGCGATTGATCCGCTCTCGCTGCTCTCGAATGAGCGAGTCGCGCAATCCCGTGTCCGCATCGAGAAACTGCAGCCGAATCTTTCCCACGGTCGTCCGCAGCTTAAGTACTTCGCCTCCGCCGTTCAGCACTCCCATCGCGCGCACTGGGCCCGACCCGCGATTCCCAATCTGCTGGATGTTTAATAGCAGCGCCGGGTCTGCATCGATCCGGTTCACGCCGCCGTTCTCGATCAGCGCGTCGATGTTTGCCGCGAGATTTCTCGGCAAAAAAACGACAATGTCCCCGGCTCCAGAGGAAAGCTGCGAAGCGCCCGGAAGGCTTACCTTTCCTGCGGACGAGGCCGCATCCGGATTAATCCAGGCCTGGATGTTGCCGCCGGCTGTCGCTGCTTGAACAGCGCCTGCCACGCGCGTCAGGCAAATGCTTCCGCCGTTGGATTCGACCTCCATCGGCCCGGAAACCGTGATGATGCGGATGCCCCCGCCGCCGGTCTGCGCGCGGACGGAGCCGCGTACTTCGCCGAAGTCAATCTGGCCTCCGCCCGTGCGCACGCTCACAAAACTTCCGGCTTGTTTCAGTGTGATGTTGCCGCCGTCGGTTTCGAGCTGCGCGCGTCCGCCGATCTGTCCCGCGCGAATGTGCCCGCCGCCGCTGCGCAGCACGGCATCCCCGGAAATATTTCCCGCGACTATGTGTCCCCCGGCGGTAAACGCATCCATGTTGCCCACAATATCCCGCACCTGGATGTGCCCGCCTTCCGTCGAGAGCTTTGCGGTCGTCGGCTTCTGCGATACGTTGCGCAACCCGATGAACCCGATGCGCCCAGTTCGTATGTTGCCGCCCTGAGTGATGAGACTCGCAGTTCCGCCGATGTCTTGCGTTTCGATGTCCCCCACCCCGGTGTTGACGTCGAGGCTGTAACCGGATGGGACAGCCACATCATAGTGCACATAGAATTGCGCGTTGGCACCGGTTCGGCCAGCCTGAGTCGGCGAAACCCCGTTAATCTCCACACCGAAATAAGTTGGCTTGGCGGTCAGCGCATAGCGATCCAGAAGACTCTTCGCCAGCGGCGCTCGAGCATCTGTCTCAATATGCACGCTATAACGCACGACTGGCGGCGCACCCGGTTCGAGCGCCACGATACGCACAGACCCGAGGTCCGTGGTCAGATGCAGAGTCAGACCGTCTTTAGTTTGAATGACTCCTGAGCGATCGATGGCCGTGCGGGGGGATGGATCACTGGGGACGGGAGGGTCAATTTCATGCGGCTCGTGCGCGCTTGCGGCAAATACCAGGCCCAGCAAGCAAGCGGTGAAGAATACCGGCGAGAGCCGTGTGCGAGAAGTTCCTCTCAATGCCTCGCTGATGAGTTTGAAAATCGTGATCGAGCTCATTTCTTGCCGGCGTCTCTTTTCGAATGTCTGGACTTCTCACTGTACGGCGCGCGGGCCAATCTGCCGCAATGCCGCTGCGCTGCGCAAGCGAACGTAGCGGTTGGGGTCATTGCGTTGAAGTTCCTCAAGTGTGCGCACCACACGTTCCATCGAGGGGTCCAAGGAACGGTTGAGGCCATCCTGCGCAAGAACCGGTTCCGGACTCTTCGAAGCATCCTGCGCGTTCTGCTCCAGGGAGCGAACCAAAAGGTTTACGGCTTCCACGCGCACGCCTGGATTTGCATCGTGCCCCAGCGCATCGACCAGCGTTTCTCGCA
>Ga0247667_1000219_pt1 | contig 17187 bp, 17 predicted proteins | sample CNK08_metaG_FD_183027 | JGI IMG/M metagenome (GOLD analysis project Ga0247667, IMG submission 183027) | Soil microbial communities from Purdue University Martell Research Forest, Indiana, United States - CNK08 | ecosystem: Environmental > Terrestrial > Soil > Temperate forest > Bulk soil... | reverse complement strand
CCTGGCAGGCGCAGGTTGATCACCTCGGGCCCGAGGTGGTCCAGCTTGAGGAGCAGGTGGTCGGCGTGCGGCCCCACGCCGCGGCCTTCCTTGATCTCGGTGGTCATCGCGCGCGACACCACGTCGCGGCTCGCGAGATCCTTGGCGTTGGGCGCGTAGCGCTCCATGAAGCGCTCGCCGGACTTGTTGAGGAGGTAACCGCCCTCGCCGCGCACGCCTTCGGTGATGAGCACGCCCGCGCCCGCCACGCCGGTAGGATGGAATTGCCAGAACTCCATGTCCTCGAGCGGAAGGCCGGCGCGCGCCGCCATGCCGAGGCCGTCGCCGGTGCAGATGAAGGCGTTGGTAGTCGCAAAGTAGATGCGACCGGCGCCCCCGGTCGCCAGCAGCACGGCCTTCGCCTGCAGGATGTGCAGCTCGCCGGTTTCCATCTCGAGCGCGGTCACGCCGACCACCGCGCCGTCCTGCGGGTCGCGGATGAGGTCGAGCGCCATCCACTCGACCAGGAACTGCGTGTTCGCGCGCACGTTCTGCTGGTAGAGCGTGTGCAGCATCGCGTGGCCGGTGCGGTCGGCCGCGGCGCACGAGCGCATCGCCATCTTCGGGCTGCCGTAGTCCTGGGTGTGGCCGCCGAACGGACGCTGGTAGATCCTGCCGTTCTCGAGCCGGTCGAACGGCATGCCCATGTGCTCGAGCTCGACCACCACCTCGATCGCGCGCCGGCACATGTACTCGATCGCGTCCTGGTCGCCGAGGTAGTCGGCGCCCTTCACGGTGTCGTACATGTGCCAGTGCCAGTTGTCCTCGGTGGAGTTGGCGAGCGGGGCGGCGATCCCGCCCTGCGCGGCAACCGTGTGCGAGCGGGTCGGGAACACCTTGGAGAGCACCGCCACCCGCAAGTCGGCGCGCGCGAGCTCGAGCGCAGCGCGCATTCCGGAGCCTCCGGCGCCGACGACGATGGCGTCGAACTTGCGGATCATCGCCACAGGATCTGGATGGTCCAGCTCGCGTAGCCCGCGAGCAGCAGGATCGTCAGCACTTGGAGCGCGAGGCGCAGGCCGTCGTGCTTGACGTAGTCCATGAGGATGTCGCGCATGCCGACCCAGGCGTGCCAGGCGAGGCTCAGGGCGAAAAGCAGCGTCGCCACGCGCATCGCGCCGTGCGTGAAGAGACCTTTCCAGCTCTCGTAGGTAAATGGTGCCCGGCTCGCCACCAGCGCCAGGACGACGACGACGTAGACCGCCATGACCGCCGCCGTGACGCGTTGGGCCAGCCAGTCGCGCGTGCCGTAGTGCGCGCCGACGATGACGCGGTTCACCATAGCCTGGCGGCGAACAGGGCGGTGAGCGCGAGGCTGGCGACGATCACCACGGCGCTCGAGATGCGCGCCGGCCTCAGCGCGATGCCCAGGTTCAGGTCGAGCGCGAGATATCGGATCCCGGCGCAGAAGTGGTGGCAGCCGGCCCAAAGGAAGACGAGCAGCCCGAGCTTGGCGAGCGGCATTCCCATGTATTCCCGGATACGGGAAAAACCTTGCTCGGAACGCAAGCTCACGTCGAGCAGGTAGAGCGCCCAGGCGGCGAAGGGGAACACGAGCAGCGCCCCGGAGACCCGGTGCAGGATGGACACCCAGCCCGGCAGCGGCAGCCGGATCTGGAACAGGATCGCGGGGAGGCTGAGGTACTTCGGTCGTTGTTTTTTCGCGGCCGCGCTGGACATTGGGTCCCCGGGCCCACCGCCGGGGAGAGTCGATTATAGCGTCGCGGCGCAGCATCACGCTGCGGTAAAATGAAAAACACCGCCTGCCGGAGCTCCTGCATGTCCAAACCGCCCATTCGCGTCGCCGTGACCGGCGCCGCAGGCCAGATCGGCTATTCGCTGCTCTTCCGCATCGCTGCCGGCAACATGCTCGGCGCAGATCAGCCCGTGATCCTGCAGCTGCTCGAGATCCCCGACGAGAAGGCGCAGAAGGCGCTGAAAGGCGTGATGATGGAGCTCGACGACTGCGCCTATCCGCTGCTCCATGGAATGGCCGCGGCTTCCGATCCGATGGCGGCGTTCAAGGACGTCGACATCGCGCTCCTCGTCGGCGCGCGCCCGCGCGGCCCCGGCATGGAGCGAAAAGACCTGCTGGAGGCGAACGGCAAGATCTTCGCGCCGCAGGGCCAGGCGCTCGACCGCGTCGCCAGCCGCAAGGTGAAGGTGCTGGTGGTCGGCAATCCGGCGAATACGAACTGCCTCATCGCGATGAAGAACGCGCCGAGCCTCAGGCCGCAGCAGTTCACCGGCATGATGCGCCTCGACCACAACCGCGCCACCTCGCAGGTGGCGCAGAAAATCGGCCAGCCGGTCTCGGCCATCCGCAAGATCACCGTCTGGGGAAACCATTCGGCCACGCAGTATCCGGATCTGTTCCAGACCGAAGTGGGAGAAATGCGCGCAGGAAAAAAGGTCTGGCCGATGATCAACGACCAGGCGTGGCTCGAGAACAGCTTCATTCCCACGGTGCAGAAGCGCGGCGCCGCGATCATCGACGCGCGCGGCCTCTCCTCCGCGGCGAGCGCCGCCAACGCGGCGCTCGACCACGTGCGCGACTGGATGGCCGGCACCCGGGACGGCGACTGGGTCACGATGGGCGTGCCCTCCGACGGCAGCTACGACATCCCCGAAGGGGTGATGTACGGCTACCCCGTCACGATCAAGGACGGGCAGTATCAGGTGGTCAAGGGCATCGAGATCAGCGACTTCAGCCGCAAGCGCATGGACGCCACCCTCAAGGAGCTCCACGAAGAGCGCGACGGCGTGAAGCACCTGCTCGGCAAATGAACCCCCTGCCTTTGATTGTCGAGTGACATGACGCCCGGCGCCCGGTTCCGGCAAGCCCTAAAGGAAGAAAAGCCTCTCCAGGTCGTCGGTGCCATCTGCGCGTACCACGCGCTGATGGCGAAGCGCGTCGGCTACCGCGCGGTCTACCTCTCGGGCGGCGGCGTGGCTGCCGGGTCGCTCGGCATGCCCGATCTCGGCATCTCCAATCTCGACGACGTGCTGACCGACATCCGCCGGGTCACCGACGTGTGCGATCTGCCGCTGCTCGTGGACGTCGACACGGGCTTCGGCGCGAGCGCGTTCAACGTCGCGCGCACCACACGCGCGATCGCCAAGGCGGGCGCCGCCGCGATGCACATCGAGGACCAGGTCGGCGCCAAGCGCTGCGGCCACCGGCCAGGCAAGGAGCTCGTTTCCAAGGACGAGATGTGCGACCGGATCAGGGCAGCGGTCGACGCGCGCGGCGACGACGGCTTCGTGATCATGGCGCGCACCGACGCCTTGGCCGGCGAAGGCTTGGAACCTGCACTTGAAAGAGCAAAAGCGTATGTCGATGCCGGAGCGGACATGCTCTTTCCCGAGGCCATCCCGTCGATAGAGATGTTTCGCAAGTTCGCCGACGCGGTGAAGGCGCCGATCCTCGCCAACATCACCGAGTTCGGGAAGACGCCGCTCTTCGCGCTCGAAGAGCTGCGCTCGGCCAACGTCGCGATCGCCCTGTACCCGCTGTCGGCGTTCCGGGCCATGAACAAAGCCGCGTTGAAGGTCTACGAAACCCTTCGCCGATCCGGATCGCAGAAACCGGTGGTGGGGGACATGCAGACGCGCGAGGAGCTGTACGACTTCCTGAACTATCACTCCTACGAACAAAAACTCGATGAGCTCTTCTCCCGAAACCGGTCCTAAGCCGAAAAAATCGGTCGCGCTCTCGGGCATCGTCGCCGGCAACACCGCCCTCTGCACCGTCGGACGCTCGGGCAACGACCTTCACTACCGCGGCTACGACATCCTGGATTTCGCCGACCAGGCCGAATTCGAGGAAGTGGCCTACCTGCTGGTGCACGAGAAGCTGCCGAACCGCGCCGAGCTCGACAAATACAAGGCCCGGCTCAAGGGCCTGCGCGGCCTGCCGAAGGCGCTGAAGACGGTGCTCGAGTCGATGCCGAAGACCGCGCACCCGATGGACGTGATGCGCACCGGCGTCTCGGCGCTCGGCGCGCTCGAGCCCGAGAAGGAGGACCACAATCCCTACGGCGCCAAGGCCATCGCCGACCGCCTGATGGCCTCCCTCGGCTCGATGCTCCTCTACTGGCACCACTTCAGCCGCCACGGCAAGCGGATCGAGACCGAGACCGACGACGATTCGATCGGCGGGCACTTCCTCCACCTGCTGCACGGCATGAAGCCTTCGCCCGATTGGGTGCGCGCGATGCACACCTCGCTCATCCTCTACGCCGAGCACGAGTACAACGCGAGCACCTTCGCCTGCCGCGTCATCGCCGGCACCGGCTCCGACATGCACAGCGCCGTCGCCGGGGGCATCGGCGCGCTGAAGGGCCCCAAGCACGGCGGCGCCAACGAGTTCGCCTACGCAGTTCTTTCCCGTTACAACTCGCCGGACGATGCGGAGGCGGACATCGTCAGAAGGATCCTGGCGAAGGAGATCGTGATCGGCTTCGGCCACCCGGTGTACACCACCGGCGACCCGCGCAACCAGGTAATCAAGGAAGTGGCGCGGCGCCTCTCGCGCGACTCCCCTGAAAAAAAATTATTTGATGTTGCCGAGAGACTTGAAGCCGTAATGTGGCGCGAGAAGAAGATGTTCGCGAACCTCGACTGGTACAGCGCCGTGTCCTACCACATGATGGGCGTACCCACCGCCATGTTCACGCCGGTGTTCGTGATCTCGCGCACCAGCGGCTGGGCGGCACACGTCGTCGAGCAGCGCGCCGACGGCAAGATCATCCGCCCCGGCGCGAACTACATCGGCCCCGAGAACCGCAAGTGGGTACCCCTCGCCCAGCGCTGAGAGCCAATCTATGCCTGGCTACGAATCCGACCTGACGAAGTTCATGCGTGAGTTCCTCGAGCAGCACCCCGAGGAAGTCGAGTCGCAGAGGACCGGCCGCGCCATCTGGTGGGACAAGAAGCCCGAGGACCGCTCACCCACGCCGTCGATGCGCCACGCGCCGCGCTCCGGCGGCGCCGAGCACAGCTTCGAGCCCGCCGGCGGCTTCGAGTGGAGCTTCGGCGCCGATGACGACACCTCCGGTGCCAGCGACGACTCGAACGGGAAAAGCTGATGTCCGCCCCGATCTCGAACGTCCGTCCCAAGCCCGACAAGGTGCTCACCGACATCGCCGACTACGTCACCAAATACCAGGTGACGAGCGCCGAGGCCTACGAGACGGCGCGCTATTGCCTCATGGACACGCTCGGCTGCGGCCTCGAGGCGCTCGAGTACCCGGCGTGCACCAAGCTCCTCGGCCCGATCGTGCCGGGCACCGTGGTGCCGAACGGCGCGAAAGTCCCCGGTACCCAGTTCCAGCTCGACCCGGTGCAGGCCGCCTTCAACATCGGCGCCATGATCCGCTGGCTCGACTTCAACGACACCTGGCTCGCGGCCGAATGGGGCCATCCTTCGGACAACCTCGGCGGCATCCTCGCGACCGCAGACTGGGTTTCCAGGAATAACAAGAACCGACCCCTTTTAATGCGCGACGTGCTCACCGGGATGATCAAGGCCCACGAGATCCAGGGGGTGCTCGCGCTCGAGAACAGCTTCAACCGCGTCGGCCTCGATCACGTCGTGCTGGTGAAGGTCGCCTCTACCGCGGTCGTTTCGCAGCTGTTGAATCTCGACCCTGAAGAAATCGTCAATGCCGTCTCCCAGGCGTGGGTCGACGGCCAGAGCCTGCGCACCTACCGCCACGCGCCGAACACCGGCTCGCGCAAGAGCTGGGCGGCGGGCGACGCCACCTCGCGCGCGGTGCGCCTCGCGCTCATCTCGAAGACCGGCGAGATGGGCTACCCGTCGGTGCTGAGCGCCAAGACCTGGGGCTTCTACGACGTGCTGTTCAAGGGTACCGAGTTCAAGTTCCAGCGTCCGTTCGGCAGTTACGTGATGGAGAACGTGCTGTTCAAGATCTCCTTCCCCGCCGAGTTCCACTCGCAGACCGCGGTCGAGGCGGCGATGCAGCTGCACCCGGCAGTGAAGAACCGGATCGAAGACATCAGGAAGATCACGATCCGGACTCACGAGGCGGCGATCCGCATCATCGACAAGAAAGGGCCGCTCAACAATCCCGCCGACCGCGACCACTGCATCCAGTACATGGTGGCGGTGCCGCTGCTCTACGGCCGCCTTACCGCCGCGGACTACGAGGACGCGGTCGCCTCCGACCCGAAGATCGACCTGCTGCGCGACAAGATCGACTGCGTCGAAGATCCGCAGTTCACCCGCGACTACCACGATCCCGACAAGCGCTCCATCGCCAACGCGCTCACCGTCGAGTTCAAGGACGGCAAGCGCCTCGCTGAAACGGTGGTCGAGTACCCGATCGGGCACAAGCGGCGGCGCAAGGAAGGCATGCCGGTGCTGGTCGAGAAGTTCAAGACGAATCTCGCGCGCCGCTTCCCCGCCAAGCAGCAGAAGGCGATCCTGGATCTCTGCATGCATCAAGCGCGCCTCGAGCAGACCCCCGTCAGCGAATTCGTCGACCTCATGGTGATATGACGCCTGAAACGCATCCAAAAACAGCGCTCTACAATTCGTTCACGCCGCTCCTGCCGCGCGCGAAAATCAGCCAACCATGAGCGCCTATCTAGAACAGCGGCTCGCCCGCCTGAACGAAGAGATTCGAAACTATCCCGGTCCGATCGCACGCTGCGACGAGCACCTGTTAGCGCTGCTCGAAGAGCGCTCGAAGCTGATGTCCCAACCTGAACAGCAGAGCTGCAGCGCCGAAGCGCTGTGGACGAACGATGGAGGCGTTGATGCCGCATAACCTGCACGACACACTGCAGACCTTCAAGCACGGCAAGTTCTACTCCTTGCCGGCCTTGGGGAAAGCGCTCGGGGTCGATCTCGCGAGGCTGCCCGTTTCGATCCGCCTCGTGCTCGAGTCGGTGCTGCGCAACTGCGATGGCAAGAAAGTGACCGAGGCGCACGTGCGCGAGCTCGCCAGCTGGAAGGGCGTTGCTCCGCGCACCGAAGAGATCCCGTTCGTGGTCGCGCGCGTGCTGCTGCAGGATTTCACCGGCGTGCCGCTGCTCGTCGACCTCGCCGCGATGCGCGGGGTGGCGCAGAAGATGGGCAAGAACCCGAAGGTGATCGAGCCGCTGGTGCCGGTCGACCTGGTGGTCGACCATTCGGTGCAGATCGACCACTACGGCAACAAGAACGCGCTCGACCTCAACATGAAGCTGGAGTTCAAGCGCAACGAGGAGCGCTACCAGTTCATGAAGTGGGGCATGCAGGCCTTCGATACCTTCAAGGTCGTGCCGCCCGGCATCGGCATCGTGCACCAGGTGAACCTGGAGTACCTCGCGCCGGGAGTCCACAAGACCGAGGACGGCCGCGGTTCCCATATTTACTATCCCGACACGCTGGTGGGCACCGACAGCCACACCACGATGATCAACGGCATCGGCGTGGTGGGCTGGGGCGTCGGCGGCATCGAGGCCGAAGCCGCCATGCTCGGCCAGCCGGTCTACTTCCTGACGCCGGACGTGGTCGGCGTGAACCTGAAGGGCAAGCTCCATCCCGCCTGCACCGCCACCGACCTCGTTCTCACCGTGACGCAGATGCTGCGCAAGGCGAAGGTCGTCGGCAAGTTCGTCGAGTTCTTCGGCGAGGGCACGCGCTCGCTCTCGCTCCAGGACCGCGCCACCCTCGCCAACATGGCGCCCGAGTACGGCGCCACCATGGGTTTCTTCCCGGTCGACGAGCGCACCCTCGAGTACTTCCACGGCACCGGGCGCTCGAAGGACGCGGTCGACGCGTTCGCCGCCTACTTCAGGGAACAGGGCCTGTTCGGCATTCCGCGCGCCGGCGAGATCGACTATTCCGAGGTGCACGAGCTCGACCTTTCGAGCGTCATGCCCTCGCTCGCCGGCCCGAAGCGCCCGCAGGACCGCATCGATCTCGCCAAGGTGAAGTCGACGTTCACCTCGCTGTTCGCCGCGCCGGTCAAGGAAAACGGCTTCGGCAAGAAGCCGCAGGACCTCGATAAGGTCCATAAAGCGTTCGACGGCACCGAGCTCAAGAATGGCGACATCCTGATCGCCGCGATCACCTCGTGCACCAATACGTCCAACCCCGGCGTGCTGCTCGCGGCCGGCCTGGTGGCGAAGAAGGCCGTGGAGCTCGGCCTGAAGGTGAAGCCGCACGTGAAGACCTCGCTCGCACCGGGCTCGCGCGTGGTCACCGAATATCTCGGCAAGGCGGGGCTGCTGCCGTACCTCGAGAAGCTCGGCTTCAACGTCGCCGCCTACGGCTGCACCACCTGCATCGGCAACGCCGGGCCGCTGCCGCAGGCGATCGACGAGGCGGTGTCCAAGAACGACCTGGTGTGCGCCGCGGTGCTCTCCGGCAACCGCAACTTCGAGGCGCGCATCCATCCGAACATCCGCGCCAACTTCCTCGCGTCGCCGCCGTTGGTGGTGGCCTACGCCCTTGCCGGATCCATGCTGGTGAATTTCAAAGAGGAACCCCTGGGCAAGTCGAAAGACGGCAAGGCGGTCTATATCGGCCACATCTGGCCGAACGCCGACGAGGTGAAGGCGCTGATGAAGCTCGCGATGGACGCGCCGACCTTCCGCAGGATGTACAGCGATCTCGGCAACACCAACCCGCTGTGGAAGAAGGTCTCGGCGCCCGGCGGGCAGGTCTACAGCTGGCCGGCCTCGACCTATATCGCGGAGCCGCCGTTCTTCGAAGGCTTCTCGATGACGCCCCCGGCGACGGGCAGCAGCATCACCGGGGCCAAGGTACTCGCCGTCCTGGGCGACTCGGTGACCACCGACCACATCTCACCCGCGGGCTCGATCAAGCCGACCTCGCCGGCCGGCATCTACCTGCAGGAGCACGACGTCGCGGTGGCCGACTTCAACAGCTACGGCGCGCGCCGCGGCAACCACGAGATCATGATGCGCGGCACCTTCGGCAACGTGCGCATCAAGAACCTCATGGTGCCGGGAACCGAGGGCGGCGTGACCAGGGTCGGAAAGGAGACCGTTCCGATCTACGACGCGGCGATGGGCTACGTCGCCGACGGCACGCCGACGGTCGTGTTCGGCGGCGAGGAGTACGGCACCGGGTCGTCGCGCGACTGGGCGGCGAAAGGCACCATGCTCCTCGGCGTGAAGGCGGTGGTCGCGCGCAGCTTCGAGCGCATCCACCGCTCCAACCTCGTCGGCATGGGGGTGCTGCCGCTGCAGTTCCTCGGCGCCGATTCCGCGCAGTCGCTCGGCCTGACCGGCGAAGAGACGATCGACGTCGTGGTCCCCGACGAGATCCGGCCGCAGCAGGAGCTCAGCCTGGTGATCAGGAAACCCGGCGGGTCGGAAAAGCGCATCACGGTGAAGTCGCGCATCGACACCGCGATCGAGGTGGATTACTACAAGCACGGCGGCATCCTGCCCTACGTGCTGCGCGAGCTCCTGGGAACCGCCGAAAGCGCGAGCAAGGCCGCTTAGACGTTCAGCTTTCTCGAGGTAGCGGGCGCGCCGCGTCGTGCGGCGCGCGCCCGGTCTCGATCATGCTCTTCATGCGCATGAGGTCGGCGTCCATCTCGCTCTTGGGATCGGCGCCGAAGAGGCTCGCCACCGCATGGCCGAAGGCGCCGCCGGGGGGAACGTAGCGCAATTGCACCGTGACGCGCGTTCCGGCCCCGCTCGGCTCGAAGCGCACCAGCCCCTCGTGCTTCACCGTCGAGCCGAACACCGAGCGCCAGCGGAGGAACGCGTTGGGCTCGACCTCGACCAGCCGCGCGTTCCATTCCACGGGCACGCCGGCGGGGCCGGCGACCACCCAGTGCGACAGGTCCTCGCGCACCTGCACCTCGCGCACGTTGTGCATGAAGCGCGGGAAGTTCTGATAGTCGGTCCAGAAGGCGAACACCTTCTCGACCGGGGCCTCGACGTGGACAGTCTTGCACACCGCGATGCCGTTGCCCGCTCCCGCCAGGCCGATGAGCGGCAGCAGGCCCTTGTTCGTGAGCGAGCGCGCCACGAGCGCCGCGCCGGTCGCGCCGAGCAGCGCACAAGCGCCGGCGCGCGCCCGCAAGGACGCCGCGAGGAGGCCCGCCCCGAACGTCCCGGCGGCGAGCCGGGCCGCTGGCGACCAGTTTTCCTGGAGCAGCTCGAAGCGCGTGCCATGGCGCGGATGTCCGCCCTGCAGCGACGACACGTGCTGCGCTTCCGCGTCCTCGTAGACCGTGAGCCGGTCGCTCACCGCCTTTACCCCCGGCACGCCGCGCACGCAGCGCAGGAGCGGGCGCACCTCCTCGGAGAGGACCGGCCCGGACAGCGTGACTAGACCGCGGTCGGCCGCGACCTCGACCGCGTGCGGGTGCGACACCACGCGGCCGAGCTCGGCGCGCACCCGCTCCACCAGCACTGCATCGGAGATCTCTTCCTGCTCGAAGAGCTTGCGCGCGGTGGCGAGCACGCCGCGAGCCCGGTGCACGGTGTCGCGCGCGGTCATCTTGCCTGCTTCGTTGATCCGCTTGCCCGCGTGCACCATCTTGTCGCGTGTCCGCGCGCGGCGACGCCGGCCTTCGTGCGGATCCAGGAAGTACATCGCGAGGGCGCCGAGCGCCCCGCCCACGAGGAGTCGGTTCATGCTGGATTAGAAGCGCGGCGAAGAAACCCGTTCACCGCCTCGGGGTCGAAGCGCCATTTTCTGCAAGTTGCGGGCCACAAGCGGCTGGTGGAGCTCGCCAGCCTGTTCAATCCAGAAGCGCGCATGGACGAGCGCGAGCTCACCACCGACGCGCACCCGTGGTTTTACGGCACCGAACTCTTCCTCGGCGCGCTCAGGCGCTCGCTGGACAAGGAGGTCGCGAAACGGGTGGTCGACGAGCTGCCGAAGGACCTGTCCTCGCTGAAGGAGCGCGAGCTCGAGCGCTACTTCAGCAAGCGAGCCTGATTCGACCTGCTGGAACTACCGGGCGCCGATCCCGGCGACGTAGTCGGCGAGAGCTTCGATGTCCTGAGGACTCAGCGCCTGAGCCGCCGAGGTCATGTTGCCGTCGATGTCGGCGCGCGTCTGCGCCTTGAAGCCCTTCAGCTGGGCGAGCACGTATTGGTACTGCTGGCCCGCGATGCGCGGGATGTGCTGCTGGCCGAGAAGCTGCGGGCCGTGGCACTGGCTGCAGTTGAACTTCTTGGCGAGGCCCGGCCCGGCGGCGGCGTTCTCCGGCTTGCTCTTGTGCTTTGGCGCGTCCGCCTTCTGCTTGGAAAAATAGGCGGCGAGCTCGTTCATCTCCGCGTTCGACAGCTTCTCGGCCATCGGCGACATCTGCGGGTCCTTGCGGTTGCCCTCGCGGAACATGAAGAGCGAGGTCGAGATGAACTGCGCCGGCTGCTGCGCGAGCGACGGCACCGCCGGGTTGGCGGAGTTGCCGCCCTCGCCGTGACAGGCGGCGCAGAGGTTGGGATCCGCCGCCTGCGCAGGTGCAAGAAACAGAAACGCGACGGCAAATGCCGCCGCGTTTCGCTCTACGAGGCTCAAGAAAGACCTACTTGCCGTACGTGACCCGGTAGATGACGCCGTTATAGTCATCCGAAACGAGCATCGAGCCGTCCTTCAGCACCAGCACGTCGACCGGCCGGCCCCACATCGGCGGATCGGCCTTCTCGTCCTGCAGGAAGCCGGTGAGGAAGGGCTCGGGCTTGCTCGCGTTGCCCTTCTCGTCCAGCTTGATGCGCATGACGTTGTAGCCCTGCTTGATTTCGCGGTTCCACGAGCCGTGCATCGCGATGAAGATGTTCCCCTGGTACTCGGCCGGGAACATCTTGCCGTCGTAGAACTTCAGCCCGAGCGGCGCGATGTGCGCGCCAAGGAGCTGCGCGGGCTTCGCGAACTCCGCGCACGAGTGGTACTTGCCGAAGTCCGGGTCTTGCACGTTGCCCTGGTGGCAGAACGGATAGCCGAAGTTCGGCACCGCCGCCGACTTGATCGGCACCCGGTGCAGCGTGTCGTTCGGGATGTCGTTGCCGGCCCAGTCGCGCCCGTGGTTGGTGAACCACACGTCCTTGTTCTTCGGGTTGAAGGCGATGCCCACCGAGTTGCGCACGCCCTGCGCCACGGTCTCGAGCGTCCCCTTGTTCGGGTCGACGCGCATGATCGAGGCCTCCATGTACGTCGGCATCACGATGTTGCCCGGGGCGCCGATGTTGAAGTAGAGCTTGCCGTCGGGTCCCATCGCCAGGTACTTCCAGAAATGGCCGGCCTGACGGTTCGGGTCGAGCTTGTCGACCACCACCTTGGGCTCACCCGGGTTGTCGAGCTTGCCCTCGATGCCGTCGTAGCGCAGGATGCGGCCGCGCTCGGCGACGTACAGCGTGCCCTTGTTGAACACGATGCCGTTCGGCGCGTCGAGCCCTTTCAGGACCGTCTTGACCTCGCGCTTGCCGCCCTTGTCGGTCACGGCGTAGACGTTCTTCGCGTTGCGGTTGCTGACGAAGACGGTGCCGTTGTCGCCGAGCGCCAGCGAGCGCGCCTCCGGAATGCCGTCCACCCACGCCTCGACCTTGAAGCCGGCCGGAACCTTGAGCGTGTTGACGGGCAGGTCCTTGGCCGCCCGCCCGGTCATGTGCGGCGCGAACGGATGCAGCGTGGACTCGGCCATCGCCGGCGGTTTGCCGCCGTGCCAGGACGGCGCGGGTTCCGCGGCCGGCTTGTCTTGCGCGAGCGCCGGAGCGGCGAAAGCGACAGCTGCGAGTGTTGCAACGAGCTTCATGGGAATCCTCCTCTGGGAACCGCTATTAAATCACTTTTGGGCGCCGGCGCGCAGCAACGCGGCGGTGGACTGGCGACCCTCCTCCTCAGCAATTGCCGCGGCGGTCTTGCCGCGGTTGTCGCGCAAGTCGCGGTCGGCGCCGCGCGCGAGCAGGAGCGTCACCACCTCGTCCTGGCCGAAGCCGGCCGCCCACATGAGGGCGGTGAGGTCGTTGTCGTAGCGCGCATTGACGTCCGCGCCATGATCCAACAGGGCGCCGAGCACCTGCGCATGGCCGTTGGCCGCGGCGTAGAGGACGGCGTTCTTCTTCATCCGGTCGACCGGCGCGAGGTCCGCCTTGCGCTGCAACAGGGCCTGCGTCAGCTCGAGGTTGCCGTTATAGGCGGCGCTCATCAGGGGCGTGACTCCGGCAAGATCCTTCTGGTTGACGTCGGCGCCCCGCTCGATCAGCAGCAATCCGAGGCGAGTATGGCCATTTTTTGCCGCGATGTTGAGAGGGGTGTCGCCCAGCCGGTTGCGCGAATCGAGTACGGCACCCTGGTCCAGCAAGGTGCGAACCGTGGCTTCGTTGCCGCGGCGCGCCGCCTGCAGCAGCTCAGCGTTGACGTTGATGGCCGCCTGTTGCGCCAGCGCTGCCGTGTGCAGCGCACAAAGCAGGAGGATCAGCGGTCTCGCCGCTAGCATGCTCAGTTTCCGACTCGGTTTCCGACTCAGTTTCGATAGTGTCCGTTGTTGACAGAGCCGGAGCAAGGACTACACTCGTCGGGGCAATCACCCCCGCCCCTACAAGCCGCAAGTCCAAGGGAGATCATCGTGACGAAGAAGACGAAGCGCTCTCTCGCAGTCGTCGCCGCTTCAGTATCGCTCGCGCTTGTTGCACCCGCACTGGCACAGGAAGTGAAGCAAGGCCCGGCCACGGTCGGCACCGCGGTGCCCAAGAAAGTCAACGTAACCCAGGACCAGCTTAACAGGGCCGGCGGCAACCAGACCAACTGGCTGCACACCAATGGAAACTACGCCCAGACGCGCTACTACCCGGGCGCGCGCATCACCGCGCAGAACGTCGCCAAACTGCGGCCGGTGTTCGTGTTCCAGACCGAGGTCGTCGAGTCGATGGAAACGGCCCCGATCGTGGTCGACGGCGTGATGTACCTCACCACCGCGTTCAACCACGTGTACGCGCTCGACGCGGCCACCGGCAAGGAGTTCTGGCACTACAAGCACAAGATGGGGCCGATCACGACGTTCTGCTGCGGCCCGAACAACCGCGGCGTGGCGATCGCCGGCGGCAAGGTGTTCATGGGCACGCTCGACGCCAAGCTCGTCGCGCTGGACGCGGCGAGCGGCAAGCAGGTGTGGGAGACCCAGATCGCCGACCCGGAAAAGGGTTACAGCGAAACCATGGCGCCGACGGTGATCGACAACAAGGTCCTCATCGGCACCAACGGCGGCGAGTACGGCATCCGCGGCTTCGTCAAGGCGTATGACGCCGACAGCGGGAAGCTCCTGTGGACGTTCTATACCATTCCCGAAAAGGGCCACGAAGGCGTCTGGGCGCCGAACGACGCGACCGGCCGCAACATGAAGCGCGACCTGGCCCAGGAAAAAGCGGCGTTCGCCAAAGACGCCTCGTTCTACCAGACGCTCGGCGGCGGCGTTTGGATGAACCCGGCCATCGACCTGAAGACGCGCACGCTCTGGTTCGTAGTCGGCAATCCTTCACCCGACCTTTACGGCACCGAGCGTCCCGGCGACAACCTGTACACCGACTCGCTGGTCGCGATCGACCTCGACAAGGGCACCTACAAGTGCCACTTCCAGTACGTGGCGCACGACGTGTGGGATCTCGACGCGGTGAGCCCGCCGATCCTCGTCGACGTCAAGGACAAGGGCGGCAAGACGATTCCGGGCGTGATCCACGGCGGCAAGACCGGGCACGTGTACGTCCACGACCGCAAGGACTGCTCGCTCATCCGCTTCTCCGAAGCGATGGTGCCGCAGGAGAACATGTGGGTCCTGCCCACCGCCGACGGTGCGCGCATGCTCCCGGGCGCGAACGGCGGCGTGGAATGGTCGCCGATGGCCTTCGATCCGAAGCACCGGCTCGCCATCGCGCTCAACCTGCACCAGCCGATGACCTACCACGTCGAAGCCGCAAAGTACCCCGGCGGCTCGAAGCTCTGGCTCGGCGGCGCCTTCAAGGTCATCCCGAGCGAGAAGCAGTGGGGCCGCGTCGCGGCGGTGAACATCGACACCGGCAAGGTCGCGTGGAAGCACGACACGGCGCAGCCGCTGATCGGCGGCGGGCTCGCCACGGCCGGGGGTCTCTTCTTCTTCGGCGAAGGCAACGGCAGCTTCAACGCGCTCGAAACCGCGACCGGCAAGAAGCTGTGGAGCTTCAACTGCGGCGCAGGCGCGAACGCCATGCCGGTGTCCTACACCATCGGCAAGCGCCAGTACATCGCGATGGGCTGCGGCGGCAACACCCAGATCGACTTCAAGCGCGGAAACAGCGTGTTCGTGTTTTCGGTAAACTGATCGAGTGCGTTTTGCGGGATCAGGCCGCCTGCGGGCGGCCTTTTTATTTCTTCCGATATTGTCGTTCGCTCTCGGCGCGCGACCCGCGGGTGCACAGAACGTCGAAGCGGGCGCGAAGAAGGCGCAAGCCTGCTTCGCCTGCCACGGGCCCAACGGGAATTCCCCCGACGGCAAGTTCCCGATCCTCGCCGGGCAGACCGCGCGCTACCTCTACCTGCAGCTCAAGGACTTCAAGGAAGGCGGGCGCAAAGAGCCGACGATGGAGCCCTTCGTCAAGGATTTGAGCCGCGACGACAGGTTCGACCTCGCCGCGTTCTTCGCCGCCCAGCGGCCGCGCCTGCCGGACTTCAAGATCGACGAAGCCCGCGCGGAGCGCGGCAAGCGCAAGGCCGACGAGACGCTGTGCACCATGTGCCATCTCGGCGCCTACCAGGGCCAGAACGAGATCCCGCGGCTCGCCTTCCAGCACTACACCTACACCGTCAAGCAGCTCCAGGATTTCAAGGCGCGCCGGCGCACCAACGACGCCGGCAACATGACCGCCGTCGCGCGCACGCTGTCCGACAGCGATATCGAGGACCTAGGTCACTTTTTGGCGTCGCTGCGCTGACCGCGGTCTTCCGCGAAGCATTGCTCGCGCTCCTGTCCGGTGAGCGCCTCGCAGCGGCCACGGCCCATCTCGGCAGGTCCGCTCGCGCCGGTTCCGCCAGCGGACGCGGATGTGTTTGAACTGTTTTGGGAAGTTTGCATGCCGCTGCTGCTCTTCGAGAAGGAAGAGCACGAAGAGACGCCGAGCGCGAGCAGCGCCGCGGCCGCCGCAGCCCCGAATATCTTTACAATCATCGCCTTCTCCTCTGCTGAGAACCGAATGTCACGCCGCAAGACTCGTGCCCTGTACATCCTTTGGTGCCTGCTCTGGCTCGCGTGCAGCGCCGCAGCACAAGTCGATCCTTCCATCGTCGGGAAACTGCGAGAAGGCGGCCTGGTGCTCTACATGCGCCACACGTCGACGGACTTCAGCCAGAACGATGCGGCGATGACGAGCTATGAGGACTGCGCGCAGCAGCGCAATCTCACCGACAAGGGCCGCGCCGAGGCGCGCGACATCGGCGCGAACGTGAAGCGCCTCGGCATCCCGCTCGGCGAGGTGCTCGCGAGCCCGTTCTGCCGCACCATGGAAACCGCGCGCCTCGCGTTCGGCAGGGCGCAAGCGATGAACGAGGTGCGCGGCGGGCCGGCGCAGCCGCAAGACCCGCGGCGCTACGACGAGCTCAGGAAATTGCTTTCGACGCCGGTGAAGAAAGGCGAGAACCGCGTCATCTCCAGCCACGGCAACCCGTTCCACGCCGTGGCCGGGCCACCGTACCTCGCCGAAGGCGAGATGGCCGTGGTGCGCCCCGAGGGCGGGGCGCGCTTCACGGTGATCGCCAGGGTTCGTCCGCAGGACTGGCCCGAGATCCGATGAAGCGACGCACCAGGGCGCCGGAGCCCAGTCGCGACAAGGCCTGACGCCGCCGCGCGACGCAGCGATAGAGCGGGTTCAGGAGCGGCCGCAGGCCGCGCGCCCCCCAGAATCGCGCCGCCCGCTCGAGGCCGGCGGCGCGGTATGCGGCTTCAATTGCATCGAGCGCCGCCAGCCATCGACCGTGGGCGTCGCGCGCGTGCATCCGCGTCATGAGGTCCGAACGAGTGATACCCGTGCCGGCGAGGACCTCCGCGTCGAACTCCGCAGCCGAGCAGTCGACGAGCACGAGTCGCGACTCGCGATCGCGCTCTTTCAGCGCCAGGATCTCGCTCGCGCACATCGGGCACGAGGCGTCGTAGAAAACCGTCAGCGGATAGCGGATGGCTTTCA
>Ga0247667_1000218_pt1 | contig 17218 bp, 15 predicted proteins | sample CNK08_metaG_FD_183027 | JGI IMG/M metagenome (GOLD analysis project Ga0247667, IMG submission 183027) | Soil microbial communities from Purdue University Martell Research Forest, Indiana, United States - CNK08 | ecosystem: Environmental > Terrestrial > Soil > Temperate forest > Bulk soil... | reverse complement strand
CGGACGGGCTCGCGAAGACGACGCGCTTGAGCGGACTCGGCATCGGTCGCGTCATCGACATGCGTGTGAACCCGAAGGCCGATCAGGTTGCGCTCTCGAACCACCGCAATGAATTGTTGCTCGTTGATTTGCAGTCGCGCAAGACCCGTGTGCTGGACAAAAGCACGTGGGCGCAGATCGCGGGGTTCGATTGGTCGCCGGATGGACGCTGGATTGCCTACAGTTGCGCGTTAAGCCAGCACACATCGGCGATTCGTGTGTGCGAGGTGAAAACGGGGAAGGTGCATCCGGTCACCCAGCCCGTGCTACAGGACGTTTCGCCGTCGTTCGATCCCGCCGGCAAGTTTTTGTACTTTCTCTCGTACCGCGAGTTTGATCCGGTCTACGACAATCTCCACTTCGACCTCGGTTTTCCGCGCGGCGTGAAGCCCTACCTCGTGACGCTACGCAAAGATATTCCCTCGCCGTTCGTTCCCGTGCCGAAGCCGCCGGAAGAGAAAAAGGATGAGGCGAAAGCCAAGGCGGACGCGAAGAAGAGCAAGGTGGTGGCTATCGACTTCGATGGCATCGAGTCACGTATCCTGGCATTTCCGGTGGAGGATGGCCGCTACCAACAGATCGCGGGCATTCGTGGCAAGGTGTTGTTCACCTCGCTGCCGATTGAAGGCAGTCTGCACGGCGACAACTGGCCGCCGCCTTCCGAGCCGCAAGGGAAGGCCACGCTGGAAGTGTTCGATTTCGAGACCCAGAAGGCGGAAGAACTGGTCGACAAGATCTCCTACTTCGTGTTGTCTGGCGACCGCAAGACGATGGTTTATCGCGCGGGCCGTCGCCTGCGCGTCCTGAAGGCCGGGGAAAAACCCGACGAGAAAGTGGCGAAGGAGCCACCCAACAAGAAGAGCGGATGGATTGACCTCGGGCGCGTGAAGGTTTCGGTCAAGCCGCCGGCGGAATGGCGGCAAATGTACCGCGAAGCGTGGCGGCTGCAACGCGACCACTTCTGGACCGCGGACATGTCGAAGATAAACTGGCAGGCGGTGTACGACCGTTACCTGCCGTTGGTCGATCGCATCGTCACTCGCGCGGAATTCTCCGACCTGATGTGGGAAATGCAGGGGGAACTCGGCACGTCGCACGCCTACGAATTTGGCGGCGACCACCGCCAGCCGCCGCGCTACGACCTCGGGCTGCTCGGGGCGGATTTTGTTTACGATGCGGCGGTCAAGGCATGGAAAATTGCGCACATTGTCCAGGGTGATCCGTGGAATGAGGAAGGACGCTCCTCGCTGGCTGCGCCTGCGGTCAATGTACGCGAAGGTCATACACTACTGGCGATTGGCGGGCGCCGTCTCAATGCCGGGACGCATCCGAACGCCCTGCTCGTGAATCAGTCGGATGAGGAAGTGCTCATCACCGTCGGCGATGCCAAAGGCAAAGCGGCGCGCACGGTCACGGTGAAGACGCTCGCGAGCGAGTTCCCGGCGCGCTATCGGGAATGGGTGGAAACGAATCGCCGTCTCGTGCATGAGGGCACGAAAGGGCGGGTGGGGTATGTGCACATTCCCAACATGGGGCCGCTCGGGTATTCGGAGTTTCATCGTTATTTCCTCAGCGAGATCGACCGCGAGGGGCTGGTTGTGGACGTGAGGTTCAACGGCGGCGGGCACGTGTCGGAGTTGATCCTCGAAAAACTCGCGCGTCGCCGCATCGCTTACAACCAATCCCGCTGGTCCAATGTGCAGCCCTATCCCGTCGACTCCGTGGCGGGGCCGATGGTGGCCATCACGAACGAGTACGCGGGGTCCGATGGCGACATTTTTTCGCACGGCTTCAAGCTGTTGAAGCTCGGGCCGTTGATTGGGAAGCGCACGTGGGGCGGCGTGATCGGCATCTGGCCGCGGCATTCGCTCATCGATGGCAGTATCACGACGCAGCCGGAGTTTTCATTTTGGTTCAAGGATGTCGGTTGGAAGGTGGAAAACTACGGGACCGACCCGGATATTGAAGTGGAAATGCGGCCACAGGATTTTGTGGCGGGCCGCGACCCGCAGATGGAACGCGCGTTGCAGGAGATCAACAAGGCGTTGCGGACGAATCCTCCGCGGCCACCGGACTTCGGACAGCGTCCCGATCTCTCGGTTCCGCGTTTGTCGAAAGGGTGAACAACCATGAATGCATGCGAACTGGCGTCTCAGGATTGTATCCCGTGCAAGGGCGGTGTTCCGCCACTGACGGGCGAGAAGTTGCAGTCGCTTCACAAGGCCGTGAACAACGGCTGGCAACTCGTCGGCGAACACCATCTGGAGAAGGAATACAAGTTCAAGGACTTCCGCGAGGCGCTCGATTTCACGAACCATGTCGGAGAGATGGCTGAACGACAAAACCATCATCCCGACATCTACCTCGCGTGGGGCAAGGTGAAGGTCACTATCTGGACGCACAAAATCAACGGGCTGACGGAGAGCGATTTCTTTTTCGCAGCCAAGACGGACATTCTTCTCGAGAAAGGATAACGCGCTCGCCTATGACTTCATCCGATCAACGTACCTCACTTCTGGAAATCGACCAATACATCGAGCGGCTGTTCGTATCGCAAGACATGGTACTTGAACAGGCGCTAAGCGATGCAATCGAAGCGGGTCTGCCGGAAATCCACGTCTCGCCGAACGAAGGGAAGTTGCTCTATTTGCTGGCAAAGCTCGCCGGTGCGAAACGCGTGCTCGAAATCGGTCTGCTGGGCGGTTACAGCACGATCTGGCTGGCGCGGGCTATCGCCCCGAAAGGGAAACTGGTGACGCTGGAGTTGGACGAGAAATACATTCAAGTCGCCGGCAACAACCTGGAGCGCGCGGGTTTGCGGTCACTGGTGGACATTCGACGCGGCGCTGCTGCGGCGACACTTGAAAAGATGGTGAAGGCTGGGGAAGAATCGTTCGATCTCGTCTTCATCGACGCCGACAAGAACAACTATCCGGTCTATCTGGATTATGCCGTGCAATTGACGCACCCCGGCAGCCTGATTCTTGCCGACAATGTCATCCGCGATGGAAAAGTGGCGCGAAGCGGCGAGACGGACCCGTTGGTGCTGGGGATTCAAGAGTTCAACCGCAAACTCGCCGCGAACCCCAAACTCGAAGCGATCCTGATCACCGTGATACGCGAGGCCCTCGACGGACTGGCCATCGCGCGCGTGAAGGATTGATTCTCAGGTGCCGCCGCAGACGGTGTAGCCCTGTTCCCGCAAGTCCTCGGCCAATTCTTTCTCCATCTGACACGCCGCCTCATACGGCATCGGATTGAGGTATTCATACAGTTCGGGTAGCAAACGCACCCCGTATTTACACGGATAATACGACGCCTTGTACCCGTCCTTGTGGTTCTGAAACCGTTCGATTGGCGGAATCCCCGTCATCCCGACATACACGCAAGGCTTCTTCGCATCCCGCTGCGGATTTAGCGCCCTGACCTTGCGTTCCTTCGCAACCGCGCTGTCGAGCAAGATGACGTAGACATTGTGGTGGTGTTGCTCGGGCATTGTTGGAAGCAGTATAAGCTGTTCGGGCGCGCCAACAAGAGCGCGCGTATGGTAAACTTCGTCGGATAAAATGAGCATGCGCAGCTTGCCAATTATGGAAGTGAGGGAGTCGCTACTGTCGGCTTTAGGCAGGCAACGGCGGGTAATCCTGACTGCGCCGACAGGGTCCGGGAAATCGACGCAGGTGCCGCAGATGTTGCTGGATGGCGGGGTGTTGGGGAATGGGCAGGTAGTCATCCTGCAGCCGCGGCGGTTGCCGGCACGGATGCTGGCGGCTTGGGTCGCTAAAGGGCGCGGGGTGAAGTTGGGGGAGGAAGTTGGGTATCAGATTCGGCTCGATGATGTCACCTCGGCCGCGACGCGGATTCGATATGTGACCGAAGGCATCCTATTGCGACAGATGCTTACCGACAAGAACCTGCGCGGCATCAGCGCGATTATTTTTGACGAATTTCACGAGCGACATCTGTACGGCGACATCACCCTGGCGCGCGCGCTGCAGATTCAGGAGACGACGCGTCCTGATTTGATCATCATCGTGATGTCGGCCACGCTCGATGTCGGGCCGCTGCGCGAATACCTGAAGCCTTGCGAGCTGCTGTCGTCCGAAGGCCGCACGTTTCCCGTGGATATTGAATACCTCGACAAGACTTTGGGCGACTGGCCGGTGTGGGAGGCGGCGGTGAAAGAACTAGAAACTCTCGTCACACAACACGACGGCGACGCGCTGGTATTCATGCCCGGCGCGTACGAGATCGGTCGGACGGTGCGCGGGGCGCAAGACGCGCTCGGCAGCCAGTTCATTGTCCTCCCACTGCACGGCGATCTGCCGACCAACGACCAGGATGCCGCCGTGGCGCAATACGACCGGCGCAAGATCGTCGTCTCCACGAACGTCGCGGAAACGTCGTTGACCATCGACGGCGTGCGCATCGTGATCGACAGCGGCTTGGCGCGCATCCCGCGTTACGATCCGTACCGCGGCATCAATACATTGTTGGTTGAGAAGATCAGCCGCGCCTCAGCGGACCAACGCGCCGGGCGCGCGGGTCGGACAGCGCCGGGCGTCTGCTTGCGGTTGTGGACGAAGCACGAATACGAGCAGCGTCCCTTGCAGGAAGCGGCGGAGGTAAAACGTCTCGACCTAGCCGAAGTGGTGTTGACGCTGAAGGCCAGCGGGGTGGAGGACGTGTACGCGTTTCGGTGGTTGGAACCGCCGAGTCGTCAGTCGTTGGACCACGCAGTGCTGCTGCTCAAGGATTTGGGCGCGCTGGAGAATGCAACCGGTGCGCTGACGGAACTTGGGCGACGGATGCTCGCGTTCCCTTTACACCCGCGCTATTCGCGCATGCTGCTGGCGGCGCAGGAATACGGTTGCGTGCGGCAGGTGGCCCTCATCGCCGCGCTCACGCAGGGGCGCGATTTGATGGTGCGACGGCAGGGGAAACAGGTGGAGGAAGCGCGTGACGATCTATTTGGCGGCGAGACGCAATCGGACTTCTTCGTGCTCATGCGCGCATGGCGCTATGCGGATCGCAACGGGTACAACCTTGATCGGTGCCGTCAGGTCGGCATCCACGCGCAAGCGGCGCGACAGGTCGGGCCGCTGTTCGAACAGTTCCTGAATATTGCCAAACGGGAAGGGTTGGATGTGAGCGAGAAGCGCGCGGCCCCTGACTCGATCCAGCGTTGCGTATTGCTGGGCTTTTCGGACCACGTGGCACGTCGGCTTGATGAAGGAACATTGCGCTGTCAGCTCGTGCATGAACGACGTGGTGTCCTGGCTCGGGAAAGCGTTGTGCAGAGCGCGCCTCTGCTCGTCGCGACGGAAATTCATGAGATCCAAAGCGGTACGGGCAAAGATCGGGAGTTAAACGTCCTGCTGAGTCTGGCAACGGCGATCAAGGAAGAATGGTTGCGGGAACTTTTCCCGAGCGATTTCACGGAAACGGTGGCGGTAGTTTACGACACGACACAGCGGCGCGTGTTTGGGGAGCGACGGAAACAATTTCGGGATCTCGTGTTGGAAGCGGGGCGGTCGGAGGATGTGCCGCTGGACGCCGCCGCGCGGATTCTCGCCGCCGAAATATTGGCGGGCCGGTGCGTGTTGAAAAATTGGGATGAAGCCGTTGAACAATGGATTGTGCGCGTGAATCGGCTTCGTGAATGGATTCCCGAACTTGCCATTCCCGCGATTGGTGGCGACGACCGGCAGATGTTGATTGAGCAAATTTGCCACGGCGCGACGAGTTACAAGGAGATCAAAGACAAGGCTGTCTGGCCGGTGCTGAAATCGTGGCTTTCAGGACAGCAGCAGGCGTGGGTTGAGGAATACACACCCGAACGAATTGAATTACCGGGTGGAAAGCGGGCGAAAGTTACCTACACAAATGACGGCCCGCCGACGCTGGCAGCGCGGATTCAGGATTTGTACGGTGTGAAGCAAGGGTTGTGGGTTGCGCAACACCGCGTGCCCGTGCGCATTCAAGTGCTCGCGCCGAGCCAACGACCCGTGCAGGTGACCGAGAATCTCGCGACCTTCTGGAAGGAGACATATCCGAAGCTTAAATTGGAATTGCAACGGAAGTATCCGAGGCATGAGTGGCGCTAGCAGCCTTGATTTTTGTGCTTGTGAGTCGGAAGCCGGTGGCGTTAATCTGCACTCAACCAAACGAAGGAGGTCGCCATGTTCAACCGAATTTCCTATACGTGGGGTTTGATGCGGGCGTCGTGGAACGTCCTGAAAAAGGACAAAACCCTTCTGCTTTTCCCTCTACTATCGGGTATCTGCTGCGCGCTCGTGCTGCTGTCATTCGCCGTGCCGATGTTTGTTTCAGGCGCGTGGCATCCGCCGGCGCGCGATGCCAGCTCGGCGCAGACGACGGTCTACTACGGCTTCGTGTTTCTTTTCTATCTCGCGAACTATTTTGTGATCACCTTTTTCAATACCGCCATCATCTCTTGCGCCATGCTGCGGATGGCCGGCGGGGAGCCGACTGTGGGAGATGGCTTTCGCGAAGCCGCGGCGCGTCTTCCGCAGATAGCGGGCTGGGCTCTACTTTCGGCGACGGTCGGTTTGATCCTGCGGATTATCGAAGACCGGTCGAAATGGGTCGGGCGGATCGTGGCGGGTCTGCTGGGCGTGGCGTGGACCGTGGCGAGTTTTATGGTGGTGCCGGTTCTTGTGGCGGAGCGGAAAGGTCCATTTGGAGCGCTGAAGGGATCGACCGAATTGCTGCGCCAGACGTGGGGAGAGCAGTTGGTGGGCAATTTCAGCTTCGGCATGATGTTTGGGTTGCTCGGCTTGCCGGCGTTTGGTTTCATCATTGTCGCTTTGTTTCTGGGCAGTGCGACAGCGCTCGTGCTGTCCATAGCGTTCGCGGTAGTTTGGCTCATGGCCCTGTCGTTGGTCCAATCGGCGTTGCAAAGTATTTTCCAGGCGGCGGTTTATCTTTACGCGCGCAACCGGATGGCGCCGGCAGGGTTCGAATCGGACATGCTGGCGAGCGCGTTGCGCTCCAAGTAACGCGACCACTCAACTCATCGCTGGCAGGTTTCGCCTAGTATCGGCGGCGAAACCTGCTAGATTTCCGCGGACATGACTCCCTCCCATGAATACTCGGAAAAACTCTGGCAGGAAGCCCTTGAACATTTCCCGGGCGGGGTGAATTCCCCCGTGCGCGCGTTTCGCGGCGTGGGCGGCACGCCGTTTTTCACACAACGCGCGAAGGGTTCGCGGCTGTGGGACGTCGACGGCAACGAGTATATCGACTACGTCGGCTCGTGGGGGCCGATGATCCTCGGCCACGCGCATCCGCAGGTCGTCCGCGCGGTGCAGGAAGCCGCGCGGGATGGGACGAGCTTCGGGACGCCGAATTCGCGCGAAATTCGACTAGCACAATTGGTCTGTGAGGCGTTTCCGTCCATGCAGAAGCTTCGCTTCGTGAACTCGGGCACCGAAGCGACGATGTCCGCCATTCGCGTGGCGCGCGGATTCACGAAGCGGGACAAGATCCTGAAATTCGAAGGCTGCTATCACGGTCACGCCGATGCGCTATTGGTGAAGGCCGGTTCGGGCGGCGCGACGTTCGATGTGCCGGACAGTGCGGGCGTTCCCACGGACTTCGCGCGCAATACTCTCACGCTGCCCTTGAATGATTTTGCGGCGCTCGACACCGTGAATTGGCGCGAGATCGCCTGTGCGATCATCGAGCCGGTTCCCGCGAACATGGGATTGATCCTGTTAAAACCCGGGTTTTTGGAGAAGCTGCGCAAGCTCACGCAGGAGAATGGCGCGCTGATGATTCTCGACGAGGTCATTAGCGGGTTCCGCGTGGCGCGCGGTGGCGCGCAGGAATTGTTTGGCATTCAGGCCGACCTCACGACACTCGGCAAGATCATCGGGGGTGGCCTGCCCGTCGGCGCATTCGGCGGACGCGCGGACGTGATGGATATGCTTGCGCCCACGGGTCCCGTGTACCAGGCCGGCACGCTTTCGGGCAATCCGCTGGCCATGGCTGCGGGAATCGCCACGTTGGAAGAGCTTTTGCAAGGTGATGCGTATGGCAAGTTGGAGGCGCGCGCGGCCGGCCTCGGCAATGAGTGGAAGAGAATCGTGAAGGGACGCTCGGTGCGGCTCGGTTCACTGTTCTGCACATTTTTTACCGAGAGCGAAGTGGTGGACTACGCCAGCGCCAAGACGAGCGACACGAAACGGTACGCGAAGTTCTTCCACGCGATGCTCGAACGCGGTGTCTACCTCGCGCCGTCACAATTTGAAGTCGGCTTCCTGTCCCTGGCGCACACGGAGGCGGACATCGAAGAGACGCTACGGGCAGTGGCAGAAGCGGTGAAGACGTTATGAAAATCGTAGTGGCTATGACCGGCGCCAGCGGTGCGATCTACACCCAGCGACTACTCGACAATCTTGATCCCCGAAAGCACGAGATCCATTTCATCTCCACGAAGCACGCCCGTGAAGTCGGCCAACTTGAATTGCCGAAGGGTGAACTGAAGATTGCGCCGTCCGTGATTCAGTATGACGAAAGCGGTTCGATGTTCGTGCCCTTCGTAAGCGGGTCGGCGAAATTGGATGCAATGATCATCATCCCGGCGTCCATGGGCACTATTGGGCGGGTTGCCCATGGCGTATCCGACAGCACGATTGCGCGGGCGGCGGACGTTTTCCTGAAGGAGCGGCGCAAGCTCATCCTCGTTCCGCGCGAAGCGCCGTATAACCTCATCCACCTGCGCAATATGGCCACCCTGACTGAAGCCGGTGCGATGATCATTCCCGCCAGCCCGTCTTTTTACACCAAGCCAAAGACAATCACGGAACTCGTGGACACCATCATCGCGCGGGTCCTGGATCAACTCGGCCTCGAGCACCAACTCGTCAAGCGATGGCGGAGCGGTGCGTAATTCTGTAACCTGCGGGTGAAGCGTTTCGTCTCTCGAGTTGAACCGCTTGAGAGGTGCGAAATGATAAAACTGGTTTTGGGGATCGTTGCAATCTCGTTACTCGCGATGAGCAGTCAGGGCGATGAATTGAAAGCCGGCGACCACGTGCTCTCGCTGAAAGTGGGTGGTCGCGAGCGGACCTATCTCCTGCATTTGCCGCCGGCCTACGATGGGAAACGTTCACTGCCGCTGGTGATCGTCCTGCACGGCGGCGGCGGGAATGCACCCGGCGCTGTGCGAATGACGGGGTTCAGTGGGAAGGCGGACAAGGAAGGATTTGTCGTTGTTTACCCGAATGGCTCCGGGCGGTTGAAGAACCGCCTGTTGACGTGGAATTCCGGCAACTGCTGCGGGTACGCGCTGGATAACAATGTTGACGACGTGGGCTTCATCCGCGCGTTGATCGATGAACTGGTAAAGACGCGGGCTATCGATCCCCAGCGTGTCTATGTCACGGGCATGTCCAACGGCGGGATGATGACGTATCGCCTTGCGTGCGAGCTGTCCGACAAGATTGCGGCTGCCGCGCCTGTGGCTGGCGCGCTGAATCTGGACAAGTGCCAGCCCACCCATCCGGTTTCGATGATTATTTTCCACGGCACGGCTGATGAACATGTTTTGTATAATGGCGGGGAGCCACCCAAAAGAGTGGATACCCATCGGCGTGTCGATAAATCCGTCTCTTTTGCGGTGAACTTCTGGGTGAAACAAGATGGCTGTTCAGAAACGCTGCAACGTGAGGAGAAGGGGAACATTCGCACAGAGATTTATCGCGGTGGCAAAGAGGGGGCGGAAGTTGTGCTCTACACCGTTAAGGGCGGCGGCCACGCATGGCCGGGCGGAGAGGCATATGTGCTCGGTGCCGAACCGACACGGGAAATCTCCGGAACGGATTTGATGTGGGAGTTTTTCGCGCGGCATCCAAAAAAGTAGAGGCCAATGGATTCAGCGTGATGGGGCGGCGTTTCTTGAATCCAAAAATTTGAGTTGGTTGTAGAGTTGTTCGAGCAGCGGTGACGCGGCTCCCGCTTGTTGGACGGCGCGCAGCGGATTGCCGAAAATCGCTTCGATCTCCAATGGCCGGCGGTCGTCATAGTCGATCTTCATGCTCGCGCGATACGGCGCCATTTTCTCCGTATTGGAGAGCATCTTCCCGATGATTTCATCTGTGACCACTACGCCGCACGCCCGCGCATCGGCGACCACTTCGCGCATGATTGCCTCAACGAGTTGTCGGCTTTGTGGTTGGGACATCAATTCGCTGGTCGTCGCATTGAGAATGACCGAAAGCCCGTTGTAGGGAATGTTCCACACGAGCTTTTGCCAGCGCGCGACATCGAGGTCCCCGGCGAGTTCGGTCTCGACGTTAGCGCGTCGAAAATCATCGGCGATGGCGCGCAGGCGTTCGCTCATCCCGCGCGTGGCGAACTCGCCGAGCGCGACCAGGGTGTAGCCCAGATGGCGGATGTGTCCCGGCCCGACTTTATTAGAACAAAGAAAACACAAGCCCCCGACGACATGCTGTGCTCCGACGATCTCGGCGACCTGCGCTTCCATGCCGAGCCCGTTTTGCATGACGAGCACGACGCTGTCGTCTTTGACGATGGGCGAGAGCAACCGGGGAAGCAGGTGATTCTGCGTGGTTTTCAAGCAGACACAAACAACATCGCACTTGGGCATGTCACGCACATCCGCATAGGCATTCACCTTCGGCAGTGTGAAATCACCGTCCGGCGATTCACAAATCAAGCCATGCTGGCGCACATGTTCGTAATCGCTGTGCAACAGAAAATGCAGATCGCAGCCGGCGCGTTGCAGCCGCGCCCCGTAAAATCCGCCCAGGGCCCCCGTACCAATGATCGCATAGCTTCGTTGCATGGACTTCAACGTAGCAAAATCCAGTTCGTTCTTCTATGTCTTCGCAGCGTTGTGCTAGAAGAAACGGGTGTTGGCTATCCGAAAATACTTTGAGTTCGTACGCTTCTCACACACGGTCTTTGCGCTGCCATTTGCGCTGGCGGCGATGGTGGTGGCGGCCAGGGCTGAGCGCGGGTGGCCGGGGTGGAGGACATTTCTCCTCATCCTCGCGGCGATGGTGTGTGCGCGGACGGCAGCGATGGGGTTCAATCGAATCGTCGATCGTCGGATCGATGCGCTGAATCCGCGCACGGCGAAGCGGCATTTACCGGCGGGGCAGATTGTGCTGGTGAATGCGTGGGTACTGGTAATTGTAAGCTCGCTGGGGTTGGGTTGTGTGGCGTGGTTTATCAATCCGCTCTGCGGTTGGCTGTCCCCGCTGGCCTTACTGATTGTATTTTTCTACTCATTTACAAAGCGATTCACGGACTTCTCGCATGTATTTTTGGGGTTGGCCCTGGGGATTGCGCCAATCGGCGCGTGGCTGGCGGTGCGCGGGAGATTCGAATGGCCGCCGTGCGTGCTGGCGCTGGCTGTGGTTTTCTGGTTGGTCGGGTTTGACATCATCTACGCGACCCAGGATTGGGAATTTGACAAGTCGCAGGGACTGCATTCTCTGCCGGTGCGACTGGGCATTTCGCCGAGTCTGCAAGTTGCACGGCTGGCACACGCGATCATGGCTGCTTTGCTGCTGGCTTTCGGGTTGATTTCAGGCCTTCGCGTGCCATACTACATTGGGTTTGGGATCATTCTGGTCTGCCTGGTTGTGCAGCATTTGGTCGCGAGAAAGCGCGATCCAATCAGCCTGAATGTCGCGTTTTTTCGGATGAATGCGGTCATTAGCGCCGTTTTTCTTACAGCGGTCGTGGTCGATGTGGTCTTACAATGAACAAGTTGATTGAGCGCTCAGAGTTGCGAGACATTTACGAGAAAGTTGAGGCGGCCCAGCGCATCAATGAGGACGACTGCCATCGGCTGTACCGGTCGCAGGACCTGGCTGCCATCGGCGCGATGGCGAACCTCGTCCGCGAACGCAAAAACGGTAACGCTGCCTACTACATCCTCAACCGCCACATCAACTACTCCAACATCTGCATTCTAGACTGCGATTTTTGCGCGTTTTATCGGCGGCGGCGTGATGCGGGCGCTTACGAATACAACCTCCCGCAAATGATCGAGAAAGCGCAGGAAGCGCTCAAACTCGGCATCACGGAGATTCACATCGTCGGCGGGTTGCATCCGTCCTTCAAATGGGAGTACTACGTCGACATGCTGCGTTCACTGAAGGCGCTCGATCCGAACCTGCACCTGAAAGCATTTACGGCAATCGAGATCCTGCACCTGTCGTGGGTGGGCAAACGCAGCGTGCCGGAAACGCTTGCCGCCTTGCGCGAGGCCGGGCTCGGTTCGTTGACAGGTGGCGGGGCGGAGATTTTCGATCCCGAAGTTCGCAGCGTAATTTGTCATGCCAAAGAATCCGCGGAGGAATGGCTCGATGTTCATCGCCTCTGGCACAAGATGGGCGGGCGTTCGACCTGCACGATGCTGATCGGCCACGTCGAGAAGGAACACCACCGCGTGGACCATCTGCGGCGGCTGCGGGAAATGCAGGATGAGACCAAGGGGTTCACGGCATTTGTGACGTTGGCCTTTCATCCGGATAATACGAAGCTGCCGGATCTCACGGGCCCAAGCGGCTACGATATGCTGAAGACGCTGGCGATTGCGCGCATCTATCTCGACAACATCGATCACATCAAGGCGTACTGGGTCTTGATGGGGATGAAGCTGGCCCAGGTTTCGTTGAGCTATGGCGTGGACGATCTGGATGGCACGGTAATGGAGGAAAAGATTTACCACATGGCGGGCGCGAAGACCCCGCAGGAAATGGCGCGTGAGGAATTGGTGAAAGCCATTCGTGAAACAGGACGGGAACCAGTACAGCGCGACAGTCTGTATCGACCGGTGAAAACCGGGGCAGTGCATAGCGCGTCTACCGCAACGCCAGATGAAGCAACCGGTATTCCTGGGACTTCCGAACCGGCCTACGTGGGCGCCAGCAACGAGGGAGGGACGGCGTGAGCGCGGCGTTGCCGTGGCAGATCGGTTGTGTGCCCTATCTGAACGCGCGTCCATTGATTTACGGGATCGAAGACCAGGTCACGTTGTCCCCGCCGTCACGCTTGGCGGATTTGATGTACCGCGGACGGTTTGACGCGGGGCTGGTGCCGATTGCCGAAGTCATCCAACACGACCGGTACAATGTTCTCGATGGGATTGCCATCGCCACCCGTGGTCGGATCCAGAGTGTGTATCTGGTCCATCGCGAGCCGATCGAGAAGCTGAAACGCGTGGCTGTGGATACGGCATCACGGACGTCAGCCTGGCTCGTGCGCATCATTCTTCAATACGGCTACAATGTCACCCCGGTTTTCTATCCGCGGCCCGAAGGCGGGAAGTTGTCGGAGCACGAGGCGATGATGCTGATTGGCGACGAGGCGCTCTGGTACCGGACGCGGAACGGTTCGCAACCGATCCTCGACCTCGGCGAAGCGTGGGTGGAATTGACCGGGTTGCCGTTTGTATTTGCGGCGTGGGCTTTGCAGCGCGGGGTAGATGGAAAGGCGATCGGTGGTCCGCTGCGTACAGCCAGAGCACAAGGGCTTGCGAACATTGAGCGCATTGTGCAGGATGCCACGGAAGCGACCCCGGAAGTTCGGCGGGAGTATCTGACAAAGAACTTGTCGTATGAATTGGGCGCGGCTGAGAAGCAGGGAATACGGCGGTTCCAGCAGTACTTGAAGGAAATGCGGTTGGTGGACGGCTGTCATGATTTACGATACGTCAGTTGATACGATTCAGGACAAAGTCCTCGATGGCGAGCGGATCGCGCCGGCGGAGGCGGTGCGGCTCTATCACGCACTGACCCTCCCGGAGTTGGGCGCCTTGGCGGACGTGGTGCGCGAACGGAAACATCCGGAGCGCCGTGTCACTTACATCATCGACCGCAACATCAACTACACGAACGTCTGCGATGTGTATTGCACTTTCTGCGCGTTCATGCGCGAGGAGCGCGACGATGATTCCTACGTGCTCACGCCCGAACAGGTGGGCGAGAAGATCAAGGAGTTGGTGGCCATTGGCGGCGTCCAGATATTGATGCAGGGCGGACATCATCCGAAGCTCGGCATCGATTACTACCTGAACCTCCTGCAATACATTCGCCACAACTTTCCCCAGGTAAACATCCACGGGTTCTCGCCGCCTGAGTTCAACCATTTTGCCAGGGTTTTCAAAATGCCCCTCGAAGAAGTGATTCGCCGTTTCAAAGAGGCCGGACTGGGATCCATCCCCGGCGGCGGCGGCGAAATCCTCGTCGACCGCGTGCGCCAGCGCATTGCGCCGTTGAAGTGCATGAGCGACGAATGGCTGCGGGTGATGGAAATTGCCCACGGCTTCGGGTTGAACTCGTCGGCAACGATGATGTTCGGGCACGTAGAGACCATCGAGGACCGCGTCGAGCACCTGCTGCGTCTGCGCGACCTGCAGGATCGCACGCACGGTTTCACCGCGTACATCTGCTGGACGTTCCAAAGTGAGAACACACGCTTGAAGGTTCCGTCGGTCGGTTCGCATGAGTACCTGCGGATGCAGGCGTTGTCGCGGATTTTTCTCGATAATTTCTCGAACGTGCAATCCAGTTGGGTGACCCAGGGACCGCAAATCGGGCAGGTCGCGCTGAAGTATGGCGCGAATGACTTTGGCAGTGTGATGATGGAGGAGAACGTCGTGTCGCAGGCCGGAGCGACGTTTCGCATCAACGAAGAAACGATGCAGCGGTTAATTCGGGAACTCGGGTACGAGCCACATCGGCGCGATAATTGGTATCACTTGTTGAATTAGAGAGAGGAAGACGGCCTATATGGAAAAGATCAAAACGATTCTGTTGTTTGGGTCTCCCGGCAGTGGTAAGGGCACCCAGGGCAAGCTGCTTGGCATATTACCCGGCTTCCATCACCTCGCTTGCGGCAACGTCTTTCGCTCGATCGATCTTAGCAGCGAGGTCGGGAAGGTCTTTCTCCAGTATTCGAGCAAAGGGGAATTGGTGCCTGACGATTTCACGGTGCGTCTGTGGCGCGAGCATATCGACAAACTTATTCACACGGGGGCCCTCAACCCCGTCACCTCCGTCCTGGTCCTGGATGGCATCCCCCGAAATATTCATCAAGCCAAGATGCTCGACCAATACATCGAAGTGGTGAAATTGATTTGTCTACGTGCGGTCCACAATCGCGACGAGATGATTCGCCGCCTTAAATCCCGCGCCCTCAAAGAAAACCGGCTCGACGATGCCAACGATCAAACGATTCGCCATCGGCTGGATATTTACGACAAAGAATCGCGGCCCGTCCTGGCTCATTATCCGAAGGAAATCAGTGTGGACGTCAATGCGCTGCAAACGCCTATTGAAGTCGCCCACGACATTCTGAGCGCCATTCTCGGTCGTTTTCAGGAAATGCGCGAGGTTCCGCCGCCGTCGTCAGCCGTTGCCGCAAGGAATTGAGAGCGTTGAGGTTGGCGCAACAGTTACGCGCCTTGTGACCACAGGACCACGCGGCGTCACTATCCTCGCAATCTCCGGGTGGTAACCAGATGTCTTTGTCGGACTGCCTCCCTGTACCCGAAGGAGACAGCAACCTGTAACTTTTGGCGGTGTTTACCAGTCTAACTCAGCAGTGGTCAGGGCAGCGTACTCGGCTGGCAACCCCTGACCAGGACAAAGGCCGAGAAAGGAGCTCAAGAGAATTAAGATGAAAGCGAAACAGTGGATTGTAATCGGTGTGGTGACCTCGGGGGTCGCGATCCTAACGGCATTAGCGGGGGTTCCCCTCAGTCCACGCACATTCCGGACAACGGCGGTCGTGGGTGCCGTGTTCCAACTACCGAATCCAGTGGCCACCAATACGGAGGTGCTGGCGTTTGACACGTTCGCGGGCCACGATCTCGTTAGCCTCGCGCTGGGCGAAAGTCTCCTGCCCGTGCCTACCAATCAGGTGCTTGCGTTGGAAATTAATTGCGGTTCCAGCCAGGCGAGCCTGGTGGTTTTCGACAAGATTCTGTCGAGCAACATTGTTACCATCGCCACCAGCACGCAGATTACTGCCCTCACGGGCCAGGACAACCCCACAGCGGCAGGCCCCAACCACGAGCGGTTTGTCATGCAGATGGGGGTCAGCACCAACGGCGCACTGGTCGGCGGTTTCCTGACGGTTGCGGGCAGGGCTTTCCTGGATCCCGTCACTGGCTGCCCACGAGCGGTGCTCGTGGATACAGACCGTGGCCATGACCGGGGCTTTGCGGATGCGGTGGTTAAGGACCACGATGACAAAATCAAGGATACGCTGATCGCGGGGGAAGCGCACCTGATCGGTGTGGTCAATGTTATCTTTCAAGACGGCTCGACCAATACGACGCTTATTCCGTTTGGACAGTTGACGATGAGACGCCAACTCCTTCCGTAACGAGAAATGCTGGATGATTGACGGGCGAGGGGTGTCACCTCTCGCCCGTCATTTTTTACGAACGCAGGCAGGACACTTGAATTTCACCGGCGGCTCTGTTAGGGCTCACTTGACATGCGCATCGCTTTCATGGGAACAGCCGAACTCGCACGCCCGTGCCTTGAGGCGGTGGCGAAGCTGTCCGGACATCAGGTCGTCGCTGTCGTCACCCAGCCCGACCGCCCGAAGGGTCGCGACCTCAAACCTGCGCCACCGCCAATGAAGGTCGCGGCGGAGAGTCTCGGTCTTCCCGTCCAACAACCACTCAAGATTCGCGAGCCCGCCGCCATCGATTCCTTGCGGGCCGCCCAGCCCGACCTCATCATTGTCGTCGCCTACGGCCAGATCCTCCCGAAAGCGGTGTTGCAAATCCCGCGTCTCGGCTGCGTCAATGTCCACACCTCGCTGCTGCCGCGTTGGCGGGGCGCTGCGCCAATTCAATACGCGATCCTGCATGGTGACCACGAAACGGGCGTCACCACGATGTACATGGACGAACACATGGACACTGGCGATATCATCCTGCAGCGCGCCCAGTTGATCCACGCCGACGACACCAGTGCCACCCTGCACGACCGACTGGCAAAACTCGGCGCGGATCTGTTGGTGGAAACTGTGGGATTGATCGCCGAGGGAAAGGCCCCGCGCGTGAAACAGGACGAGGCGCACGCGACGCACGCCAGAAAGATTACGAAGGAAGATGGCCGGATCGACTGGACGCGTTCCGCGGTCGAGATCGAACGGC
>Ga0247667_1000216_pt1 | contig 17780 bp, 24 predicted proteins | sample CNK08_metaG_FD_183027 | JGI IMG/M metagenome (GOLD analysis project Ga0247667, IMG submission 183027) | Soil microbial communities from Purdue University Martell Research Forest, Indiana, United States - CNK08 | ecosystem: Environmental > Terrestrial > Soil > Temperate forest > Bulk soil... | reverse complement strand
CCGGATCCCTGGCAGGAAGAGGTGTTCATCTCTGGACATCCCCGGATCCTGCTCAACTGCCACCGACAGAGCGGCAAATCGACCGTGAGCTCTGTCCTCGCCGTGCACGCAGCGGTGTACGAACCCGGCAGTCCAGTCCTTCTCATCTCGCCATCGATGCGTCAGTCGGGCGAGGTCTTTCGCAAGTGCATGGTCGCGTACCAGACGCTCGGCCGGCCGGTTGTCGCCGAGGCCGAGAACGCACTCTCACTTCTCCTCGAGAACGGCAGTCGGATCATCTCACTGCCGGGCAACGCCGGGACCGTGCGTGGCTACTCCGGTGTGCGCCTAGTCGTCATCGACGAGGCGGCATGGACAAGCGATGAGCTGCCCGCTGCTCTGCGACCGATGCTCGCCGTAAGTGGTGGCCGCATCATCGCGCTGTCCACCCCGAACGGGAAGCGCGGATGGTTCTGGGAGGCCTGGGCGCAGGGCAACGGCTGGAAGAAGGTCAAGATCCCGGCCACCGATTGTCCGCGAATCACCCCAGAGTTCCTCGAGGAGGAGCGGCAGGCGCTCGGCGATCGCCGCTTCGCGCAGGAATACCTCTGCGAGTTCGTCGAGGTTGTCGACCAGGCCTTCGGCGAGGATGCGATCCGCGGCGCGTTCAGCCGGAACGTCGAACCTCTCTCGCTTGGGACGCTGGATCTCGAAGGTCCCGTTTCCTGATGGCGCGGTGTCCCAAATGCGGCGAGCTCGCCTCCTGCATCTGCCGCAACTACACGATCGGCATCGACCTCGGCCAGGTCTACGACTACAGTGCGCTCGCGGTAGTGGAGCGCCTCGAGGTCGAGATGGCGCAGCCGCTGGCTGGCATGACTGTGCTCGACCATCACCACGTCCGGCACATTCACCGCTGGGAAAAGGGCACCGGATACGACACGGTGGTGCGCGAGACCTACGACATCATGCGGCGCGGCCGCCTGCTCGATGCCGCGGTTGTGATCGATGCCACCGGAGTTGGGCGAGAGGTCGCCGGGCTCTACCGGCAGGCCTATCGACTCGGCAAGCTCGGGCGATGGTGGCCCAAGGCGATGGTGATCACCGGCGGTCGAGAGATCACACCTGAACTCGTGCCCAAACGTGAGCTCGTCGGCAGGATGCAGACGCTTTTACAGTCGGGCCGGCTGAAGATCGCCGATTCCCTCCCGCTCGCCGACGTTCTGCGCCGCGAGCTGCTCGCCTTCAAGGTGAAGATGACCGCCGGCGGCCAGGAGACCTACGAATCGGCACGCGAGGCCGACCACGACGACCTGGTCCTCGCGGTCGCGTTGGCCTGTTGGGTCAGACACCGCCATACCGAGCCGCGCTGGCTTGAAATCCCCGAGGAGGCCCGCGCATGACTTCGCAGACAGCACGCGCGCGATGGCTCCTCGCTGTCGTCGCTAGCGCTAATCGCGCACTCGCGGAAGGTCGACGCGGAATGGCTCGCGCGATTCTCAAGCGCGCCCTCGAGGTCGTCTGAGTGCCGCTTCCGGAGGGCGGATCTGACGTTCCCTGGCCGCCGGCGGCCTGGAAATCCGTCTATGACCGCTACAACGAGCACGCTGCCTGGTTCTCAGGTGATCCGGCCAAGCTGATCCAGGTCTACCTCGGCGCCCCCGTCCGGACCTCGGTCTGGCGCACCAACTTCGACCGCTTCTGGGCCCGCGGCCAGGCAGCGCCGCAGCGCCGGCAAATGCTCCACGCGCCGATGGCAGGAGACATTTCCACCACCAGCGCTGACCTGCTCTTCGCCAAGGCACCCGATTTCACGGCTCGGCCACAGGCCGGCGCGAAAAAAAAGGGCAAATCGAGCGGTGCAGTGCAGGATCGCCTCGATTTCCTCGTCGACGAGCTCGGCATCGTGCAGACCGCACACGAGTCGGGCGAAGCGGTCTCCGCCATGGGCGGTGATTTCCTGCGTGTGACCTGGGACAAGGAGTTCGAGCCCGACCACCCGTTTCTGACCTCGGTCAACGTGGACAACGCGCTTCCAGAGTTCCGCTGGGGTCGATTGACAGCCGTGACCTTCTGGGACGTCGTCGTGGAGGAGCCCACTGAGGGCGGCAAGCAAGCAACGGTCTGGCGGAAGCTCGAGCGCCATGAGGTTGGCTCGATCGAGACCGGTCTATATCAAGGGTCCTCCGGTCAACTCGGCGAGCGCGTCCCGCTCAGCCAGCAGGCTGCGACGGCAGACCTGATCCCTTTGCTCGAGACGGAGATCGAGCTGTTGACGGCTGTCTACGTGCCGAACATGCGGCCCAATCGCCTCTTCCGCGGGTCTCCTCTCGGACGCAGCGACTACGACGGCGTCGAGGCCATGATGGATGCCCTCGACGAAGTCTGGACCTCGTGGATGCGCGACATGCGCCTGGCGCGTGCGCGGTTGATCGTTCCCCAGGAGTTCCTCCAGTCCGCCGGCAAGGGCAAGGGCTCGCAATTCGACCTCGACCAGGAGGTCTGGGAGGCGCTGCCGCAGCTGGAGCCGATCGGCGACAAGATCATCACGCCTTCGCAGTTCGCGATCCGGACCAAAGAGCACCTGGAAACCGCGATGGCGCTCGTCGAACGCATCGTTTCGGCCGCCGGGTACGCCGCGGCTACCTTCGGCCTTCACGCCGACAAGACGGTGGCTGCGACCGCGACCGAGATTTCCAACCGGGAGCGGCGAACTTTCGTAACGCGCTCGAAGAAGATCAACTACTTCAAACGGCCCCTCGAGGAGATCCTGGAAGCCCTTTTGGCTATCGATTCGGCCCAATTTCGGCCGCACGACGTGCTCCGGCCCTCTGTTGACTTCCCCGACAGCGTGCAATCGGACCCCAAAGAGACGGCGACCATTCTTCAGCTGCTCGAGGGGGCGAACTCCGCGTCGACGGAGACGCGAGTCCGCATGTTGCACGAGGACTGGAGTGACCAGGAGGTCAAGGACGAGGTGGCCAAGATCCTCGACGAGGGCCTGGTCCACACCATCCCTGCTGTCGCTCCATCGACGCCCGAAAACCCCTCAGAAGCGCCGCCGGCGGCCCCAGAAACGGCTCCCGCAGCGCGTCCGGGGCTCGGAATTCGAGCTCTCTCAGGCAATGGAGGCGCTCCGGCGTCGACCAAGCCATCCAACGGCGTCACGGCTGCGCCCGCGTCAGCTGGTCGCAAGGCGTAACGGCTCCGCCCTCACCTCCGAGCCGGTCCTGGCCGACGGGCCCTAAACGGGAGGCTTTTCCGCATGTCTGACACCACCACAGGCGGCACTGGCAACGCGACAACCACCGAAACGGTCGAAACGGCCTCCGCTGAGCCTTCAGCGCCGGCTGCAAAGCCATTCACTCCGCCTGCTTCGCAGGAGGACCTGGATCGGATCATCGACCGGCGGCTGATCGCGGAGCGACGCAGGTACGCCGACTACGACCAGCTCAAGCAGCGCGCCAGCAAGCTCGACGAGATCGAGGAATCACAGAAATCGGAGACCGAAAAGCTCCGAGGCGCGACTCAGAAGGCTCAGCAGGAGCGCGATGCGGCGCTCAGCCGGGTCCAGGACACGCTCATCCGCGCGGCGATCGTGTCTGAAGCTTCCAAGCTGGGAGTCATCGATCCTTCGGTTGTCGCGGCGATCTTGCCGCGGACCGGGATCATCGTCGACGGCGACGAGGTCGATGGGGTGGAAGAGGCGGTCAAGCAGCTGCTGATCGAAAAGCCGTACCTGCGCAAGGCCGGCGCAACGCGCGCTGGCGCCGAAATCGCAGGTGGCACAGCCCCGCGGACCTTCAAGCGCAGCCAGCTCCGAGATGCCGCCTTCTATCAGGCGAACAAGGACGAGATCGACAAGGCAGCACGCGAGGGCCGCATCACCGAATAAGGAAACAACCCCATGCCGGACGTCACAATCACATCCGCAGCAGCGTTTATCCCTGAGATATGGGCGAACGCTGCGCTGCTCGAGCTTCGCGCCAACATGGTGCTTTCGCAGCTCGTCACCAAGGACACGGACGTCGCTTCCTTCGTCCGCGGCGACATCCTGCACATCCCCGTGCCCGGAACCTTTGTCGCAAACGACAAGGTGGCCAACACGGCCGTGCAGCTGCAGGTCCCGTCCGACGGCGAGGTCACCGTCACCCTCAACAAGCACAAGGAGGCCTCGGTCCTCATCGAGGACATCGCCAAGGCGCAGTCGAGCCAGGACCTCATGAGTCGCTACGTGCGGCACATGGTCCGGCCCATCGCCGAGGCGATCGAGAAGGACCTCTTCAGCCTCTACGCCAGCCTGACGACCACAGGCGGCGTGGGCGCCACGGACCTGACGGGCACGAGCATCCGCGCCGCGCGCAAGCTGCTCAACGACAACAAGGTGCCCCTCGAGAACCGCTCCTTCGTCCTCTCGACCAAGGACGAGATCTCTCTGCTCGGCGACACGACCCTGCAGAGCTTCTTCGCGTTCAGCCAGCCCGAGGCTGTCCAGGAGGGCAGGATCGGCCGAGTCTACGGCTTTGACATCTATGTCAGCCAGCTCGCGCCATTCTCGACCAACCAGAAGAACCTCGCCTTCTCACCGGAGTTCGCCATCCTCGCGATGCGCGGGCTGCCGATGAACGAGGCGCCCAACGTCCAGCAGCTGACGATCCAGGACCCCAAGTCAGGCCTGGTGCTGCGCCAGACCGTGAGCTACTCGCCCAACTTCCTCGGCGTGCAGGTCACCATCGACGTCCTCTACGGATTCAGCGTGCTCCGCAACCTCGCGGGCGTGCTGATGATTTCGTAGAGACCAACGCTTCGTAATCCGATCCTCGGCCTCGGCGGCGCGATGAACGCCGCCCTGGCCACCACCTCGTTCCATCTCTGGCCGGCTGAGGCCGTCCGATAAGGAGATCCAGTGGCAAGAACCGACCTCGCAACCCAGCAGATCGCGCCCGGGACCGACCTCGACTTCCTCGGTGCCGCGGTCGCCGTCGATGTCGCCAACGGGCATCGCGTGCTGCCTCGCAAGGTGGGCAAGACGGTGCTCATCATCCAGAACACGGCGGCCGCGACCAAAGTGGTCACGATCGTCCACGCCGCTTCTCAGGACAACACCGACCAGGCCTCGACGGCAATAGCCGTCACAACGGGCGTGCGCGCCATGCGGCCAACGAAGGCGATGGTGCAGGCCGACGGAGGCATCTACGTGAACTACGTAGCTGGCCACACGGGCAACATCAACGCGCTCGAGCTGAACCCGTAGTTCGCTGAAAAAGCCTGACTCCGGGAGATCGGCGCCCGGGCCGAGGGGCGGCGGCGTACCGCCCCACGTCATAACCGAGGAGAGCAGACGCACATGACATGGGTGATCAATCCGAACGGAGCGCTGACGACGATCGAGCCCGACCATCCGGCTCACGCCGACGCTAAAGCGAGAAACAACGGCTGGCGGGAAGCGGACGTCGCCGAGATCGCCAAGTGGGCGCGCGAGCAGAGCGTCGACCTGGTCCGGACCGTTCGATCTGAAGCGGACCGACGAGCCAAGCCTGAGCCGACCGAGGAGCAGCTCCTGGAGGCGCTTAGCAAGTTCTACCGCGGCCATCAGTTTGTCAGGCCGTCCTTGAAGGACCTCAAGGCGATCATCGCTGACGCCGACAAGGCGGGTTCGCTCGTCGAGGGCGATGAGGGCGAGCTGCTCGATCTGTCCGGCTCATCCAAGGCTACGGAATCCGCTCCCGAGAAGACCGACACAAAAAAGTGAAGGTCAAGGTTCGGCCGGAGCTCGCGCGCCTCACGGACGGGCGCCAGCGTTTCGCCGGTCGCGAGGGCGTCGTGGAGCGGGCCCCCATGGGACGCCTGGCCGCGACCGATGACCCCCTCGTACCGGGCGAGCATTTCGAGCACGCCTACGAGGTGCGCTTCGACGACGGTGATGAAGCGATCTTCCTCGGCAACGAGCTCGAGGGCGACGGCGTTATCGCCTTTCGTGCGCTCGAAGGGCCGGCCTTCGGCGGTCGTGAGACCGGGGGCGCCAGCGAAGGTGCGCACGTGAAGGCAAGCGAATGACTGTCCAGCAGCTCGAGCGCGGCCGTACCTTCGGGCGCGCGGTCGCCACTGGCTGGGATCCGCGCGACCTGGTGCGAAAGTTCGACGTTGAGGCGGCCCTCATCGCCCGCGGCTTCAAGGGGATGCAGCTCGAGCAACACGGCCGCCTGGTCCTTGCTCGCTTTGGGATCCGGCCGCTGCACGAAGCCTGGGGCTTCAACACACTCGTCAACGGCGGAACGGCGATCATGCTCGACGCCCTGATCGGGGTGAATCCGACGTTCTACACCAACGCGCTCGCGGCTCTGGGCGTTGGTGACTCGGCTGCTGCGTTCGCCCTCACCCAGACCAACCTGCAGGGCGCGGTGGTCACCACCGACCGGATTCGCAAGGCGATGGACGCGACCTTCCCGTCAAGAGCAGCCAATGTGGTCACGTTCCGCGCCACATTTGCCACCGGCGAGGCGAACTTCACCTGGAACGAATGGGCGATCTTCAACAACGTCACTGATGCCTCGGGCACGATGCTGAATCGCGCCGTCGTCAACCTCGGCACCAAGACGTCGGCGGCCTCGTGGCAGCTGACGGTGACGTTGACCCAGACGTGAGCAGCAGGATCCTGGTTCCAGACGAGGGCCTGCTGCAGGGGCATCGGATCCTCATTCCCCGTCACGTCCGCGAGATGGACCGCTTCGAGCGAAAGCTCTGGATGGCGGAGCGCAAGATCAGGCCAGCTCCGCGGCAGCACTGGGACGGTCCTGGAACCAACTTCACAGGCGGCGAGACGCTTGCATCCATGTCCGTCGCTCCGGCTGCGGTCGGCCCGTCAGCCGCTCTTCTGTCGATCCTCTCGCGCGAGTGTTTGGAGCCGATCGCTCCGAACTACTTCCGGCTCTCCGGCGCGCGGTTCTGGCTCCGCGCGTACGGCAACGTGCTCACCACGGCAGTGGTGCCGACCTATCAGCTGCAGCTGGTCGCTGGACCAACGCTAGCCAACCCACTGACGGCGGGCCAGATGCTGGCGCAAAACGTGGCCATCACGCCGGCCGCGTCGCTGACCGGCACACTCGAGTACTGGCTGGACCTCATGATCAAGGTCTCCGCAACCGGGTCGTCCGGTTCACTGCTCGCGGTGGGCACCCTGATCAACGACTGGGCCGTCGCGCTCACCTATGTTGTGACCCCGTTCAAGAACTTGCTGCAGGCCGCGCCTGTCGTGCTCACCGGCGCCGGCGGGCTGCTGGTGCCGATCTATTTTGACCTCGAAGTGATCATGGGCGCGGCCACCGCGGGCAACACGATGAACTGCTTGGACTACTCGCTGATCTCTTTGAACTAGATGCCGCTCGACCCTGGTCGCATGGGGCCTCGCTTCTCCTGGTTGCGAGCCTTTGGTTCGCGGCAGAGAATCGCCTTTCCACCACCACTGATGCCGATTGCCGGCGCAGAGGCGGTTGCAGCTACAGACGCGGCCGCCAACCTGCTTCTCGCAGGTGCCTCGGAGACAGTTGCCGTCGCCGATCTCGCCAACAGCGTCCTGCTTGCCGGCGCGGCCGAAGCAACTTCTGGCGCCGATCTGGCCAGCAACGTACTGCTCGCAGGCGCTGCCGACAATGGCGCCGGCTCAGATGCAGCCGGACCTATCGGTCTATCTGCTGCAGGCGACGCGGGCGCTGGCGTCGATTCGGCGACAAACGTTCTGCTGTCGGGGATCGGACAGGCTGCAAGCGGCGCCGACTCAGCGCTCCAGATCCTCCTAGTAGGCGCGATCGAGATGTCGAGCGCAGCTGACCTAGCCAGCCTCATAGGCCTGTCACAACCGGATGCGAGCTCGAGCGTCGATCTGATCATCACAGTCGGCGTTGGGGTCTCGGACACCACGACGGCCACCGACCTCAGCGGCGGGATCGTGGTCGGCGGAGGTCCTCCGGCCACCACGCTGCGCTTCCGGATCGATTCGCTCGAGCCGGCGCTGGCAGTCGCGACTGCAGAAGAAGGGACGCCGGCGGCCAGTTCGGAGCCGATGTCCACCGTGACAAGCCTTGAACCAGCTGCAGGGTTTGCCTCGCTCGAAGAAGGCGTTCCCGTCAGCACCCAGGTGCGAGGTTCATAAATGGCAGCTGCGACCGTCCTTGGTCCTTATACCGCCGGCGAGATTCCGCCTCCTCTTGAGGTCGATTTCAAGAAGTCGGACGGCGCCGTGATCGACTTCTCTCAGAACGGACCGTGGACGGCGAAATTCGTCTACCGCTCGTACGGCGGCGCATTCGTCACCCGCAGCGCTGTCATCGTGGCCGGCGCCACCGGCGCCGTCACGTATGCATGGATCGCTGCGGATTTCGTCACCCCGGGCGACTTCGAGGCCGAGATGTGGGTCGGGAACGGGACCAACCGCTACGACAGCATCCCATTCCAGTACACGGTGCTGCCCGCCGTCGCGGTCCCTGCGCCTGCGATCTGAGGAGGTCTGAATGGCCACGTCGCCCTATGCGACCGTCGATGACCTCCACGCCTATCTCGGAGCGGAGCCGCCGGCTGATTGCCAGCGTCTGCTCGCCCGGGCGCAGGAGCTCATCGACAGCGCGCTCGTCTCTTCGTTCTATGCGACTGATACCAACGGCAATCCGACCGACGCCGGCGTGCTGGCTGGCTTCAACAAGGCCGTCTGCGCCCAGGTCGAATGGTGGCTCGCCAATGGCGGTGACGAGTTCGAGCAGATGAGCCAGTTCGTATCCTTCTCGATCGAAGGCATCTCGGCCACTCGGAACAGCAGCAGCCAACGTTCCTTCCGCCTCTGTCCGCGAGCATGGGACGCGCTTCGTGAAGTAATCACGGGAGTCCAGTTCGCTACGGCGCTGCTGCCGGCGAAGCCGACGATATGACCAACGCCCTCTTCCCCAAGGCTCCTCGAGCTCTGCTCCGGATGGACGAGATCGTGGTCCAGCGCCCAAGTCCGACCGCCGACTCCGAAGGCAACGCCTCGGCGGCTCGAACCACCGTTCCGGTCACGCGCGGCACGCTCAGCATCGCGCGTAGCTCTGACGTTTTGATCGCTGGTCAGCGCGGCACTCGCGTCGACAAGATCCTCTCTCTCGAGCTCGGCCTCGACGTGCGCGGAGGAGACTTCGTAACAAACGGGGGGCATAGCTACGAAGTAGTTGAGGTCGTCGACCGGCGGCTTTACCGACGAGCGATTCTTCGCCGGGTCGGCTCCTGATGTCGGCGTCCCTCGGCGCGGCCATCAAGGCCTACCTCGAGACGAAAGGCCTCGGCATCCAGTTTTTCAAGGATGCAGCCCCCGACGGTACGGCGCTCTTGGCGTCCGATGGAAAGACGTCCACCCCATACGGAACGATCATCGAGGGCATCGGTCTGCGCATGGATCCGATGGAGGATGGCGGCCCGGCAAACGGGGGCGTGGCCACCGCGAAAGAGCTCGTGCAGCTGGACCTCTGGCAGAAATGGCAGGACACCACCGGCAAGGTCTGCGAGAGCCCGACACTGCCCGACGCCATCACCAGAGCCATCCACGGCTCCCGGCTGCTCACAAGCGGCCCCAACACGCCGCCAGGCCTCGTCTATTCGATCAGCCAGGAGGGTCGGATCCGGATCCTGGATCGCAACTCGGGAATCGTCCAGCACGCATACACACTGGGCGTTCACCGCGTGGTTTGAGGAGGCTGAATGGCCCGCACTGCTCTTGTTCCCGCCGCGATCACCACAGCTGGCCTGGTTCCCGCACTGGTCAACGCGGACAACGCCAACGGCATGAGCTATCCGGCCCGGCCGGGTCGCTTCATCTGGGTCAAGAACACCAACGCCGCCCCCTGCAACGTGACCATCACGCCCGGTCCTTCGGCCACCGAGGATGCTCAGGTTCCACCATCGCGCGTTGTCGCCGTGCCGGCCAACACTGGCGAGCGGCTGATCGGACCGATGCCGCAGCAATACACCCAGGCGGACGGCACGGTCTGGCTCGACTTCAGCGTCGGTGGGGCGACAACGCAGGTCGGTGTGGTCGACGTGAATGGCTAGCGGCCTCACCATCGACGACCGGGCCTTCATGAGCGCCTTCGCTGCGATGACGGCACGCGATCGCAAGAACAGCCGCGAGGGCATGAAGCGTTACGGCGCCGCGGCCACCGCAGCGATGCGACGCCACATTCACTCCGACAGCGGTGACCTTGCCGCAAGCGTGGGCATCGAGGACCATACAGGTGACGATCCGCCGTGGGTCGAGATCGGCGCTTTTGAAACCGCGCCGGATCCTCATGGGCTCTTCGATGAGTTCGGAACCATCCATATGGCGCCGCGAGCGTTTGCACGCCCAGGCCTACTCGAGGCTGAGCACGAGTTCGTCGTCGATCCGTAACAACCAACAGGAGGCTCAATGGCAAAGCTCCCGGTAGCACAGCAGGATGGCGAGATCACCTTCGTGCCTGGCGGCATCAAGCCGGCGCGGACCTACCAGGTCGTCAAGGGTGAGATCGAAGTCGCCGATGAGGACCTCGCCGAGGTCGCGCAATCGCTCGCTCCTGGCATCGGCGCGCTGACACCAGAGCAGCTGGCAGTCGCAACGGCTGGAGCCGAGCAGGCTGCTTACGAGCAGGCCAAGACCCAGCAAGCAGCCGTCGAGAACGAACAGGCCGTGCGCGATGCCACCGCAGCCGGCGCAGCTCGCGCAGCCGCCGAATCAAAGAAGACAGCGACAGCGAAGCCGACCCCTCCGCCCGCCGGGTAATCCCCGGGTCCACACCACTCGCCGGAAACCCCGGCACAAGGAGCAGCAGGCATGGCCATTCCCCACCAATCGAAGCTCTATGCCATTTCGGATATGAGGATCGCCAAGATGACGGCGGATCCGACTGGTGGCGCGGCCACCTACGCGGCATCGATCGACGTCGTCGGCGTCAAGAAGCTCAGCGTGACTGGCCAGGTCCAGTCCAAGCAGCTGCGCGGCGACAACACGCTGCTCGACGTCGAGTCGACGCTGATGGGATTGAGCGCGGTCGTCGATTACGCGAAGTTCAACAGCGACATTCTCAACATCCTGCTCGGTGGCGCGGTATCTGACACAGGCGTGACACCCAACCAGGTGAGCACCTTCCGCCTGCTCGGTGGAGCGCCACCCCTCGCGCCTTCGATGCCGAACTTCTTCAAGATCGAGGCCAAGGCGGTCGACGTCGACTACGTCGCCGGCGACTGTCACATCGTGCTGTGGAAGTGCAAGCTCGACTCATTCCCCCAGCTGGGGTTCAACGAAGAGGATTACGAGCTCTTCAACTTCGGTGTGCAGTGCGCTCCGCGCGTGTCTGACGGCTTCTGGTTGGACGTCGTCTACGACGAGACCGCCGTCGCGATCGCCTAAATAGCCTTCGTTCCCTCCGGAGTGGGCGCCGGTCCTCTATCCCCGGCGCCCTTCCATTCCAGGCCGCGAAACCCGCGGCAGGAGTTCACGCATGTCAGAAACACGCACCTCGGAAGGCGCTCTCGTCATTGGAGCCGGCGTTCCCATCACCATCGGCGGTGAGGAGCACCGGCTCTTCTTTGGTTTCCCAGCGCTGGAGATCATCGAGGACGAGCTGGGCGGCCTGCTCGAGTTCACGAACGCACTCAACGGCGGCTACCGGAGCAAGCGCTTCAAGTCGATCCGCGTGGGGCTGCAGGCCGGCCTTGCGCATGAAGGCGTCACCCGCAAGGAGCTCGAGGAGCTGACGAAGGCGCTGCACGAAACCCTCCAGGAAGGGTTCGCGGCGATCGACGCAGTTCATGGCGCAATCTGCGACGCTTTCGACCAGGCGATTCCGCCGCCGAAGAAGGCCGCGCGACCGTCAAAAGCCTCGGGCCGGGAGAAAGGCTCCCCTGGGCCCGCATCTACAGACGTCTCGTCCTCGAGCTCCAAATCCACCCCAGCGAGCTCCGCGGCATGACCCTGGCTCAGTACGCCGTCCTGGTCGACGATCCGGATGCGGCCCCGTTGCCTGCTCCGCCGAAGGGCAAGGTCTCAGGATTGGCCGCGCTTTCGGTCGGGAGGCACTAGGTGCCCACGCTCCCAAATGTCACGTCGAAGTTCGTCTTCGATTACAGCGACCTTACGAAGGCCGAGAAGGCCTCAGCCAAAGCTCACGGTGAATTTCAGTCCGGCGCGAAGACGTCGACGACCCACATGCTGCGATTCGACCAGTCTCTCACGACATTGATGTCACATTTTGGTGGCCTTCCACCAGTCGTGAACGAGGCGGGGCGCGGTATCGAATCAATGGCGAGCACTGGCGTCTCGGGGATGGGCCTGCTCGGAGGCGCGGCGCTGGTGGCTGTCGGCGCAATGGCAGAAGTGGTCAAGACGGCCGTCCAGAAGTACACCGAGCTCGGCGATTCAGTCGAGAACTACAAGCGGGTTACTGGGGCATCGGCCGAAGAGTCAAGCCGGATGGTCGAGACCTTCAATGCACTCGGGGTCAGCTCCGACACAGCGACCAACGGCATGTTCAAGCTCTCCAAGGCGATCGAGACGACGCCGAAGAAGCTCGAGGACCTCGGTGTGGTTGTCGCGCACGACGCCGCCGGCAACGTCGACCTGACCAAGACGTTGAACAACGTCGCCGACGCCTACAACGCGACCGGCGACCAGGCGAAGAAGAACCTGATCGTGTTCGACGCTTTCGGCAAATCCGGCAAGGACATGATCCCGATCCTCGAGCAGGGCTCGGCCGCCCTCAAGCAGCTCGAGGCGGATGCCAGCCTCGTGTTCACCCAGGAGGACCTGGACCGGCTCAAGGCCGAGCAGATCCATACCAAAGAGGTCCAGAACAGCTGGGATGCGATGTGGGCGAGCATCGGCCAAAAGTTCATTCCGATCCAGGACGCGCTCTCTGAGTCGATCCTGCGCGGCGAATACGTGCAGAAGCGCCTCAACGAGGCAGTGGCATCAGGGGCGGTCGACCGGGAGACGTTCCTGCGCGATCAGTACACGGCTGGCACCGCTTCGGCCGCGCTGAGCGATAAGTGGGACAAACAGTTCGACGCCTCACAGAAGCTGAAAAGCGCGATCGATGCGCAAACCCAGGCGACACAGGATGCAGCCGCGGCGAACGATGCGCTCTGGACCTCGACCGACAAGCTGATCACCCAGGAAGAGGCTCAAGTCAACGCTGGTTTCGCGTTGCAGCTCGCAAATCTCGCCATCACAGAGTCTCAGGGCAAGGTCGATCTCGCCAATCAGCGCGTCAAGGACGGTCTGATCTCGATCGACAGCGCGCGAGATGCCTGGACCAAGGCCATTCACGACTATGGAGCCAACTCAGAGGAAGCGGTTGCCGCTGGCGAGAAGCTCAACAAGGCCCTCCTCGACCAGACCCAGATCCAAGACGACGTGACCAAGGCGCAGATCGAGCAAGAGAAGGCCTATTACGCAGGCGCAGCTGCCGCACGAAAGCTCCAAGAGGACACGGACCTTGCAACCGGCGGCCAAAAGGATGCCACGAAGGAGACCGAGGTTTACATCGCAACGCTCCAGGCGGAGGCCGATACGCTTGCTCCCGACTCACCCCTTCGTAAGCGTCTTCAGGACTATATCGACAAGCTGAAGAACGAAATCCCGCCGACCGTGTCGACGAAGTTCATCACCGACTACGTCACCACCGGCACGGGGCCCGGCGGTCACGGCAATCTCTCTTACGCGGAAGGCGGCCGCCCACCTGTCGGGCCCGTCGTGCGCGTCGGCGAGAAGGGGCCTGAATGGGCGGTGTTCGACCAGCCGGCAACCGTGTATCCGTCCGGCACGAATCCTCCCGAATCTGGCGGCGGCTCCCCAGCAAGCATGGCTGGCCTCGAGTCACTCCTTCGCGAACTGATCAGCGTTGTCGCAACACCGCCCGCTGAGCAACCCGGAGCGCTCGCCTCGCTGAACAAGGCCGTGCAGGGCGGCGCGCTCAATCGGATGAGAGGGATGTCCGGGGCCTAATGGGACAGCCTGCCTTGATCCGCGCCAGCGGACGTGCCGTCGCGAAGTTCGGAAACGCTGCGCTGCCTAACGGTCAGGGAGTGATGGCAAATATCGACCTAAATGACCTGGTCAACACGGCCCTGAACGCCCCTCTCTTCGATGGAAGCAACCGCCAGATCAGCCTTGCCCAGCTGCTCTACCGCGGCCGCGGCGTCTACCTCGCCGACGACTTCGGCCCTGGTCTCTACAGCCTGCCAATGCTCTACCTCGAGGACGCGACGCATTTCCTCGGCCAGTTCCTCGCCGCTCTCTCGCAGGCCGGCGAGCAGCAGCTCACCTTCGACAATGCCACCTACAACCTCGTCAAGTTCAAGGGCATTACCGGCCGCACGAGAGAACGACCCGTCAGCATGCAGAGTTCGGCCGCCCTGCTCGCCTGGTCCTTCACGCTTGAGCTAATCGCGAAGTCGCCCTGGTGGCAGGACGCCGCCGCGACCACCGCGACGCCTTGGAACCCGATCACGGTCGACGCCGGCCAAGGGGCGAACATCACATATGCCGGCTCTGTCTGGGCGGAGCCGGTGTGGACGCTCGACGTGCCGGTGGGCAACGCGGTTGCGATCAACGCATTTCAGCTTCGCAACACCATGTCGGGCGAATTCCTAACAGTCAACTTCCTGAGCCGCGCGGCGCTCCCGGCCGGCGTGCATACGGTGATCACCATTGACTGCGCGGCGAAAACCGTGACCGACCAGAACGGCAACTTCTACGACACCGCAGGCACCTTTCCCCTGCTCTATCCGCCGGCCGGTCAGGTCAACCCATTCACGGCGATCGTTACCCCGGCCAGTGGCGCGTCTGCTGGCCTGACGCTGGCCCAAACGCACTTTCCCCGGTGGCAGTTGTGACCGACCTCATTGCACGCCTCCTGCTCGAGCTGCTGCGACCAGTCGGCCACGCGCTCTGGGCCTGGCGTTGGTCCACGCTCGAGCGGCGCCAGCGGCGTCTCGTGGCGCGCCTGCTGCTGCGCCGGCGCTACCGCGCTGGCCCGATCTATGCCATGCCGCAGCAGATTGCCAACTACGTTCAGAGCACTCTGTCGGCGCCCATGACCAACGCCTCCACTACAGCCACGCTGGTGTCGGTGGCGGGCCTGCCGGCGGCTGGGCCATTCAGGCTCATCATCAAAGACGCGGCGCCAGCAACCACCTACGAGATCACCGAGGTGGCGAGCGTCAACCCGGGCACTGGCGTGGTGACCTTCACCACTCCATTCGCCAGTGGCCGCGGGCTGGAAGGCACGACTGCCATAGCCCACTCGGCCGGCGCGTTCACCAGCAACGACATCACCGCGGCCATGCTGCTACTGGCCTTCCCGCTGGGCGTGCTTGGAAAGAACACCCTGACGACGGACCTCGGGCTGGTTGGGGGGACGCTCACCGATACCGGGCTGAGCCAAGCGGTCACCATCGGCACGCTCCGCAATATCAAGATCACGGCCTGGGTGCCCTTCACCAGCACCGTGGCCGACGGCGAATTCGGCATCTATATCGTGGACGTGACCGGCGCTGTCACCGTCATCCAGGCCGTCGCGAACATGGTCAACATCGCAACGGTTAGCGAGACGGTCATGCTGGTCGCCTACGTCACCCCCGCAGCCGGCGCGCGTACATACAAAGTGCAGGCGCAGCGGATCAACGGCACCGGCACGGTGACCGTCAAAGGTACGTTCACTGGTGGCGCCTACCTGGTGGTCGAGGACGTGGGCAGCACAACGTGAGCACGCCGGGCGGGTTCAATCCAGGCAGCGGCCTGGGCGTCGCCGGTCTGGCCGGGCCGCTGACGCAGCAGAGCTTTGCGCTGCCGGCGATGTCGAAGGTGCAGCGGCCATACGTCGCCCATCTCTACGACCGCAACCTGGTGTTCAAGCGCACGCTGGGCGGCGCCACCGTGACCCAGCCGGGCCTGCTGAACAAGCCCGGGCTGAAGCTGACCCAGAACGGCGGCTTCCAGGCGATAACGCTCGAGCTGTCTGCTCCACTCGCCCCGCCCATGAACCTGCTGACGCTGAACCAAGCGGGTCTCGAGGCCGACACCACGGGCTGGGCGGTGGGCGCCAACTGCACGATTGCCCAGAGCGCCGCCCAGGCGATAGAGGGTACGAAGTCTCTCGCGCTGACTAGCCTGGCAGCGGGCGACATGTTCGCCAAAACCCTGGAGGGGCTGCCCGGCGTCGTGGTTTCCCCCAACCTTCTTTACACGGCCCGCGCTGCCGTGCGGGCGGCCGTGTCGGCGCGGTCGTGCGAGCTGATCATTTGGTGGTACAAGGCCTCGGGCGCCTACAGCGACATCAAGTCACAGTCGACCGGTGCGCAACTGGCCGATAGCGCGGCCGGCTGGACGGTAATCTCGTGCACGGACACAGCCCCTGCAGATGCGGCCTTCGCTGCAGTGCTGGTTTATGTAATCGGCACGGTTGCGGGCGCCGAAGTGCACTACGCCGACGAGATCGGGTTCGCACCCGGCGCGCTGCGCCCGTGGGTGCTGGGCGGCACGGTGACCCCGGGCATCCAGCTCGGCGACGTAATCAGGCTCACCGAAGACGGTGACAACACCGGCGCATACCTGTTCAGCGGCAACGTGGAGACTGTACCCGAGCAGCAGGCGCCGTCGGTCACGCACCACCAGGTGACCGTGGTGCCCTGGGTGACCGAGCTGGGCGATGGCTTCTTCAACCAAACCTATGCAGCACCCGTGGACGTAGCGCAGTGGGTGCGCGATGCCGTGGCTACCACAGGGCACTGCTCGGTATCGCCGGTGTCATGCCCGAACACCGGCATCCTGCTGGCCTACGACTTCCAGAACACCACACCGCTGGACGCCATCCATGTGGCAAAGCAGGCGGCTGGCGCGAACTACTGGTACGGCTGCGACGAGCAGGGTCTTGTATGGTTCCAGCCCGTCTATACCGACGCCAATCACCCGGCCATGCTGACGTTGCGTAAGGGCGCGGAGGCGGCCAGCCGCAACCCGCTGGTGAGTCGGGCCGGCCGCATGACCAAGATCCCTATCGTGGGCGGTAACAACACGGGCGATGGCAGCAGGCTGAAGTCGTTGTATGACGGCTCTGCTGCAGCGGGTTTCGTCAAGGCGTTCAACCCCACACTGAGCTATCCGTCGGTAACCAACCAGGCCACGCTGGACGCCATAGCGGCCAGCCTGGGAGCCCTGTACGACCGCGACATCCACACCGACGAAGTGTTCTGCCCGGCGCTGGGCCTGCGGCTCACGCCATGGCGCCCTGGTGGGCTTACCGCGCGGGTGCTTGAGCAGGCACTGGAGGCAATGCAGGAATCGGTGGTGGGCGTGGGCACATACGGGCCGACGCTGATCGTGCAGGACGTGGAGCGCGACGGCCCAAGCCAGCGGCTGTTCTTAGGAGAAATCCCGTTCACTGACATCGACCCGTCTTACGAGGCAGCCCGGGTTGCGCAGCGCACGGCCGTCATCGCCGCGCCGGTGATCATTACCCCACCCCTCGCGCCGTCCGCCGCTCCCCCGACGACAATCATCTATGGAGCATTCAGCGTGGCGCCCCAATTCCCAGCTATGGGCTGCGGGCTCATCACGATTGGCTCAGCCACCTTCACGACGCCGAAGGCGGGAACTTGCCAGATAGTCGGTCAGCTCGACTATCTCCAGTACGCCTGGGACAACTACGTCGCTGCCCCGCGGCGAGGAGTGCGCATGGTGCTCTCCGGCGCCATCTTCACGGGGGCTTATCAGGAGGGCGCCTTTGGGTTTGTACGCCAGACCTTCG
>Ga0247667_1000213_pt1 | contig 18066 bp, 19 predicted proteins | sample CNK08_metaG_FD_183027 | JGI IMG/M metagenome (GOLD analysis project Ga0247667, IMG submission 183027) | Soil microbial communities from Purdue University Martell Research Forest, Indiana, United States - CNK08 | ecosystem: Environmental > Terrestrial > Soil > Temperate forest > Bulk soil... | reverse complement strand
GCGCCCATCTGTGCGTGAGCAAGCCGTTCGAGGGTGCGGCCATGATCTCCATGGTCAAACAGCTGCTCGCCGGCGCGCCACACGCCGACTCGCCCTCCGACTAACCCGCGGCACCCACCCGGCGAGGGTTCACGGACGCCTGCTTGGATTCCACGAACGCGGCGATCCGCCGCACCGTGCGGAAGGTGTCCATCTCGAGCTCCTCGACCGTCACCCGGACGCCGAATCGCTCCTCGAGCGCCGTTAAGAGTCGGACGAGCATCAGGGAGTCGATCACCCCGGTCGTGAACAGGTCCAGGTCCACCGAGGGCGCGTCGACTTGCAGCCGCTCGACCATCAGCTCGAGAATGGCTGATTCCAATGACTCTCTACCTTTCGGGTGATTAATCATCTCCAACCTCGCGGAGCTCATCCGCGAGCAAGTCGTACAGCAAGCGGTCGTATGGCTGGCCGTCGATCCAGTGGCAGCGCCGCTGTCGCCCGATAAAGCGAAACCCGAGCCGCTCGAGCTGCGTGCGCGCCGCCACGTTGATCTCCACGGTCCAGGCTCCCACCGATTCGAGGCCCATCTCCTTAAAGCCGAGCATCAAGATCATCCACGCGGCGCGGCCCGCGTACCCACCGTATCGCTTGCGACCCAACACCGCCCACAACGACCCCGCCGTGCGGAACCGGCGATCCACGTTCGAGAGCCCCACGACGCCGATCGGCAGGTCGCTCCCCGGCGGCGTGTACAGTCGCAGCACGTGGAGGTCGCGCTGCGTCATCACCTTCAGCATCACCGGCGTCAAACTCTGCACGCCGTTGCCGAAGTCGAGCCACTTGTAATTCTCTTCCCGGTTCAGCCAGCCTGCCGCGAGCTCGATCCGCTCGGGGGAGTCCAATGGCAAGAGCTTCATGATACGACTCTGTGCCTGCAGAGTTCGGGCCACGCGAGCCCCTCCCTCGACTACGACGGGGTCGACCCGGGTTCCCCGAGCACCGCCTGTTGCCCGCTCGCAACAGAAGGCATCGGGGAATCCCCGTTCCGCCGGCGCGCGGTGACGAACGCCGCGATGGCCGCCAGCGAGCGGAAGTACTCGACCTCGAGGTCGTCGGTGTCGATGCGAATGCCAAAGCGTTGCTCCAGCCGAAAAAGCAGCTCCACCACGCCGAGCGAGTCGAGCCGACCGGTCTGCAGGAGATCCGTCTCGGGAGATGGTACCTCCACCCGGAGATGCTCGATGAAGAGGGCCTCGAGCTCGGGATAGAGGTCGGCGGGTGCCGAGGCGCTCACCGCGCGCTCACGGTCTCGGGCGCCCGAAGCTCCTTCACTTTGCGGCGGTCGATCTTCCCATTGCCGGTCTTCGGCAGCTCTTCGAACGGCCACCACCGGGTCGGCAGCATGTACGGCGGCAAGACGCCCGCCAGCGCTTCCCGTAATGTCACCGGCGTCACCTGACTTCCTTCCACGGGGACGTACGCGCAACAGATCGCGACGCCGTCGAAGTCCTGGCTCGGGACGCTGACCACCGCGCACTCGCGCACCATCCCGAGCGCGTGCAATGCCGCCTCGACCTCGCCCAGCTCTACGCGATACCCTCGCGTCTTGATTTGCGTGTCCGCCCGGCCCAGGAATCGAATCAGACCATCCGCGCCGACGGTCGCGAGATCTCCGGTGCGATAGATGCGTTCAGCGGGACTCCCGCCCGGCCGTGGAAGAAACGCTCCACGGGTCTTTTCCGCGTCCCGCCAATAGCCCGGGCTCAAGCCCGCGCCGCCGATGTAGAGGTCCCCCACTTCCCCCGGCGGCACGGGCTTCAGCGCTTCGTCCAGCACCAGGAGCTCCTGCCCGCCGCAGGCCTGTCCGATGGGGATCGCCTCATCCTCGCTCGTGGGGCAGGCCGGCACCGTGTAGTAGCTGCTCGCGATCGTCGCTTCCGTCGGTCCATAGAGATTCGTGAACGTCACATGGGGCAGGCGTCGCATCCAGTGGATCAGCGCCGGGGTGGGGAACACTTCCCCACACCACAGCACGCGGCGCAGGCTGGGGAAGTCGTTCTGCTTCACCACGTCGAACTTCGCCATGTAGTTGAGCACCGAAGGCACCGAGAACCACTGGGTCAGCTCGGCGCGGCGAATCAGGTCGGCAAGGTGCTGGGGCAGCAGGTTGGCCTCGGGCGGAACGAGATGCAGCTCCGCGCCGGCCGCGAACGTGCCGAACATGTCGAACGTCGACAGATCGAAATGCAGTGGCGGATGCCCGGAAATCCGGTCTGTGGGCGCGGTGCCGAAGTACCGCACGGCCCAGTCGACGAAGTGCCCCACGTTCGCGTGCGTGATCACTACGCCCTTGGGCATGCCGGTCGAGCCCGAGGTGAACAGGATGTGGGCCGGGTCCTGCGGTGTGCTGGCACTCAAGGGCGGCGTGCCCGGATAGGTGCTCGCGTCGCCGATCGAGAAGTCGGCGTGGATGCCGCGCGGCGGCGCGCCGGCGCCGAGCCAGCCCAGCGAATGGGTCTCGGCAAATCCCGAGTCGGCGAAGAGCGCCTGGAGCGTGGGGCCCACCGATCCGCTCGCGAGAATCCAGCGGTTGTCGCAGGACGCGATCATTTTCGCGAGCCGCGGCGCCGGACTCGCGGGGTCGAGCGGCACGTACACGGCGTCCGCCTTGAGAACGCCCAGGAGCGCGACGATCGCCGGCGGCGATTTGGGCATCAAGAGACACACGCGGTCGCCCCGCGCGCACCCCGCCTCCTTGAGCAAGTGCGCGAGCCGGTTACTCGCCTCTTCGAGGGCGGCGTACGTCACGCGCTCGTCCTTGAAGACGAGGGCTCCTGCGTCCGGACGGCGATGGGCCTGCTCGGTGACCCAGTGCTGCAGGAGGCGGGGGGGGCGGGGGGGGCGGGGAGCAGTCACGGCGCCACGCGCGCCGCGGCCCGCTCGCACACGATGCCGATGTGGTCGAGCTCCTCGGGGCTCGCCGGCACGTCCAGAATGATCGTCCGGTAGCCGACGCCCACGTAGCGGGCGACCTCATCGGCCACGCGGTCGTAGCTCCCCACGAGATAGGGGCAGAACGTCTTGTAGTTCTCGAATGGCACCATCCAGTACGGCTGCTCGCTGGACGCAGGCGTCTCGCCGAGCCGGGACAACTGCTTGTGCCACTTGGAGTCGGAGACCTTCATGGCCAGCTGGTGGGTGAGTTGTCCGGTCCGATCCTCCGGGAAGCGCTTCCGCGCGACCGTCCACGCCTCGTCCGCATCTTCGCGCGCGATGATCCCGATGCGAATGCCCAGTGCCGCGGCCTCGGGTGCCGTCCCGCTCGCTTCGTACTCGGCGACGGGCTTGGGATAACTCACGGCGAGCGCGCCCAGCTGGCGAGCGGCGGCGAGTCCGGCGTCGGAGGAGCCGGAGACGAACACGCCTGGCAGGAGTGCGGGCGGGAGCGCGGGCGTGATCTTCACGTTCGTGATCCGGTAGTAACGGCCATCGACGGTGACGGGCCCCCCCCGCAACAGATTCATGATGACGGTCGTGTATTCCACCAGGCGGGTGTACCGCTCGTCGTGCGGCGTGTGATCGTTCAGGGCCTCGAGGTCGTTCTTGAATCCCCCCGCCACCATGTTGAGATAGATGCGCCGCCCGTGCAGGAACGCGAGCGACGCCACGATTTTGGCGACCGCGTACGGATGCATGTACGCGGGCTGTACGGCGACAAGCGGGCAAAGACGCTGCGTGTGGGTGATCATCTCCTGCGCGATCAGCCACGGGTCCACGAGCCCGTTGTCGGTATAGATGAGGATCCCTTCGCACCCGGCGGCCTCGCTCCACGATGCAACGTCCAACACGTCCCGCAGGTAGGTGCGCGGCGTCGCGTTGTAGGAAGGCGGGCAGGTAGCGAACACCTTCAGATCCGTCTCGCGTAATCGACCAGTCATGCTGCCTCGTTCATCGTACGGTGAGAACTGCAACGGACGGGGCGCGGTAGCTGCAAGAAGCGGGCTGCCTCAGTTCCGCCCGATGCCCGCTTGCGTGTCGCGCGCGCGCTACGTAGGCGCGCCGGATTCCCTGACTGGTGTTGCGTACGCTTCTTGCGACCGCGCCCCAAGATGAAGATTCTCGGCATTAGCGGGTTCGAGGGAGCCATCCCCTTCAAGCGGGCCCGTTGGCCCCATCTGGATGAGCGCGAGTACCGGATCTCACAGGGACACGATTCCGCCGCGGCGTTGATCGTCGACGGAGCCATCGTCGCGGCGGTCGCCGAGGAGCGGATCAGCCGGCGCAAGCACACCGGGGATTTCCCGCGCGGCGCCATCGCCTACTGTCTCGCGGAAGCGGGCCTCAAGATCACCGACGTCGACGAGCTGGCACACGGCTTCGACTACGCGCCGTATCGCGCGATCTACGGCGTCGACCCGATTTCGCGCGACCTGTATTGCCGGGTACTCTCCCGCGATGCGCTGCTCGCGCTCGTGGCGCGCGACCTTCCCGAGCTTCCGCCCGAGCGCGTGCATCACGTGAGCCATCATCTGGCTCACGCCGCGAGCGCGTACTACACGTCCGGCTGGGACGAATGTCTGGTGGTGGTGATCGATGGTATGGGGGAGGCGCACAGTGCCACGGTCTACCACGCGCGCGCTGGGCGTTTGGACCCTCTCGCCCGCGTTTCAGCCCATGACTCGATCGGCGCGCTCTACTCGCTGGTGACCCTGCACCTGGGGTTCGACTTCAACGCCGACGAGTACAAGATCATGGGCCTCGCGCCCTACGGTGATGCCCGGCGGTTTCGATCGTTCTTTGCGGAGGCCATCACGCTCGGGCCGGACGGCGGCATCCGCATCCCGTTGCTACGGACGAACCGTACGCGGGAGGAGCGCGAGCACTACCGCGCCAGTCGCGCGCTCCTTACAGAACACCTCGGCCCGCCCCGGGATCCCCGTGAGGAGATCACCGACCTCCACCGCGACATCGCCGCGGCCCTGCAAGAAGGTCTCGATCGGACGCTGCTGCACCTGTGCGGGCACTTCGCGGCGCGAACGGGGCTCCGGCGCTTGGCCCTGGCCGGCGGTGTGGCCCTGAACTGCACCGCGAACGGGCGGCTGCTGTGCTCGGGCACGTTCGACGAGATCTGCGTGCAGCCCGCCGCCGGCGACGACGGCAGCGCGCTGGGCGCCGCCCTCTACCGTGCAGCGTGCGCGGGCGAGGTCCGGAACGAGCGCCTCCCGGTGCCGTTTCTTGGTCCAGGGTACTCTGAACGGGCGATCGACGACGCGCTCGCCGAGTATCGCGATCGCGTCGCGGTGGCGGGGTTCGATACGCTGAGCGAGACGTGTGCCGAGGCGGCGCGCCTCATCGCGGACGGGCATGTGGTGGCGTGGTACCGGGGCCGGATGGAGTTCGGCCCGCGCGCCCTGGGTCACCGGAGCATCCTCGCGGACCCTGGTCACCCCGACATGCGCGATCGGATCAACGCCATGGTGAAGATGCGGGAGGCGTTCCGCCCGTTCGCTCCGGCGGTGTCGCTAGAGGAGGTCCACCGCTGGTTCGAGGTGGCACCGGGCACTGAGCTGCCGTTCATGATCATGACGGTGGACGTGCGGCAAGAATTCCGGCATGCGCTACCCGCCATCACGCATGTGAACGGATCGGCGCGAGTCCAGACGGTTTCGCAGCGGGACAATCCGGAGTTCCACGAGCTGCTGCGTGCCGTGGGCAGGACCACCGGGCGCGAGATGGTCCTGAACACGAGCTTCAACGTGAAGGGTCAACCCATCGTCAACACGCCCCGGGAAGCGCTCGACACGTTTCTCGGGACCGGAATCGAGTTCCTGTTCCTCGAGAACCGACTGGTGCGTCGCCGCTAACCCGCCGCCACGACGTTTGAAGCTGGGGCGGGGACCGCGTGTGACACGATCACGCCGCCGCCCAGCGCCACACCCGGCACCGACATCGCGCCCTGCTCGCCGAAGTACGCCTCCTCGCCGTGCTCGCTCAAGTCGAGTCCGGTCAGCTGCTCGCGCACGCCGGCCTTGGCGCCGAGCGTTGCGTTCACCACGGTCATGATGATGGCCGTTGCGCTTGCGGCGAGCGCTACCGTCGCGAGCACCGCCAATAGCTGCACCCCCATCTGCGCGAAGTTGCCGGCCAGCCAGCCGTCTCCACCGGCCGGGTTGGCCAACTTCGTCGCGAACACCCCGGTCAGCAATGCCCCAGCCACTCCTGCGAGTCCGTGGCAGGAGAACACGTCGAGAGAATCATCGAGTCGCGTCCGCGCGCGGATCTGAATAGCGGTGTAGCTCACGAGCACCGCGAGCGCGCCGATCGCCAGCGACGCAGGCGCGGTGACGTAGCCCGCCGCCGGCGTGATGCCGACCAGCCCCACCACGAGGCCCGTTGCCGCGCCCACGGCCGTCGCCTTCCCCGTGCGGAACAGGTCGAGGCCGACCCACGTGAGCATCGCGGTCGCCGCCGCGGTGTTGGTGTTGGTGAACGCCAGCGCGGCCAGACCGTTGGCGGCCAGCGCGGAGCCAGCGTTGAAGCCGAACCACCCGAACCAGAGCAGGCCCGCACCGAGCAGCACGAGCGGGACGTTGTGCGGCACGATCGGAACCCGCTTGAAGTCCTTCCGGGGTCCGAGCATGCGGGCGGCCACGAGCGCGGAAACGCCCGCGCTGATGTGGACAACGGTGCCCCCGGCGAAATCGAGGGCGCCCAGCTTCTGCAGCCAGCCACCGGCGCCCCACACCCAGTGCGCGAGCGGGTCGTACACGAAGGTGGCCCAGAGCAGCAGGAATACGATGTAGGCGCGGAACCGCATGCGCTCCACGATCGCGCCGGAGATCAAGGCCGGCGTGATGATCGCGAACATCGCCTGGAACATGGCGTGAGCCTGGAGCGGAATGGTGGCCGCGTACGCCGGATCCGGATCGAGGCCCACTCCTTTGAACGCTACCCACGAGAGGCCCCCCCACCACGGCGTGCCGTGCGCGAAGGCAATCGAGTACCCCACCAGCACCCACTGGACGCTCACCACGCCCAGGGCAACGACGCTCATCATCATCGTGTTGAGGGAGTTTTTCGGCCGCACCAGGCCCCCGTAAAAGAACGCCAGGCCGACCGTCATCACCATGACCAGTGCCGTGGAAGTGAGGACCCACGCGGTATCGCCCGCCGAGATCGCCGTGTTCATGCGTCCTCCTTCTCGGCTGCGACGCCAGCATGGGCGGTCTCGAGCGCCGCGCGTTGAACTTCATCGGCGTTGACGGCGGTCAGGGCGGCATTGTCCGACTCTCCGGTGCGGATGCGAATCACCCGCTCGATCGGCTGGACGAAGATCTTGCCGTCACCCACTTCACCCGTACGTGCGGAGGCGAGGATCGCCTTGATGCACGGCTCGACGAAGGGCTCGGAGCAGACCATCTCGATTTTGACCTTCTCGTGGAATTCCATCACGACCGTGGTCCCGCGGTACTGACTGACGATTTCCTGCTCTCCCCCGTGACCGCTCACGCGGCTGAGGGTGATGCCCGTGACGCCGGCCTGGAACAACGCAGCCTTGACCTCAGGCAGGCGCTCCGGGCGGACGATTGTGGTGATGAGTTTCATAACGGACAAAAGTATCCCCGGGTCGGCATGATGTCAAAGAAACTGTGCACCAACTGCACATTCTAACGGGCAGCGATTCTCATGCCACGGAATACAGCCTGCAGGTCGCGCATAGAATGTTGCATAGAGTGCACAAATTCGTCGTCGTGGCGCCATAGGCATCGCGACCCCTTCTGCCCGATCGATTGACCGCGCTTGGGGACACTCCGACTGCGAGCCGTGCTCCCTGATTCCGGCACGGATTTGGCCCGAGGCGGCGACAGGTTGAACCGGATCAATGGGTTGCTCACGGGAGGGAGGAGGGCGCTATGGTCACGGCATCACGAGTCCTCATACTGCTCGGCGCGCTCACCTGCGCCGCGTCGGCGGCGCGGGCGCAGTACCCGCAGCGCCGTGAGGGCTTCTGGCTCGGGCTCGGTCTGGGCTACGGTTCGGCGAACATCACGTGCGACAATTGCGGGTCCGGGTCCCGTATGGGCGGCACCACAGTATTCCTGAAGCTCGGGGGCACGCCGAGTCGCAATGTCCGGATCGGCGCCTCGTTCAACGCCTGGACCCACGAAGTGGGCGGAACGACGGAAGCGATCGGCAATGTCACCGCCTCACTCTTCTATTACCCTGTCACGAGAAGCGGATTTTTCGTTACCGGCGGTCTTGGCTTTGCCGGTTACAACCTCAATTCCAGCCCCGAGGTGAACGGCTCGGGGTGGGGATTCACCACGGGTGCGGGCTATGACATTCGAGTGGGCCGCAATCTTTCGCTCACGCCGGTCGTGAACTACGTGTACGGGGCGCTCGAGGACTTTGGCGTGCCCGGCATTGGCACCGCGCACGGCTGGAAGCAGAACTACGTAGATGTCGGCCTGGGCGTGACGTTCCACTGACCTCGCAGTCTGTGCAGTTTGTCCCGCGCCTTGCGCTCGCGTCGGGGGCCGACACCTTGAGGAACCCCTCCGAATGGAGCGACACACATGCGAAGCGCGGCGCGTGCGCTCGTTGGGACCTGCGTCTTGATGCTCAGCCTCGCGGGCACCGCGATCGCGCAGAACTCAGTCGCCAGCAAGCCGGCGCGGCGTCTCCTCTGGTTCGGCGGCGGTCTCGGATACGGGTCGTTGTCTCGAACGTGTGACGTCTGCCCGAACGTCCCGAGCGAGGGGGCGGTGACGGGATATGTGAAGGTTGGCGTCGCTGCAGACGTGCAGTTGCAGGTGGGTGTGGAAGTGGGCTGGTGGCGGAAGAATGTGCAGGGCACGACGATCACGAGTGGCAGCGGGCTGTTGGTCGTCTACGTCTATCCCGTAAAGACGAGCGGATTGTTTGTGAAGGGGGGCCTGGGGGGCTCGTTGTACCGTGAGGAGGTCTCCGGCCCCAAGCCCGCGTCCGACACGGCGCAGACGACGGGGTTCGGGCTCACCGTCGGTATCGGGTACGACCGACCCCTGGGTCCCGTCCTCGACGTGACGCCCGTGGCGAATTTTCTGTTCGGCAGCCTGGGCAACATCCGGCCCGGCGGCATCTTCAAGCCCCAGGTGCAGCAGACTCTCTTGCAGCTTGCTCTGGGGATCAAGTTGCACTACTAGTATCTTGTGCCACCGCGATGCTTCCCTTGCTGGTGGCACTCGTGTTTCAAGTCTCCGCTCCCTGCCCGCGCGCAGAGCTGGCAGCAGGTCAATCCGACGCCGGGTGGAACGCGTATCGACGCGGGTCGGTGGCCGAAGCGGCCGCCCATTTCGCAGCCGCGGATTCTCTCTGTCCCGGCGAACACGGAACCCAGGTGGGTCTCGGGTTCGTGCGGCTGCGCCAGGGCCAGCCCACGAGCGCCGCCGAGCGATTCCAGGAAGCGTTACGGAGTAACGCGCGTGATGCCGACGCGTGGTATGGACTCGGCCTCGCCCGCGCCCGTCTGAAGCTGCGTGTGGCTGCCGTGGATGCCTGGCGTCATGCCCTGCAAATCGCGCCTGCCTATGCTGACGCCGAGCTCCAGCTGCTCGCCATGGGAATCGACAGCGGGCTCACGCTGCCCGCAACCCAGCTCCCGGCCAATCCCGCCGTCCCGGCACGCACGGCCGGCGATGCGTTTGAGATCCTCGCCGGCGGAACATGGCAGCCGTTCTATGTGAAGGGGGTGAATCTGGGTGCAGCTCTCCCGGGACAGTTTCCCACCGAGTTTCCGACCGACGACTCGACCTACGCGCGCTGGCTCGAGCTGATCGCCGAGGCGCATGCCAACACGGTTCGGGTGTACACGATTCTGCCGCCGGCCTTCTACCGGGCGCTCAAGGCGTGGAATACGGCGCATCCCGACGGCGCCCTGTGGCTGCTGCAGGGCGTGTGGACGGAGCTCCCTCCGGCGGGCGACTACGATGCGGCCCCCTGGAAGGCCACATTCCGCGCCGAGATGCGGCGGGTCGTAGACGTGGTGCATGGACACGCGCTGATCGCGGCGCGGCCCGGTCACGCGTTCGGCCGCTACGACACTGACGTCTCGGACCACGCGCTCGGCTTCATTGTCGGACGGGAATGGGAGCCTTTCTCTATTACTGTGTTCAACCGCCGGCGGCGGGACCGGACGACGTTCGGCGGTCGCTTCCTCGCCGTGGACCGGGGCACGCCGGCGGACGTTTGGATGGCGGAGCAGTGTGACTACCTGCTGACGTACGAATGGGACACCTACCGCGCCCAACGGCCGATCGCGTACACCAACTGGCCCACGCTCGACCCCCTGTCGCATCCGACCGAGCCGACCCTTGCGGAAGAAGCCCGCCTGCGGCGCCAGCACGGCTTCCCGCCCAACCCGCGCCTCAAGGAATACGACAACGATCGCGAATCCCTCGACGCGACGTTGGTTCGCACGACCACCGCCGATCTCGGGGGCTACTTCGCATCCTACCACGCCTACCCCTACTATCCAGACTTCATCGGTCTCGACTCCGCGTACGGAGCGGTTCCCGGTCAATCGCATTACCTGGCCTATCTCCGGGAGTTGAAGCGCCATCATGCTGGTCGGCCGCTGCTCATCGCCGAGTACGGCGTGCCGTCGTCGCGCGGGGTGTCGCACCTGGACGCGGACGGGAGGGACCATGGCGGGCACGATGAGCGGGCGATGGCGGAGATCGACGCGCGTCTCACGATGGAAATCCGCGACGCTGGCGGCGCCGGGGGCGTGCTGTTTTCGTGGCTCGACGAATGGTTCAAGCACACCTGGGTGACCATCGATCTCGAGGTGCCGGCCGAGCGCGCCAGGCTCTGGCACAACGTGGAAGACGCGGAGCAGCACTACGGGCTCCTGGGCGAGTACGCCGGGCCGTGGCCAGGCACGCCCGAGCCCGGCGGCGATTCGAGCGCGTGGCAAGCGTTGCCCCTGCTGGGCTCGGGAGACGGGGACACACCCGCGATGCGCGTGGGTGCCGATCCTTCATATCTGTACCTGGCGCTCAGCGGTGGACCGCCGTTCCACACGGCGCGCTACGTCGTCGGGATCGACACGTATCGACGGGATCTGGGACTTTCCCTGCTGCCCGGCGTCGATAGCCCCGGGGGGGGGGCGGGATTCGAGTTCGCCCTTGTTCTCAACGACACGAGCGATGCGCAGCTCTTGGTGGCGCCGTGGTACAACCCTTACCTTGGGCCGCGAACAGGCATGGGGCCGACGGGCCTCGATCTCTTCTATAATCGAGCGGCCACGGTGATTTCGAAGTCGCACGACGGGGGGACCTTCGACTCGCTGTTCGTGACGACCAACCGGTGGCGGATCGGCCGGGACGGTCGAACGTACGCCGCCAGGGGCGTGAACCGCGGGCGGCTACGCTACGGCCGGGCGGCGGAATCGTCGCTTGCGGACTGGTACGTCGACGCCGCATCCGGGCTCGTGGAAGTTCGGATCGCTTGGGGACTCTTGAATGTCACCGATCCATCGTCACGGCAGGTCATGGTCCGCTATCGGGGGAACGGAGTGTTCGAGACGGCGCGGACCGACGGGTTCCGGTTCGCGGTCGCGGTGCTCGATCGATCGAGCGGCGCCGTGCTGGCACGGATCGCTCCCGAGCGCACGTACACCTGGCCCACCTGGGAGGTACCCGCGTGGCACGAGCGGCTGAAGCCCGCCTACTTCGCGATGCGCGACGTCTGGGGGTCGTGGTGAAAACGGCGGCAGGGGCGGCAAGGGCGGCAGGCGTGATCGCCCTGCTCAGCGCACCGGTGCGTCTGCAGGCTCAGCTCCCTGCGGCGGATTCCGCGTTCGGAAAGGGCGACTACGCGGCCGCCCGCGGAGCCTATGAACACGTGCTCGCTCGGGACTCCACGAACGAGCAGGCGCTGTACCGGCTGGCCATTCTCGACAGCTGGGACGGCAAGCTCGACCGCTCGCTCGCGCGGTTCGCCAAGTTACGGCGGCTCGACTCACGCGACCCGGACATCATGCTGAGCCATGCACAGGTGCTCGCTTGGGCAGGGCGCACCGGGGAATCCGCCGCGTTGTACGATTCGGTGCTGGTGCGATTCCCGGACCGGACGGACGCGCTCGCGGGGCGCGCCCGCGCGACCGCCTGGAGCGGAGACCTGGACAGCGCCGAGCAGCTCTGGCGCGCCGCGCTTGACCGGCACCCAGATGCCGCCGAGCTGCTCATCGGACTCGCGCAGACGCTCTATTGGAAGGGCCAGCCCGAGCTCGCCGAATCGTACGCGGTGCGCGCTCGTACGCTGGCGCCCGAAGACCGGACCGCGCGCGACCTCGAGCGGGACCTGCGCGCAGCTCTGCGCCCCGAGGTCGCGACCTCCGTGGACGGAGCAACCGATTCAGATCACGACCAGTTCGTTGCTCAAGACGCGACCGTCTCGACATCGATCACTTCGAGCTTGCGTGGCACTCTACATGCTGGGTGGCGCAATGCGACGCTCAATGACTCGGCAGGGAAGGCGATCAGTTGGGGCACGAGTTTCGGTGTCGATGCGTATAGTCTCGTGGCATTAGGGAAGGGTGCTGTGCTGCGGGCAGGGCTGGGTGTCCGCCGCGTCGCGCCGAAGGGCCAGACCTCTTGGACGCCGCTCACAGCACAGCTCGGTCTCGGGCTTCGTCCCGGACGGTACACAGCCGCGAGCCTGGGCTACAGTCGCACGCCATTCGACGAGACCGCCGGACTGATGCATCAGGATCTGACAATTGACGCGCTCGACTGGAGTCTCGACGCGTCGCCGGGTGCAGGCTGGTCCGTATCCGGTGGAGGAGGGGGTGCGTGGTTCTCAGACGGGAACAGCCGTTACTCCGTAGTCGGTGCCGTGCTCGGTCGCGTCGCGCCTGGCCTCCAGATCGGCCCGTTTGGGCGCCTGATGGGATATCACCTGCCCGCGGGCACGTATTTCACGCCGGCCCACTTCGGCGTCATCGAAGGTCGCGTGGTCTATCAGTGGCAGCGGAGTCGCTGGGGGCTGAGGGCCGACGGCGGCGTGGGCGCGCAGCAGGTGCAACCGTTTCACTCAAGGCCGGCACCCTTCCAGCCCGAATGGCACGTCGGTGTCTCCTTGTCTCGCGGCTGGGGAGCGAACAACGAAGTTGCATTCGTCGGGTCAATCACCAATAGCGGGGCGGCCACCAACGCGGCGCACGTGTCGAGCGAAGCCTTCCGCTACCGAACCCTCGGATTACGGTTCCGGCAAGGGCTCTAGCTCTCCGATCGCTTTGTGCCGCTCCGCCGCGCCCAGGCCCAGGGCCCGCAGCAGGTCGATGGCACGATCCTGGTCGGCTGGCGAGAGCGCACCGACCGCGTGCCGCATCATCTCGGCGTGCCGTGGGAAGACCCGCTCGATGATCCGGCGGCCTGCGGCCGTCAGGGATAGCAGTGTGACGCGTCGGTCCGAGGGACTGGGCCGCCGCCGCACCAGGCCCCGGTCGCACAACTTGTCGACCACGTAGGTGGTGCTGGACGACTCGACCAGGATGCGTTGCTGCACCTGGCACACCGGCAGTTCCCCCTTGTGATACAGCACCTCCAGGACGCCGAATTCGGTGACGCCGAGGCCGAACCGCGCGATGCTGGTGCGGGCATGGCGACTCACCGCGTCGAAGGCCCGGGCGAGCACCACCCAGAGGCGTAACGGGACATCGCGGGGTCGTACCGTGGACCGTTTCATTTCGCCCCGTGGAACCTTCCGGTGAAGTCGTGTGTTCTCCATACTGTTAGAAATCTAATATCTCGATTTCTAGATATCTAGCGGAGGAACAACGATGCTGACGAATGTGGGGTTGCTGGCCCTGCGGGTGGCGCTGGGCCTGGTGTTTTTGGGCCATGGAGCCCAGAAGGCGTTTGGCGCCTTCGGCGGGCCGGGGTTCGCCGGGGCGACTGGCTTCATCGGGAGCCTGGGTTTCCGGCCGGCACGGTTCTGGGCCGGTCTGGCGGTCGGTGGAGAGCTGCTTGCGGGCGCGCTGTTCGTTCTCGGGCTGTTCACGCCGCTCGCGGCGTTGCTCGTGCTCGGCACGATGGCGGTCGCCATCGCTAAGGTGCACGGCCCGAAGGGATTCTTCGCGCAGAACGGCGGCTACGAGTACAACCTGGTGTTGATCTTCGCGGCGCTCGCGCTGCTGCTCGCAGGCCCCGGAACCTACTCGCTCGATCACCTGCTCGGATTGGTCCGGTAAGCACACGCGGTCGCGTTAGATTCCCTCGTCCAGCTCGGGCGAGGGAATCTGTCGACCGTTCAGTTTCTCGGCGCGGCGGGCACGGTGACGGGCTCCATGCACCTCGTCGTCGCCGGCGACCACCGCCTGCTCCTCGACTGCGGCCTCTTCCAGGGGCTCAAGCCACTCCGTCAACGCAATTGGGATACGCGCGTCGCCGACCCACGGACCATCGACGCGGTCGTCCTGAGTCACGCCCACATCGACCACTCCGGGTACCTGCCGCTGCTGGCGCGCCAGGGATTCCGCGGCGCCATCTATTGCACGCCCGGCACCGCGGACTTGCTCGAAGTGGTGCTGCCCGACGCCGCTCGCCTCCAGGAAGAGGAGGCCGAGCGCGCGAACCGGAAGGGCTACTCGAAGCACTCGCCCGCGTTGCCGCTCTACACCGTGGACGACGCGCAGGCGGCTCTGAGACTCGTGCAGCGGTGCGACTACGATCGGCCGTTCACCATCGGTCCCTTCGGGACGCTGTTGCGCCCGGCGGGTCACATCCTGGGCTCGGCGACAGTCGAGCTCGACCTCGAGGGCTCGCGACTGGTGTACTCCGGGGACCTGGGGCGCTACGACCGACCCATCCTGTGTGACCCTGCGCCGGTACCTGTCGCGGACGTCCTGCTGCTCGAATCGACGTACGGCGACCGCCCCCATCCGGCCGGGGCCGAAGCCGACCTCACGCGGATCGTGCGCGACGCCGCGAGCCGCGGCGGCCCGATCCTCGTGCCGGCGTTCGCGGTGGATCGCACGCAGGAGCTGCTGTGGATGCTGCGTCGTCTCGAGCAGGCGGGCAGCGTACCCACCCTTCCCGTATACATCGACAGTCCGATGGCCATCGCGGTCACCGACATCTATCGCCACCACCCGGAGGAGTGCGATACGCAGATGACCCGCGCGCTCGCCGCCGGTGAGCGTCCCCTCGACCCCGATAAGCTCCACGTCGCGCGTACGGAAGAGGAATCGAAGGCGATCAACGCAGTGCGGGGCCCGGTGATCATCATTTCGTCGAGCGGGATGGCCACCGGCGGGCGGATCCTGCACCACCTCGCGCAACGACTGCCGGACCCTCTCGCGACCGTTCTCCTCGTCGGGTTTCAAGCAGTGGGGACGCGGGGTCGGGCGCTCGAGGATGGCGCCAAGGAGGTCTCGATCTTCGGTGAGGAGGTGCCGGTGCGCGCCCGCGTGGAGCGGATCGACGCGCTCTCGGCGCACGCCGACTCGGACGAGATCCTGCGATGGCTGCGCGGCTTCACGCGGCCGCCGCGCGTCACGTATCTCGTCCACGGCGAGCCGGAGGGGGCGACGGCGCTCGCCGCCGCGATCCGCGCGCGATATGGATGGAACGTAGAGGTGGCGAAGGACGGAGAGACGGTCGCGCTGTAGGCGCGCTATGGCTTCCGGCGCGTCACCTTCCACTCGCCGGTGATGGAGTCGGCTGCGCCAGCGCGACGAGTCGTAAAGGTGCCCGCGATCACGTCCCCGTCGAGTCGGCCATCGAATGTCGTAAACAACTGCACCCCCGTCTCCGGGTCGGCGTACGGCTTGAGCGTGCCGCTCACGCGACCCTCGGTGACCCGCACGAAACTGATGGTCAGGACGGTTGCGCGCGCCGGCTCCACGCCGGGCGCGGTGGGCGTGGCGCCGGTCCATGCCTGAAGCGGGCGCCCGAAGCCCCGGGGAATCATCACGACATCGCCGAACGCGGAGTCCGGTTCCGAGACCAGCGTAAAGGAGATGCCCCCGCTGCGACCGGTCTGCGCGCTCGAGTACGCCCCGTCCCAGTGACCCGCGAGCGCCGCCACGTCGCGCGTCGGTCCGACCAGCGGCACCGTGGCTTGCGGGGGAGTCGTGCAGGCCGCGAGCGCCCCCAAGAACGCGGCGCGCAGCAAGCGGTTGCGACTCACGAGCTCACGGCCGTCCCCTCCGGTCCTCGAGCGGCAGGATCGCGGCCCGGATGGCGGCTGTGGCGTCCACGGCGATGAGCAACCCGTCCTGCGGCAGCGACTCGACGCCGATCACCGTGCCCGCCGGTGGGTTGCGCTGCGGGAAGAACTCCGGGGCCGCCGCCCGAATCGTCTCGAGATCCTTGGGCGAATAGTTGACCACGTAAATGGTCAGCTTGGCGACATCGGCGGGCGTCGTGCCGCCGATCCGGAGGACGGTCGCGAGGTTGGCGAACGCCTGCGCCGCCTGCGCCCGCAGGTCCCCCACGCCGACCAGGCGCCCGGTGCTGTCGAGCGCCACTTCGCCCGACACGTAGAGCGTCGCGCCGATACGTACCGCGTGCGTAAATCCCGGCAGCGCCGCGAGGGTCCCCGGATTGATGTAGCGGGTGCTCGCCGGCTCGGGCCCGGTTCGCATGCTGGGGGGTGGGCCCACGGGACAGGCCGCCAACAAGACGACGGCCACGACACTCGGCACGGCGCTCCGCATAGGACTCTCCTGATCGTTTCGGTTTGGGTACCTCGGGCCTCTCTGTATACGCTCAGCACGGGCCGGAGTTCAAGGGGTGAACGTCGCACCGTTCACGTTCAGCATCCGGCCGTCGGCGGCCGTAACACCCAGCATGAGCGCGGTGCCCGACCGGGAAGCGGCTGGCTCTCGGGACGACGACGAGCCAGCGCTGGTCACGCGGGCCCTCGCGGGCGATCGCACCGCGCTCGGTGTGCTCGTCACACGCTTTGCCGCCCCGGTGCGCCGGTTGGCCTACGCCATCCTGCGGGACGCCGATGAGGCGGAGGACGCGGCCCAGGACGGTGTGCTCCAGGCGCTGGTCAAACTCGACCGGTACGATCCGACACGCCCTTTTGGACCCTGGTTGATGCGGATCGTCACAAACGCTGCCATCGACCGCCGGCGGCGGCGAGCGGTGCGCGATACGAGCGAGCTGGACGAGGAATTGGCGGGTGGCGGGCCCCTGCCCGACGTCGAAGTCGATCGGCTCGCGCTGCGGCAGCGCCTGGCGATGGCGCTCGACAAGCTCCCCGAGCGGTACCGCGTGGCGGTCGTGCTGTTCGACGTCGAAGGGTACTCGCAGGCGGAGATCGCCGAGATCCTTGGTGTGGCGCCGGGCACCGTCCGCTCCGCCGTGTTTCACGCACGGCGCCGCCTGCGGCGATGGCTCGAGGTCTGGAAGGAGGATGGGACGGGTGAATCCTGAATCACAAGCGTTTTCGGCTGAGCAGGACCGAGAGCTCGGCACCGCGCTGCGCGGGTTGCTCGATCGCGGCGGCGAGGCGGAGTTCGTCGCCGCCGTCATGGCGGGCGCGCGGGCGGCGGGCGTCGGCTCGCCGCGTGCCGTGTTGGGCCGGTGGTCTCGTGTGGCGATCGCCGCGATGATCGTCGCGGCCGTAGGCACCGCTCTGACGGTGCGCGCGACCCCCGAGCAGGCGCAGGCGCTCGACACCGAGTGGGTCGCCGCGACGACGGGGAGCGCGGCCGCGGCGTTGCTGTTCACGTCACAAGACGCGCCGGATGCGGCCCTGCTGTACGCGTCGGTGGAGTCCAATTGACAGCGGGCATGCTGAAGCAATCGACGGGCTGGGCGGTCGCCGCGCTCGTCGCGGCGTTCCTGGCCGGCGGCCTCGTGAGCTGGGGTGTCGCAAGCCGCGCGGGTCACGGCCGCGGGAGCGGTGGCCCCGGCTGGGGTCGGGATGGGGGGGGCCGTAGTGGTCCGGGCGGGTTCCTGAAACGCGAGCTCGAGCTCACGCCCGCGCAGGAGGACTCCGTGCAGGCCATCTTCGCGCGCCACCGGCCCCAGATGGAAGCCTTGTGGCGCGAGATGCGACCGCGGTTCGACTCGGTTCGCGCCG
>Ga0247667_1000211_pt1 | contig 18126 bp, 16 predicted proteins | sample CNK08_metaG_FD_183027 | JGI IMG/M metagenome (GOLD analysis project Ga0247667, IMG submission 183027) | Soil microbial communities from Purdue University Martell Research Forest, Indiana, United States - CNK08 | ecosystem: Environmental > Terrestrial > Soil > Temperate forest > Bulk soil... | reverse complement strand
TTCCGACGTTGCCAAGAGATACGCCGTTGACAGCGGTGGCGGACACGTCGGAACAAATACTTTGGGCGTTGGCGTTTAGCACGCCATAGATTGAAGCGATTGCCACGAGTGATGCCGCCAGTACCGCTGAATAGTTTCTCACATTCCACCTTCGTTTCAGTTGCGAACCGACGTATCCGCAGAAAGGACGCACAGGGTCGAAAGACGGCCCCACAAGTTAGATAATCACTGGCTTGTACGCCTGTAAACATAGGGACGTCAAGGTATTTCTGTGACGATTTTGCCGGAGAGAACACCGCAGGACCAGTCTCGTCTTGGCTAATCGGGAAACTCGGACACCACCGACTGCGAATCAACTGCCCATCGGCTGGCCGCGATAGCCCGCTCCCTCAGCAGAAGTTGTCCGAATGAATGCGTATTCCGCTACGGGCTGAGCGCTGATGCGGCAGTGGTTCGTGGTGCGCCCTTATCTTCGCTGACGAGGCAACCCACCCCTGTTTTATCACCGCCGCGTGGGGGTTTGCGCCACCGGCAAATACTAGGCGCGTTTGCCGCAGACGACGGCGGCGTCTCGCAGACTCGGCTCCGTCTGACTCGGCTTGCGGCCTACAACTTCCGGGGAGATGCCGGGGAATTATCATTAATCGATAATTTTGCTGGACACGGGGTGGTGGTGTGGAGTATGGTCGGCGTGTGAATTATGGACGGGAGCGAAACGGAGCGCGGAGCCCGAGACGATCAGGAGACCTACGGTCGAATGAAGTACGCGGTCGGGAGACCGGCGCACAACGGAATTGGACTAGCAGACCGCGCTCACCGAGCGCGGCTACAGGGGGATGGGCGACGCTAAAACACGCTTTCTGCGAAACGAAGCCATTTGTAATGTTGAAGAAATCGCATTTATACGGCACGAGGAGAATGGGTTGCGTAGATTACAGAAAAATGACAAATGGGTCCGTTTTTTCGGTCGGAAGGAAAGGAAGAACCGGGGGAACGTGGCGAGCCTACTTCGCCAAGGCTTCCGCCATCGCCAAAGGCCATGCGGATGGGTCAAAGACTGGGCGCCGCGCCGCGGCTACAAGGGAGGCGAACGCAAGGGACGAGAACGACCTGCGGTTGCCGCGAAAACTACATCGCGGCGTCTCGTCCAACTTGGCTCCACCGTTGCCCTCGCGGTTCGGCTTGTCGTTCGCGTGGTAGTTGACTATAAACCTTCACATGGAACATCTCTGGGCGCCGTGGCGGTTGCGGTACATCCTCGGGGAAAAGGAGACGGGCTGTTTCTTTTGCCGGAAGTCGCAGGAGTCGGACGATGCGAAGAACCACGTCGTCATCCGCGAGCGCAATTGTTTCGCGCTGCTGAACACCTTTCCGTACAACGCGGGCCATTTGATGGTCGCACCTTACAAGCACACGGGCGAACTGGACGATCTTTCCGAACAGGAACTGTCGGAACTGATGGCGCTCACGCGGCGGTGCAAACAATTGTTGGCCAGGACCATCAAGCCCGACGGGTTCAACATCGGCATCAATCTTGGCCGGTGCGCCGGCGCGGGTGTGCTCGACCACGTCCACATGCACATCGTGCCTCGCTGGGACGGCGACACGAATTACATGCCGGTTTTGGCGGATACGCACGTCGTGCCGCAGGCGTTGGACGAGTTGTATGCGCTGCTCGTGAAGAACCTGCAGTAGTGGTAACCTCCTGTTCACGGAACACTTTGACGCACGCCGCGGCTGCGGTTATAGTATGCGGCGTGAGGCTGCCGAAGCAAATCGCGGTGATGCCGTTGCCGAATGCGATCCTCTTCCCGCGCGTGTTGCTGCCGCTGTACATTTTCGAGCCGCGCTACAAGCAAATGCTGGCCGACTGCCTGAAAGGCGAGCGCATGTTTGCGGTGGCGTTGCTACGCAAGGGGTGGGAAAACGAAGGCCGCAATCCCACGCCCCATCCCATCGCCAGCATCGGGGTGATTCGCACATGCATGGCCCGGCCCGATGGTTCGGCCAACGTGATCCTGGAAGGCGTGGCGCGGGTGCGGATTTCCGACTACGTAAGACAGCGTCCGTATCGCGTGGCGCTGGTGGATTCGCTGGAAGCTCCCGAGGATGTGGTGGAGGGCAAGCGCGAACCGTTGTTGAAAGCGGTCACGCAACTGGCGAAAGCCCGGGCGCGCATGGGGGCGGAACTGCCGAAAGCGGTGCTCAGCGCGTTGCGTTCCGTCAAGAACGCGGACTATTTGTCAGACCTGGTAAGCTATACGTTGCTGGACGATTACTACGACAAGCAGGCGATGCTGGAAACGCTCGACACGGACGAGCGGCTCAAAAAGCTGCTGGCACTGCTGCAGAAAAAAATCCAGCAGTTCGAACTGTGGAAAACACTGCAGGGCAAACTCCCCAACAAACATGTCGGACATAATTGACGCGGCCGTGCAGCCGACCACACAGCTCGATCCAGACGCCGCCGTCGAGACTCCTGTGGTCGTCGATCTCCACGTTCCCGCGCGCGATTACGTGCGGCTGGCACAGGGATTCTATTTCGTTTTCTGGGGGCTGTTGCTGACGGTTTTGACCGGCGCGCAACTGCTCATGCCCATCGACATGCCCCCGTTTGCAGAGGCGTTCCTGGGCGTGGGCGTGCTGGCCACGTTGATTGGGTCGTGGCGGTTGTACCAGGTGCGAAGCTTGGGGAGTTTATGGCGTCAACGAATACGGCAGGCGTTCGCCCTGGCGATGCTGATGACCTACTTCTGCCTGTTCTTTTACTGGTGGCGGCGGGTGCCGATGAGCACGTATTTACTCGGTAACGTGCTGGCCTTTGCAGCCACTGGAATCGTCTATGTGATCGCCTTCAACCGCGTGGTCGCCGTGCTGGCCGCGGCCCTGGGACGGAAAGACATGGTGTTTGAATCGCGCATGTTCGGCTCCGGCAACATCGGGCTTTTGCTGTTGCCGTTTGCCTGCATCATCGCGTACATCATCGGCATGGCCGTTCTCCAGCACAGTGATCCCATTTCTGAATTGAGATTCCTCCTTGGCCGCGCCAATCTGCTGATCATCGTCGTGCTGCTGCTTCCGTTTTCGCTGACACTGTCGCTGGCGTGGAGTTGCAAGGACGCCGTGCTGCGACAACTTTCCGCGCTCGACCATCCCCGCGATCCCGACTCCGACCGCCCATGAACGGCTACCGCCACCGTTTTCCCCAATACGGCACGATCGGCCTGGTGATTCTCCTCCTGATGGAGACGGCGATCTTTTGTGCGCGGACGGACGCGCTGCCCAATGTGCCGTGGTGGCTAATCACCTCCTGCGCTACACCGGTCTGTTGGTGGGCGTACATCCTGATTGTCGATGCGGGCATCTATCGCCGCAGAGGCACATCGCTATTGACGGACCGTCGGCAGTCGCTTGTCGTTCAGTGCATCCTTTCGGTCGCCTTCTGGTGTTTGTTCGAGGCGTACAACCGCGTGATACCGGGCTGGCGCTACCTGAATCTGCCGTCGGACCTGTCGCTCCGCCTGCTCGGTTACGCCGTCTCGTTCGCCACGATCATGCCGGGCCTGTTCCTGACGTGCGAACTGCTGCAGAGCTACGAATTCCTGGCGCGTGCCCGCATGGCGAGTGTCCACTGGAGACGGGGTCTCCTCATCGCCTCGGTCGCAATCGGCGTTGTTTTTGTCATCGCGCCGCCGTTCATGCCTCAGAACACGCGCGGGTATCTGTGGGCCTTCGTCTGGCTGGGTTGGTTTCTCTTGCTGGAGCCATTCAACTACTGGCGCGGGGCCCAGAGCATCTACCGCGATTGGGAACATGGCGACTGGTCGCGCACGTTGCAGTTGCTGGCCGCCGGGGCGATCTGCGGGTTCCTGTGGGAATTCTGGAATATGTGGGCGTACACGAAATGGATCTACGTCTTCCCGCACGGCGAGAGCGTGAAATTTTTTGAGATGCCGTTGCTCGGCTTTCTCGGTTTCCTGCCCTTCGCGCTCGAGTATTTCGTCATGTTCCACTTCGTCGCCTCGTCATTCACGCGCCACGATACGCTCGAGATCTGAACCACAAGCTCAATCGGCGCGGGCCGGCGGGAAACTCTCCATCACCTCGCCTGGCTTGCGTTCCAGCAACCGGTCGAAGACAAACATGCGCAGGCAGTCGCGCACCGTCACCGGCGGGCTGTGAGGCTGGAGCCGGCCAGCGCGAATCGCTTCGAAAAGCGCGGGCATGGTGGGCTCAGCATCCACCAGCGTGTAGTGACGCCCGAACATCCAGAGGCCATGCGAGTCGGAGTTGGCGATGATCGGCTTGTTGTGTTTTTGAGCGACGCGGACTGCCTGTTGGTTGAACCGGTCGAACCATGGAAGATGAATCTGGGCGTACTCGATCGCGTCGAACAAATCGATATTCGGTTCGAGGTTGCCCTGGAGGCTGTGTCCGGCCGGGTAGAACGGATGCGGGGCAATCACGAGTATGTCCTTGCCGCGTTCGCGCTTGTAGGCGCGCAGTGCGTCGAAGGTGACCAGTTTTTGCGCTTCGCGTTGCGTGATGTTGTAGAGCAGCACGTCGCCGCCGTCGATATTCCATTCGACCGCGCGGATGAGCAGCAGGCCTTTCTCGCGGGCGTGATCGAACACGCGTTCGTCGGCAATCACCTGGCCATGCAGCGTGATGGCGATCGCGTCGTAACCGAGCTCGACGGCCCGGTCGATCAACGCGGTCGCCGGATAGCGCAACCCGTCCTTGGGGTCCTCGCCCGTGTGCATGTGCATATCCACTTTGATCATCAGTTCACCTGTTGCACCGTCCCGTTCACCAGAAAGAAGAGCAATTTCTGGGCGAGATCGATGCCGGCCACTTGCCGGAGCGCGGCCTCGTAGGCGCGCAATTGTTCTGTGTACTTGTCCACTTCCACGCGAGCGTCTGTCTTGTAATCGACCAATATCCACTGACCTTTCTCGCAAAACAGCAAATCAATCTTGCCCTCCATTAATCCCCCGTCCAGAACCTGGGTGAACGGCAGTTCGCGATAAAGCTGCTCCGCGTTGCGGGCTCGAGCCAGCAAATCGGAACCAATGGCACTGCTGGCTATTTCGACCGCGCGGCGCTTATCTTCATCACTCAGACCCGCCTGCGCAAGGAACTGCTCGATTTGTTTCCGTTGTTCCGCCACGGTCGCCTGCAAATCCACGGTCTCCAGCGCGCCGTGCACGGCAACGCCAAAATCCATCGCCCGCGCCCTTTCTGTGTCGATCGGCTCCTCTTGGGACGGCTCCGACTCGCCGGTCAGTTTTGACGGGCTCTTGCGCACCGTCGACTGCACGGCGCGGGCCAACAACTTCGCCCGAGACGCCTCCCACATGCGCCGTCTATCAATCAATTGCGCCGACGAACCACGTTTGAGGTCCGATTTTCTCGCTACGGCTTGCTTTGCCGTCAGCGATTCCAAGTTGGGCGCTTCCACCAATGCGCTTGCGGCGGGCACAAATCCGCGCGCCAGCAGATCTATCCGCCCGCCTTTCTCAGCGAACCAGGGAATCACCAGCCGTTTCTTCGCGCGCGTGGTGGCGACATACAGCAGCCGAATCTCTTCGGCCTCCTCGCGCTTCTTGCGGTCCGCGTCGGCATCATCGAATCCCGTCGTTCGACGGCTGGCGAACCGGAGTTCGCAACCGCCGTCGCGGCGGAACAACAGCTTTGCGCCCGAATCCGAGGAGCGGCCCGCCAGATCCGGCAACACCACCATGGGGAATTCCAGGCCTTTGGCCTTGTGCATCGTCAGGATGCGCACCACGTTTTCGCTCTCTTCACTCGCGGGGGAAGGTTCTTCCTCAACCCCACCCACAACCGTGTCCCGCAGCCGCCGCACAAACGCGCGCACCGAACGAACACCAGCGGTTTCAAGTTGTCGCGCCAATTCAAGCGCTTTTAGTAGATTCGCCACACATTGGGCCCCGTCCGGCTGACACGCGAAAAATGCCTCGCAAATCCGGGTGCGCGCAAAGACGCGCTCGACGTAACCCGCGACGGAAGAATCATGTCGGCATCCATGCAACTCGCGCAGGAGGGCAAAGGTTTGTTTCACCTGCTCGGTTGCGTCCGTCGCCGTCTCGGCCAGATAATCCATCCCCTGCGTCGCGGAAGTGAGGAACACCAGTTCATCCGCCCAGCCGAATAAAGGGGAGCGAAGAGTGGCGACGAGATTGAGTTTGTCCGCGGGATTATCGAGGCACGACAAGAGCGATGATAGCGTCTGGATTTCCTGTCGCTGGTAGTAGCCCTTCCCGCCAATAACGCGAAATGGCACGCCCTGCTCTTGCAGCACCTCGCCATACGTCTCGACACCTGTGAAGCTGCGGAATAGTAGCGCCACGTCGCCCCATTCGCACGAGCCGCTGTCCACCTGTTGGCGAAGGTACCGCGCGACGGTTGCCGCTTCTACCTTGCGGAGTTCCTCCGCGCTAGCCTTGAGCAACTGCTTCGGACGAAGCAGCGTGACGGCGGCGTCGGTCGTTTGCAACTTCGGCCAGGACGCCAGCCCGATGTACTCCGGCTGATAGTCGCCGTCCGTGGATTTGACGAGGATTTTCGTGAAGACGTCGTTCACCCAATCGAGGATCGTGGACACGCTTCGGAAATTCTGGCGGAAGGTCAGGACCCTTCCTTTACGCTCGATCTCGCGGCGCGTGCCGGCATACATTTCGATGTCTGCACGTCGGAATCCGTAAATGCTCTGCTTCGGGTCGCCGACCACGAACAGCTTGCCGGGTGCGCCTTCACCGAGCAGCAGCACGACTTCGGTTTGCACCGGATCGGTGTCCTGAAACTCGTCGATGAGCACGAATTTGAACCGCTGTTGCAGCTCGCGCCTTACCGCAGCGTTCGCGCGGAGCAAATCCCGCGTTTTCACCAACAGGTCGTCGAAATCCAGCAGCGCGCGGTCGTGCTTGGCTTTCTGGAAGTGATCGACAAATCCGCGCAGCCAGGCGACAAGCTCCACAAGGAAATTGTGGTCCGCCGCAGCTACAAAACTTTCCAGCAGTGAACCAAGCTGCTTGATTGTGTCCCGCAACTCACGAAATGCATCCTTGTCGTCCAAATGCGCCATGGCCTTTGGAGGGGTCAGTTCCAGTGACCGAAGGACGGCAATCCTGCGTTCCGAAGGGGCGCGCGACAGCGACGGCAGGCTATCCAACAACGTTCGTGTTCGCAGGTAGGCATTCTCGCTCCGCGCTGTGAAATGTTTCAGGCAGCGCTCCACCGTCGGCGCGGCGGATTTCAATTCGGCCACAATAGCGTCAACATCCAACGGCTCCGGTGTCGGCCACTTCACCGCGGCGAGGCGGTCACGATGCTCTACCAACAGCGTCGCCAGTTCCGGAAGCGTGTCCAGCTCCACCCCGAACATCAGTGCTTGGCGAAGAGCGGATGGATTTTTCCCCAATTCGGCTTCGAGCCACTCGTCCCATGCTTCTTCAAATAACAGTCGCCGCTGCAGCTCGTCCGCGACGGCAAACAAGGGATCGACGACGGCCTCAATCGGTCGCTCCCGTAAGACCCAGGCGCAGAAGGAATGGATCGTTGTGATGTGTGCGCGCTCCAGGTCCGAGAGAGCTTCTCTCCGTTTGTTCCCCTTGAGCGCTTCCTCCAACTTCTCGCGTAACCGCACTTTCAATTCACCGGCTGCCTTCTCGGTGAAGGTGATCGCCACGATCTCGCTGAGGCTGGCGCGCCCGCTCTCTACGGCGGAGACGATACGCGCGACCAGCGCCGTGGTCTTGCCCGTGCCGGCGGCCGCCTCGACGAAGAACGTCGTGTCTAGATCGGTGGCCGCGGCTTCGCGTTCCTTGAGATCAACGGGTTTCATTCGACTTTTTCCTTGATCGCACGAAACTCTTCCATGTGCGCGTCGCCCTGCTTCAGGCCGTACAGCTTCAAGATGCCGTTGCCGCAGATGGGGCGGAAATCGCAGCGGCGACAGCCTTCCACGGTGGCGTGCTGTGCGAAGACACCACTGCGAATCATCGTGGCCGCCGTATCCAGCAAGTGGGTGAGAGCCGCACGTTGCTCATCCAGCGCGGAGCGCGAGAAGATGACGGTGCGATAACCGCCGCGCAAGGTGAAGTAAAGGTAACTGGCCGATTCGACCGTGGCCTTCGGCAATAACTGCTGCGCCGCGAGGATGTACAACGGCAACTGCAGCGCTTCGCCGCCTGCGAGTGAGTCGTCACGCACTCCCCGGGGTTGCTTGCCAGTTTTGTAATCGAGAACCCGCGCCCGTGAGCCGTCGTCATGGAGATCAATGCGGTCGATCTTGCCGCGCAGGCGGATGGGGGGCGCGACGGCGATGCCATTAAACTCCTCTTCGAATTTTGCCGGCTGCCAGCCGGCGGCGGTCGCACGATCGCGCTCGACGAAGGCGCTCAGCTCCTCCACGACCACCTGTTTTTTGATTTCCCAGACGGTCGGGTAGCCCGTTACACCGCGCCGCTCGAACTCGCGGAAATGCTTTTCGGCGACCGCGACAACGTCGCGCGCGCGCGACTTGTAATAATCCTCCAAGATCGAATGATAGAGCGAGCCGAGATCGAGGGCGTTGATGGAAAGCGCGGCCTCGGGTTCCTCCCAAGACTCGATTCCCAGCACGTGTTTCTGGAAATAATAAAATGGACAGCCAAAGAAATCCTCCAGCGACGTGGTGCTGATGATGAGTTTTTCCAGATCAAACCGACTCCGCAGGAGTTTCAACGCCTCGGGAGTAGTGAGCAATCCATCGTATGCTGTCAGTTGGCGCTCGCGCCAGCGGGTGTGGACATTGGTTACACCGTCGGCCAGTAGCGGCGATACCTGCCGCAGATAGGGGGACCTGTCCCCGAGCGATTCCAGCGCCGCGAGGTCGAACTCACGTTCGGTCAGCGGTTCGTCAACGGCACGGATCGGCGAGAGTGGAATAATGCGCGCCTGTTTCTCCAGGTCCGGGAAACTGGTTGCCCCGGCATGTTCCAACAGCAGGAATGAAGCAAGGCGGGGACGCGACGTGGCGGGCTCCAGACGCGGCCAGCTCAGTACGAGTTCTTCGCGGGCCGCCGCGACGGCGAGCGAGAACAACAATCGCTCTTCATCGTAGCCGCCCAATTTGCGCGGCAACTCGGTGCTGACGCGTGCACGCTCATCATCGAGCAGCAATGGGTCTTCGCGGATGACGCGCGGAAACCGTTTCTCGACGAGGCCCGGCACGATCACCAGCGGCCACGACAAACCGCGCGCGCTCATCACGTCGCCGGCGAAGATGCCGCCGCCCTGGAATTTTTCGGGTTGGTCCATGGCCGATTCGAGCGACTTCTGGCAGTACTCGGCAAACGTATCGAATGGCACACGCGGTTGGAACACTTCCAACTCGGCCAGCTCCTCAACGCAAGCGACTACGGCCTCGTTTTTTCCGCCCAACGCACGAAAAGCCCGGACGAGCTTCGTGCCGTACTCATTCCACCCCGCTTCGTCGGGCAAGCCGCCGAGTAACGAGATGAGCTGTTTCATAAATGCGAGCGACTGCTGGGCGGTGCGCTGACGCCGTTCATGGGTCGGGTCCGAGGCGACGCCTTCCAAGCGTGTGAGCCATTGTTCTTGTCCGCCGACAATGCCCAGTTGCACCGAGAGCGCGTCCCAATGCGAACTCGGGGTCAGGTGGCCGGCCAGTTCCATCACCGTTGCGCGACTGAAATCGGAGCGAATCGTTTCCAGCAACAACAAGAGGAGTCGCGCGTCGCTTTGTTCCGCGAGCGGACGGCCGCCACGGAAATAGGTTTTGATCCCGAGATTGGCGAGCGTGTCGCGCAGTACCGCATCGTACTGATCGCGGCTACGGCAAAGGATCGCCACGTCGTTGAACGTGCGGCCTTCCTTGCCCACAAATGCCAAGGCCTCGCGCAACGCTTCCTGGACTTCGCTGGTTTCACCCGGACAGGAAAGAATCGTGGTGGGCGGATGATTGTCCGCAGGAGGAGGTGCGACGGATTTGTAGCCCTGTGACTTGAACCAATCCAGAAGCGGCTCGGCGTAGGCGTTGGGACCCGTCCACGGAAAGAAGATCGTGGTGGGAGCCAGCTTGCTCACAAATTGGCGTTGCACGGTGGTGAGATCATAGAAGCCGTAGAGCAGGACCGTGGACTTTTGGCCGGAGAGTTCAGAATTCAAATATAGATCAGGTTCTGTGACAAAATCGTGTTCCGTGAGCCACTGGCGATACGCGGCATAGGCGGCGGCCAATTCGGAAAGCTTCTTTGACCGGCCCGCGGCCTTTCGGAACGTGTCAGGCGCAAGACCCGCTTGTTCGAGGTCCTTGAAAGTCTCCAGCAGTGCACCGCGAAAACCGCGTGTTTCACGGACAGGCGCGAAATAACCATCCGCCGGGATCACCGTTTTTGTGATCTGGCCGCAAAGAAGTTCGAGCCCCAACCGCGGGGCGAGACGGGCGGGTGGCAGCAGGTCCGTAAGCGTGCTGAACCGCAAATTGGCGTGGCCATTGGTCAGGTCTTTCGCAAGTTTTCGCCGCAAATGCAGACCGAGCAAGCGGGTGGGAACGACAATGGTAAGCGGCGCGAGCGGGCCGTTGGCCTTCCGAAATGCCACGATTTCGGCAGCGAGAGCTGTTTCGAGCGTCGGCTGAAATGGGCCGAGATGGATTTTGCGTGGCGTTGGAGGCGAAAAGTTGCTAGTCGTACGCACAGCGAATGAAGATTCTGTCAAAGTATATCACACGGCAGGCGGTCATCACGCTGTTTTTCACGATGGGCGTCTTCACTTTCGTGTTGTTGCTGGCGCGCATATTGAAGCAGCTCAGCGACATGCTGGTGAACCAGAAGGTGGGGCTGGACATCGTCGGGTACTTCGTGCTGCTGGTGACGCCGAATATTCTCAGCTTTTCGTTGCCGATGGCAATGCTGGCGACGGCGCTGCTGGTGTTCGGTCGCATGAGCGCCGACAACGAGATCACCGCCATGCGCTCGTGCGGGGTCAGCCTCGGGCAGGTAATGGCGCCAGTGATCCTGCTCGCGGCGGTGATGAGCGTGTTGTGCCTGTACATCAATGCGAACGTGGCGCCGTGGTGCAAATTCCAGTTCAAGACGATGTTCGTCCGGCTCGGCTCGGAGCGGCCGATGGCGTTGATCCAGGAAGGAACGTACATCAAGGATTTTCCGGGCTACGTGATCTACGCCGGCCGAAAAAAGGAGAACCTGATCGAGGATGTGATGCTCTACACACTCGACGACAGCAACAACGTCATCTCCAGCCTGCGGGCGGAAAAAGGCGTCGTTACGGCGAAACCGGAGGAGCACAAACTGTTGCTCGACCTGTACAACGTGCGCGGCGACCTGCGTGACCAGAAAGACCCGACCAACGTCCATAAGATCCACCCCGACACCACGGCCGCGCGCTATCCCATCGAGATGGACCTGAGCCGGGCGCTGCGACAGGCGCGCGCCAGCCGGCAATTGAGCGACCTGGTCTTTTCCGAACTGCTGGGAGAAATCCGTGATCTGCGCCGACGGGGGATTTATCCTGCCGCCGCCCTGGTGGAAGCCCATCAACGCGTGGCGGGAGCGGTCGCGTGCCTGGCGTTCACCCTGATCGGCATCCCGCTCGGCATCAAGACGAGTCGGCGCGAAACATCCGTTGGCATAGCCCTGAGCCTGGGGTTGGCGCTTTGTTTCTACTTTGTGACGGTCCTCGCGAACACGCTCAAGAGCCGTCCCTACCTCTACCCCGAGGCGATCCTTTGGTCGCCAAACCTCTTTTTCGAACTTCTCGGATTGTGGCTGCTCTGGCGTGTCGCGCGGGCTTAGCCGGAACCCATCTGTTTCCCCATCACTTCGACCAGCGGGCTGATTTCCGCCATCAACTGGCCGAACTGTTTTGGCGTGAGCTGCTGGCCGCCGTCGCTCAGGGCGGTGGCGGGGTCGGGATGGACTTCCACCAGCAGGCCGTCGGCGCCGACGGCGACAGCGGCGCGCGCGAGCGGGAGGACCATATCGGCGCGGCCGGCGGCGTGGCTGGGGTCGACGAACACCGGCAGATGCGTTTCCTTTTTCGCCACGGCAACGGCGCTCAGGTCGAGCGTGTTGCGGCAGGCATGTTCGAAGGTGCGGATGCCCCGCTCGCAGAGGATGACCTTGGTGTTGCCGTGCAAACAGATGTATTCGGCGGCGAGGAGCCATTCATCGACCAGGCCGGAGACGCCGCGTTTCAGCAGGATGGTCTTGCCGGAAGCGGCGGCGGCGGCGAGCAGCGGGACGTTTTGCGCGTTGCGCGCGCCGATTTGCAGCACGTCGGCGCAGGCTGCGACCATCTCGACGTCCTGGGGCGACAGGACCTCGGTGACGATCGGCAGGCCGGTGGCCGCGCGGGCTTGTTGCAAGAGTTCCAGCCCTTCGCGGCCCAAACCCTGGAAGTCGTACGGCGAAGTGCGAGGCTTGAACGCGCCGCCCCGGAAGAGGGTTGCGCCGTACGACTTCACCGCTTTCGCGGTTTCGATTGTCTGCGTGGCAGTCTCGACCGAACACGGGCCGGCCACCACGTGGAAGGTGCCGCCGCCAATTTTGCGCCCGGCCACATCGAGCACGGAGTCACGGGCCTGGTATTCGCGGCTGACGAGCTTGTACTTCTTTTGGATGGGGGTAACGCTCTCCACCTGCGGGAAGACCACGAGCGATTCGAGGGTGTGATGGCTGCGCTCGTCGCCGATGCAGGCGACGACCGTCCGCTCGACGCCACGGATCAGGCGCGGTTCATAGTTGAACTTCTTCACGGCGTCGGCCACTTGTTGAATTTCCTGTTCGCTGCTTCCCGGTCTTAGCACGATAATCATTCCTTTGCTCCTTCCACGCGCGGTACGGTTTTTGGCAATAAAAAAACCGCCCCGCTTCCGCGGGACGGTTTGGTGTCAACGTTACCTACATCAACACGCGGCCCGCAGACAGGGCTGGCTAAAATAAAACCAATACCACGCCTGAACTGCGGTGCTGTGCTGAGAAATTGCCTTCATTTACGTGAAGCAGGATAGCAGGCGGGAGGCTGTTTGTCAATGGCGGTGATGACCCGGGTAGGCCGTATTTTTGCGCTTTTCTCGGGGTTCCGTCCCGGGTTCAATGGCTCGGATCTGATCCAGTGCCTTCGCAATTCAAATCAGCGCACGATCCGACCGGGCTGGAACTCTATGGTAAAATGCAGGGACTCAAAAATGCGCAGGCCTTTCTCCAACAACGTGATTTTCTACGATACCGAGTTTTCAAATCTCGATCCGTATACGGGCGAGATTCTGTCGATTGGGATGGTGAAGATATCGGGAGAAGAACTTTATCTTGAACTGGAACATACTGGTCCCGTCGGTGATTGGGTGAAGGAGCATATCATCCCCACACTGAAGAGCCCACGCGCTACGCGTGAAGAGGCCCGGCAAAGGATCAAGGAATTTGTGGGCGATGGAAAGCCGTATGCGGTCAGCTATGTGAACGCCTACGACACGCTGTATTTCTACAAGTTGTTCGGTGTGGACAACCAGCCTTGTTATTGGCTGCCCGTGGATCTATCGTCGATCATATTTGGCGTCGGCAAGGATCCCGAGAAGCTGTTGGAGTTCGCTGCGGAACTCGGGATTAATACGAAACAATACACGCAACACCATGCGCTGCATGATGCCCGGCTGGTACGGGATGTTTATATGAAGTTCTTTGTGATTGAGCCAACGCAATCATGAACTTCAAACGTGGGATACGGCTGGTTCCTTCGGATGAGGCCAGCAGATGAAGAAGGTGTCATCGGGTGTGACTCCGTTGCAGTCGTTAGCCGGGAAAATCGATGAACATGAAGACGAAGTGGACTCTGTGCGGCGTTATCGTAGCTGTATTTGTTGTTATCCTGACAGGCTGGAGACTTCGATGGGTATTCTCTTTATTGGTATGGCCGGCCTACTGGTTCAGTCGCAGTCTCGTTCGCACCATGGGTTGGTTCGAGGACGGTGAAATGAGCGAGAGATTGGAGGAGCGGCGCCTTCGTCGGCACACGGAGCAGATGGAGCGGATGGCGATGAGACGGAAGCCAGAGACGAACGGCAAGACAGATGGCAAAGACTGACATCGCTTCATCCGAATCGGCTCCCGACGAGCCGCAGCTCGTATTGGTATGGATCCCCGAGCAAATCGGGCCACGCGACAGAAGCGCGAAGTACGAGGATCCATTGGATGCGGCACTCAAGAAGGAGGCAGTTGGTGAGGTGAACGGCGGAGATACGCGATTGTCTGCTTCCAACGCAGACGGCACGAGGAGCATTGAATGGGTCGGTCTCGATGTTGACCTGTCGGATTTCGAGAAAGGTTTGCCGATTCTCAAGCGCGAGTTGTTGCGCCTGGGCGCACCGGCCGGTACGATCCTCGAGTATTCGCGAAATGGCCAGAAGCTGGAGGAGCGGCTATGATGGCCGTTAACAAATCGCTGGAGCGAACACAGCCGAGCGCCCGCGTCGCTCTGTCTGAACGTTCGACAACTATGAAGCGTGCAGCGGTCATCATCCTGAGCCTCCTGGCTGGGTTACCAGCCCGGTTGCTGGCAGCGCCTCCCTTGGAGGACATTCTCAAGGCGCTGGAGCACGTGGACGGACAGATCGGCGTAGTGAAGACCGAAGGCCATACCCATGAATACTTGTGGGATGCCGCGACCGGATCATGGAAAATCACCCCGGTGACGTCCACTTTCACTTGTGTCATCGAGAACAAATGGAAAGGCCGGTACGTCCTAGATCAGAATCCCTCGGTCAACCGATGGATCGACGGGACAGCGCCTTATTTGGCCATGTGGACGACGGAGTTTCGAGACGGGGATGGTTTCATCACCTACTTGAGCAAGACGACCCAACTTTACGATGGCACTCAATTCCTGGGCGTAGCGCAGTCGCGGTGCGCGGGCTACCAGGCTAGTCGAAGGAAAGAGCCGGAGTACTCCACGGAACCGGCAGAGACGCTTTTCTCGGGACTTACTTTTACAGGATGGGGGGCCGTCAGACATACTCCGGTTCAAGCACCGACGATATTTAAGGGCATCGTTGTGTCGGACACCAAAAACGGCATGACCCGGGTACACTATACGGCATCGGAGATTTGCGTGGGATTCGATTTCGTCCTCGACCCCAAGAAGAATTTCGCGCTGGTGCGGTACGCTTATTCCGACAATCGGCAACTGACTACCGCGGATGAAGAGCGGACGTTTACCTACGAAGTTCTTGAGCACCGGCAAATCGCCGATGGCGTCTGGTATCCGGTCCACTACACTTCAACCGAGAGATATTCCAAAGAGTACGCACCGGCGATGCATCTACAGTTTCCGCAAAGAGATGACCTCCAGGAACGCAATCGTTACGTGTCGCGCAGAATGGAAGTTGTGTTGAGCAACGTTACAATCCTGGAGGGCCGAGAGGCTGAGACGAATCTCACGGTAAGCCTGCCGGAGGGGACGACTGTCATCAACGAAGGCGAACACTGATGAATGTCGAGTCCTGAGTTTGCCGGTACTCGGTTGCCGAGACAACGACATCGCGGCGTGTCCCCTTGGGCCCTGTTGCCGCAAAAACGACATCGCGGCGCGTCGCGCAGTCAGTGCTGCACTCCGCTTCCTTCTGGACATCGGATTCCGATAGTTGTATCGTCCGTGGTATGTGCTTTGAGAGCATGAGGAAAGACAAGGTGCCCGCGTCGCCCAGGGGGAATCCGCCTTCGGCTACGATGCGACAAGGGGGGGTTGCGCAAGAAATGTGTAATTCTACCAAACGAACCCAATTTTTTTTACGAAAATTTACGACACAACTATTTGCACATAAAATATTTGGATATAAAATCCATCTAAAAGACAATTGGGTTCGTTTTGGAAAACGAACCCAATTTCGGGGGTGTTTTGAGCGGTTGCCCCGCTGTTTGGCGAAGAAAAAGGCGGTGAAAACGACGAATTGGGTGGGGCGAATCCGGACCGGGAGCGAAGGCAAGCGGTGCACCCGCCCTACAAAGAGGAGGTCAAGCCCGGGCTTTGGTGGGCTGTTTGGGGTCGGTGGTGCGCTTGCCGAAGTACCCGTTCCAAACAACATCGAGGCCTTCGAGGGTCAACTTGGGGGGCGTCTTGTGAAGACGACAGCGATCGATCACACGATCAATCAGGTCGCGCGGGTCGCACGATTTCGCGATGCGGCCTTCCTCTTGATACTTCTGGAGCAGGTGCGCGACCATGCTCACATCCGGGGCCAGACCGCGCGCGCGGGCGTAGCGCAAGAAGATTTCCGTGAACGTCTCGGGGCTGGGAGCCTCGGCGTGGAGGCGGTAGCCCATGCGGCGCATGAACGCCTCATCTTCCAGGTCGGATTCGGTAAGGTTGGTGGCGAAGACGACAATCTGCTCGAAGGGCACCTGGATTTTCTTGCCGGTGCTGAGCGTGAGATAATCGATGCGATATTCCAGCGGGACAATCCAGCGATTCAGCAGTTCGGTCGCCGAACAGCGTTGACGGCCGAGGTCATCGACCACGAGCACGCCACCGTTGGATTTGATGTGCAGGGGCGCTTCGTAAAAGCGTTGCGTTTCGGTGAAGGAGAGATCAAGGCTTTGCAACGTCAGCTCGCCGCCGGCCACCACGAGGGGCGGACTGATCCGTATCCAGCGTCGGTCGTAGCCGTCATTGGGGTGCTTGACCGGCACGTGGTTATGGGTGTCGAAAATGCGGATGACCTGTCCATCGACTTCAATGGCGTAAGGGATCCACACTTCACCCGGAATCGCGTCGACAAGCGCGCGGGCAGTGGCGGTCTTGCCGTTACCCGAGGGCCCCGTCAAAAACAAGCTGCGGCCCGAGCCAATGACCAATCCGAGGATCTCCTTGGCGTAGTCCGAGAGGATGAGAGTGGACATGGCCTGGTCGAGCGACTGGCGCGAGGAGGGCGGACGGTTGCGGACCTGCTGGGTGATCATCTCGGTGTAGGCTTTCAGCGAGACGGGAGCGGGCCCGGCGTAACTGCAGAAATTGGTGAGACGGCGCAGCGCTTCCCAGCCGTGGTCGAGCATCGCATAGCGATGATTGTGCAAGCCGACAACGCCTTTGGCCTCGATGAATTTCTCCTGGCACAGTCGCTGGAGGAGGGCCTCAGTGATCATCATGCCCAGACGCATGCGGGTGGCGATGCTGAACGTGGTGCAATCGACGTCGAGGGGGACTGTCTTCAACGCCAGATCCGCGAGGAAGCCAGGATTGACATCCAGGTCCTCGAGTTTTTCCGGAAAGGGGGGAACAAACCAGTCGGCGGGATTGGTGAAAAGCGGGGCGATGGAATCGGGAGGGGTTGCGGGTGCGAGCGCGTCGTCCGACTCCAATCCGACCGTCAATTCCTCAGTATGCTGAACATCAACTGTGCCCATAAATTCTGGCTCGGGAGACTGGAAAGCATGATTCAGGCCATTACTTGTTGGGTTGGAAAAATGAAACTTATTGTGGGGCAATATATTCGGGACTTGCAACGATTCCATGCCGTTTCTAGACTGCGACCATGAAACACAGGAAACTTCTCAAATTTGCCATGATTTTGGTCACTTGCGTGGTAACCGCCCTGCCAGCGCGTGCCCAGGAACAAACCGTCGCCCAGCAGTTATCCATCCTCGATGAACGCCTTAGCAAGCTGCGGGCGGATGTCGATGCGCTGCAGTTCAACCAGCAGCAAATCCAGCAGGACATCAAACTGGTCCAGGGTCAAATGGACGAGGTCCGTCGCACGGGTCCCGGCGCCTCGGCGAATGATCTGGCGGCGCTCGAGGCGCGCGTAAAGGCTTTGGATGCCGCGCGCGAGACGGATAAAAAGGTCATCATCGATCAGCTCGCGAAGGAACTGGCGGCGATGAGCGGGTCGCACGGTAGCAAGGCGGCGACCACCCCGGCAACGACCGGCAACGAGCACATCGTGGCCGCAGGCGAAACGTTGACGTCGATTGCGAAAAGCAGCGGGGTCACTATCGCTGATTTGAGAAAAGCCAATAACCTGACGAGTGATTCCCTGAAAGTCGGCCAGAAGCTTGTTATTCCGAAATGAAAGCTTCACCCGGAGTTTGT
>Ga0247667_1000209_pt1 | contig 18482 bp, 28 predicted proteins | sample CNK08_metaG_FD_183027 | JGI IMG/M metagenome (GOLD analysis project Ga0247667, IMG submission 183027) | Soil microbial communities from Purdue University Martell Research Forest, Indiana, United States - CNK08 | ecosystem: Environmental > Terrestrial > Soil > Temperate forest > Bulk soil... | reverse complement strand
GGGAATGCGTGAGCGTGTCCGCCATTTTAGAGGTGTTATGGATATTCAATCGAACGGCACGGGTATGAAAATAGCGGTCACGTTCCCGGTCCCAATGACTGCTACTTCAGAACCACGGGGCGCACTCCAACAGACGCGGGCTGCGGATAGGGCCCTCTGGATGGGAGACGGGCTGGGCGACCATGCGGATTCTCATTGCAGATGATAACGACATCGTTCGACGTGGCGTAAGGGGAGTTTTAGCACGTGTGGCGAATTGGGAAGTCTGCGGGGAAGCAAGGGATGGCTCAGAAGCGCTTCGGAAAGCACGAGAACTTCTGCCCGACCTGATCCTCCTCGACATAAGTATGCCGGGCACAAACGGGTTGGAGGTAGCTCGTGTTCTCCGGCAAGAAGTGCCGGAAACCAAGATCCTAGTGATTAGCCAACATGATCCGATTCAGTTATTGCCCCGCGCCATAAAGGCCGGGGCTCTTGCCTGCCTGGACAAGAGTCGCCTTGATCCAGATTTAGTGGCGACCACGGAGAGTCTCGGGAGGGCCTCGGAAGCACGGTGAATCGCAGAAGCGTTTCTGCTAGTCGAGCTCGCTACCTCCAACAGCTAAGTTACCAAAACAGTTGTCTTCGGAATGGCCGTAGCCCGCTTCCGGGGCGACGCAGAATCAGTGATTTACAAATATGCTTCCGACAGGGGAGTCGGAACCGCGGATGGGTGATAAACCACGTTCGCCACAATTGTCTGGAAGATATCCGATAAGCGCGCTTGAACGAAGCCGCCCGGCGGCGTCCAGGCCACGCACTCTCCTCACAAAAGTAAGTGCCCCCACCTGCGAATTTACAGGATTTACCCGATGGAAAGGTCGGCTTTGTTCTGTGAATGTGGAGTTGGGAAGAGAGTGATGGGATGAGGTACTTCCGCAGATCTGGACTGCCAGCGGGGCTGTCTTTTTTCCCCATCTTGGAGAGGGCTGGGGCATCGATTTGCTGCCCCGACTGTCAGAGTGACCAGATCCACAGATCAAAAACGAGAGGAAGTGTTGAGTCCCTCCTGGCCTTCCTACAGATTCGACCGTATCGATGCGAAGAATGCGACTATCGTTTTTTCCGCTGGTCCATTCTTGGCAAACCTAAGGCAACCAAGCCGGCAAGGATAACAGATGCCCGAGACTGCGTACTACTCACACCTCGCAAGGCGTCCCAGGGTGGGAACGCTTCGCAAACTGGTATGGATTGAACTGGAGCATTTTCACGGCTGGAGTTGCTCCGAATGCGCATGGGTGTTCAATGCTTCGGGGGCACTCTCCGGCCACTCGCTCAATGAAATGATAGAGAACTACAAGCGGCAGCGCGACGAGGAATTCGCAGCACATATTTGCGCTGCGCGGCTTAGGCCCGAGCTCATAAAGGTTTAAATGATCCAGGCTGCGCAGGAAAGTCTCAGAGACAGTTGTTTCGGAATGGATATTGGCCGTTTGCGGGCCTACAGACGTGCTTTCGACCGGGTTTTCGAAATCCTGGAGAGCTGGCGATCAGCAGCCTGCCACCCAATCTCGGATTTCAGCTGATGGAAGACTTCCTCGACTCAACCGGAAATTGGATCAGATTCGTCATTAGACCTGACGAGTAGCCAGCGCAACCAAATACCGGGCGACCGCTCCCCCCAGCGCCAGACTGGAAAATCGAAATGACTGCCAGCTCGTTGAGCCTTGACCCTAGGGAGTTAGCGTTTCAGCGGCGGCTTAACAGTCCTCTTCAAGGTGAGCACATTGTTTACTTCTATCAACAAAGCGATTCTCTTCTAGAAGCGTTGTGTAACGTTGTCGGTCCCGTTCTTGGCGCCGGTAATGCTGCGCTCGTCATTGCCACAAAGGTGCACCGCGAAGGACTTCAGCATCGGCTGACGAGTCGCGGTTTGGACATGCAGGAGGCTACCAGGCAAGGAAGGTTTGTTGTGCTCGACGCTCGCGAAATTCTATCGAAAATCATGGTGAAAGGGATGCCGGACCCCTCTCGCTTCTCTGAAGTAGTCGGCGGGGCGATTGCCCGAACCAGGGCCCTGTTGAAAAGCGAAAATCCCGAAATAGCCGCGTTTGGAGAGATGGTTTCGTTGTTATGGATGGAGGGCAAGATCGATGCCGCCATCCGGCTCGAACAACTCTGGAACGAACTGGCGAAGAAGCACTCTTTCTCTCTCCGTTGTGCTTATCCGGTGGCTAATTTTTATGACCAAAACAAGGCTCAGCCGCTTGCGAGAGTTTGCGCAGAACACTCAGCCGTGGTGCTCGAGGAAAACGACACATCCTTGACAGCCGCCGAAAGGAGTGTTGCCCTGCGCCGAAGCGAAAAAGGATTCCGACTGTTAGTTGATGCCGTCCAGGAGTATGCAATCTTCATGTTAGATTTGCAGGGTCATGTGAGCACTTGGAATACTGGAGCAGAACGAATCAAAGGATATGGGACCTCCGAAATCATAGGGAAGCACTTCTCTGTCTTCTATCTAGAAGAGGACATTCGAGCAGGTAAGCCGCAGAGAGAATTGGAGATCGCCGCCAAGGAAGGGCGTTTGGAGGATGAGGGATGGCGTCTACGCAACGATGGCTCCCGCTTCTGGGCGAATGTAGTCATTACGGCTCTAAGAGACAAGGCCGGCAGGTTAGTTGCGTTCGGAAAAGTTACGCGGGACTTTACCGACAGAATCCGGGCAAACGAAGAATTGCGAAAGGAGATAAAAGAGAAAACCGAGGCGGAGAGAAAGTTGCACGAATCGGAATGGTCGCTCCGTCAGCTTTCTCTCCATCTTTTACAAACGCAAGACGAGGAGCGCCGACGCATCGGCAAAGATCTGCACGAGAGCGTAGGACAATACCTCGTAGCGTTGAAGATGATAGTGGATTCGGTCAAGTCCTTGGCCGAACGAAACCACCGGGAGGATGCCAGTCAACTGGCGGAATGCGCCCAGCTGGCAGAAGCGGCTATCAAGGATGTTCGGACTATATCTTACCTGTTGTATCCTCCTATGCTTGAGGAACTCGGCTTAAAATCGGCGATACCGTGGTACCTGGACGGATTTACAAAGCAGAGCGGAATTGAGACCACTTTTGAGGTTTCTCCGGAGTTTGATCGCATTCCTAGCGAGCTAGAGTTAGCGTTATTCCGCGTCGTCGAAGAGAGTTTAACAAGGGTACCCCGGCACTCTGGCAGTCCAAAGGCAACTGTTCGACTACTGGTTAAGAACCGAACCGTGATCCTCCAAATAATTAACGAGGGGAAGGCTTCTCAGTCGATAAATGGGGAAAACCGAGCTCAGGACTGGGTGGGTGCACTTGGCGTTGGACTCTGCGGGATGAATGAGCGCATGCGCCAACTGGGGGGTGGCCTGGAGCTATCTTGTGCTCAGGCAGCAACCATCATCACCGCTACTGTTGCCCTGCCGTACGCCGTGTCAGGCGTTTACCAAGAAAAGTAGCAAGAACCCGAACTCGCGATATTTCTGCAAAATGTTCAATCCGGCCGCTGCTCCACCATGTCCCACCACTTCCGCCAGAATGACTTCCATCCAAACGGGCGGCCGGCCCGCCCAATAATAAAGTCCGCAGACAGGATTCAAGCCTACTTCGTGGGCCAGGGTGGCGAAACTGGCCCACAGATTGCACTCAGAGTGTAAAATACAGCAAATAAAGTATGGGATTGTTGGCCGAGACGTACTATCCATAGGCCACGGATTAGATCGCCGGTACTGTAGGGCGAGAAGCAGCCTCGAAAGACTGCCTTGAGATTGGGGACGAAGACGGTGCGAATTCTCATTGCAGACGATCCTGACATCATCCGTAGAGGGCTGAAACAGCTGCTCACTTCGCGGGCGGGCTGGGAAGTGTGCGGAGAGGCCAAGACCGGACGAGAAGCGGTTACTCTCGCTGAGCAGCTCAAGCCTGAAATCGTAGTCATGGATATCAGCATGCCTGACCTGAATGGTCTGGAGGCAGCCCGCAGAATTCACAAGTTATTTCCGAAGACGGGGATCCTTATCTTGACTCTGCATTTTTCGGACCAACTTCTTCGTGACATCGTCGAGGCCGGCGCCCGGGCCTACATCATGAAGTCCGACGCAGATCGGGATCTCATAAGCGCGATCGAGGCTCTGGCGAATCATCGAACATTTTTCACTGCTCGCGCAGCAGAGATGCTTCTGGATCGTTTTTCCACGCGGAATTCAGTACCCGATCCGGAAGCCCATTTGCGGAACAGGCTCACATCCCGCGAGCGCGAAATTGTACAGCTTCTGGCTGAAGGAAAGAGCAGTAAGGAAGTGGCGGGGGCTCTCGGAATAAGCGTTAAGACAGCCGAGACTCATCGGGCTAATATCATGAAAAAACTGGACATGCATTCCGTAAGCGAGGTCGTCCGTTACGCCGTTAAGAATCAAATCATCGAGGCGTGACGCTCCATCGATCGCCTCCTCGAAGGGTTGACAGCTGTTGCCGCAGCTTTACGCGCGCCCGAAAGATCCTGGATTTCACAGTTCCTGTCGTAGTGTCCAGAGCCTCCGCCACTTCCTGGCATGTCCAGCCTTCCCCTTTTTGAAGGATGAAGGGCCTACTGAGCACAGGGCTCAATGTGCCGAAGGCTTTTGCGGCTAATTCCTTCGTAAGATATTGACGTTCAGGATCTGCGTGCAAGTCTCTGAGCTCCGTCTTCGTCTCAAGATCGTCCGTGGGTCTATCTCCGTCGGCACGTAATAGCCCATCTCTTGATCGGCGTTTCCTTAACACCATCAACGCTTCATTGATAACAATACGCATCAACCAGGTCGAGAACTGCGAATTTCCTTTAAATTGCGGCATCTTGCCATACGCTTTGCAGAAAACGTTTTGCAAATTGTCCTCTGCATCCTCCCGGTTCTTGAGCATCTTGTAAGACATTCCGTAAACTCGGTTGGAATGCTTGCGGACGAGTTCCCCGAACGCATTACGACTTCCCGCACGCGCACTTGCAATGAGCGTTTCTTCAGACGGTATGGATTGATTGTTCATCACCCGCAGCATCTCCCGTTGCCTGTTCGAAATCCACACTAGGGCAGTTGAAGGAGAACAGGGAAGACGCCCAGTCTTGGGCCCCTCAATCTTTCGAGGGACCTCGCTCCCTGCTCTCCCTCCGCTTCCACGATCAAGGTAAAAGGTTTGCTTAGCCATCCTGTAAATACCCTAGAACGGGAGAAAACCTACTGGAGTTGCGAGTTGATCCTTTGCCCTACGCGTTTATTTGTCACTCTCTACCTGTTTCACCGTATGGCGTATTTAGGGCAAGAAGTAGTTTATGGAAGTAGTCGACTCTTTCCGCGTTTAATCGCGAAGAACGGACGACGTTGGCTTAGATGGAGACTCAAACGGAAACGAATAGCTTGAAATACCTTTACGTCGAGGGACTGAAGGATCTGTACAACGCGGAAAACCAACTCGTGAAAGCCCTTCCGAAGATGGCCAAGGCTGCAACTTCTGAGGACTTGCGCGCGGGCTTTGAAGGTCATTTAGAGCAGACGAAGGAGCACGTTGCGCGCCTCGAAAAGATCTTCTCGGCTCTCGGAGAAAGTCCGAAGGGCGAGAAATGCGGAGGCATGGAGGGCCTCATCAAGGAAGCTGCCGAAATGATCGAGGAAGTTCCCGGTGCCGAAGGATTAGACGCGGGCCTTATCTCAACCGCGCAGCGGGTTGAACACTATGAAATAGCCCGCTACGGCGGTGTCAGCACTTACGCGAAGCGTCTCGGAGAAGAGGAAGCAGTATCGCTTTTGAGGCAGACTCTTAGGGAAGAAATGGAGACACACAAGAAGCTGTCCCAATTGGAGGACCGCGTCAATCTCGAGGTCGCCAACTCCAGGGAATCGGGCGGTGGCAGAGGCCATGAAACAAATCAGCAAGCACACTTAGTGGAGCATGAGAAAGGAAGTCATCTATGAGGATGACAATCGTAATAACAAAGGAAGCGTCATGAACAATCGAAATGCAGCCGTTTTTTTCCTGGCCAGTGGGATGAGCCTCTTGCTGAGCGGGCAGGTAAATTCCGCGTCGGCATCGCAGCAAGCAAAGAGCCACCGCGATGACAGCAAGACGGGCGCAAGCCTTATTCGGGAAGTGCGCCACCAGTTGGTGATGCTGCCTTACTATTCAGTCTTCCACAACTTGACCTACTCTGTCGAGGGAGACAACGTGACGCTGGACGGCCAAGTGACCCGCCCGACGCTAAAATCGGATGCGGAGTCCGCAGTGAAGAATATTGAAGGCGTTGGATCTGTCGTAAACAATATTGAGGTGTTGCCACTCTCTCCGATGGACGATGATATCCGCCGGGCGGTCTATCGCGCGATCTATGGCGATTCCGGCTTACAGCGCTACGCGCTGCAGGCCGTGCCTTCGATTCACATTATCGTGAAGAACGGCAATGTGGCTCTGGAAGGCGTTGCGGACACCGAAGCCGACAAGAACATGGCAAATTTGCGCGCTAGCGGCGTACCGAATGTGTTCAGCGTAAAAAACAACCTTGTCGTCGCTTCGAAATAGCGCCGAGCGGGCCGCACAACGCTTGGCGCGAAGAACTGCTTAGTGCCAAAACGAAAACGAAGATGCGAAAGCGCGCCATCATCGACGACAAAATCTCGCGAGAAACACTAAATGTCGAACCAAAAGTCAAGAGTGTTCACAACTGGACCGACGGGTAATTTCACTCCGACTACTCTGGCGCCTCTGCGATAGTCGCAGGTTCCAAGCGCTTGATAATCCTTTAGAACCAATGGAAACGCAACGGGCCGGTTTCATATTCGAAAAAAGGGAGAACGCAAAATGGATAACTACAAAGAACAATCGAGTCAGGCTTCTAACGGAGAACCAGCAGGAACCAGTGGCACGGGGACGGCCGCTCGTATGAATGAACAGATCTATGAGAAGGCTGCGGAAGTGAAGGATAAGGTCACGGAGTACGGCCGCAAAGCTGCCAACAAACTCGACAGCTCGCGGGAATCCGCCGCTGGTGCTTTGGACAGAACAGCTACCTCACTGCACTCCGGCAGCGACAAACTGTCCGGCGTGGCTCACTCCACCGCTGACAAGATTCAGGCTACTGCAGACTATGTTCGCCGGACCGATTTGAAGGGCATGGCGGCGGACGTACAGGACATCCTGAAGCGTTATCCAGGACAGTCCCTGGCAGTCGCTGGCGTTCTGGGCTTCCTGGTGGCCCGCGGCATGCGCAGCAGCGATTGATCATCTCTCGCGGAGGATTTCAGCATGGCCACACCTCAAATGCAGCGATCCGTTCCAGAGGTTCTGCAAGATATCGTCGGCAATCTGCAGGAGATTATCCGGTCTGAATTTCGCCTCGCAAAAACCGAGCTCAAGGAAGAAGCTTCTGGAGCGGCCAAGCCTGTCGCCACATTCGGAGCGGGACTGGTGTTCGCCTTCTATGGATTCGGTTTCTTGCTCCTGGCATCTGTTTATGGACTCTCTACAGTAATGGCTGGGTGGCTCGCGGCCCTGATTGTCGGCGCGATCCTCGCCTTGTTGGCCACTGCGCTATTGAGTTCCAGCGGAAAGAAACTAAAAAGCGTGAATCCTATTCCCAATAAAACTCTGCAAAGCATAAAGGAGAATGTCCAATGGGCGAAACATCCGGTCAAATAGAACGGCACATCCAGGAAACACGGAACGATCTCGGAGATAACTTCAACGAGCTGGAAGAAAAGGTAAGAACGGCGGTGGACTGGCGCGCCCAGTTTGAAGAGCGCCCCATGACCATGATCGCTCTGGCATTTGGGGGAGGGGTCCTGCTTTCGGCTCTTTTTCCTAACCTGCGCTCGTCACGCAGAAAAACTGACGCGGACCGTGCGAGCGCACCACCCGATCTAGAAGCCGCGGAGCCATCCAATGAATCCCGCAATGCAGTTGATGGCAAGACAAAGCAAGCTTTGGAGACCTGGGACGCTCTGAAGGGCGCTTTGGTCGGAGTAGCCACCAGCAAGCTCAGCGGGTTGGTCGAAGAACTGCTCCCCGGATTCAAGCAGGAATTCAACAAAGCACAAACCGGCAGAAGCTCTGACCGGTCGGGTTCATCCACCTCCGGCCAATCCACTTGGCAAAGAGCAAACGCCGCCGGAGCCGATTAGCAGTGCGTCGATTGCACTGTGATCATTGAAGATTCATACCAAGCTCGCAAAGTTTGCAAACGGGCCTCCCGAGGCGACGCTCGCTGAGAGGATTGATGAGCATCCGTCCGTGAGGCAAACATCCGCACCCCGAGAAGACTCTCGATTGCTAGGGGTCGTGGTCGCCGTAGTCGTAATCGCTACTCTTTATTTTGCTCGCGTAGTTTTCATGCCCTTGGCGTTAGCGTTGCTGTTTTCCCTTATTTTGACTCCTCCGGTTGCTTTCCTGGAAAAAATCAAGTTGCCTCGTATATTGGCCATCTTTTTGGTGACCGTCGTTTTGGTTGGCTTGATTGGCCTGCTGGGTTGGAAGACTTCCCAGCAGTTCGTGGACTTAACGACTCAGCTGCCTACCTACAAGAAAACACTGCAAGACAAAATCCACGTCCTGAGAGGATCGAGCAGCCAAAAACTCAACAGAGCTTCGGATACCGTTAAGGAGCTGTCGAACGAAATGAACGGTACGGCTCCTGGGGCAGCAGCGGCCCAAAATGAAACGAAAAAGACGCCTGTGACTCCGGGTTCCTCAACATCACGGCCTATGGCGGTGGAAGTAGTTTCGCCAACTGACCTGGTGGAATCCATAAGGAACTTGCTCGGTCCTCTGGGTACCGTCGTTGTGGTCATCATATTCACCATCTTCATTCTCGCCGACCGTGAAGATTTGCGAAATCGCCTCATTCGTTTGGCGGGCGGCGGTCGCTTGAATACGATGACTCAGGCACTCGACGAGGCAAATCAGAGAATAAATCGATATTTGTTTCTGCAATTGGCCGTTAACGCGGGTTATGGCCTGGTGATCTTTACGGCATTGCATCTAATCGGTGTTCCTAACGCGTCGCTCTGGGGTGTCACAGCGGCTATTCTTCGCTTCCTGCCATATGTGGGCCCGCCGATGGCGGCGGTGATGCCGATTATATTGTCGTTGGCAGTTTTCCCTGGTTGGGGGCACGCCTTGGCGACGGCGGCACTCTTTCTCGTTTTAGAGCTGATCGTGGGAAACGTTGTCGAGCCGCTTCTCTATGGGGCGCATCTGGGTCTCGCACCTCTGGCCATCTTGGTGGCAGCTGTTTTTTGGACGCTCATTTGGGGACTTCCCGGCCTAGTGCTATCAACTCCTTTGACAGTCTGCCTGGTTGTTACCGGGCGTCACGTTGCAAGCCTTAGTTTCCTCAATATCTTGTTAGGGGATGAGCCGGTGCCTCCTCCCCATGCCCAGTAAACTATGGCCATGTCCCAGATTTGGGCGAGATTCACAGCAGGCCAGCAGTGCGCCTGAAGTTGGGCGAAGATGATGGATTCTTCATAGCAATTCTCCCAAAGCTAGTCGCGGAGTTTCCTTTTTATCTGCTAACTGCGTGATGATTTCCGCGTTTCGAGAAGGATTAATGGCGGAGCTCACCAGGCCAGCCTCGAGTGTAAATGCTCTAACAGTGTTCATTTGCCCTCCCGACATTGTTCTCTTGTCGAACGACAGGGCGAGAGGCAGGAAAGAATCATTTTCAAATTAAAAACAGAAATTGTGCAAAAAAGGACATACCTCTTTCTCCCAAATGACTAAGGTAGGGTCAGCGCCCAGAGAAATCGGTGAACTTCGGAACGCTGAGACCTCAAAAATCCGCGCGTTCAGAAGCAAGGAGATAAAAAGACATGCTTGGGATCATCGCCGCAGTTCTAATTGTCCTCTGGCTGCTGGGGTTTTTCGCATTTCACGTAACAACTGCTTTCATTCATATTGCCCTAATTGTGGGCATCATTCTGCTAGTCATGCATTTCCTGAGACGAACCACCGCAAGTACATAAAACACTGCCCAAAGATCAAGAGCCGACGACAGCCGCTGTCTCGCTGTGACAATGCCCCAGCCTCATTTAGAAGTTCAACCGCGTTACGACTATGACTCTAAAAGGAGACTGAAATGAAAATGAATCGCTTGAAGCACCTGTATGTCGAAGAACTGAAGGATCTCTACAGCGCGGAAAACCAGTTGGTGAAAGCTCTTCCTAAGATGGCCAAGGCTGCAACTTCTGCGGACTTGCGCGCGGGCTTTGAAGGTCATTTAGAGCAGACCAAGGAGCACGTGGCGCGTCTCGAAGAGATTTTCAAAACGCTCGGAGAAAGTCCGAACGGAAAAAAATGTCATGGAATGGAAGGCCTCATCAAGGAGGGTGGCGAGCTGATCGCGGAACATCCCGCGTCAGAAGAATTAGATGCTGGGCTCATCTCCGCCGCTCAGCACGTAGAGCACTATGAAATGGCCGGATACGGTTGCGTCAGTGCCTACGCAAAGCTCCTCGGAGAAGATCAGGCATTGTCGCTCTTGAGGAAGACTCTGGAGGAAGAAAAAGAGGCAGACAAAAAGCTGACTCAATTGTCAGGCCAGATCAATCTCGAGGCAGCCGAGACCGAAGAGACCCACGGTGGAAATGGTCATTCGAAAAAAGCTAAGGCCACGACCGCCTAGCTATCCATATTTTTTTAGAAAGCTCAAAAGGAGGAATAGAAATGAACGGAAGTACTTTTAAGTTGCGTTGATTGCTTTTGCCTCTGGGTTCGTTGGTTTTTTGCGCATCCCTCATGGTGACAGCAGCGCCGTATCAAGACAGCCAGCAGACGCCCCCGGACAACACCAAGAAAAACAAGGAACAGACAGACCCCACTGCAGATCAGCAGAAGATGAATCCTGCGGACCGCGCTATCACCCAGAAAATCCGGAAAGCGATCCATGAGGATCAGAGCCTCTCCACCTATGCGCACAACATCAAGATCATCACCCGAGACGGTAAAGTCACGCTCCGAGGGCCGGTACGTTCTGAGGATGAAAAAAACAACATACAAACCAAAGCGGTGGCGGTAGCTGGCGAACAAAACGTAACCAATCAACTTGAAATTGCACCTCCGAAATAACCGGGCAGAAATTCAAATCAGATCGAATTCAAAAGGAGAAAACACAATGTCGTCGAAAAAAGTAGGAGTATTCGGAATTTACTCAAGTCGAACTGCGGTCGAGAATGCCACGGATTCCCTCGTCAGAGCGGGCTTTCCGACTGCAGATATTTCCGTGCTTTTGCCGCAGAGCCTTGGCGGACCGAAGGAGATGGGCACAGAAAAGGCTACAAAAGCGCCAGAGGGTACAGCGGCAGGCGTGGCCACCGGAGGCGTTATTGGTGGCACGCTCGGCCTGCTAGCAGGTATCGGTTTGTTGGCGATCCCGGGCCTCGGCCCCTTCATCGCTGCGGGTCCGATCATGGCAGGGCTGGCAGGGCTGGGCGTGGGAGGAGCAGTAGGTGGGGTTACCGGTGCTCTAATCGGCATGGGTATCCCCGAGTTCGAGGCCAAGCGCTATCAAGGCCGCCTGCAGAAGGGCGGAATTCTCCTCTCCGTTCATTGCGATACGTCGGATGAAATCAAGCGTGCCAAGGAAGTCCTGAAAGCTACGAACGCGGAAGATGTTTCTTCCACGGGCGAAGCCTCCGTTGACAAAAAGCACGCGGACCGCGAAGCGGCCGCTAGAGCTGGACGCTAAACCCATATAACCAACGGGAGGAAGTCTCGAAGAGACTTCCTCCTTTTTCCCAAGATGAGTATCGGGACAATTCAATTAAAGGAAGGGTGCTCGCGATGACCAGAGAAAACATGGCAGGAACTATCCTAAGCTTTATCTTCGGTGCGACCGTGGGTGCCATCACTGCTTTACTGCTTGCACCCAAATCTGGTGCGCAACTTAGTGGCGACATTGCGGAAGGCGTTAGCGATGGGTTTAAGAAAGTACGCAGTTCGGGCAAAGACCTAAAGGACCGAGCACAAAAACTAGTGGTCTCGGCGAAGGCCCGTGTAGGGGACGCTGTGGATGCCGGCCAAGTCGCTTATGACCAGGCGAAGAATGCGTGAGAGCTAGCCAGAAGCTAGGTTTGTCGATCGCAACATGGGAGTCGTCTCAACAGCAAAAGTATCGAGGCCTGAAAATATCGGCGGTAATAGAATTGGCGGCATATTGAGCAAAGCTGGACACCCGTGGTTCGGTGAAATTGAGAAGGAGTAACAAATGAAAGCTCGCACAAGAAGGCACACCAAAGACGAAGCGCTCTTGAACAGTATGGGAGAGTCTATCGGATCTACGCTGGGAGCGATCGCTGGGCGCGCTCATGCAGTTCAGAAAGCGCTGACTGGAAGTCGCGCTTCCCACATCGTGAAACGCAATGGCACCAAGCTCGTAAAGGAAAGCAAGACTGCCGGGCCTAAGACTAGCCGACGCCGTTCGCGTCGCGCAGCTTAATCGGGGGGCCGCCGGACGAGCAAGTTCCAGGCCCTAGGACGATCTCGACCATGAATTGACCTCTCGTGACGCAGGACTTCACGATGTGACCGCATAAGCGACCATGCGCTTCAAAGGAGAGTAACTATGAAAACTGCAAAGGACGAAAGTACAGACCATTCCGCAGACCAAGTCTCACGCGATGATTTGATCAGATTTTTGAATGAAGATCTCTCGGGCGAATACCAGGCCATCATCTCCTATGTTGTCTATTCGCAGGTATTGAGCGGCGCTGAATACATGAATATCGCTGCTGAACTCGAGAAGCACGCTGCCGAAGAGTTGAGCCACGCACTGATCATCTCGAAACAAATTGACTACCTCGGAGGAATGCCTTCGGTCCAACCAAAGCCGGTTCGAACCTCGGAGAAGGCCAAGGAAATGCTCCAGTTTGATCTGGAGAACGAGATGGCAACAATTCGGCGTTATCGTGAACGCGTCCGTCAGTGCGAGAGTTTGGGTGAGTACGCGATGGCTGAATATATCCGAGAGATTCTAAAGGATGAGCAGGACCATCTGATCTCCCTGGCCACCGCTCTCGGGGAAGATGTCCCGGCGGTGAACAGAGCTTCGGCCGCTCATGCGGGCAAGTAAACGGAGGGTGGCTTCTCAACACCTTCGGCGAGGCTGGCGTGACGGGCTTGAATCTCTATAGCCCTTTGGTCGCTGTGGTTGGCGCAGTAGTCTTTCTTGTCGCGTATCATGCAATTCGTTGCATACTTTATTCCGATGCACTGAGACTGCTCTCGCGTAAGGTCCAAACTGGAAAGTTGTTACATCCGGCTGAAGCGGTACACCTCCGCATTGTTGCCGAGGAGAAGAAGACCAAAGTTCCCAAAGAGACAGTTCCGGCTGCTCGGATCGTGAAAGCTTGCGGGAAGGGGACTACAAGCCACTGTCCGGGGATTTGCTGCGAGAGTGGATGGTTCAGATGTAGGAGGCTAGCCCAGGAGGCCGACGCTAAACCTTCAACAATATAAAAAGTATTCTATACTTGACACTTGGCTCGCTTTAGCGTACTTTTTTGGTGTCTTCGGGGAGGTTACTATGCCCGATCAACCCTTTCGAAATGAACGAGCCAACCGTCGTAGAACCACGCTCTTTCTCTTCTATCTTGCTGCGCTTCTCTCCGTCACGGCCATCAGTCTTGTCGCAAAGATCCCGTCGTCCCGCACGCTATTATTCGCCCTGGCTGTCACGAGTGCTGGCACGGCCATCTTCTTCTTGCTCCGTTTCCTGCGTACAAATGATGAGCGCGAACAGCAGACCAACTACCGTGCTCTGACGTTTGCCTTTACAGGGACGTTGATTTTTTCTGCAGCTATCGGCTTCCTCCAGAGCTTCGGTTTCCATACCGTGTCCTGGCTAGGTATTCCCGCGCTCATGATCATTTTGTGGAGCATCGGATTGATTCTTTATTCGTGGCGGTATCGATGAAAACCCGGTTACGTGTATTGAGAGCGGAAAAGGAGTGGTCGCAAGCCGAGCTTGCGGCTTATGTCGGAGTCGCTCGCGGCACGATCAACGCGATTGAAACCGGCAAGTACGATCCGAGTCTGCCGCTGGCCTTCAAGATCGCACGTGTTTTTGGGAGGAACGTAGAAGAAGTGTTTTTGTATCCCGAGGAACCAGACCAGCCGCGTCCCCCGCAGGTCTGAGTTCCGTCTCTAGCAATCGCGACATGATGTCTGCTAGTTCACAACTCCGGATTCTTTTCTCTGCAGTCCACTCGAAGTCTATCCCTGTTTTCTCGCCAAGGTGAACCGAAAGGAGTTTCATCATGGACCGTCCCTATGGCATTTCCGACTTCGCATTCCCATCCCGATGGGACCGGGAATCCGGCCCCGACTTGGTGGAGAGGGCCGGTCAGGGTTCTCGCGCAGACAGAGAGCAGAGCCAAACCGGCCGCGGAAAGGGATCGAATTCCACTCGGTCTCGTGGCGGTTTCGACCGCCCGGTTACGATCTATCGCGGTCGAGACCGGGAATACTCGCTACGCGAATCTGAGGTTCGTACACTCACAGACTTAGGCAAGTTCCGCGTCGTGCCGGAAGATGACCTCGCGCGCTTTGGATACCAAGGCAACTATGTGCAGATGGAAAGCGACATTCGCAGTCTCACCCGACAGGGGCTTGTTGAACAGCGCACCATCGAAGGCCATTCATCGTATTCGACGAAGGTTTTAACTCTAACAAAGGACGGCCATAGGCTCCTTGAGCGTGCGCAGCTCGTCTCCAGTCGACAGGCTACCTACCATGGCCTTGTGAAGCCGAAGGAGGCCCGACACGACGCCGATCTCTACCGGCTCTACCAGAAAGTCGCCAGAGAAATCGAGCGCTCGGGCGGTAAGGTTCGTCGAGTCGTCCTCGACTTCGAGCTTAAGAAGGACCTCTACCACGCCCTTTCCCGGATGCGGCCCGACAAAGACCCGAGGTATGAACGAATCTCCATAGCGAGTCAGTTCGATCTCAAAGTGGTGGATGGCAAAATCCCTATTCCCGACCTACGGATCGAATATGAGGACGATTGCCGCGATGTTCACCGTCTCGATCTCGAAATCGCTACACGCGACTATCGACCCCAGGGCCTCGGCGAAAAGGCCAAGGCCGGATTTCACATGTTCGCCCGCCAGCAAGACCACGCCAAATTGCGCCGCGTTCTCGACACCCAGGAAATCAGCGCGAGGATCTTTGCCCTATGAAAATCCTGCCCATCCATACGGAAGCGCTGCGTTATTTCGGCTATACGGAAGAGGAGTCTCGTTTCCTCTACCTTGTGGCAACGCATACCGGGTATTTCACCTGCCAACAGTTTCTTCAGTTCATCAAGATGAAACCCGGCAAGCGCAGCGTCGCCTTTGCGCGAAAGATTGTGGAAAAGAAACACGCCAACTCACAGGAATACCTTCGGCATGGCCGCGTCTTTCATCTCTTCTCGCGGAATCTCTATGAAGCCATTGGCAGGGAGAATGTCCGTTTCCGGCGTGTGCATTCGACCGAATACATCCGAACCCGGCTCATCGCGCTCGACTTCATTCTTCGAAATCAAGGCTTCACTTATCTCGAATCTGAGGAGCAGAAGCTCTCTTTCTTCTGCGATCAACTGGGCATCGACAAGAAAATCCTGCCTCACAAACGGTACTCCGGGGCTATCAAGGGCGACTTCACCGACCGGTATTTCGTGGATAAATTCCCCATGTTTTACCACCCTGGCGTCTCTCTCCCCCCTGTGATGACCTTCAGTTTCATTGATCCGGGGTTTGAAAGCATGGATAGCTTCAGGACTCATTTAGACGCGTACTTGACGCTTTTCACCAAGCTCTCGCAGCTCCGTTTCTACTATGTCGCCACCCGCGACACGAATTTCGAGCGAGCCAAGAAGCTGTTCCAAAGGACGTTTCAGAGGCTTTGGAACCCGGCAGCCCCTCGTGGATTGTTCGACTATTTCCGTACGCGGCGAACGTGGGACGAGAAAAACTACGGTAAGTTGACGGAGCACGACGTCCTGTTCATGAACCAGGGAAAAGAGCGATTTGGCAATCCAGGCATAGAGAATCTGTACCAGAGATGGCGTGCCGGAGAGATTACCGAAAACACGGTGCGGTCGGAATCTGTGAAGTTCCAGATGCCTTCTCAGGTCACCTTCATTTCAGCAACGGTGAACGGACAGGCGGCGTTGTTCGAGCGGCACCCGCATCAGCCAGTAAACGTAGCTGTGAAAAGTTCCGAGGAGACATCTTTCCCAGGAGATTTCACCTCCGGCGTCACCCTGGCATGGAGATAAGCGACAGAAAGAGCAGGCAGATGCGACAGAGGCGGCAAGAAAACGGAGCGCGGCCAAAACACGATCAGAGGCGGGAGCGACCCCATCGCGCCGCAAAATCGCGGCCCGATCCCTGCGGGCTCCGGGGGTCACTCCCGCCTCTTGCTGCTGGAAGACGCAGCTCGTATTTTGGCCGCGCAGGGGAAAGGAATCGGCAAATTTGTAAGACAGGATGTCAGACACAACCGTAAAGGAGGAACAAGGGGAAAGCATGGCAATCATCAAGGCACCACCCAAACAACTAAAGTCAGTGACGATCCAGGCGCGAGTGGAGGAGTCGGTGAAAATGCTGCTCGATCAGTATGCAATGTTCATTGACTCCACTCCGTCGTACGTCATTGCCGAGGCTCTAAAAGTCCTTTTCAAACGCGATGACGAGTTCAAAGCCTGGCTAGGGCAACAGCCCAGCAATGGAAAAATTCAAGAGCTTACAGGAGGCGGACGCAAAGAGACCGCGTAACACAAATGAAGGACGCACCAACGCAATTCGAAATGCGCGAGAACACAGCGTCGTCAAGGCGGCATGCCTCGCGTCCTGCAATGAGTGGTTCTTTGCGACCGTTCGATCCGTCGCACTCAATTGAATCAACCGTTGGGCGAGCGCAAGAACTGAAACTTTCCGCTAAAGGAACATTCGAGCTGTCGCTCACAGACACAGACAAGGGGGCCACAGGAGGAGGAGAAACCGCGACAACCGCGTCTAAACAACCGCATGAGGGACTATGTGTCGAGCGACCTTTGACATGCGAGGAAGCAGCGGCGTTCGTGCGAGCTCACCCAAAGACTGTCAAGCGCATGGCACGAAGCGGAGACCTTCCCGGTCATTTTCGTTTTGGTCGCTGGTTTTTCTATGCATCTGAGCTGGACTGCTGGATGAGAACAGAGTTACATTCGTCTCGTCACTCGTGCCACTGAACATAAAAGGAGAATCTTCCATGTTCAAGCGAGCACGGCATCAATTCGGTTGGTTGGAGAAACGAAAGAGGAGACGAGGTCCCGAGGTTTGGGTTTGGCGTTACCACGCGGATGTCTCTGGCAGTACAGGAACGAAGCCAGCGGTTGTCGTAGGAGATGTAACGCGGTATCCGACGAAATCAGAAGCATGGAAAGCTGCTGAGGGCATTCGTCTGGCAATCGGTAATCCCGTTCAACCAGATCTCGTGACTTTTGGTGGGCTCATCAATCGCTTCTTGAGGGAAGCGTTGCCTGAGCGGAAAGGAACTGCCGATCGTTACCGCTCGTGGATTCTGAATCATATTAATCCACGATGGGAGGCAGTGCCTCTCTCAAAGGTCAAACCTCTAGCAGTTGAGATGTGGATTAAGGGTTTGAACCTGGCGCCAAAAAGCAAAGGCCATGTTCGAAGCGTGATGCACATTTTGTTCGAGTGGGCGATGCGCTGGGAACTTATGGAGTACAACCGGAACCCGATGAGCCTGCTAAAGCTCAAAGGACTCACAAAGCGGGTAAAGCAACCTCGCGCTTTGTCGGTTGAGGAACTTCAAAAGCTCTGGACGCATCTTGATGAAGACACGCGGACAATGTCGATGGTGGACGCATCACTCGGGCTCCGAGCAAGTGAATTGCTTGGGTTGCGTTGGGAAGACTTCGACTGGAGAAGTTTGCGAGTCAAAATTCAGAGGTCTTGGGTCTACGGAAGAGTAGAGGCAGTAAAAACCGAAGGCTCAGAAAGGTGGCTGCCCCTGGACTCGAATCTCGCGGACATTCTTCGTCGGCACAAGGAGAAAATGCCCGATGAATTATTGAAAACGGGTTGGGTCTTCGTCAGTCCCTTCACCGACAAGCCGTGGTGGGCGCACAAGCTCGTGCGGTATCACCTCCGGCCAGCCGCAGAGAAGGCCGGCATCGGTCGGATCGGTTGGCACACTTTTCGTCATACGTATTCGACTCTATTGCATGCTTATGGGACCGACATGAAGGTTCAACAAGAACTGCTGAGGCATTCCGACATTCGAACCACGATGAATATCTATACGCATACAGTGTCACCAGCACTGCGAGAAGCGAATAGCAAAGTCGTTCGAATGATTTTGCCAGATAGAAAAACTGCGTGAAATTCTTCACAACAACGCGGGGGCAATCCGGGGGCAGCAGTAGTTCCGACTCAAGACAACAAACGACTTACAACTACAATA